>Ga0265327_10002540_pt1 | contig 19011 bp, 10 predicted proteins | sample 41621metaG_FD_202089 | JGI IMG/M metagenome (GOLD analysis project Ga0265327, IMG submission 202089) | Rhizosphere microbial communities from Carex aquatilis grown in University of Washington, Seatle, WA, United States - 4-16-21 metaG | ecosystem: Host-associated > Plants > Roots > Rhizosphere...
CGTCAGCGCTGCAGGCGCAAGCGCAGGGAGGGAATGGAGCGACGAACGCCGGACTAGGCTTCGGCGCCAACTCGGCCGAGGCGGCGATGGAATTGGCCGGCCGCTCGACCGCACTGCTCGGACTGCGGGACGGTCTCTACCGAGCGTGCGAGGCTTATGCAAACGGCGCGATCGGCGCGGACGCCTACGCACTCGTCCTGAGCCGCTACGGTCAGCTGATGGCGACGCTGTTCCTCTCGGAGGATATCTCGGCCGCTGCGGCGAGCACGGGCCGGACGACGATCAACAGCCCTGCCGCAACAATCAACCTTCCCGCGCTGCCGTCCGGCGGCGGCACGCCCCAGAAAGGCGCTGCAACACAGGACAATACCCAGAATAAAGGCGGACAAGGCGCGGCGGCGGAATCGGACGCCCCCCTTCTCGCCTCCACCGCGAGGCCCGGCGCGGATCCCAGCCTCATGCGGCTCGCGACCGCAGTGCCGGCCGTCCTCGATTATTCGCCGCGCCCGCAGTTCCAGCTCGCTAAAACTGAAAGCAGCGGTGCCGGTGCGGGCACGGGGGGAAACACGCAACAGGCCGAACCCGGCAGCGACAAGCCGCAGACGGCGACGGCGCAAGCCGCGTCTGCGATCCAGCAGATACACAAGGGCTATCTCGACCTCGACAATTCCGAGACGCTCTCGCACGTTCTGATGGTGGCCTGCATCAATGATGGCGACCCGACGGTTGCGGCAAGGACCTTCGACTCGGTAAATGACAGGCCCAACACTTTCCTGAAGCCATTGTGCGACAAGTTTGCCGCGCTTTTGCCGGACCTCCTGAAGGGTCAAGCAAAATCGGCGCAGGAGCGTGGAACGGTGAACCCGCGAATCACGGCGGTGCAAATTGCAGCGGCGCAGACTGCCTTGCATCGGATGGGGTTCGATCCGGGCAAGATCGACGGCAAGCTCGGATTGCGGACGATGCAGGCGGCGCTGCGGTTCCAGCAGGCGAACAACCTCCCGATTACCGGCATGCTCGACGGCGACACGCTGCGGCGGCTCGGCGTTTCGATCTAAGGCCGCGTCATGCCGCCCGATGCAGCCGGCCACGATCAGGCTGCGATTCGTGTCTACAAGCTATGGGAAGTGCTGGTGGAGGAATTCTGCCAGTTTCACCCCGAGCACGCGGACAGAACGCTTGCCAAGTGCCGCGACGCGGCGGCGGGCGCAGCGGCGGCGGGCGACCGCGTCCGTTCGCCCGATCCGTCCTCGGCGGACGACGATCCCGAGAATAACGCCGGCTGCTCCGCTTACTACAACGCCGTGCATGCGCTCGGCGGCGATGGCCAGACGGCGTTGTGCCTTTCCGGGGGCGGCATCAGGAGCGCCGCGTTCTGCCTCGGCGTCCTTCAGGGGCTCAGCCAGCTCGGGGTGCTGCACACGTTCCATTACCTCTCGACCGTCTCGGGCGGCGGCTACATCGGGTGCTGGCTGACGGCATGGCGATCCCGCACGTCGACGAAAGCCGTCCTCGCCGGCCTGCGCTGGCCGGAATACCAAGGCGCCAAAACCGACCCCCGTCCGCAGGCGATCACCCAGCTGAGACGCTACACGAGCTATCTCTCACCCGTCGTCGGAGTCCTCTCGCCGGACACCTGGACGGGCGTAATGCTGTATCTCCGCAACTTCATTCTGAATCTGCTGGTGATCGTGCCGGGCTTCGCGGCGCTGCTAATGGGGCCGAAGCTCGTTGCGCTCGGCATCTTCGCCGACGTACAGGCGCATCAGCCGGTCACCTCCCTTGTCGTGATCGGCTTCCTGCTTTTCGCCACGGCATGCGCCGTGCTCTACGCGGAGCGTCCCGGCTGGCGCGCCGAATACCCCTCTCCCAAGACCGGGCTGAAGAGCTGGCCGACGATCGGCGGCATTGCCGGCCTGCTTCTCGCCTCGGCGGTGCTGGCTACGGGGATGCTGCCGGTCGTCGTCGGGCCAGCGCCGACAGAGAGCCGGGAAGAGGAGCGCAAGCTTCCCGACGCGATCGCCGAGCTGTACCCGATCGTCACCGAGGCGGCGGAGTCGGCGCGCAGCAGCGCCCGGGAGGCGGCAAACGCCGCCAAGGAGGCGCGCGACCGTGCCGACGGGCTGTTTCCCGCAACCGGACCGCAGGAGAAAGCCGCTTCCGCGGCCGCGGCGGCGGCCGTCGCCGCCGCAGAAGCGGCCGCAGCCTCCAGCCAGGCGGCGCAGTCCGCCGGCGAGGCAGCCGCGCTCCTCAACCCGCGCAGCGGCGGGCGTCGACCCGTGGAGGCCCTCTGGTGCTGGTGGTTGATCGGCGGCGGCGCCTTCCTGTTCGCCGCGGTCGGCGGCCTGCGCCTGCTGATCTATTGGCTGATGCGGTCCTACCGCGTGAACCGGGCGGGGCGCGCGCCAATGCCGGGGCGCTCTGAGCGCGGAACATCGGGCATCGCCGATGCGGTGACCGCCCCTCCGACGCCCGGCTACAAAGGCTGGAGCGGATTCGAGAAGCTCATGGAGCAGTACCGCAAGCCGGTGCTCATCGCCGACTTGATTCTCGCGCTCGTGCTCGGCGGTGCGGCGTTCGGCGGCCTCTTGACGCTCGGCATATGGCTGGTGAGCGGATGGGACTCGGCCCCCAATCACGTCTTCGCGGTGCTCACCCTGGGTCCTCTCTGGGTGATGCAGAGCTACCTTATCGGAGAGATGATTTATTTGGGGGTGACGAGCCGCTGGGAATGGAGCGACATGGAGCGCGAGTGGCTCGCCCGGACGGCGGCATGGGCGACGCTCGGCGGGCTCGGCTATACAGCACTCTTCGCGATCGTCCTCTTCGGCCCGGAGGTGGTCGCCTGGGTTTGGAGCGGAAGCCTGGGCCCGGCAGTCACCGCGGCGATCACGCTCCTCTCCGGCGCCGGCTCCGTGCTGCTCGGCGCCAGCCCGCTCACCTCGCCGACAGGCAGGAAGGCCCACGCCACGCGGCTTCCGGTCACCACGATCCTGGCGATCGCAACCCCGCTTTTCGTCCTCATTCTCGCCGCGTTCATCTCGACGGCGGTGGACAATGTCCTCTATGACCATGCGCTCCGCGCGGAGCTTGCCGCGACAGCGTATCCGCCGATGCGGCGCGTGGGGCTCACCTTCCTCATCTTCGTCGTCGTCAGCCTCGGAAGCGCTCGGTTCGTCAACGTCAACCGGCTGTCGCTGTTCGGCATTTACCGCAACCGCCTGAACCGCGAATTCATCGGCGCTTCCGACGGACACCGGAAACCCGACCCATGGACCGACTTCGACGGCGGCGGCGACCTGCGCCTGGCAAGGATGTGGCCCGCCCCTGACGACCGGCCCATCCTCTACCCTGTCATAAACGCGGCGCTGAACATTGCCGGCACCAAGCGCAGCGAATGGGCGGAGCGGAAGGCCGAGCCGTTCGTGTTCACGCCAAAGTTCTGCGGCGCAGAGGCGGCCGGCGCCAAACTCGGCTTCCGCCGCACCGAGCATTACGCGAACGGGGTGCCGCTCGCGTCGGCGATGACCATCTCCGGCGCTGCGGTGAGCCCCAATTCGGGCTACAGCACCATGCCGGGCCTGTCGCTGCTGATGACGCTCTTCAACGCCCGGCTCGGCGTCTGGCTCGGAAATCCCGGAGAGAACGGTAACAAGACGTTCTCCCGGCTGTACCCGGCGTTCGCATGGCAGCCCCTGCTCGCAGAGGCGTTGGCGCTGACCAACGACCAACGCGCCTACGTCTATCTCAGCGACGGCGGGCATTTCGAGAATCTCGGCGCCTACGAGATGATCCGGCGGCGCTGCCGCTTCGTCGTGGTGATCGATGCCGGCGCCGATCCGGATTACCGTTTCGAGGATCTCGGTAATTTCGTGCGCAAAGTCTCAATCGATTTCGGCGTCCGGATCACGTTCAAGCACCTCGACCTGGAAAAGAGGTCGGATCGGACGACCAGCACCGGCGAGCGGCGCGTCGAGCCCGCGTCGTACGCGGTCGGCGACATCGAATATCCGGAGTGCAAGGACGGAGTCCCGAGGACCGGCAAGCTGGTCTACATCAAGGCCGGGTATCATGGCTCCACCGAACCGGCGGACGTGCGGAACTATGCGCTCGCGCACCCGGCGTTCCCGCACGAGACGACGGCAAACCAGTTCTTCACGGAATCGCAGTTCGAGAGCTACCGCGCGCTCGGCGAGCACATCATTCGCCGCCTCGGAACCTCATGGCCAGGCGCCACCAGTTCCTTCAATAGTTTGGCCGAGTTCGTCACCCATACCGAGAATGTGCTCGACGCGCGCGCCGCGACATCCCCCTGACGCGGCGTGATGACGCCACCTCGCCTCAGCTCCCCGAGCCACTTTGTCTCGGGGACGAAGTAGTCCTTCCGATAACCGTCAAGTTGGTGTCAATCGGTTTGCCATGCAGTCTGGTTGTATTTCCGATTTCCGCTAAGCCCACGCATGGTCGACGAGATGCTACGGCGTCGAGGGCTTGCGCGTCGTCGACGCCTCGGTGATGCCGAGCGTGCCGCGCGCCAACACCAACGTGCCGACGATCATGATCGCCGAGAAGATGAGCGACGCGATCCTGGAGGGCTGATCCCGAGAAGCCACCGGCAGCGGAGCGGAACCGTATTCAGGGCCGCTCGGGAGTTCGCGCGCCGTGATACCGTGCGGCTGGGAATAGCGGCGATCCGTCCGCCGTCCATAAGGCGGCGGCGACACAACGGCCGACGTTCCTGCGCAGGTGTTTACCGGCGTAGCGACGGACGACGCATCGCCGCAACGGGAGCGCCGCGATGATAGGTAAGCTGACGACGACCATTTTTCTCGTCCTGCTGCTTGCGCCTGATGTCCCGGCGCCCGCGACCGCTCAGACATCCTCCGTCACCACATATCACGGGCAGGCCGATCGGAGCGGCAACTTCGTCGTCCCGGGACTCACCACCGACCGAGCGGCGGCGGTTCACCTCGATCCGAATTTCCACGGCGCCGTCGCGGGGAGCATCTATGCGCAGCCGCTCTATTGGCGTGCGCCCGGTTCGGCCGCGGGACTTCTGATCGTCGCGACGGAAGACAACACCGTCTCCGCGCTCAACGCCGACACCGGCGCCCTCGTTTGGACGCGGTCACTGGGTCAGCCGGTGACGCGCGCCTCGCTGCCCTGCGGCAACATCGATCCGTCGGGAATCACCGGCACGCCGGCGATCGACGAAGCGACGCAGGCCGTTTATCTCGATGCCTTCGTGAGCGACGCCGCGGACAGCGCCGGACCGCAGCACCTGCTGTTCGGCCTCTCGCTGATGGACGGCTCCACGCTGCCAGGATGGCCGGTGAACGTGGCGTCGGCGCTAAGCGCGCAAGGCGGCGCGGCATTCACGCCGACGACGCAGAACCAGCGCAGCGCCCTCACTGTCGCCGGCGGCACGCTCTATGTGCCGTACGGCGGCAATTTCGGCGATTGCGGCGAGTATCGCGGATGGGTGGTGGGCGTCCGCCTCTCCGATCCGTCCTCCGTCACCGCATGGAGCACGCGCGCGGCCGGCGGCGGGATATGGGCGCCCGGCGGCCTCAGTTTCGACGGCCAGTCCCTGTACGCCGCTACCGGGAACACCAAAGGCGCGACCGAGTGGGGCGACGGCGAGGCCGTCATCCGCCTTACGGCCGCGCTGACGCGCTCCGATCAGCCGCAGGATTCCTTTGCGCCGAGCGACTGGCGCGACCTCGACGAGGAGGATGCCGACCTGGGGGCCACCAATCCGCTGCCGCTGGACTTTCCGGGAGCGCAAGCCGGTTCGGCGCTCCTGCTGGCGCTCGGCAAGGACGGCAAGGCGTATCTCCTGGACCGCACCAATCTCGGCGGCATCGGCGGCAGCCTCTTCGAGGGAGCCGTGTCAACCACGCCGATCCGGACGGCGCCGGTCCGCTATCCTTCCGGAAACGACATGCTCGTCGCCTTTCAGGCCGACGGCTCCGCATGCCCGGCGGCGAGCGGCGGCGACGGACTCGTCGTCCTGCGAGTCGTGGCCGGCGCCTCGCCGACACTCCGGACGGAATGGTGCGCGGCCGTCGACGGGCGCGGCATTCCGATCGTCACCACGAGCGACGGAACGGCCGACCCGATCGTCTGGATAGTCGGCGCGGAAGGAGACAATCGCCTGCACGCGTTCCGCGGCGATACCGGCGAACCGCTCCTCACGGACGGCGTTCCGGCGGACGCCATGACGGGGCTCCGGCACTTCGTCACCATCCTCGCCGCGCAGAACCGTCTCTACGTCGCCGCGGACGGACAGATCTACGCTTTCGCGTTCTGAGGCCCCGAGGTACCCGGCAAAGACGACGTTCGAACCATCAAGGCGCCGAGACGCCAAGGGAGTATCCGGGTCACGCGGCGGAGACGGGGTACTCGTAATCCCTGCAGGGGCGGGGCTCGCCCCGCCCGCTCTCGCCGTCTCGACACGGCCGGCGACAAGAATGCCGGCGGCCCAAGGTCAGCCCCTACAGTTGATCAGGAATCGTGCAAGCGTATGTTTGACGCTGGCACCTTGGCCGCGGTGGTATGCCTCGGTGTGACGGGCCGGCACGCGGGAGCACCGCCGCAACGAAAGGGAGCAGGACATGCGGATCGCGGTTTTCGGGACGGGCGGCGTCGGCGGCTATTTCGGCGGGCGGCTCGCCATGGCCGGCAACGACGTGACCTTCATCGCGCGCGGCGCGCACCTCGCGGCGCTGCGGCGGGACGGCCTCACGGTCGAGAGCGCGAACGGTACGATCCGGGTCCAGCCGGCGCAGGCGACCGACGACCCCGCCACGATCGGCCCGGTCGACCTCGTGATGCTCTGCGTCAAGCTGTGGGACACCGAGGGCGCCGTTGCGGCGCTGCCGCCGCTGCTCGGCCCGGATACCGCGGTCGTCAGCTTCCAGAACGGGATCGAAGCGGTGCCGGTCCTGACCGCGGGCCTCAAGGGCACGGCAGCGCACGTGCTGGGCGGGGTCGCGCAGATCGCCGCGGCGATCGAGCGGCCGGGCGTCATCCGGCACACCGGGACGCTGGCGCGGCTGCTCGTCGGCGAGACCGGCGGCACTGCCGAACAGCCGCGCGCGGCGGCAATCGTTGCGACGATGCAGGCCGCCGGCATCGACGCGCTACTGTCCTCCGACATCGGGACGGCGATCTGGGAGAAGTTCGTCTTCCTCGCGTCGTTCAGCGGCATGACCGCGCTGACCCGCCTGCCGAAAGGGCCGATCACCGCGGAACCGGCGACGCGCGCGATGTTCGCCGCGGCGATCGGCGAAGCCTGCGCCGTCGCGCAGGCGCGCGGCGCGGCGCTCGCCCCCGACCATGCGGAGCGGGCGATGGCACGGCTCGAGAAGCAGCTGCCGGCGGAGATGAAGTCGTCGATGCTGGTCGACCTGGAGAACGGACGGCGGCTTGAGCTGCCCTGGCTGTCCGGGGCGGTCGTGCGGCTGGGCGAGGCCGCGGGCGTGGCGACGCCGGTGCATGCAGCGATCGCCGCCGCGCTCGCTCCCTATGCGCAAGGCCGGCCGCAGCCCGCCGCTGCCGCTGCCGGATGATCACCGGCACGGGAACCTGAGGCCGCCGGGGTACCGGCCGGCACCATCACGAAATCCGTTACGGTCGAGGCCGCTGCGCCGCGCTACGCGCCACTGCGGGCGCGGCGTGACGGACGTTGCCGCATTTCACAGTAATCATTCGTGATATATTGTTTTTTACTTTGCAGATAATAGCAAAAACACGGGACGGCAGTTCCCATCTCCGGGACGGGCCAGCATCCAGAGCCCGATCGAAATAGTTCCACCATGAAAAAGGGTGCTCCAGGAGGGAATGTGTTGCCCGGATTTCATCGCCGGATGCACATCAGTTATCCATCAAAGCCAGGCTGATCAGGCCCGAGAGGACAGCTCCGCCAAGAGAACGGCACCCGAGATCCCCGCTGATTTCGGCGCATAGATAGCCGTGAGGCAGCGGGCGATGGTTTACCGACACTTACATGGTGTTTCTGTAATTATATTACAATTATTCAGAGAATTTTCTTGCGCTTCATGACTCGCGCCCCTAATAATTGACAATTATCAATTCAGACGGAGGCGGCATGATCGCAGCATAGGCACGGCGCGACGATATCGATCCGCGTGCTCCAGCCACGCCACCCTCCAATGCACCGCATAAGGGCGGAACTCACGTGCCCTGCCTGCGGAGCACGGGCGGCGTACGGACGGCACACCGGCCGCCATCGTCTTGCCCGGGGCCGAGCAGCAGCCGCTTCACGAACAGACACCACCCGCAACCGCATCATCCGCCGATCAGACCGGACGCCCTTCCATCGTCCGGCCGAGCGGCCGGCTGACTGAACATTGCCGCCAAGGACTATGTCGCATTTCCGCGAGAGCACGCTCACGTGCGTCCCCTCTCGCGCGCAACCCGAGGAGGAGCCGATGGACGACATTTCACCGAGCCGCGCCGCCGCCGCAACGATCGCCGCGAGCGCGGTCTACGAGAAGCTGCCGGGCGGCAAGTTCCGGCTGCCGCCGCACATCCATCCGATGCCGGACCTGCTCCAGCATTCGGCGGAGGAGGTCGTCGCGATCTACCGCGAGAACCAGTATCGCGACTTCATGAACGTGTTCGGCCGGATCGAGCGGGACGGCGTCTCGCTGATCGAGGAGGTGCCGGTGCTGGCGCGGGCGCTGGCCCGCCATCCGGACAGCGAGATCGTCCGCACCCTGTCGATCGGCCGGTTGCGCGAGCTGTTCGCGGAACTGCACGACCATGTGATGGAGCACCCGGTCTGGCTCCATCCGTTCTTCATCCGGTTCTTCGACGGGAATTTCACGCACGAGCAGCTGCAGCGGTTCGCACGGCAATACTTCAACCAGATCAAGAACACGCGCCAGTGCGTCGCGATCGCCCTCGGACGGTTCAACAGCCTCATGCCGCTGCCGTTCGGCCCGGTCAACGAGATCTCCTCGGAGATGACGCAGATCGTCCTCGCCGGGCTGCTGGCCGACGAGTACGGCACGACCGACCACAGCGCGCACGGCGGCGAGCTTCAGGTCCGCGACCTGTTCTCGTACACGACGCACATCGCGATGTTCCGCCAGCTCTTCGACGGCATCGGCGTGCCGGAGGAGCGGCACAACACGCAGCTGCTGCACGGGACCGCCGACAACGTCCTGACGCAGCGCCTGCTCGCCGGACACGAGGCGTTCGACACGATCGAGGCGCTCGCCTCGGTCGGACTCGGGATGGAATGGGGCGTCCCAGCCTTCTTCTCGCTCCTGCTCGGCGGCATCATCCGTTACTCAGACCGCGAGGGCTTGGCGATCACGCCGCAGCACCTGGAGGTGCTGACGGCGCATGTCCGGCAGGACGTGACGCACGCGATCGCGGTGATGCTGGTGACCGGCATGCTGGCGACCGGGCGCGGCGAGGTCGAGCGCATCAAGAACGCGACCAACATGCTGATGTCGAGCCGCTACCAGATGATGAGCGAGACCTACGAGGAGGTGTTCGAGGAGCCCTGCCTCGCGATCGACCGCATCAACCTGCACCCGCGGCACCACGTCGCCGACCGCCGCATCGCCGGGGTGCTGCGCGAGGCACGGACTAGCACGCTGCCGTCGACGGTCCGCGACCATGCGGCCTGGACCGCGTCGGAGCGGGTGCCGTTCGTCTTCGCGGCGTAGCCGCACCGTAGAAGTTCCGCCGCGCGTTCCCTCTCCCGCTTGCGGGAGAGGGATAGGGTGAGGGGAGTTTTCTTTCTGTTCTAATAACTTACGTTGGCGTTTGGTTACTGCCGCCCCTCACCCCTACCCTCTCCCGCGAGCGGGAGAGGGAGTTTCGTAGCAGTTCCGCTCGCGGGCGAGGGGGATGCCGTCAGCGTCCGGCCGATTTCACCGCCGCTCCGGTGCCGCCCGACACCCGCCAGACGCGGTTGCCGACATCGTCGGCGACGAGCAGCGCGCCCTGGCGGTCCAGGGCGAGGCCGACCGGGCGGCCGAGCGCGTTGCCGTCAGCGTCGAGGAAGCCCGTCAGCACATCCACCGGCTCGCCGGCCGGGTGCCCGCCGGAGAAGGGCACGAAGATCACCTTGTAACCGCTGTGCGGCTTGCGGTTCCACGAGCCGTGCTGGCCGATGAAGACGCCGTCCGAGAACTGCGCCGGGAGATTGCCGCCGGCCCGCGAGAAGGCGAGGCCGAGCGAGGCGGTATGCGGCCCCAGCGCATAATCGGGCACGGTCGCCGCCGCGACGAGATCGGGCCGCTGCGGCTTGACCCGATCGTCGACATGCTGGCCGTAATAGCTGTAGGGCCAGCCGTAGAAGCCGCCGTCCTTCACGGACGTCATGTAGTCGGGAACGAGGTCGCTGCCGATCTCGTCGCGCTCGTTGACCGCCGTCCAGAGCGCGCCGGTTTCCGGCTCCCAGCCGAGACCGTTCGGGTTGCGCAGCCCCGAGGCGTAGATCCGATGGTTGCCGGTCGCCGGGTCGACCTCCCAGATCGCGGCCCGCCCCTCCTCCGCCTCGATGCCGTTCTCGGCGACGTTGCTGTTCGAGCCGACGGTGACGTAGAGGCGCTTCCCGTCCGGGCTGGCGATGACGTTCTTGGTCCAGTGATGATTGATCGGGCCGGCCGGCAGGTCGACGACCTTGACGCCGGGCGCGGTGATCTTCGTGTCGCCCTCATGGTACGGGAAGCGCAGCACCGCGTCGGTGTCGGCGACGTAGAGGTCGTTACCGACGAGCGCCATGCCGAAAGGCGAGTTCAACCCCTCAAGGAAGACCGAGCGGGTCTCGGCGATCCCGTCGCCGTTCGCGTCGCGCAGCAGGGTGATGCGGTTGGCGCTGGGCGTGCCGGCGCCGGCGCGGCCCATCACCAGCCCCATGACCCACCCCTTGATCCCCTTGCGGTCCTCGGGCTTCGGCGGGGCGTTGGTCTCCGCCACCAGCACGTCGCCGTTCGGCAGCACGAGAAGCCAGCGCGGGTGGTCGAGGCCGTCGGCGAAGGCGGCGACGGTCAGGCCCGGAGCGGCGGCCGGAGCCGCGCCCGCGGGCCAGCCCTTCGCCGGCGCGATGTTGACGGTGGGAAACATCGACGCGCGCGGCGGCGGCAGCTTGGGGTCGGGGCCGGTCCCGGCGGAGACCGGAAGCGTCGCCTTGTCGCCGCAGCCGGAGAGCAGGAGCGCCGCCGCCGCCGCGGCTGCGGCGAGGAGGATGGCGGTCGTGGAGCGCGCACGCATGCAGGGTTGGTTCCGATCCGAGGGCGTGATCCTTGCCAACAGAGCGGCATTCCCGGTCGTTCCGGATCAGGACACTGCGATGCTTCCAGCCGGTAGTCCGTGTGCCGACGGTTAGATCGGGGTAGCGGTGAGCGCGGTGTCAATATCCTCGCGCAAGTAATATCCAATTCTGCTTATGAATGAGCTTCTCTTTTCATCCGTGGTGAACCAGAATGTCATACCAGAAGCAGCATCCAAATCTTCGTCCTTGGCATGTTCCGTTGAACACCAGCCATCCGTATAATCCGCAATCTGCCTCAACAGCGCAGCTATTAAATTAGTATGCTGCTTCTTCTTCAGTTTTTCCCTGTCCAGCGTAACAATCACCCCTTTGACGTGCTTACTGCAGTCGCGTTCAACCATATCAGCTCCTTCCGACTCTAACCTTCTGTATTGGCAACCGCTGATCACGGCTCAGTTTCGTTCGTGACCGCGCGTGATTGCCTTCCCCCGTTACTCGCGCTATCGCTAACTCCACTCTGGCCGACGATCAAGATTGTAGGCGGCGCGACAGCGCCCAGGCGCTGGCGACCAGCAGGAAGCAAGCGACGAGCAGCGCCGCGTCAAAGCCGCCGCCTGCGATCGAGCTGACGCAGAGCGGGCCGATGATCTGTCCGGCGGCGAAGGCGGCGGTCATCGCCGCCATCAGGCTGGTGGCGCCCGGCCCGGCGATCTCGCGCGCCTCCTGCATCCCGACCATCGTGATGACCATGAAGGTGCCGCCGACCAGCAGCGCCGCCAGCATGATCGTCGCGATGCCGTCCTCGAACACCGGCAGCGCCGTGCCGACCGCCATCGCGAGGTGGCACAGGATCCACAGGCGGCGGTTGCTCGTCGTCTTCGGCCGGAGCGCCGCCGCCACCGTCGAGACCAGCGCCGCCGCACCGAACACCGGCCACGACCAGCCGAAGATCGCGGGATCGTGGATCGCCTGCTTCGCCATCACCGGCAGGAAGGTCGCCGGGATGATGTAGCCGAAGCCGAATATCCCATAGCAGAGGATCAGACGGATCGACTCGCCGGTCCAGACGGCAGCCGCGCCGGAAGCGGCGGCGGCATCGTGCCTCCGCGCGCCGTCGCCGGCACCGTCCGCCGTCCCGAATACCGGCCAGATGCAAGCCGTCAGCACCAGCGAGATCACGCCGAACGCTTCCCAGGTGCGGGCCGACCCGACATGCATGTGCATCAATGCGATGCAGAGCGCGCCCGCCGAGGCGATGCCGGCGCCGACGCCCGCGAACACGGTTCCGTTCAAGATCGGCCGGCCGACCGGCGTCAGCCTGCCGAGGCACCAGGCCGACGCGAAGATCAGGACCCAGGCGCTCATGAACCCGGCCAGAGCGCGCAGCACCATCCATGCCGCGAAGGAGTGCCCGACTCCCATCGCGAACGTGGCGAGGCCGGTCACGACGAGGCCGCCGCGGATCACCGCGGCCGGACGGGCCTGCACCCGGATCGCCGTCAGGGCGCCGAGCAGGTAGCCGACATAGTTCGCCGAGGCGAGCCAGCCGCCGTCCGCGAGGGACAGGCCGGCATCCTCCAGCATCATCGGCATGATCGGCGTGAAGGCGAAGCGGCCGATGCCCACCGCGACCGCCAGCGCGATCAGGCCGCCGAAGGCGACCGCAGCCGCCGACGCCGACGTGTCGCGCCGCGAGAATGCAGCAGCCTGATTCAGGGGCTCATGCATTCTCGGACACTAGAAGTCACCCTTCATCCTGAAAAATGAATAGTCATGATGAATGAGTTCGGAATACGTGATGGCAACGTCAGCCGACGGCCGCGGCATCCGTCCGGGACAGAGGCGGCGTGCCGCGGCCTTTTCCCGCCGCCGCCGCGTCGTACCGGATGAGGACGTCGTCCAGCGTCAGCACGCCGCAAAGGCTTGCGGTATCGGCCCGGTGCAGAACGGGCAGCACCGGCCATGCATAGACGTGCTGAAGGACCGCACCGACCGGGGCGTCGGGATAGAGGCGCGGCAGCGTCCCGCCCGCCGGGACGGCGGCGGCAACGGCAGCGGCGAGCGGCAGGTTCCTGTCGCCGCGATCCGCGAGCGCCGTCAGCCGGGACCGGCCGACGACGAACCAGCCCGCACCGCCGGACGCGCCGGGCGCGCCGGGGGCATAGACCAGCAGCTCCTCGTCGGCGACCGTGCGCAGCCGGTCGAGCGCCGCGGCGACGGTATCGGTCCCGGCGAGCACGACGGACGGCGGCGGGCGCATCACGTCCTCGACGCGCAGGATCGCCGCCTCGCGCTCGTGCTCCATCGACGGCAGGTCGAGGCCGTCCTGGCGGGCGATCCGATCGAAGATCGGCAGCGGCTGGAACCGGCGGGAGATCAGGTAGGCGAGCGTGCCGGCGATGATCACGGGAACGATGGTCGACGGGTTGCCGCTCGCCTCGACGACCATGACGAGCGCGGTCAGCGGCGCACGCAGGAAGCCGGCGAACAGCGCGCCCATGCCGATCAGGGCGCAGGTCCCGGTCGCCGTCGCGAGCGAGGGGAAAAGAGCATGCCCTGCCCCGCCGACCGCGGCGCCCAGCAGTCCGCCGATCACCAGAGTCGGCGCGAACATGCCGCCGGGCGTGCCGCTGGTCAGGGATAGGGTGGTGGCCACGATCTTGAGGCCGGCGAGCACGCCGAGCACTTCCCAGGTGAAGGCGCCCCGCGCCGCGCGGTCGATGACCTCGTAGCCGGCACCCATCACCTCCGGCGCGCCGAAATAGCCGATCAGGCCGACGATCAACCCGGCCGCGGCGGGCTGCACGTACTGGGTCCAGCGCGGCAGGGCCTTGAGCCGCAGACGCAGCGTGCCGATCATGCGGGCGAACACGACGGAGGCAAGGCCGCCGGCAACGCCGATGCAGGCATAGGCGAGCAGTTCCGCCGGGCCGGCGACGACCGGAGCCGTGATGCCGAAGATCGGCGCCGCGCCGAGCAGCCAGCGCGCGACCGCGGCGCTCGCCGACGCCGACATCATGCCGGCGAGGAGGATGCCGGAGGTCCAGCGGCCGGTGATCTCCTCGATGGTGAACAGCACCGCGGAGAGCGGCGCGTTGAAGGCGGCGGCGAGGCCGGCGGCGGCGCCGATCGGCGCGATCAGCCGGCGCGCGTCGCGCGGCAGCCGGGCAACTCTCCCGAACAGCGACCCGATCGCGGCGCCGATATGCAGCGACGGGTCCTCCGGGCCGAGCGAGTGGCCGGACCCGACGGCAAGCGAGGAGGCGAGAAACTTTCCGACGCCCGAGCGGAACGGTATCTCGCCGTCGTCGATATAGAGCGCCATCTTGGTCTGGTTGACGCCGCTCCGCCGGATCGTCGGAAAGAGATGGATCACCAGCACGGCGATCACCACACCGGCGAGCGACGGCGCGAGGATCAGGGACAGGCGGTGCGAGGCGACGCCCGCGTCCGGGCCGAGCAGCAGGATCCGCCACCAGTCTACGGCGGTACGGAAACAGGTGACGGCCAGCCCCGAAACCGTGCCGACGAGAACGGAGAGGACGACGAGGAGTGCCCCTTCGCCGATCCTCGCGCGGAAGGCACCGGCGGGGCGCCCCGGCGGCGGCGGCGGCGAGACCGTCCGATCCGCCCGCCCGCCGGGGTCGGGACGTAGCCTGCCGGTGCCGCCCGGCTCGACATGTCCCATCGCCCTACCCTCCTCTCCGGTCCGCGGCTCGCCCCGCCGCCACCTGCCGTCGCCGTACCGCCGCCATTACTGGCTACGGACGGTCGAGGGTGGCAGCTGGCGCGACGGAACCAGCGCGGCTGCCGCTGTCGCCGGCGCCGTGGCCCGGTGCGGCACCGGCTTCTGCGGCACGATCGAGGGCCGGAAGGCGATAAGCCAAAGCTCGGTAACGGCTGCCGTCGCGATCGATGCGACGACCAGCGCGATGAAGGTCGGCTCGCCGATCAGCCTATCGCTCAGCGCGACGCTCGCCAGCACGATGCCCGGCCCGCCGCGCGTGTTCATCGTGATCGCATAGTTCACCGCCGAGAGCGGCCCCGCCGACGCGAAGAGCCGGACGCTGGCGAAGACCGAGCTGAACTTGATGACCGACGACCACAGCAGGAAGACCACGACCAGCTCGATGTTCGTGTCCTTGGACAGATCGAGAGTCAGGCCGACGATCGCGAAGTAAATCGGGACGAACAGACGGCCGGTCAGCAGATTGAGGGCCGCCGCAGCCGGCCGGTCCGCCAGTCCGGCACGCGCGATGCAGAACCCGGCGAGGGCGGAACTGATCAGAGGGTTGATCTTGATCAGGCTGCCCACGCCGACGATTGCGAAGCAGAAGCACAGGATCGCCGCGAGATCACGGGTCACAGGCGCGGCCTCCTCGGAGTATCGGGCCGCATAGAGCCCGCAGATGCGCGGCCCGACCAGCACGACGACGGCGACGAAGCCGAGCGACACCACGATCGGCACGGCGAGCGGCAGCACATCCAGCGTCGCCGCCGACTTTACGGCCTCCGCCACCGAGACGAGGCACCAGAGCAGGATGTCGAGCGCACCGGCCGCGACCAGCACGTTCCTGGCGAACCCGGTCCCGATCAGGTCGGTGTTGAAGAAGATCTTCGAGAGGAAGGGAACCGAGGTGACCGCGACCGCAATCCCCAGGATGATCCGATAGGCGGCGATGCTCTGCGGGTCCGTCGCGACCCTGCTGTCGGTGACGAGCGCCGTGACCGCCGGCGTGCACACCAGCCCGATCATCACCGCGAGGAAGGAGGCGCCGACAAGCGTCAGCACGATCCGGTCGGGCTTGATGCCCCGCGACACGTCGAGGCTGAGTCCCGCGCTGAACATCAGCATCACGAGGCTTACCCAATTCAGGAACCCCATGCTGGTCATTCCGCTCGCCACGGCCTGCGGGGAGAGGCCGCCGATATTCCAGGCGAAGAGGTTTATGCCGGTCGGCCCGAGGATCAGCCCGGCCGTGATCGCACCGAGCAGCTCGGGGAGTCGCACGCGGACGAACGCCAGCCCGAAGCCGGTAGCGAGCAGGAACAGCACGCCGAGCTTGAAGAGAAGAGGCAAGGCATCATGAGCACTCATGACATGCATCCAGTGTGATGTGCGTCCGGCGCCGGCGCTCGGCGGAGACGACAGCGCGCCGGAACGAGATCACGCCAGCCGGCCGCTCCTGTCCCGCCGGCGGCGGTCGGAGGGCAGACAGCGCGGGTGCTTGCTTTCAGTCCCTTGCCTCGCGCTCCGCCGGCCACCGGCGCCGATCCGGAAAGACGGCGGCGGCGGCAGCGGCGGGGCGCGAGGACTGATAGCCGTCAGGCGGCGGTCACGCTTGCCTTGGCTCGCCGCGACAACGTGACGACGTCCGGTTCGCCGTGGTCCGGCAAGTGCCGCGCGGCGTCGGCGAGCGCTGTCTTCAGGTCGTCGACGTTCCGCTCGCCGCTGAGATAGCTGATGACCAGCATGCGGATGACCGGCCGGCCGCCGACGGTGGCGGTGGAAAGCCACAGTCTTCCGTCGTCGGTGACCTCGCGGACCACGGCCTCGTTGGCGGCGCGGATCTCGTCGTCCGAGGCGGACGGCGGCAGCTTCACCCGGAAGATGACGCTGGGCGTCATCGGCGGCGCGGCCAGCTCGAAGATCCCGGACGCCCGCACCCAGTCGGCGAAGTTGCCGGCGAGCGCCATTTGACGGTCGATCATCTCCTCATAGCCCCGCCGGCCGTGGACCCGCAGGGTGAGCCAGAGCTTCAGCGAGTTCATGCGCCGCGACCATTGCAGGCCGAGATCGAAATTGTCGACCGCGGCCGCCCCCTGCACCTTGGGCATGAAGGGGTTCGAGGTCGCGAAGACCTGCCGCAGGGTCTCCGGGCGGGAGGTCAGGACCATGCCCGCCGCCATCGACGTCGCCAGCCATTTGTGCGGGTCCATGGTGATCGAGTCGGCACGCTCGATGCCGCGGATGATGTGGCGGTGCCGGTCCGAGAGCACGAGCGCCGCGCCGTAGGCGCCGTCGACGTGCAGCCAGAGCCCGTAGCGCTCGCAGATGTCGGCGATTGCGACGATGTCGTCGACCGCGCCCGAGGCGGTCGTCCCGGCCGTCGCGACGACGCAGAACGGCGTGAACCCGTCGGCCTCGTCCTGCTGGATCTGCCGCTCGAGGATGCCGACATCGAGCTGGATGCTCGACGTAACAGGAATGCGGCGCAGCGCCTTGCGGCCGAGTCCGGCGAGGCCCGCGGCCTTGTCGACCGAATGGTGCGCCTCGTCGGTGCAGTAGAAGACGGGATGCGCGTCGAGGCCGCCGAGTCCGTCCTCGACCACGGCGGGGAAACGGCTGGCGAGCGCGAGGGTAAGCGCGGTGAAATTTGCCTCGCTGCCGCCGCTGGTGAAGGTACCGTCGAACGGCCGGGTCCAGCCGACGCGGGCGCCGATCCAGCGCACCGTCTCCTGCTCGATCTGCGAAGCGAGCCGCGCGTGGACGAGGCTCGCGAGCTGCGGGTTGATGGCGGCGACCAGCGCCTCGGCCAGCACGGACATGTAGGTCGGCGTCGGGTTCTGCAGGCCGAAATAATTGGCGCTCGGCGTGTGGAAACCCTTGTCGATCAGCTCGTCGAAGAGCCCGTCGAGGACGGCAGCAGGATCTTCGCCGGTTTCCGGCAATTCGATTGAGGGATGACCGGCGGGGCGCTGCCCCACCGGCAACTGAACGGGACGGTCGCGAAGGCTGGCGTAATAGTCGTTGAGACGGTCGACAAGCTTGTAGCCAAGCGCGCGGCGCGTCTCGAAATCGAGATCAAATCCCAAGGCACATTCCTCCGTCTTTGCGCGTGCGCGGCCGGGCCGCCGGCCGGCGCAGCGGTTCCGAAAGCAGGCTTTCTTCTGGTCACCCCGAAACGCGCGGCGACGGCGTGGCCGGCGGCGTCTCGAACCGGCTCAGCAGCGCCTTCCGGTCGATCTTGCCGTTCGGGCTCAGCGGCATCTTCGGCAGCGCGACGAACTCGGCGGGGATCATGTAGCGAGGCAGGCGGTCCTTCAGGAAAAGGCGCAGCTCGGCCGCCAGCCCACCCTGCGGCAGGGTAAGATCAGAGGCCGTTTCCTTCGGCACGACGCAGGCGACCAGGCGCCGGTCGCCCGAGCCGCCGAGCGCCGGCGTGCTCACGACGATCGCCTCCCTGATCCCGGCGTGCTGCCGCAGCGCCGTCTCGATGTCGCCCAGGTCGATGCGCAGGCCGTTGACCTTGACCTGATGGTCGACGCGGCCGACGAACTCGATGTTCCCGTCCGGCAGCATCCGCCCGAGGTCGCCGGTCTTGTAGAGGCGCGCGCCGGGTTCGCTGCTGAACGGGTCGTCGATGAACTTCTCCGCCGTCTGGGCGGCGTCGTTGATATAGCCCTTGCCGATGCCGTCGCCGCCGATGCAGATCTGCCCGGATTCGCCGAACGGCACCTGCTGCATATCCTCGTCGAGAAGATAGACCTGGGTGTTGAAGATCGGCTTGCCGACAGGCACCGAGGATTCGGCATAGCGCCGGTAGTCGGTCAGGCGGTAATAGCTCGACACGTCGGTGCATTCCGCGACGCCGTAGACGTTGACCACCTCGGTAGCGCCCTGCGACGCCTCGACCCAGTCCCGCAGCCGCGACGCCGAGATCGGCTCGCCGCCCAGGAACAGGATCCGCAGCGAGCGAATCTTTTCATAGGTCTCAGGCTTCGCATTCTCGACAAGCAGGTAGAACATG
>Ga0265327_10002542_pt1 | contig 18995 bp, 20 predicted proteins | sample 41621metaG_FD_202089 | JGI IMG/M metagenome (GOLD analysis project Ga0265327, IMG submission 202089) | Rhizosphere microbial communities from Carex aquatilis grown in University of Washington, Seatle, WA, United States - 4-16-21 metaG | ecosystem: Host-associated > Plants > Roots > Rhizosphere...
GGAATCGCTGTGCAGGCACAACGGCAAACTGCACCGGACAATGGGGATGGGCGCTAAAAGCGTCCACCAGACCGCTTAGGGAAGCGGGCGGATGAAGAGGTCCTTATAATAGGAGGTGCTCTTCGGATCGTGTCCCTGGATGGCGATGGTGCCTTCGCTGAGCACGCGGCCCGGCATGCCCTTCGGCGGCGTCCAGTCATCCGGCTGCGTCCAGTCCGCGGTGACCTTGCCGTTGATCTTCAGCACCACATGCTTGCCCTGCACCTTGATCTCGTAGTCGAACCATTCATTATCCTTGCTCGGGGCGTCGTTGAGCACGTCCTTCACGGCATAGAGGCCGCCGGTTTTCTTGATGTCCTTGTGCGTGGTGTTCACCTGGCACTCGAAGCCTTTTTTTGGCCAGTCCTTTTCCTGGAACTCGGTGTGGAAGTAGATGCCGGAGTTCGCGCCTGGGGTGGTCATCACCTTGGCCTTCATCTCGAAATTCTTGAAGTTCGCGTCGCCATTGGGGCCCATGTAAAACATGTGGGCGCGACCGCCGCTCACCTTGATCTTGCCGTCTTCCACCGTGAACACCCCGGGGACTTCGTCATTGGACTTCCAGCCCGTGAGGTCCTTGCCGTTGAACATGGAAACCCAGCCGTCATCCGCATGAAGGACGGCGGCCGCGACAAGCGTGGCAAACAGGGAGCAGAGCGTGCGTTTCATAATAGGGCCGGAATACTCGCGCTATGGGCGGATTTGTCGAGCAAAAGCGTGGGTGGTGTTTTGGACGGAATTCGGAGGATTTACCTGATTGTTCTTTTGGCTGCCGCCTCGTGCGAAGCTTGTTCTTTGTGCGCGCTTTAGCGCGTGCATTGGAGGCCCGACTGAACGCGCTAAAGCGCGCACAAAGAACAAGCATCCCTGACAGCCGCAGCTTTGAAACCAATCTTGTCCATCCTGTCCTTCAATCCACCAGCTTCACCGGCAGATGGACGGCGCGCTCCAGCAGCCGGAGATACTCTTCGCGGGGGATTTCCTTCCCGCCGAACATGGCGAGGTGCGGCGTGGTCCACTGGGTGTCATGCAGCAGAAATCCGCGTTCGTGCAGGTGGTCCATGAGCCAGATGAGCGCGGCCTTGGAGCCGCCGCTCTCGGCGCTGAACATGGACTCGCCAAAGAACGCGCCGCCAATCGACACACCGTAGAGCCCTCCTGCCAGTTCGTCGCCGCGCCAGGCTTCGATGGAATGGGCGTAGCCCATCTTGTGCAGCAGTTCGTAGCTGCTGATGATCTCCCGCGTGATCCAGGTTTCCCGCCGCGCGGCGCAGGCGCGCACCACCTGGCCAAAGGCGCGGTTCATCTGCACATCGAAGCCATTCTTCTTCAGTTCCGCGCGTGCGGTGCGCGGCACGTGGTAGTCGTGGATGGGCAGTACGCCACGCGGGTCTGGAGAGAACCACGAGAGCCTCCCATTCTCCATGCCCATGGGAAAAATTCCGCTGCAGTAAGCGCTGATGAGCACGCGCGGTTCAATGGCGGACATGGCGTGGGGAGAATCAGGGCGGGTTGACCGGTCAACCACTACCATCGCTTTTCACTTTTCACTTTCAACTTTTCACTTCTGCCGGCCGCCTGAATCGCGCAGCCCGCGGCGGTGGATTTCCCTTTTCACGGTCGGCCAGCCGCCTAAACTGGCGCCCGCACCATGCCGCGCTCCGCCAACCGCAAAGCCATCTACCCGGGCAGCTTCGATCCGATCACCAACGGGCACCTGGACGTGCTGGAGCGCGCCTCGCGTTTGTTTGACGAGGTGGTCATCGCCGTGGCGCGGGACAACCAGAAGAGCAGTCTCTTTACGGTGGACGAGCGGGTGGCGCTTATCGGGGATGAGATCAAGAGGATGCGGCTGAAAAACGTACGCGCCGTTCCTTTTAAAGGACTGCTGGTCAATTTCGCGCGCAAGGAGCACGCTTCCGCCATCCTGCGTGGCTTGAGGGCCGTATCAGATTTTGAGTTCGAATTCCAAATGGCGCTGATGAACCGCAAGCTCGATCCCCGCGTGGAGACCCTCTATCTCATGCCGCGGGAAGAGCTCACCTACATCAGCTCCCGCATTGTGAAGGAAATCGGCCGCCTTGGTGGCGATGTGGGGCTTTTTGTGCCGGCCGCCGTGGCCGCCGCCCTGCGCGCCAAACTTGACCTTTTGAGAGGAGACGCCCCATGAGCCTTATTATTGATCCACGAAACATTCCCGACGAGGGCCTCCAGATCGCGGGTGAGCTGCCCGCGAGCGTCATGGACCTGCCTAATGACGACATCGCACGGGCGACGTCACCCCTTGAGTATGACCTCACCGTGCTGCGGGACAGCTCGGATGTGTTCCTCACCGGAAGTCTGGCGGCCACCTTTGAGCTCCTGTGCGGGCGCTGCGCGGAACGATACCCGCACCGCGTGGAACTGACCGGCTACGCGCAGGAAATTCCGCTGGAAAATGATGGCCCACTGGACTTGACAAATTGGCTGCGAGAGGACATCCTGCTCGCCCTCCCGACCCAGCCCCGCTGTGAGACAGGCAATGTCTCGCCGCGAGAGTGTCCCGCGGAAGGCAAATTCGAGCCAGCGCCCCCCAGCGTGACGCCCGAAGAGCCTCACGAGGACAAACCGGATGTGTGGGGATCCCTTGACCAATTGACAAACCTCAAACGCAACTGACATGGCCAACCCCAAACGCAGACAATCCAAGAGCCGGCAGAAGAAGCGCCGCGCCGCCAGCCGCTGGACCGCCCCCCAGCTTGGAGTCTGCTCCAACTGCGGAGCCGCCAAGCCCAGCCACGTGGCCTGCCCGTCCTGCGGGTATTACAAAGAGCGCCAGGTGCTGAACGTCGAAGTGGAAGGCTGAAGAGCCAGGTCCAAAGTGGAGGCGGCATTTCTGTCACCTCTCGCTCCGTCAGTCAGTCAAAGATGCACGCGTTTTTGATCGCGGTCCGGGATCGATGTGTCCCGGATTTTGCACGCCCTTGGCCTCGCGCGTGCTTCCATAAGGTGAAAATCCCCTTATGAACGGTGACACCATGATGCCTTGGAAGACTCTGTCCGCGACTCTCAACGTTGGAACCAGCACGGATGGCTGGAATCTTGCCGGACCAGCGCCCGGAGAAGAATGGGAAGCGCCGCGTAGTTTTTACACGGAGGTGTTTTTTGCAGCGCCCTTCGCCTATCCCCCCGTGGTGCATCTCAGCCTGACGGGATTTGACATCGACCAAGCATACACTTCACGACTTGTCGTGCGTGCCCTAGACATCACGGCGAACGGGTTCAAGGCGGAAATTTCCACGTGGCATGACAGCCGGGTCTATTCCGCGGAAGTCGCATGGCTCGCCATCGGGCCGTAAAATTTAACAGAGCATAGGCTTTCCAGTTCGCGTGTTCATCGGCGCCAACGGCGCGGCGCTATACCAGCCTGGGGCATCGCCCCAGGTTTTGGTATTTGATGAAGATCAGGGCCAAAGGCCCGTCCCATAGGGTTTTGGTTTGGGCTATCGATCCGGATGGAGCGGGCCCTTTGGCCCTTTAAGGAAATGAGTCGAGTATCTTGGGGCTGTGCCCCAGGCTGGTATGGCATCGCGCTCAATTTCCCCGCTGATGAGGCACATCGAGCCATGCTAAATCAGGTCCAATAGGCACGATGCGCGTCGGGTTGATGTCGTCGTGCGTGTAGTAGTAATGCCGCTTGATGTGGTCGAAATTCACCGTGTCCTTGATGCCGGGCTGCTGGTAGAGATCGCGCAGATAGCCGGAGAGATTGGGGTAATCCAAGATGCGGCGCACATTGCATTTGAAGTGGCCGTGATACACCGCATCGAAACGGATCAGCGTGCAGAAGAACCGCCAGTCCGTCTCCACGAATTGCGAGCCGAAAAGGTAGCGTTGCTTGGCGAGTCGCTCTTCCATCTGATCGAGTGCGGCGAAGACATCACGCGCTCCTTTCTCATACGCCGCCTGCGTGTCTGCGAATCCCGCGCGGTACACGCCGTTGTTCACGTTCTCGTAGATGAAGGTGCTCAGCGCATCCTGTTCCTTGCAGATCGCGACGGGGAAGAGATCGGCCTTCTTCGTATGAAACTTCGCAAAAGCCTCCGCGAACATCCGGCAGACATCATCCTCGGAATTGTTCACGATGCGGTGCGTTTCCTTGTCCCAGAGCACCGGCACGGTAACGCGTCCGTCGAAGTCCGGATCAGACGCGGCATAGGCTTCGGCGAGAAACTTGAAGCCGTTGATGGGGTCCTTGCTGAATCCCGGTCCATCGCCAAAGGCCCAGCCGCGATGGTCACGAATCGGATTCACCACGGACGCGCTGATGACCTTTTCCAGTCCCAGCAGATGCCGCGTAATGAACGTGCGATGCGCCCAAGGGCAGGCGAGCGAGATGTAGAGATGGTAGCGCCCCGCTACGGCGGGATACTTGGAAGAGCCATCCGCCGTGACCCAATCACGAAACGCATCCTCCTGACGTTTGAAGGCACCGTCTTCGGATTGCTCGTCGGGAAATTGGGACATGCCTGAGATACGTCTCGACAACCCGATTTGTGTGCAGCTTTACGCCAGCACACTCTTCACCACATGCCCATGCACGTCCGTCAGTCGAAACTGGCGACCCTGGAAGCGGAAGGTGAAACGCTCGTGGTCGATGCCCAGCAGATGCAGGATCGTGGCCTGGAAGTCGTGGATATCCACCGGGTCCTTCACGGCGTTGAAGCCAAATTCATCGCTCTCGCCGTAGGTGAGGCCACGCTTCACGCCACCGCCGGCCATCCACACGGTGAAGGCGTAGGGATGATGGTCACGGCCCCATTGCTTGGTGTCGGCAATCTTGCCCTGAAGGAACGGCGTGCGGCCAAATTCACCGCCCCAGATGACAAGCGTATCATCCAATAGGCCGCGTTGCTTCAAGTCCTTCACCAGTGCGGCGGATGGCGCGTCGGTATCGGTGGCCTGGATCTTGAGCTGTGTGTTGAGATTGCGGTGCTGGTCCCAGCCGGCGTGCATAAGCTGCACAAAGCGCACCCCGCGCTCCGCGAGACGGCGGGCCATCAGGCAGTTGTAGGCGTAGCTGCCCTGGCGCTTCACATCCGGGCCGTACATTTCCAGGATGTGCTCCGGCTCGTTCGAGAGGTCGGTGAGTTCCGGCACGCTGGCCTGCATGCGGTAGGCCATTTCGTATTGGGAAATGCGCGTGGAGATTTCCGGGTCGCCGTACTCCGCGAGCTTCATCTCGTTGAGATGCGCCAGGTCATCGAGAATGCCACGCCGCATGCTGCGGCTCATGCCGTCCGGATTGCTGAGATACAGAACGGGATCGCCGCTGCCGCGGAATTTCACGCCCTGATATTTGGAAGGCAGGAAGCCGCTGCCCCAGTAGAAGTCGTAGAAGATCTGGCCGCAGGACGCTTCCTTGTCGCGCGAGGTCATGACCACGAACGAGGGCAGGTCATTCGAATCGCTGCCCAGGCCGTAGCTCAGCCAGGCGCCCATGCTGGGGCGGCCCGCCTGCTCGCTGCCGGTCATGACAAAGGTGATGGCAGGGGCGTGGTTCACCTGCGTGGTGTGCATGGACTTGATGAAGCAGAGTTCATCCGCGATCTCCGCCATGTGCGGCGTGAAATCGCTCACCCACGCGCCGCTCTGGCCGTGACGGGCAAAGTTCGTAATGTTGTGCAGCACGGGGCGCTCCGTCTGACCGCCCGTCATGGTGCTGAAGCGCTTCCCGCCCACCACGGAGTCGGGAATCTGCGTGCCATGCCACTCGGAGAGCGCGGGCTTGTAGTCGAACAAATCCACGTGGGAGGGCGCACCGTTTTGCAGGAGGTAAATGACGCGCTTGGCCTTCGGTGCAAAATGGGGAAGCACCGGCGCCGCCTTGTCCGCTGGCACCGCGAAACCCTCGCGCGTGAGCAGCGAGCCCAGCGCCGCGGCGCCGAGGCCTGCGGCGCCCTTTCCAAAGAGCGCGCGGCGCGTCAGCATCAGACGATGCTGGTCAGCGGGGGAATGAAGGAAATCCGTCATGAAGTGGTCGTGGAAGATACGTTCCTCGTCCCCTCAATTCATCATGCCCCTGCTAATAACGCCAGTGGCCGGCGGCCTGAAGCGCCTGCGTGGTTTCGTACATGCCCAAGCCCAGAAGCCCGATCAGGACGAAGTAGGCCACGGACATGGTGATACGTTGCTCGCGGCTGATTTCAAAATACCGCGCGGACTCAGCGTCGCGGGGACGAAAGAGCGACAGCAGACGCGGGAGGGCGGCTATCAGAATGAGTACGTAAATAAAGCTGAATGGGCTCCACGGGCGGGTCACCATGCGCCAAACCAATGCGGCGAGCCCCAAAATCCAAAGCCAGGGCGAAATGGCGGTGGCGATGCGCCCACCATCCAGCGGCGAAATGGGGATGAGGTTGAACAGATTCAGGAAGTAGCCGCTGTAAGCCAGCGCAGCCCAGAGCGGCTCGCCTGTATAGGAATAGGCAAACTGGCAAGCTGCCGCCCCTGCCGCGCCCGCGACCGGGCCACCAATGCCCACGAAGGCCTCAATCCACGCATTGCGTGGCGCTTCACGAAGCGCAATGAAAGCGCCCATGAACGGGATGAAAACCGGCGCGCCCACCTTCAGTCCCATCATGCGGGCGGCGATGAGATGCCCGCTCTCATGCACAAAAATCAGGAGAACAAATCCCACGGCAAACTTCCATCCCCAAATGGTGGCATAGACCCAGATCATAAAGATCATGGAGCCACCCGTCTTCAGCAGGACTGGAAGGAACTTGAGCGCCGGCAGGATGAGGAATTTGATCTTGGTGAAAAACTTCAGGATCATCACGCCCACCACGCCGAGCGGCGCGAGCATCTTTTTCCACCACGGCGGTTCCGCGGGCGTGACATCCCTTTGAAAGGGATAGTTGGTATAGCGCGGGTCGGGTTCTTGCATGAGCGGAGCCGAAACCTACCGCTTCGGCAGCGCTTGGGCAATGGAATCCGAAACCGCCTTCACCAGCAGGTCCACTCCTTCTTTTTTCCAATGGAACATATCTCCCGCGGCAAGCGTGAGGTGCTGTAGCATGAGGGACGAGAGATCATCAATCGCCACGCCTTCCTCCTTCATGACTTTCAGCGCCATGGCGTTGTGCTGCTCAATCGTGGGCTGGATTTCCTTGTTCAGTTCGCCTTTCACGGGCTGGCCTTTTTCCACCTTCTCCGTCACCGGGGTGATGGTGGCCCAAATGAGCTTCGCCTTCGGCGCGTCCTTTTTGAGGTTCTCCACCATTTGTTTGGTGAGCGGCTCAAACTGGCCTTCCGGGATTCGCCCCTTTTGCCAGCCATGCAGCCCAAGGTTGAAATGAATGATGGCGTATTGGTGCTCCTTGTTGATCGCTTCCAGGATGCCGGCCAGGCTCTTGTCCGCCTGCGTGGTGGGCGTGATCCAGGCGTCGATGTTTGCTTTGCCCTCAAGGTTCTTCCGCACGCCGTTCATGTAGCTGTTGGTGATGGAGTCACCGATGAGCAGCACGCGCGGCAGGGATGCATCCGTCACCGTGGCCTCGCGCAGGCCCCATGAGCCCCCCTTGGGAGGCAGGCGCTTGTCGGTTTCCGTTTGTGTGGGAACCGGAGGCGCGGCGTGCAGTGTGGCGATGGCGAAAAGGGAAACGAGAAGGAAGAGGCGCTTGGGCATCCGTCGCATACGAGGAATATGACGGTGCTCTTGCTTAAGACAGGATGAACAAGATTTCTTCAAGATTTACAGGATTGGCTCTTATCTTGTTAATCTCAGTTCAATCTTGTAAATCCTGTCTGAAATGACGCTCCGACCATGAAGACTTATCTCCGCACGCTCCTTTCGGTACTAGTCCTAGGATTCACGTCGATCCGCAGCCGTGCGGAGGACACGCCGGCGTTTCACGATCTCTTCAATGGGAAGGACCTCAGCGGCTGGGTGAATGTGAATGTTGATCCGGACACCTTCTTCGTGAAGGACGGTCTGCTGATCTGCAGGGGCAAGCCGACGGGCGTGATGCGGTCCGAGAAGCAGTATGAGAACTTCATCCTGCACATCGAGTGGATGCACATGGAAGCGGGTGGCAATTCGGGAGTGTTCGTGTGGAGCGAAGGCACGGTCGCGCCCGGCAAGGATTTGCCCAAAGGGATGGAAGTGCAGATGCTGGAACTTCAGTGGCCGTATCTGCATCCGGAGAAAGACGGCACGCCGCGCTCGCTGGGCTATGTGTCCGGCGAACTCTTTGGCGCGAACGGTCTCGAAGCCGTCCCGGACAATCCGCGTGGCAAGCGCAGCATGTCCTTTGAGATGCGCTGCAAGGGCAAGGGCGAATGGAATGTGTATGACGTGGTCTGTGTGGACGGCGCCATCAAGCACTGCATCAACGGCAAGTTCGTGAACGGCATTCGCGATTCCACGGTGCGGAAAGGTTATCTGTGCTTGGAATCCGAAGGCGCGGAGATTCATTTCAGGAACATCCGCATCATGGAACTGCCTCCCGGCCGGGCAACGCCGGAGCAAACAGCGCCGGTGGTGGGTACAAAGTAGTCCAGAGCTTTAGCTCGTTACGAACGTCTCCTGAAGAGCTAAAGCTCTGCACTACTTTCTCTTCACTCCTTCGTGATCGCCTCGTCCAGATTCAGCACCAGTTCACACAACGCCGTCCACGCCGCGTGATCGATGGTGGGGAGTTTTTCATCGCGCTTCGACTCGCCAACGGCCAGCAGCTTTGTTGCACTGTCTTTCTCCTCGCTGAACTGCGTCTTCAGATATTCCAGGCGCTGGAGGAGGAGACTGCTTTCCTCCGCCTTGGGATGACGGGCGAGGGTGAGGCGGAAGGCGCGATCGAGCCGCGCGGCATCATTCGCCTCCGCAAGCATGACACGTTGGGCGAGCGCGCGGGCGGCTTCCACGTACTGCTCATCGTTCAGCGTGGTGAGCGCGTGCAGCGGCGTGTTGGTACGCAGGGTGCGCACGGCACAGTACTGCCGCGAGGCATTGTCGAAGAACATCGTCGGTCCCACGATGCGCCGCCAGAAGGTGTAGAGGCTGCGGCGGTACAGCGCCGCTCCATGGTCCTGCGTGTATTTGATCTTCCCAAAGGTAGCTTCCTCCCAGATGCCCTCCGGCTGGTAGGGCTTCACCGAGGGACCACCGCACGCGCCCTCCATCAAACCTGAGGAGGCCAGGGCCACATCCCGGATCATCCAGGACGGCATGCGGAAGCGCGCGCCGCGCGCGAGCAGCCGATTCTCCGGATCGCGTTCGTAAAGCTGCGGTGTCACCTTGGAGGACTGCCGGTAGGTCGCGCTCGTCACGATGAGGCGATGCATGGCTTTCACATTCCAGCCGCTGTCCATGAACTCCGCCGCGAGCCAGTCGAGCAGTTCCGGATGCGAGGGCTTCTCGCCCTGCACGCCGAAGTCTTCCGTGGTCTTCACGATCCCTGTTCCAAAAAATGACTGCCAGTAGCGGTTCACCGTGACACGGGAGGTGAGGGGATTTTCCTTCGCGACGAGCCACTGCGCGAGATCGAGCCGCGTGGGAATGACAGGCGCTGCGCCGGCGGTCGTAGCGAGTTTTAATGCCGGCAACATCGCGGGTATGTTCGCCGTGACCTTGGTTTCCGTGGGCTTGTCATAGGCGCCCTTGACCAGCATGAAAGTGTCGCGGCGCTTCGGGAGCGTGTCCATGATCATGACGCGCGTCACCGACTTGGCCGCACTGTCCCGCTGGCGCACCGCCTTCATGAGGCGCTGCAGCACCTTGGTGTAGGCCTCATCCTTGTCCTTGAAATAGTTCTCCGCTTCCAGCAGTGCGTCCACGCCGCGCTTGGCGGGTTCGGTTTCGGCAATGTACTTCGGCAGGTTGCCCGGAAGTTTTTCCGCGTCGGACTCCTTGAGTGACTTGCCTTCCGGTCTCGGGAATTTCTTCAGTTCAAAAGCCTCCACTTCCTTGCCGACTTTTTCCACCTTTTCCTGCGCGGTCTTGGAGCGCTCGCGCTCCTCCGGAGTGGAGATGTCCATGTTCGGCGGCGACTGGCCGCCGCGGCCCGCGCCCGTCTCGGAGGTCTGGTTGAAGAAATCGTAGAGCGCGTAGTAATCGCGCATCGTCATGGGGTCGAACTTGTGGTCGTGGCACTTCGAGCAGCCCATGGTGAGGCCGAGCCAAAGGGTGCTGGTGGTTTCCGCGCGATCCATCACGTTCTCCACGCGGGACTCTTCGGCGATTCGCCCGCCCTCGCCATTCATCATGTGGTTGCGGTTGAAACCGGTGGCCAGTTTCTGCTCCGTGGTGGCGTTGGGAAGAAGATCGCCCGCCATCTGCCAGATCGTGAATTGATCGAAGGGCATGTTGTCGTTGAACGCCTTCACCACCCAGTCGCGCCAAGGCCACATGGTGCGCTCCGGATCGCCCTGGTAGCCGTTCGTGTCCGAGTAGCGTGCGGCGTCCAGCCAATCCCAGGCCCAACGCTCACCATAGCTCGGTGAGTCGAGCAGGCGGTCCACCACATGCTCATAGGCCTGTGGAGAACTGTCCCTCAAAAACGCATCCACTTCCTCCGGCGTAGGTGGCAGGCCGATGAGGTCCAGCGTGACGCGGCGGATGAGCGTCTCCTTGTTCGCCTCCGGCGCGGGCAAGAGCTTCTCCTTCTCCAGTCGCTGCCGCACAAAGGCGTCGATGGGATTTTGCACGGCGCCCTGGATTGTGGGCACCGCGGGTTTCTTCACGGGTACAAAGGCCCAATGCAGCCCCCACACCGCGCCATCATCGATCCAGCGTTTCAGAATATCGATCTGCGCCGTGGTGAGTTTCTTGTGGGATTTGAGCGGCGGCATCAGGTCGTCCTCGTCCTTGGTAAGGATGCGGCGCATGACATCGCTGTCGCCACTGCGTTTCGGAATGATGGGCGTGACATCGTCGTGTTTCGCCTTCGCATCCTTTTCCACGTCAAGCCGCAGGTCGCCTTTGCGGTTTGCCTTGTCGGGTCCGTGGCACTGGTAGCAGTTCTCCGAAAGGATGGGCTGCACGTCCCGATTGAAGTCCACGGTGGCCGGCGCCGCGAAGCTGGCGGTGGAGGCGAGCAGGGAAAGGACGAGGGGAAGGCGGATCATGCGCTGGGACTGGGCCGGGGGGATGGCTACTATAATACGTCCATCAGGGGGCGGCTATTGCTTCCGGGGGCTCGCACGAGCCGACGCGAGGAGGCGCTGGCTCAGGGCTTGGGCTAAAGAAGCGTGCACCGGACGAGAGGCTTTCGCCAAACCGTCGCTTTGCGTGGCGTCCCACCCATATTCCAGAGCCTGCCAAGGAACCTGAAAGGGCAACCAACGCCTGATTTGCATCCCATATTATTGATCCTCATCCATCTGTGAAAATTTGTGTTTCTCTGTCTCATGCCGTTTCCGTCTTTCCTCCGGGGGTGTGCAAAATGGAAACGCGCCCCGAACCTTTGCGGATCAAGAGCCGCGAAGCCAGCCTCTTTTCGCACCGATGAAATGAGGATGAACACAGATATCCACAGACGAACTGACAACCCATCCCATGGGGCGGCGGTGCCCGGTTCTTTGCACCTCACCCAAAACTGTTTTGTGTCTCATCTCCTCACCTCGGCTCCTGCTTGCTGCGGTTGAACCGTCCCCAATTTGCGCGAAGATGCTAATGACGATGCTTGAGGCCCCTCAAACGGTGGAAATGGAAAAGCCCGGCGCGCCAGAAGAGGCGCGGGCCGCGGCTCATCGTGCCCGTGTGGTGCCGTGGGCGGAGGCGTTTGTGCAGCGGCGGGCGCAGGGAGAGAAGCATCCCGTGTGGGATTTCCTTTTCACCTACTACAGCTTCTCACCCGCCAAGCTGATGAAGTGGTCGGCGGCGGTTTTTGAGGTGGGAGCTGACGGCTGGGATGGGCCGCCGCTCTCGGCGCGGGACGTGAACCAGGCGCGCTGGATCGTGCAGCTCTGTGAAAATATCGCGAACAAGCCGCCGCGGTTTCAGTGCCACGGTCTGCATGAGTGGGCCATGGTGTACAAACTGAGTGCGGAGCAGGTGCGGCACAGCGGTTGCCGCCTGCGGCTCGCGCCGGAGACGCTGGCGTCCTTTGTCGAGAGCCAGAGCATCTGCTGCACCCACCATGACGCGTATCGGTTTTTCACGCCAGAGGCGCGTCCGCTGAACGTGGTGAAGCCGCGGCTGGAAACGCGTCTTGAACTGGAGCAGGGCGGTTGTCTGCACACGAACATGGACCTCTATAAATGGGCTTACAAACTCTGGCCGTGGATCGGCAGCGACCTGGTGGCGGAGGCGTTTCTGTTGGCGGTGCAGGCGCGGGAGATGGACATGCGCGCCAGTCCCTACGATCTGGCGGACCTGGGTTTCGTGCCGATTGCCATCGAGACGGAGGAGGGGAGGGCGGAATACCGGGAAATGCAGCAGGCGTTTGCTGAGCGGTCGGCGCCGGTGAGGGCGAAACTTCGGAAGGCGGCGGGGAGGTTGATCGAGCATGCTGGGCGCTGCGATCTGCATTGAGTTGTCTCAAAGAAGCAACGAAGCAAAGAGGGGTTAGATTTGAAGTGGCTCGTATTGGGGTGGGTTCGGGCTTTGAGGTGTATTCGCAGCCAAGCCCCAAAGGGGAGATATAACAGCCTGGGGCAATGCCCCCAGGTATAGGTTATGAAAAGTTCAGCCCTGAAGGGGCGTGACAAACGGTGCTTCACGCGGCAAAGAAACTCGCTTCACACCATGAAATCAAAACCCGCCGTAGGTTCGTTCGCTCCCGATTTCACCGCCGCCGTTGTCGAAGCAGGAAAAGACGCGCCATCCACCGTAACTCTCAGTGCGCTGCGCGACAAGCCGGTGGTGCTTTACTTCTACCCCAAGGATGACACGCCGGGCTGCACGAAGCAGGCCTGCGATCTACGTGACGGCTGGGCGAAGATCAAGAAACGCGCCCATCTCTTCGGCGTGAGTGTGGACCCCATCAAGGCGCATGGGAAGTTCATCAAGAAATTCGATCTGCCGTTTCCGCTCATCAGCGATGAGGACAAGAAGATCGTTGAGGCCTACGGCGTGTGGGTGGAGAAGATGCTCTATGGGAAGAAATACATGGGCACGGAGCGCAGCACCTTCGTGATAGGTACGGATGGCAAGATCAAGGCCGTGCTGGAAAAAGTGAAGCCGGAGGAGCACCTGGAGAAGGTGCTGCAGGAGCTCGCTTAGCGCAGGCGCGCTCCGGAGTTTCCGTTAGGAAAGCGCCTACGACTTTCTCCCGCGCCTCCCACTCAGGTACCAAGGATCAAAGCCACCCCTCGGCTGATAACGGTCCGCGATAAAACCACGGCTCTCGCTTTGTGTGACCTCCTCCACGCTGCAGACGCTTGCCAGCGCATAGACCGCCACCGGCGCATTGAATTGGGGATCGTAAAATCGCACGGCGCCCTCTGACACCTCGTAGTGATCGGCGGTGACGTCACCGCAGATGCCGATGTTAAGTTTTATTCTAAATCGTTTCATGACCTTCCTCCTTGCGATCCGCCGACCCAGATTCCGGGGGGCACGTTGTGGGTTGTTGTTGCCCTAAGATCGCACCCGCGGGCTCGCGTGGATGGTTGACGGTGCCGTAGGGGCGAAATCGCTCTGCTCCCTCAGGGGAACAGGGACTGTCCATTCATGGCGTTTCGAGAAAAAAGAATGTTTTTTCCAATGATAAGCCCGTGGCGGTGTCAGAATGCGATATCGCACTGTGAACACGGTGCTTCCCATCACCTCCACTCCCATCTCTCTTATGAATCTTTCGTCGTCTGAGCATGCAGTCCCCATCGAACAATGTGTGCAGAAACTCGTGACCGAAGCCGAGGATTTCGCCCGGCGTGATCCCACGAAGGCGGTCGCGGTGGCTTTTGGTCTGGGCGTGGCGTTGAACATCGTGCCCAAGCGTTTGCTCGTAGGCACCGCCACCCTTGCGGCCGTCACACTGGCCCGCCCCATCCTCATGAGCCTCGGCGTGCTCAAAGCTTTTGAAATGTGCTGCTCCGGAAAGCAGTGCGCCCCCTCCAATCCTACCACCCAGCCCCCCATCTTATGAACTCTACCGATGATCAACAGACAACCTCACGGTCTTTTCCCGCTTATCCCGACTTCAGAAATTCACCACAACCTATGAATCCCTCCCCCCAAGACATCATTCAACCCGCCGTGGACCAAGCTGCGGAAAAATTCCAGCAGGTGCAAACCCAGGCGCGCCAGCAGGTGCGTGAACATCCGCTCGCCGTGGTGCTCGTCGCGCTCGGCGCGGGGCTTGCCGCCGGTTTGGCCATCCGTTTTCTGGCCGCGCCGCCTCCGCCGCCCACCACACGGCAGCGCATCCAGCGCACCTTGGAGGACATCCAGGGCCGTCTCATGGACCTGGCCCAGCCCGCCTACAAGCGCGCTTCGGAATTTGCCGGCAGCGGCGCGGACATGATGAAGAAAGGCATCGATCAGGTGCAGGACCACGTGCAGGACCTCCACTTGGAAAAGAAGATCGACGGCATTCTGGGCCGCATCAAAGGACTTTTCGGCTAGGCCAAACTACCGACACATTTTGCCTGGGACACGGGCGGCGGCGAGGGAAAGCATGGCGCCCGCCCCATCCCAGGCAAAGCTGGTCGGCTGACTGATTGCGCTACGGCCCGGCGTGGGTTATGCGGAGACGTTCATGCGTTTCGCACCCAAGAAGAGCCTCGGGCAGAATTTTCTGCTCAACGAAGAAGTGTCCCACTGGATCGCGGACCAGATCCGGCCTGATGAGGCGGGACTGGTGATTGAGATCGGCCCCGGCCAGGGCGCGCTTACGAAGTATCTGGAAGGGCGCGTGGAGAAACTGGTGCTGCTGGAGAAGGACAACATCCTTGCCGCAGACCTCACGGGGCGTTTTAAAGGGCGCAAGGACGTCGAAGTGTGGCATGGCGATGCCACGCGCTATGATCTTCGGCCGCTCTTTGCTCTGGGCGGCGTGCGCGTCATTGGCAACCTGCCGTACTCGATGGGGCAGGCGATCCTGCGCCGCTTTCTCAGCCCGCCCACACCGGTGACGGAAGCGGTCTTCATGCTGCAGAAGGAAGTGTGCGACCGGCTCGCGGCCAAGGCCGGTGAGGAGGGCTACGGCGCGCTCAGCCTGCTGGTGCAGCAACATTGGAACGTGGACGTGCTGCGCATCATCCCGCCCGACGCCTTCAGGCCGCGTCCGCGGGTGGATTCCGCCGTGGTGCGCCTCAAGCCGCGATCGCCGGGTAGCTTGCCGGTATTCAACGGTGAGGTGTTTGACCGGCTGGTGCGCATGGGTTTTGCGCAGCGCCGCAAGCAGCTCAAGAACCTGTTGCCGGAGTCGCCCGTGCCCTGGGAGCAATTGGTCACGCAGTTTGGCAAACCGGTGACCCTGCGCGCGGAGGAACTCACGCTGGAGGAGTGGGTGCAGCTCACGCGCCTCTATGAAGGCCGCACCGAGGTGGATCGCGGGCAGAGCGGAGACGAGATATTTGACGTGGTGGATGAGAACAATCGTGTCATCGGCCAGGAGCGCCGCGACGACGTCCATGCGAAGAACCTGCGCCACCGCGCCGCTCATATTTTTGTTTTCAACCGCCACGGGGAGCTCTGGCTCCAGCGACGCTCGCATTTGAAGGACAAGCATCCCCTCGAGTGGGATTCCAGTGCGGCCGGTCATCTCGATGCCGGTGAAACCTACGCCGTCGCGGTGGACCGTGAACTGCGAGAGGAACTTGGCATTGCCGCGCCCACCGAATGCGTCGCCACCATTCCGGCGTGCGAACAGACCGGCTGGGAGTTCGTGGAACTCCACGTGGCGAAACACGACGGCCCCATGCACTACGCGCCCGAGGAAATCAGCGGGGGCTTGTTCTTCCGCCCTGAGCACATTGAGGCGTGGACCGCTGCGCGCCCGGAAGATTTCGCGCCGGGATTTCTGGCGTGCTATGAAAAATGGCGCTTGGGCTGACGGTTACTTTGCTTTGCGTGCCTTCTCTTGTTCAGCGATTACCTGCGTCGCGATCTCAGCAATTTTCGCCCGGTCTTCCGCGGAGAAGCGGATCAATGGCACCTCGAACAACTGCCCGTCCTCCCGCTTAAATTCCGCGGTGTCATAGTTGGGAGTAGTGAACCGCTGGAGCGATGCCTTCATGGGCCGGCCCGCGGAGTCTTTCCATTCGAGAATCGGAGTGGGAAGTGGAGAAGAGCTCGCTTCGTTCGTACTGACGGCGGGAGCAGGTGCTGGTTGGGCTGGAGCGGGAGAATCAGCGATGACCGGGGGCTTGGGAGTGGATGGTTTTGTAGTGGTCGATGCCGGATTCGTGTTGTTCGTATTGTGTCGCTTCGGTGGTGGCAGCGGTCCCGTGTCATATTGGCGACCGGTCAGGCTTGAAGGAGAAACGAAGGCCAGGACCGTGACCACTACTGCGGCGACGACGCCCAGCCAGCCCCAGCCCACGCCTCCGATTCCATAGAGTGAGTGCGACGTTTGCAGACGAACCGGCTGCTGCGTCTTGGGATCGAGCAAGATTTTTTCCTGAGTCTTGCCGAGGGTGAGGGCGAAAAGCCAGGCGCCAGCGGTGGCTCCCCAGATGGATGCCACCACATCCCACTGCTTTGGAAGCGTGGGGCCGCCCAGTTTCCTGGCTGCCACTCCGCCTGCGATGGCGCCCACGAAGCCAAACAAAAGAATGATGATGCCACGGCCGCGCCAGATAATCATATGCGCGTCAGCTAAGCAGATTTGGTGAATCTTTTGCAATGAAATTTTTCAGGCGAGAGCGTTTGCAAGTGCTGCCAAACGGGACTCGTTACCTCAGTCCTCATTCTTTATGAACACACGCCGCCGTTTTCTTCGCCAGTCCGCCGCCACCGCCGCGGGTTTTCTTGGGGCTTCTGCCCTTGCCCAGCAGGTCCGTCCGGAGGGGGAGAACATTTCCTTTGGCCTGTGCACCTACATGTGGGGCGCGGAGTGGGATGTGCCCACGCTCATTGCGAACCTCAAGCAGCTCGGCATCCGCGGCGTGGAGCTGCGCGTGGACCATGCGCACAAGGTCTCGCCTGAACTTCCGCCGGAAAAGCGCTCCGCGATTCGCCGCCAGTTTGCGGAGGCCGAGATCGAAGTCATCGGCATGGGTACGACGTGTGAATTTGACTCGCCGGACAAGGGCAAGCTGCTCACGAATATCGACGTGGCGAAGCAGCACGTGAAGCTGAGCCACGACATCGGCGGCAGCGGCATCAAGGTGCGGCCCAACAAACTGCACGACAAGGAAGGCGTCGCGAAGGAGAAGACGCTGGAGCAGATCGGCAAGTCGCTCGCGGAGGTGGGTGACTTTGCCATTGGCTTCGGCCAGGAAATCCGCCTGGAAGTGCATGGCGCCGTCACCGACCTTGCGGACATTCGCACCATCATGAAGACTGCCAAGGCGGACAACGTGCGCGTTTGCTGGAACTCGAATCCGGCGGATCTGGCGGGTGAAGGCTTGGAGAAGAATTTCGAAATGGTGAAGGAGTACCTCGGCCACACCACGCACATCCACGAGTTGGATGGCGGTGGGAAGAGCAGCGGCGGCACGCCCTATCCGTATGACAAACTCTTCAAGCTGATGGTGCAGGCGGACTACGACGGATGGATGCTCATGGAAGCCTCCTCCAAGCCGGAGGACAAGGTCAAGGCACTCGGTGAGCAGAAGGCGCTCTGGACCAAGATGATGGCGGACGCGCGGAAGGCTGGGTGATTGGGCCTAAATCTTGACCGGCGGGGAAGCTTGTCTCAGTGCTAAGACTTGGCTCTGGAAGCCGTAGTCTTGGCAGTCTATTGTGCCCGATTCCTTTCCTTTACCCTCCATGAGGTTCCGTCTTGTTGCATTCGCTCTGCCCGTTCTGACCTTGCTGCACGGGACATTCGTCCGCGCGGCTGCTCCCACGCTGCACTTCAACCGCGACATTCGGCCGCTCATGTCGGACACTTGCTTTCACTGCCACGGCCCGGACAAGAATGCGCGCAAGGGCGGCCTGCGGCTGGATATTCGAGAGGAGGCACTGAAGCCCGCGAAGTCTGGTGAGATTCCTATCGTCCCCGGCAAGCCGGAGGAGAGCGAGATCATCAAGCGCCTCTTCACCACGGATCATGACGACCTCATGCCGCCGGATGAGGCGCACAAGGAATTCACCGCGGAGCAAAAGGAAACCTTCCGCCGCTGGGTGGCGGAAGGCGCGGTGTATGAGCCGCACTGGGCGTACACGCCACTGGTGAAACCTCCAGTTCCATCCATTCCAAACTCCGGCGCTCAAACTTCAAAGAATCCTATCGACGCCTTCATCCTGGAGAAGCTCGCAGAGGTGAAGTCCAAGCCCTCGCCACAGGCGGATGCGCACACGTTGATTCGTCGTCTCTCGCTTGACCTCACCGGCCTTCCCCCCACTCCAGCGGAAACGGAGTCTTTCCTCCAATCCGAAATTCGCAATCCACAATCCGCAATCACCGAAGCCGTGGAGCGGCTTCTCAAATCGCCGCACTACGGCGAGCGCATGGCGGTGTGGTGGCTGGATGTGGCGCGCTTCACGGACACGGTGGGCTATCACGGCGATCAGAACCAGCGCATCTTCCCTTACCGCGACTACGTCATCGATTCGTTCAACCAGAACAAGCGATTCAACCGTTTCACCCAAGAGCAGATCGCTGGCGACCTGTTGCCGGAGATGGATCCCGCGAAGAAGGCCACGGACCTCATCGCTTCGGGTTTCAATCGTCTGAACATGGTGACGCGCGAAGGCGGAGCGCAGGCAAAGGAGTATCTTGCGAAATACGGCGCGGAGCGCGTGCGCACCGTGGGCGGTGCCTGGCTGGGCGCCACGCTGGGCTGCTGCGAGTGCCATGACCACAAGTTCGATCCCTTCAAGGCGCGCGATTTCTATTCCATGGAGTCTTTCTTCGCGGACG
>Ga0265327_10002543_pt1 | contig 18976 bp, 16 predicted proteins | sample 41621metaG_FD_202089 | JGI IMG/M metagenome (GOLD analysis project Ga0265327, IMG submission 202089) | Rhizosphere microbial communities from Carex aquatilis grown in University of Washington, Seatle, WA, United States - 4-16-21 metaG | ecosystem: Host-associated > Plants > Roots > Rhizosphere...
AACTGAGGGCGTGAAAGTCCGAGTGGCGTAGGCCGTAGGCGCAGGCTCAACGGGGCTGGGCGGTCCTCGCATCCGTCCCGTGGCAAAAGTGTGCACAAGCTGCACTTTCATGCGATCGGTATGTTCCTCACTCACCGGTCGTGATGGCTTGTGCGGTGGTTGGATGTCCCCTGTGGATGACATAGCCGACGGAGCGCAGTTGCAGCAGTCTCGGCAGGACCGCATCCTCAATGCGGCGCTACAGGTGTTTGCGCAACGCGGGACGTCCGATGCGACGTTGCAGATGGTGGCCGATACCGCAGGCGTTTCGGTCGGGCTGGTGCAGCACCATTTCGGCACCAAGGACGGTTTGATCAAGGCCGTCGACGACGTGGCCATGAAGCTGATCAGCGCCACCATGTTCGCCGCGCTGGACAGCCCGGGCCCCGACTCGGTGGCCGCGATCGGCCGGGCGGTGCACGGTCTGCTCACCGACCATCTGGTGGTGATGGATTATCTGGGCCGGGCGGTGGCCTCTGAAACGCCAAGTGGCATAGCGATATTCGACGCGATGGCGCGGATCGGCATCGAGCGGTGGCAGCGCATGATCGACAGCGGGGACGCGGCCGAGGGGCTCGATGTGGTCTGGGCCGGGCTCAATCCGTTGGTCCTGACACTGGGCTCGATCATCCTGCGCCGGCACCTCGACCGGCATCTGCCCGCGTCGTTCACCTCTGATCCGGAGTTGGCCAGGTGGGAGGAGTCGGTCAACGAACTGATCCGGCATGGTCAGTTGCGCCAATAAACCCCACTGCGTTTGCCCGAACCGTTACAATACGGCAATATTGTCGCTGATTCGCGGCGAACGTCGGTGTCGAGGGGTCACCGACGTTCGCAATGCACGCCGCAACGCATCGTGAGTTCTCTGACGTACCCCTCTCAGCGTCCCGCATCGAGTTCAGCCAATCGGCGGTCACGGGGCATGATGGACTGATGACGTCAGTCGCCAGGGTCGCGCGCGTGGCCGGAGTGGTCGGCACCGGAGTCGCCGCGGTGGGTGCACTGACGTACATCGGAGTCGCCGACCCGCACCGTCCCGGATTCGGGTTTCCGCCTTGCCCGTTCAAGGCCATCACGGGGTGGAACTGTCCGCTGTGTGGCGGGCTGCGGATGACCCACGACGTCTTGCACGGCGACTTGTCGGCCGCCGTGGTCGACAATGTGTTCGCGCTGGTCGGCTTGCCGCTGCTGATGGCCTGGCTCGTCGTGTGCTGGCGCCGCCGACTGTCGCCGGCGCCGCCGCTGGTGACGGCAGTGGTGGCGATGGTGGTGTGGACAGTGGTCCGGAATCTGCCGGGCTTCCCCCTGGTGCCGACATTCACTCAGCCGTAGCCACCGCTGCGCCGCGGATACTGCGCAGCAACTCCCTGTTCGGCTGATGTTGACGTGCCGGCGGCGCTCCCGGCGGGCCGTTATCTGAATCGATCCACTATGCTCATGCACTGTGAATAGGCGCGGAAAAATCGTCTGTACCCTCGGCCCGGCTACGTCGACCGACGAAACCGTGAGGGCGCTGGTGGAAGCTGGGATGGATGTCGCACGGCTGAATTTCAGCCATGGTGCGCACTCCGACCATGAGGTGGCCTACAAGCGCGTGCGAGCGGCGTCTGATGCCGCTGGCCGTGCGGTCGGGATTCTCGCCGACCTGCAGGGCCCGAAAATTCGGCTCGGCCGCTTCGCTGACGGTCCCACCGAGTGGCGCACCGGCGAAACGGTGCGGATCACCGTCGAAGACTGCGAGGGCTCCCACGACCGGGTCTCGACCACCTACAAGCAGCTGGCCGAAGACGCCGTCGCCGGTGACCGCCTGCTCGTCGATGACGGCAAGGTCGGTCTCGTAGTCCAGAAGATCGACGGCACCGACGTCGTCTGTACCGTCACCGAGGGCGGTCCCGTCAGTAACAACAAGGGCCTGTCCCTACCCGGGATGAACGTGTCCGTCCCGGCGTTGTCCGAGAAGGACATCGCCGACCTGAAGTTCGCTCTGAAACTCGGTGTCGACCTGATCGCGCTGTCCTTCGTCCGGTCGCCGGCCGACATCGAACTCGTGCACGAGGTGATGGACGAGGTGGGCCGCCGGGTCCCGGTGATCGCCAAGCTCGAGAAGCCCGAAGCGGTCGACAATCTCGAGGCCATCGTGCTGGCCTTCGACGCGGTCATGGTCGCTCGCGGTGACCTGGGTGTCGAGCTGCCGCTGGAAGAAGTGCCGTTGGTGCAGAAGCGCGCCATCCAGATGGCCAGGGAGAACGCCAAACCCGTCATCGTGGCCACCCAGATGCTGGAGTCGATGATCGAGAACTCCCGGCCCACCCGCGCCGAGGCCTCGGACGTCGCCAACGCGATCCTCGACGGCGCCGACGCCGTGATGCTCTCCGGTGAGACGTCGGTCGGCAAGTACGCGCTCGAGGCCGTGCGGACCATGGCGCGCATCGTCAAAGCTGTCGAGGCGAACTCCACCGACGCACCGCCGTTGACCCACGTGCCGCGCACCAAGCGGGGCGTCATCTCCTACGCGGCCCGCGACATCGGGGAGCGACTGGACGCCAAGGCGCTGGTTGCGTTCACCCAGTCGGGCGACACCGTGCGCCGGCTGTCCCGGCTGCACACGCCACTTCCGCTGCTGGCCTTCACCGACCTGCCGGAGGTGCGCAGCCAGCTGGCGCTGACGTGGGGGACCGAGACGTTCATCGTCCCGCAGATGGACAGCACCGACGGCATGATCCAGGAGGTCGACAAGGCGCTGCTGGAGCTGGACCGCTACAAGCGCGGTGACCTGGTGGTCATCGTCGCGGGCGCGCCGCCGGGCACAGTAGGCTCGACCAACCTGATCCACGTACACCGGATCGGGGAGGAAGACCACTAGCTGGGAGTGCCAGCGGCGGGCGAAGCGACGGGAAAACGAGACGCGTGACGACAGCGGATTTCGAGGAACTGCTCAAGGTTCTCGACGTCACCCAGGTCGATGACGACACTTTCACCGGTGGTCATCCGAGCCGCAACCCGGTCCGCACCTTCGGCGGCCAGATGATGGCGCAGGCGTTCGTCGCCGCCAGCCGCACCGTGCCGCCGAAGCTGCCACCGACGACGCTGTCGACACATTTCATCGCCGGCGGTGACCCGGAGCGCGACCTGGAGTTCAAGGTGGTCCGGCTCCGCGACGAGCGGCGCTTCGCGAACCGCCGCGTCGACGTCATGCAGGGTGACACGCTGCTGGCGACGGCGCTGGTGTCACACCTGGCCGGCGGCAAGAGCCTCGAGCATGCCGTCAAAGCGCCGTCGGTGCCGGATCCGTTGTCGCTGCCCACGATCGACGACTTGCTGAAGGGCTACGAAGAGACCGTTCCGCTGTTCGTCGAGGCGCTCAAGCCGATCGAATGGCGCTACACCAACGACCCGGCCTGGGTGATGCGCGACAAGGGCGGCAAGCTCGACCACAACCGCGTGTGGCTGAAGACCATGGGCGCCATGCCCGACGACCCGGTGTTGCATGCCGCGGCTCTGGTCTATTCGTCGGACACGACGCTGCTGGACTCGATCATCACCACCCACGGCTTGTCGTGGGGCCACGACCGGATTTTCGCGGTCACCATGAACCACACCGTCTGGTTCCACCGGCCCATCAGGTTCGACGAATGGGTGCTGTATTCGACGACGTCGCCGGTGGCCGCCGACTCCCGGGGCCTGGCGTCCGGCCATTTCTTCGATCGCGCCGGTCAGGTGCTGGCGACGGTCACCCAGGAAGGCATCGTCAAACACTTTCCCGGCTAACGGTTTACGAGCCCGTCAGCCTTCGACCTTCACGCCGAACTCCTTCTCGATGCGGCTCCGGAACTGCTCGACACACGTGCTCTGAGCGTTCTGGTCCTGTCCTGCGCGCGTCATGCAGTCGGTGTAATCGCTGAAGCCGACCTGGCGGTAGAAGCCGATCACGACGAAGACGAACACCACCGCCAGCACCGTGGCCAGCGCGCCGAGTGCGATGCCCGCGCCGGCCACCACGGCGTTGTCGGCGAGCCCCTCTTTGACCCGGCCACGGCCGAGGATGCCGCAGACCACGGCGCCCAGCCCGAACAGCAACCCACCGACCACCGACCACGACGTCAGCAGTCCCACGATGCCCAGGATCAGCGCGGCGGTCCCCAACCCGTTGCGCGGCGCCGGCGTGTACGGCCCGTAACCCTGGTTGGCGTAGGGCGGCGGTGGTGGCGGGGGATACCCGCCACCGGGATACATGCTCATGACTGCGCAGGGTACCCGTCGTTGCTGAGGTCCAGCACCGTGCAGTGCAGGTCCGGCGGCAGATGGTGTGTGGCCACCACGACGGCCCGGTCGGCGCCGAACAATGCGCCCGGAGTGAGGAGTTCGGTGAGCAGGCGATGACTGTCGGTTGCGTCGAGGTGCTCGGTCGGTTCGTCGAGGAGCACGACGGGAAAGTCGGTCAACAAGGCGCGGGCGAGCAGTAATCGGCGCCGCTGGCCGGCGGACACGGCCGCGGACCCGCCGACGAGCAGGGTGGACAACCCGTCCGGCAGTGTCGCGAGCCAGGGCCCCAGGCCGACCTGTGCCAGGGCTGCGGTGAGTTCGCCGTCGGTGGCGTCGCCGCGGGCCACCAGGAGGTTGTCCCGGAGCGTGGTGTCGAACAGGTGGGCATCCTCGGCGAAAAACCCTGCCGGTGAATCGGTTTCGCGGAGCCGGTCCGCGGTGGACAGCAGCAGGGTCGTCTTTCCGCGACCACTGGCGCCCAGCACGGCAACCCGGTCGCCGGTTGCCACCTGCAGTGGCGTGACGGCCGCGAGCGCGCGGTCGTCGGGGTTCTCCGTCAGCATTCCGGTCAGCCGGGTGATGGCGATGCGAGCCCGGGTGAGCTGCACCGCCGCGGCCGGCAGGGCGCCCGTTGCCTCGAACGCGGACAGCGGCAGCAGCATGAGCACCGCCAGCGTCGTGGGTGCGACCGACCCGGTGAGCGAGATGGCGGCGACCACCGCGGCGATGGCGCTCGCGCCCGTCGCCAGGATCGGCACCGCAGCGGCCAGGGCGGCGGGCCGGGCGGCACGGTCGACGGCGTCGCCCCAGCGTCGGTGGTCCACGGTGGCTTGCGCGATGACATCGGTCAGGCGGCCGGCCACCGCCAGTTCCGCGGCATGGTCGAGTGCCAGCATGACGGCCCCGTCACGATCCGAATGATGCGCTGCGGCAAGGTGCTCGGTGTCTTCCGCGGCACGGGCCGCCTGCCATGGCGCCCATACTCCGGCGACGATCAGCCCGGTCGACAGGGCGAGCGCTGCGGCGGGCGAGATGACGGCGATGACGATCACCGTGGCGGTCGACAGCACCGTCGCCACGGCGATGGGTAGCGCGGAGCGCACCAGGGTGTCGGCCAGATCATCGACGGAAGCGCCTGCACGCGAGACCAATTCGCCGCTGCTCAGCCGCAGGACCGTCGCCGGCGGCGCAGCCGACAGCCGCCGGTACAGCTCGGTGCGGGCCCGGCCCGCGGCACGTAGGGCGACGTCGTGCGACGCCAGGCGTTCGCAATAGCCCAGTACCCCACGGGAAATGCCGAACAGCCGGACCGCCACCACCGCGACGGTCAACTCCAGAATCGGCGGTCGCTCCCACGCCCGGGTGATCAGCCACGCCGACACCCCGGCCAGGGCGAGGGCACTGCCGAGCGCCGCGGACCCGAGGAAGACCGCCAGCGCCAGGCGCGGGAGCCGGGGCCGGAGCAGGTCGAGCGCGAACCTAGCTGTGGACACGGATGGCTCCTTCTGATCCGACCACCCGGACAATCTCGTCGCCGATGTCCAGCACCGCGTCGCGGTGTCCGACGACCACGACGGTCGCGCCTGCCGCGGCGCGGGCCCGGATCGACTGGAGTACCTGGATTTCCAGTTCGGCGTTGAGATGCGCAGTCGGTTCGTCGAGCAGCAGCACCGGGCTGGGTCGGCCCAGTACCCGCGCCAGCGCGAGCCGCTGCCGCTGGCCCAGCGACAGGCCCGAGCCGCCGCGGCCGAGCACGGTGTCCAGTCCGGCGGGCAGGGTGGCGAGTACTTCGTCGAATCCTGCTGCGCGGCAGGCATCGTCGAGATCGGGCAGGGCACCGAGCAGTTCCAGGTTCTCCCGCACGGTGCCCGGGACCAGAACGGGCCGTTGCGGCAGCCAGCCGATCCGTTGCCACCAGCGCTGCCGGTCCAGCGCGCCGACGTCGAAGCCGTGTTCGTCATCGCTGATCAGCACCCGGCCGCCGTCGGGTGTCGTCAGCCCCAGAATTGCCTGCAGCGCTGTGCTTTTCCCACTGCCATTGGGCCCGGTCAGCACGGTCACCGTGCCGGGCGCCGCCCGGAGCGTCAGATTGTGTGGCGCCGGGCCGTCGCGTCCCTCGATGCTGACCTGGTCCAGCTCGATGGTCGGCCGCGCCCCGATCTGTGCGGTGCCGGACTCCGGTCGGCCGGCGTCTTCCAGCAGCCGGTACGCCTGCCCGAAGGCGACCTTGCCGTCCTGTGCCGCATGGAATTCCACGCCGACGCGGCGCAGTGGCCAGAACACCTCGGGCGCCAGCAGCAGGACTGTCAGGGCAACCGGCAAGGTGACTCCGCCGCTGACGAGCCGTAGACCGACACCGACGGCGACCAGCGCCACTCCGAGCGTCGCCAGCAATTCGAGGACGAGCGCCGACAGGAACGCGATGCGCAGCGTGGCCAGGGCCGAATGCCGGTGTGCGTCGGACAGTTCGGTGATGCGCGGTGCGGCGCCTTCGGCACGGTTCAGGGCGCGCAGGGTCGGAATACCCGCGATGAGGTCGAGCAGTCGCGACTGCAGGGTGGCCATGGCGGCCAGTGCGGCCGCGGACCGTTCGGTCGTCATGACACCGATCAGCACCATGAACAGTGGGATGAGCGGCAGTGCGATCAGCACCACCAGCGCGGATTTCACGTCGTACCAAGCGATCACGATGACGGCTGCCGGAGTCAGCAATACGGACATGACCACCGCGGGCAGGTACCGGGTGAAGTACGGTCGCAGCCCGTCGAGGCCGCGGGTCAGCAGGATCGCGGCCTCGTCGTGCACGGCCTGACGACGGTGCGGCGGCAACGCGGTGACGGCGCTGAGCACCTGGGCGTCGAGGTCGGCGATCATCGCGGTGGCGCCGTGCTGGCTCAGCCTGGCCTGCCACCACTGGGCTCCGGCGCGCAGAGACCAGAGCGCGGCGAGCGCCAGTAGCTGAGGAATCCAGTGCGACAACGGTGCGCCGGTCGTGATGACCCCGGCCACCACCTGCGCGGTGAGTACGGCTGCCGCCAGCGCTGCGCCGGTGATGACGACCCCGCTGCCGACCGTGGCAGCCAGATGCCGCCGCAGACCGGCGGTCATGCGGGGATTGGTCGACGAACGCGTCAGTGCGGCCCGCCGTTTCGGGACAACCCGATGGAGGCGGGGATGTGCGCGGCCGAAATCCGTTGCCGGAAGACCCAGTACGTCCACCCCTGATATCCGATCACCAGCGGCGTGAACAGCAGCGCGGCCCAGGTCATCACCTTGAGGGTATACGGCGAGGACGACGCGTTGTGGATGGTCAGGCTCCACGCGGGGTCGAGAGTCGACGGAATCAGATTCGGGTAGAGGCAGCTGAACAGCAGTGCGACCACAGCGGCCACGACGATCGCCGTCGCGGCGAACGCCCAACCGTCGGCACGGCGCGTCCATACCAACCGGACGGCCGAAAGCTGCGCCACCACAGCGACTCCCAGTGCTATCCAGGTGACGTCGTTGCCGTAGGCCAGCTGGGTCCACATGCCGAACGCGGCGACGATCACGGTCACCGGAACGGTCAGTCGGGTGGCGAAGCGGCGCGCGTCATCATGCACGGCCCCTTCGGTTTTGAGTGTGACGAACACCGCGCCGTGGAACGCGAACAGGCCGGCCGTGGCGATACCGCCGAGCAGCGAATACGGGTTCAGCACGTCGCCGGCCGACAATTGAATCTGATGGTGGGCGTCGACGGGGAGGCCGCGCAGGATCGAGGCGAATGCCACGCCCCACAGTACGGCGGGCAGCCACGACCCCAGGGCGATGCCGATGTCGGCCCACTGGCGCCACCGCGGATCGTCGATCTTGCCACGCCATTCGATGGCGCAGACCCGCACGATCATGCCGACCAGGATGGCCAGCAGCGGCAGGTAGAGGCCCGAGAACAGGGTGGCGTACATGCCGGGGAACGCTGCGAACATCGCCGCGCCCGCGGTGATGATCCAGACCTCGTTGCCGTCCCACACCGGCCCGATGGTGTTCAGTGCGGCACGGCGGTGCTGCTCCGCGTTCTCCTCGTCACCGCCGGCGGCACGGCCGAAGAACGCCATGAGCATGCCGACGCCGAAGTCGAACCCCTCCAGGACGAAGAAGCCCAGGAACAGCGCGGCCAGGATGATGAACCAGAGATGCTGAAGTGCCATGGCTGCCCCTCCTAGTACGCGAACGACAGTGGGGCGACGTCGTCGCTGTCGGGTGGGGTGGGTGGCGCCGGTTCGGCGTCGTGTTCCAGCGGCCCTTCCAGCGTGTAACGGCGGATCAGCCAGAACCAGACGACGGCGAGCAGGGCATAGAGCGCGGTGAAGGTGATCAGCGAGATCCAGACCGTGCCCGCGCTGTGTGCCGAAACGCCCTGCCGGATGGTCAGGTGCAGGTTCGGGTCGCCGGTCGGGTTGGCGGCGACCACCCAGGGCTGCCGGCCCATCTCGGTGAACACCCAGCCGGCGCTGTTGGCCAGGAACGGCATGGGCAGTGTCACGAGGGCGAAGATGCTGAGCCAGCGCTGGGTGGGGATCCGGCCGCGGCGCGTCAGCCACAGTGTGGTGAGCGCGAAAAGCCCTGGGAAGGCCAGCAATCCGATCATCATGCGGAACGACCAGTAGGTGACGAACAGATTGGGCCGGTAGTCACCGGGACCGTACTTGGCCACGTACTCCTTCTGCAGATCCTGCACGCCTTCCAGGCGAACGCCCTCGAACTTGCTCTCGGCCAGGAAGGGGAGCACGTACGGCACCTCGATGACGTGTGTGACGCTGTCGCAGTTGTTGTGGGTGCCGATGGTCAGCACCGAGAAGTCCGGGTCGGTCTCGGTGTGGCACAACGATTCTGCCGAGGCCATCTTCATGGGCTGCTGGACGAACATCAGCTTGCCCTGGGCGTCGCCGGTGAGCGTGAGCGAGGCGGCCGCGACCAGCGCGACGCAACAGCCCAGCATGGCGGCGGGGCGGAACATGGTGCGTGATTCCTCGGTGTTGCCGCTGCGCACCATCCACCAGGCGCTGATGGCCGCCACGAAGGTGGAGGCGGTCAAGATGGCGCCGCCGACCGTATGCGTGAACGCCGCGATACCGGTGTTGTTGGTCAGCAGCTCCCAGATGCTGGTCAGCTCCGCCCGGCCGGTCTCCGGGTTGTAGTGCGCGCCAACGGGATGCTGCATGAACGAGTTGGCCGAGATGATGAAGAACGCGGACGCGTTCACGCCGAACGCGACGATCCAGATGCACGCGAGGTGCACCAGGCGGGGCAGCTTGGTCCAGCCGAAGATCCACAGGCCGATGAAGGTGGATTCAAAGAAGAACGCCGCGAGGCCCTCCAGGGCCAGCGGTGCGCCGAACACGTCGCCGACGAATCGTGAGTACTCACTCCAGTTCATCCCGAACTGGAATTCCTGCACGATGCCGGTGGCCACGCCGAGAGCGAAGTTGATCAGGAACAGTTTGCCGAAGAACTTGGTCAGTCGGTACCAGGCCGGATTACCGGTCACCACCCAGATGGTCTGCATGACCGCGAGCAGCGGCGCGAGGCCGATGGTGAGCGGGACCAGGATGAAGTGGTAGACGGTGGTGATCCCGAACTGCCACCTCGATACGTCCAGTGCGTCCATGGGGCCTTCCCCGAGCCGGAGGGATTGGTCTACGACTTACTGTAGTAGTTCATCTGTGTGACGGTCCAGACCTGGAGTGCAGCGAATTGTGTGGCCAGGCGCACACGTGCGCCCGGCCACACAATCGCAGGCGGTCAGCGGACTCAGGCGTTGGTCGGCGCTCCGTTGATGGCATTGTCAACGGCCTTGGCGCCCTTGCGGATTCCGAATGCGGTGATCACTTCGGCGATACCGGTGACCACCAGCCAGATGCCCGTCACCAGCGCCAGCGTGCCGATCGACTCGATCGGGGAGCCCAGCACCACGAAACCGGCGATCAGGCTGATGATGCCGAGAAAGATGTTCCAGCCGCGGCCGGGCAGGCCGGGATCACTGATCGCCGACACCGTGGTGGCCACCCCGCGGAAGATGAAGCCGATGCCGATCCAGATCGCCAGCAGCAGTACGGCATCGCCGATATGGCGGAACGCCAGCACCGCGAGCACCAGTGACGCGGCGCCACTGATGAACGCCAGTACCCGTCCACCGGCCGCGACGTGCAGGCTGAACGCGAACACCACTTGGCCGATGCCGGTGACGAGCAGGTAGGCGCCGAAGAAGATGGCCGCCACCGCGACCGAGATGCCAGGCTGAGCCAGCACGGCTGCGCCCAGGACCACGGAGATCAGGCCCGCGATGAGCTCGGCTTTCCACAGGTGCTGCAACAAACTTGGCGGAGTTGGGGTCGTCATTGACGCAGTCTCACATATTTGACGGTGGCTGCAACCGGGTTCGGACATCACTGTTTTTCGTTGGTTCCAGAGGTGGACAACTGACGATTGGGCTGCTTGTGGACCACGGTGCCGATAAGGTGCTCCCAACGCGGGCGCTCCGATGCGCGGTGGCGCTGCGGCATGGCAGGCGTGGTCGGGACAGAGTGAAGCACTAAGAAAGAGGCAACGTGTCAGGTGTGAGTCAGTCCGTTCGGGGCACGACGTGGCGCATTGCGGTGGTGGTGGCTGCGAGCAGCGCGGTGGCGCTGTCGGGCTGCACGAAGAACACCGAATCCGCATCGCCCGCGTCCAGTTCGTCGGCGGCTCCCGCCGCCAAGGTCGAGTCGATCGCCAACACGGTGCCCGAGGCCATCAAATCCAGCGGCAAGCTGATCGTCGGCGTGAACATCCCGTACGCGCCCAACGAGTACAAGGATCCGAGCACCGGCAAGGTCGTCGGATTCGACGTCGACCTGATGAACGCCATCGCCCAGACGCTCGGTCTGACGGTCGACTACCGCGAGGAGTCCGACTTCTCCAAGATCATCCCGGCGATCCAGGCCGGCACCTACAACGTGGGGATGTCGTCCTTCACCGACAGCAAGCAGCGTGAGCAGCAGGTCGATTTCGTGACCTACTTCTCGGCAGGCAGCCTGTGGGCGCAGCGCGCGGGCGGCCAGATCGACCCGAACAATGCCTGTGGCAAGAAGGTCGCCGTCGAATCGACCACGGTGCAGGACACCGAAGAACTGCCCGCCAAGACCAAGGCCTGCACCGACGCCGGCAAGCCGCCGATCGATGTGGTGAAGTTCGACAACCAGGACCAGGCCGCGAACGCCGTCGTCGTGGGCCAGGCTGACGCCATGTCCGCCGATTCGCCGGTGACGCTGTGGGCCATCAAGCAGACGGGCGGCAAGCTCGTGCAGGCGGGTGAGGTGTTCGACTCGTCGCCGTACGGCTGGCCGGTGAAGAAGGGTTCGCCGCTGGCCCAGTCGTTGTTGCAGGCGCTGCAGCACCTCATCGACAACGGCACCTACAAGCAGATCGCTTCCAGCTGGGGTGTGCAGGCCGGGATGATCGACAAGCCGGTCGTCAACGGGGCCACCAGCTGACGTGATCAAAGCTGAGTCGGCGGCAGACCCGCACGGTCCAGCTGCCATCGACGCGGTACCGCTGCGACATCCGTGGCGGTGGGTGGGGGCCATTGCGATCCTCGTCATCGCCGGCCTGTTCGTCTACGGCGCCGCGACCAATCCCGCGTACGGCTGGCAGACCTACCTCAAGTACCTGCTCGACGAGCGGGTGGCCGAGGCGGCGTGGAACACGGTGCAGCTCACCGTCTACGCGATGGCGATCGGCTTGGTGCTCGGTGTCCTCCTGGCGGTGATGCGGCTGTCGCCCAACCCGGTGTTCCGCGCGGTCGCGTGGGGCTATCTGTGGATTTTCCGGGGCACCCCGGTGTACGTGCAGCTGGTGTTCTGGGGCCTGTTCCCGTCGATCTACCAGAGCATCCAGATCGGCGTGCCGTTCGGCCCGTCGCTCTTTCACATCCAGTTGCAGGGACTTTCGCTGGCCTTCGAGATGGCCTTCATCGGCCTGGGTCTCAACGAAGCCGCCTACATGGCCGAAATCATCCGTGCCGGAATCATTTCCGTCCCGGAGGGGCAGACCGAGGCGTCGGTCGCGCTGGGCATGTCGTGGTCGATGACCATGCGGCGCACCGTCCTTCCCCAGGCGATGCGCGTCATCGTGCCGCCCACCGGCAACGAGCTCATCAGCATGCTCAAAACCACGTCGCTGGTCACAGCGGTGCCGTACACCCTCGAGCTCTACACGCGCACGCGCGACATCTCGGCGGTCATCTTCCAGCCCATCCCGCTGCTGCTGGTGGCCGCCACCTGGTACCTGGTCATCACCAGCTTGCTGATGGTCGGACAGTTCTACCTGGAGCGGTACTTCTCCCGCGGCGCTTCCCGCAAGTTGACCTCCAAACAGCTTGAGGCCCTTGCCCTCGCGCAGCTAGGTGAGCACGGAGGGGTGCCCGCATGACGCCCATGGTGCGCGCCGAGCAGGTGTGCAAGAGCTTCGGTGCCCTGGATGTGCTGAAGGGTGTCTCACTGGAAGTCGAGCGCGGACAGGTCCTCGTGCTCGTCGGCCCGTCCGGCTCCGGCAAGTCGACATTCCTGCGCTGTATCAACCACCTCGAGCAGGTCAGCGCCGGGCGGTTGTACGTCGACGAGGAGCTGGTCGGTTACCGCGAGCGGGGCGGCAAGCTGCACGAACTCCCGCCCAAGGACGCCGCCCGCCAGCGCCGTGACGTCGGCATGGTCTTCCAGCATTTCAATCTGTTCCCGCACCGGACCGCACTGGAGAACATCGTCGAGGCGCCGGTCCACGTCAAGGGTGTCAAGCGCGATGCGGCGGTGCGCCGTGCGCGCGATCTGCTCGATCAGGTCGGGTTGTCCAGCAAGGCCGACGCGTATCCGGCTCAGCTGTCCGGCGGCCAGCAGCAGCGGGTCGCCATCGCCCGCGCGTTGGCGATGGAACCCAAGCTGATGCTGTTCGACGAACCGACCTCGGCGCTCGACCCGGAACTCGTCGGCGACGTCCTCGCGGTCATGAAGAATCTTGCCCAGCAGGGCATGACGATGGTCGTCGTCACCCACGAGATGGGTTTCGCCCGCGAGGTCGCCGACCAGCTGGTGTTCATGGACGGCGGCGTGGTGGTCGAGCGCGGCATCCCTCGTGAGGTGATGGCCGACCCGAAACATGAACGCACGAAGGCATTCCTGTCCAAAGTGATGTAGTGGCTGTGGACCAAGCTGCAGAACCGGACTCAGCACCGGACCCGGCCGCCCCGCTGTGGCGGGCGGCGCAGGGCTTCCGGTTGCTCAGCTGCCTGTACGCATTGGGCTTTCAGCTCGCGGTGAATGACGATCTGCGGCACCCCGGCGTGACGTGGGTACTGTTCGGGGTCCTCATGGCCTGGAGCCTGGCGTGTGCGGTGGCCTATCTGAGAGGCTTCGGCCGGCGGAAGTCCTGGGTGCTGGCCGAGGTACTGGTTGTCGTCCTGCTGGTGTTGTCGACCGAACTGGTGGCGTCCCCGGCGTGGATCGCCGGCAACCAATCGTGGCCGACGACGTTGTGGGCCACCAACGCGACGTTGTCGGCGGCCATCCAGCTGGGCCCGGTGGCCGGCATGGGCGTCGGCCTACTGGTGACGGCGGCAGGCGCGGTGCTCAAGGGGTACTTCGACCCCAATCTGGGGCGACAGGCGACACTCGTCATCGAGTTGGCAGCGGGCCTCGCGGTCGGGATGGCCGCGCAGACCGCCCGCCGGGCCCACGCGGAGTTGCAGCGCGCGATCCGATTGGCGGCGGCGACCGCCGAGCGCGAACGGCTGTCGCGGCAGGTGCACGACGGCGCCATCCAGGTGCTGGCGCTGGTGGCTCGTAAGGGACGGGAAATCGGCGGCGAGACAACGGAACTCGCACAGCTGGCCGGCGAGCAGGAACGGGCGTTGCGCCGGCTGGTCAGTTCCGGCCTGGACGAGACGACGGGTGGTCTGGTCGACGTCGGGGAGATGCTCCGCGCCCGTGCGGGTGATCGCGTCGCGGTGAGTGTGCCGCCGGATCCGGTGCTGCTCGATGCCGCTGTCGCGGGCGAACTCGATGCCGCGGTCGCCAACGTGCTGGGCAACACGGCCGCGCACGCCGGCCCAGAGGCCCGGGCCTTCGTTCTTGTCGAAGACCTGGGGGAGCAGGTCGTGGTGAGCATCCGCGACGATGGGGTGGGGATCGCCGACGGACGGTTGGCGCAGGCTGCGGCGGAAGGGCATATGGGCGTGACGAAATCCATTGTGGGACGGATGGAATCACTCGGTGGTGGGGCCGAGCTGACGACATCGCCGGGAGCGGGCACGGAGTGGGAGCTGACAGTGCCGAGGACGGCGGCCGCAGATGTCTGAGCCGCAGCTGACGGTCATGGTGGTCGATGACCACCCGATCTGGCGGGACGCCGTCGCCCGTGATCTCGAAGACTCCGGCTTCACCGTGGTGGCCACCGCCGACGGCGTCGCCGCCGCGGGGCGTCGGGCCGCGGTGGTCAAGCCCCAGGTGGTGGTGATGGACATGCGGCTGTCCGACGGCAGCGGTGTCGAGGCGACCATCCAGGTGCTTGCGGTGTCGCCGGCCAGCCGGGTGCTGGTGCTGTCGGCGTCCGACGAGCGCGACGACGTGCTGGAGGCCGTGAAGGCCGGTGCCACCGGGTATCTGGTCAAGAGCGCGTCAAAGGCGGAGCTGGCCGACGCGGTGCGCGCGACCGGCGACGGACGTGCGGTGTTCACCCCGGGGCTGGCCGGGCTGGTGCTGGGGGAGCACCGGCGCATGGCCAAGGCGCCGGGCGCGGATCCGGCCGCGGGCCTGACGGAGCGGGAGACCGAGATCCTCCGCTACGTGGCAAAAGGGTTGACCGCCAAGCAGATCGCCGAACGGCTGACCTTGAGCCACCGCACCGTCGAGAACCACGTGCAGGCGACGTTCCGCAAGCTGCAGGTCGCCAATCGGGTGGAAGCAGCGCGCTACGCGATCGAGCACGGCCTGGACTGAGCGCCGTCGGCCCGTGACGAGCCGGCCGCGGACAGCCGCCCGACGAGGTACCAGGTGTGCATCAGCCCCTTGCCCTTGACGTCGATCTCGCCGCGCTCCTCGAATTCGTAGGCATGCTGGAGGCGTTCATATACGTTGTGCGGCACCTGGATTCGTCCGGCGACGTCGGTGCTCTCCATGCGGGACGCCACGTTGACGGCGTCGCCCCACACGTCGTAGAAGAACTTGCGGGACCCCACCACACCGGCGACCACCGGCCCCGCGGCGATACCGATGCGGACCGGGACGGGGCGTCCCTTGGGATCGGTCAGTTCGCGGACTTCATCGGCGAAGTCCAGGGCCAGGCAGGCCAGTGCCTCGAGGTGATCGGCGCGGCCGTGCGGTATGCCGCTGACCACCATGTAGGAGTCACCGCTCGTCTTGACCTTCTCCAAGCCGTGCCGGTCGACCAGCGCGTCCAGGCCGGTGTACAGGGTGTCCAGGAACTGGACCAGGTCGGCGGGAGCGGTGTCGCTGGCGCGTTGGGTGTATCCGGCGATATCGGCGAAAAGAACTGAGGCATCATCGAATTTGTCGGCGATCACCGTGTGCGCCGGATCCTTGAGTCGCTGCGCGATGGACTCCGGGAGAATGTTGGCCAGCAGCGTCTCTGACCGGAGATACTCGGCCTGGATGGCGCGCTGGGCGATGGCGTTCTCGCGCAGGACGGACCAGACGGTCGCCATCACGATCAGACAGCCGGATACCGCCGTGATGACGAACGACACCCGGCTTTCCAGCTCGGTCTGTGCGCCGGTGTGTGCCGGCACCGTGAATTCCAGAATGGTCGCGGTGACGATGCCGACCGCGGCGACGACGGCGGCGAATGCGAGGTGTTCCAGCCCCACGATGAGCAGCGTGATTGCGCCTGCCACAGCGAAATACAGCAGGATGCCGGAACCGGTGCCGATATCGATGGTCACGACGGTGACCGAGGTGTAGGCGATGAGGACGAACGCCGCTGGGGCGACCAGTTCGCCGAACCGGTAGAGCGTCGGGACGAGCAGGAACAGCGCTGCGCTGGCCAGGTTCACCCCGCTGATCCACATCGCATGCGGCCCGGTGGACAACGCCTGGAAGGCGAAGAAGACGCTCAGGATGGTGCCGAGCCGGCTGGTGCGGGTGAGGATGCGTCGGCTGCGGGCGACAGTCGGGCTCAGGGTGTCGGCGTCGGGGCGAAGGCACTCGCGGACCGTCGCGGTCGGCACACACACGGAACGGCGCACGGCAGCGACCAACTCTGCGCTGGCCGGGTTCGCGGTACCACCGGCGAGGCGAGCGTCGCCCATGATCGCCATGGATCTAAGGGTAGACGTGCAGGGCCGGATTTGATGGTCGCCTGCGGATACTCCGCTGACGGCGAAACCGCGGGCCGCCGTGGTCCCTCGGGTGCGGCCGTCGGGGTCGTGGCGGACCCCGTAATGGCCAGTTGCTGTGGCCATTTCGGAGGCTTCCCGAAGTGCGACATTCGACGATGTCAGGTGTTTCTTCGCCGTCACCGAAAAATGGGTACGACACCGATCAATATCAAAATTGCCAAGTATTCTACAGTTGCGTCGAATGGTGTCTTCTTGCTTCGCGGTTCGCATCTGAACTGGGTAAATGACTGAGGAATCCTTGCTTATAGCGAATTTGCAAACCGATATTGATTAGCTATGGGAACATACCAAAAGTATTTAGGGTAGCTCTATATTTGCCTGAAATGCATGGCCGGATTATTTCTATGAGATTTCGGATTTGTATGTATTTCGTTGTTGTCGCGGCAGTAAATTAACTGCCACGAGTCATCGCCGAGGGGCGACGGCAGGGCGGAAAGGGGACTGCGATGAAACGTCTGGTCCGTGCTCTCATGTTGAGGGTCGTTGTCGTATTGATGCCGTTGGCCGTCATCTGCACCTACAGTCAAGTGACGCCGGCGTCGCCCCGGTCGGTCGCGGTCGACGTCACACCCACCGCCGAGATCGACCCGAATTCGTCGAGCATCGGCATCGCCGATTCGAGCCTCTATGGACTGTCTCCGGCGGACATCGACAAGACCTTGACCCAGCTGCAGAGCATCGGTGTGCAGAACGTCCGGGTCTTCGTCCCGTGGGCGCTGATCAAGATGACGGGTCCGAATGATCTGGCGAATGACGCGAACTGGACCCTGATGAACAACGTGATGAACGCCGCTCGCGCCCACAACATGGGTGTGCTGGCGGTCATCAGCCACACGCCCCTGTGGGCGGCGCCGAGTGGCACGATCCCGGGTGCCGGCGCGCCCGATCCCGCGGTCTACGCAGACTTCGTGAAGCAGGTGGCGACCCGGTACGGCGACGTCATCTCCGCGTACGAGGTCTGGAACGAGCCCAACAGCGCCAGCTTCTTCCAGCCGATGGACCCCGTCCGGTACACCGCCATCCTGAAGGCCGTCTACACCACTCTCAAGGGTGTCAACGGGACCGGAGGTGTGGACCCGACGTCCACGGTCATCGCCGGCGCGCTGGCTCCGCTGCAGGACTTCTTCGGTCTCACGTCGTCACCGCAGACCTTCCTCGCCGCGATGTATGCCGCTGGGGCCAAAGGCTTTTTCGATGCCATCTCGGTTCACCCGTACGAGTTCAACCAGGTGCTGAAGTTCTCGCAGGGCGGTGCCTTGAATCCGTTCTCGGCGCTGTACCAGGTCCAACAGATGCGAGCGATCATGGTGCAGAACGGTGATGGCCAAAAGCTGATCTGGGCCACCGAGTACGGCTTCCAAACCGTGCTCGACAAACTCGGCGTCGTCGACCCGACCAGTAACCAGCAGCAGGCCGATTTCATCCAGGACTTCATCACCACCTGGCGGGCGCTGACCTACACCGGACCGTTGTTCATCTACACCACCCGCGACGGCGTGCCTGGTACGGACACCGGCTACGGCATCTTCCAAGCCGACTGGACGGCGAAGCTGGCCGTGAAAGTGATCTCTGACGCCATCGGTCTGCCGCCCGTCATCGTCGCGCCGATCGTGACACTGGCCGAATTGATCCAGAAGGCGGTTGCTCAGTTCCAGAAGGCATTCGCATCGTTCACGACATCACTGCAGACCGCGTTCAGCAACGCTGTCAAGGCATTCCAGAGCCTGCTGTCGGGAATCTTCAAACCGGCTGCGGCGCAACCGACTACGACCGCCGGCCTGGCACCTGCCGCCGCCTCGATCAGTGCGGATTCTCTCGCGGCCGCCAACCGGGCCGCGACCGAGCTCAAATCTCAGGTGGGCGATTCGAAGGGCACTGTCGACCACGTGAAGGCCGGCGACAAGTCGGAGTCCGACGTCAAGGCGGTCGATGCCGTCGAGCACGAAGCGGTCGGGGCAGTCGATACGAAGGCAGTCGATACCGCGGCAGTCGATACCGCGGCAGTCGATACCAAGACCGTCGACACCAAGGCCGTCGATACCAAGGCCGTCGATACCAAGGCCGTTGATACCAAGACCGAAGACAAGACAGAGACCCCGAAGGTCGACGAGACCACCCCCGACGTCAAGGTCGAGACCCCCAAGGTGGAGACGCCGAAGGTTGACCCGCCGAAGGTTGACACGCCCCAGGCCGAAACCCCGAAAGCCGAAACGCCGCAGACTGATTCGCCTGCGTCGACGGAGCCCAAGG
>Ga0265327_10002545_pt1 | contig 18967 bp, 15 predicted proteins | sample 41621metaG_FD_202089 | JGI IMG/M metagenome (GOLD analysis project Ga0265327, IMG submission 202089) | Rhizosphere microbial communities from Carex aquatilis grown in University of Washington, Seatle, WA, United States - 4-16-21 metaG | ecosystem: Host-associated > Plants > Roots > Rhizosphere...
GCCCAGGCTGCCGAGCCCTTTCGGTTCCACCACGAGAACATCCTCGGCACGTCTCTGGATCTCCAGGTCTCTGCGGCGGATGAAAAGCAAGCTGCCGCCGTGGAAACCGCTGTTCTCACCGAGATCGAACGGCTGCGGAAGATTCTCAGCAGCTACGATGCCACCAGTGAAATCAGCCGCCTCAATCAGGCGACGGCACCCATGGTCTGCTCCCAGGAAGTGGTGGATGTCCTGTCGGCCTACGATGGCTGGCAGGCGAAATCAAACGGTGCCTACAATGGACATCTGGGTGCCCTGATCGACCTCTGGAGCAAGGCTGGCAAGCAAGGTGCCCTGCCGGCGGATGCTCAATTGAAGGACGTGGTGAAGACGCTCCCTGGATCAGGTTGGAGAATCGATCCGGCCACCCGCACTGTCACCCGTCTTTCCGCTCCGGGCACACTGAACATCAACTCGCTTGGCAAGGGTTACATCCTCACCAAGGCCGCTGTCGCCGCCCGCAAGGCGGTCCCGACGATGACCGGCGTTTTGGTGAACATCGGCGGTGACCTTTTTGCCAGCGGCCGTTCGCCTGCAGGCACACCCTGGGAAGTGGGCGTGGCCGATCCCAAGCACAGCGAGGACAATGCGCGGCCGCTCACGAAAGTCTATCTCACGGACCGCGCGATCTCGACCAGTGCCGCCTACGAGCGCGGCTATGATCTGGGCGGCAAGCATTACTCCCACATCCTCGATCCGCGCACTGGCATGCCGGCGGAGGGAGTGGCCAGTGCCACCGTCATCGCCAATAACAACGCAAGTGCGAACGCCATGGCCACCACCCTCTGCGTGCTGAAGCCGGAAGAAGGTCTGGCGCTGGTGAAGGCCTATCCCGGTGCCGAGTGCCTGATCATCGGAGCGGATGGCCACGAGTATCGCAGCGACCATTTCGCCTCGCTGGAAGGAGCTTCCTCCGGCCCTGTGGTGACTGCGACTCCCACCGCGCCGACTTCTTCCGTGTCCGGCAGCAGTTGGCCCAACGGCTATCAGGTCGGGATCGCGATTGATTTGAAACAGCCCGAGGCGGGCGGGAAGAAGATCAAGCGGCCGTTCGTGGCCGTTTGGGTGGACGACTCGACCGGCAAGCGCGTGCGCACCGTGACCGTCTGGGGCAAGGAGCGCAAATACCTGCCGGAACTCCGGGCGTGGTGGACCCAGGCCAAGGCCAACGAAGCCTGGGCGGCCACGGTCACCCGGGCGACCCGCAATGCGGGTCACCACCGCATCGAGTGGGACGGCAAGGATGACCAGGGCCACGCGCTGCCGCCCGGCACCTACACCATCACGCTGGAAATCAACCGCGAGCACGGCACCTATGCCGTCCAGCATGGCCAGATCGTCTGCGGCTCCGCGCCTGCCAAGGGCACCATCGGGGAAACCGACGAAGCGGGTGAAACCCAACTGACCTACGGCCCCGGCGGGCAATGAGCATGAACGCACACCAGAGGAAACTCTTTGTCCGGAAGTGGGCCCGCACGCTCCACATCTACATCTCCATGCTCGGCCTCGTGCTGATCGTGTTCTTCGCGGCCACCGGCTTCATGCTCAACCATGAGGAATGGTTCGGCTATGCGGAGCCGCACGTGACCACCATCGAGCTCGATGTTCCCGCCGATCTGATGACCGGCCCGGACAAGTTGGCGATCGTCGAACTGCTGCGCAAGAACGGTGCCGCCACCGGTGCCATGGATTCGTTCGAGGTCGAGGACGATCAGTTGAGAGTGGTCTTCAAATCACCCGGCCGCCGCACCGAGGCCACCATCACCCGCCCGGATGGTCACGCTTCCGTGGCGCTAGAAAGCCACGGCTTCGCCGGTCGCATGGTCGAGCTGCATCGGGGCGTCGAAGCTGGCAAGGCCTGGCGGCTTGTCATCGATGCCTGCGCCATCCTGCTGCTCATCATCGGCGGCACCGGCTTGCTGCTGTGGATCTTCGTGCCAAAGTGGCGGCCTCTCGGGCTCACCGCCGCCGCCGCCTGCGTGGTCATCTGCACCGCCGTCTATTTCTTCTGCGTCCCCTGAGGGGCTCAGGCGTCCATCATCGAGCGGATGGTGTCCTCGTCGACCACGGGGACGCCCAGCTTCTCGGCCTTGTCGCGTTTGGAGCCACCGCCTTCGCCGGAGACGAGGTAGTGTGTTTTCGCCGAGATCGATCCGGAAACCTTGCCGCCCTTTTCCTCGATCAAGCGCTTCATCTCGTCGCGGTCGATGCTGAGCGTGCCGGTGATCACGAAGATTTTTCCCGTCAGCGGCAGTGCCGAAAGATCGGCCGCGGTCACGATCGGAAGATGATTTTCGGAACGCGGCTCAATGCCCAGTTCGCCGAGCCGTTCGACCACATGACGACCGGCTTCGGAGCGGAAATAGTCCACCGCACTCTGCGCCGCCACACCGCCCAGCTCCGGGCTGATCCCATATGGCGCGAGTCGCTCGGTAAGCTCCGCGATCCGCGGCTTGTACTCCGCCACGATCTTCTTGCGCCGCTCCTTTTCCTCCTCGTCCAGCTTCTCCTTCTTCGGGCTCACCGGATGCTCTTTCAACCAGGAGTCCTTCAGTCCGCGCTCGCCGATTGCCGGCAGCAGGTCGGATGACACCAGTTCGGTGAGATCGATGAATAGTCGCGAAAGTTCCTTCGCTGCGGATTCGCCGACCTGGCGGATGCCCATCGCATACAGCCACCGGTCCAGCGGCTTGTGCTTTGCGCGCTCGAGGGCCTCGATCACCTTGGCGGCATTCTTTTCGCCGAACCGCCGCGGCTCGGTTTCCGTGCCGAGGTTGAGATTGCCGAGCACCTCTTCCGTCAGGGCGAACAGGTCCAGCGGGGTGCGGCACAGGTCCCGGGCAACAAGCGCTTCCGCCACCGTCTCGCCCACCCCTTCGATGTCCAGTGCCTTGCGCGAAGCGAACTGCTTGATCTTCGAGACCGCCTGCGCGGGGCATTCGAAATTCGTGCACCGCCAGGCCACGAAGCCGTCTTCCTTGGAAATGGGTCCGCCGCACGATGGACACTTGCCGCCCACATGGTCGAACAACGAAAACGTCACGGTGCCGGCCGGCCGCTTCTCCAGCACCACTTTCACCACTGCCGGAATGATCTCTCCGGCCTTTTCGATGACCACGAAATCACCGATCCGCACGTCCTTGCGCTGGATCTCCTCCTCGTTGTGCAGCGTCGCGCGGGCCACCGTCGTGCCGGATACCAGCACGGGCTCCAGTTCCGCCACTGGCGTCATGACGCCTGTCCGACCGACCTGAATCGTGATCGAATGCAACCGCGTTTCCTTTTGCTCCGGCAGGAACTTGTAGGCCGCCGCCCACTTCGGGGCCCGCGAGGTAAAGCCGAGCTTTTCGCGTTCGGCGCGGTCGCGGACCTTCACTACGGCTCCGTCGGTGGCGAAATCCAGCGTGTGCCGCAGTTCGCCGATTTCCTGCACCGCCATCAGCAATTCGTTGAGCGAAGCCGCATGAATCACCGGCATGTGAGGCAGGCTGAAATCCGCGAGCAACTGGCGGAAGGCGTCTTCGCTTTCGAGCGCCGGGCCGTCATAGGCCCCGAGGCCGTGGGCCAGAAAAGTCAGCGGCCGGGTGGCGACGATCTTCGCATCGAGCAGCTTAAGGGTGCCAGCGGTTGAGTTGCGTGGATTGGCGAAGGTGGCGAGGCCGGCCTCGTCACGTTCCGCATTCAACGCCGCAAACGCCGCATTCGGCATGAAGATCTCGCCGCGGATTTCAAGGAGGGATGGAATCACCCTCTTGTCGGAACTCGCACCCTCCTTCAAGACCTGCAGATCGATTGGCACCAGTTGGTCCGGGCCAATCTTGATCAGGTTGCCTGCATGGGCGTCGGCGATCTCCGAGCCGGTTTCATTATTCTTCCAGCGGTTGTGTCCGTTCGAGACATAGCCGCGTGCCTCAAACCAGGCTGCGATCTCCTCCAAGGCGGGGGCTGTGCCATGAATGTATGGCTGTGAGGTAACGAGTGCGGGCCCGTCGGTGGTGTTCAGGACGCCGTGAAGCCTGACATCGTCTCCATAGAGGCGGTTGTTCGCCTCAAGGTTCTTCAGGTAGACAATGGCGTTTCCCTGGGCTCCGAAGTTGGGAGGTAGCGTGAATTTCAGGACCCGGCCTGTCTCGGGAATATAAAAGACCGTGTGCTCGGACTGGCCGCCGAGGTCCTCGTAGAGGCCGGCGATTATCTCGAGGCTGTCCGGCTGGAAGATGCGACCGGTTTGATTTCCCCATTCAAGAATGGATTCGGCTTCCTGTCGGATCCGTTCAGAAACATCCGCTCCATCACTTCCTTCGGCGCGAGCTTCGAGCCAGCGTCCAAGCTGCGCTGCCGTGCCGCGCGAAGTTGTGCCGCCACTTGGCTTGGAGTCGGGGAGGTCGCCATCGGGAAGAAGGTAACGGAAGTGGGTCTCCGGGTCAACGGTGTCGCGGATGGGCGGGTCGGGAGAAAGCGTCAGCGACAACGGCACGCTCCGGATCGTCCGCACGTTGTTGGTCACGTCATCGCCCACCGTGCCGTCGCCGCGGGTCACCGCGTAGGCGAGGTGTCCCTCCCGATAGACGAGGGAAACGGCGACGCCATCGATCTTCGGTTCCACGGTGACGGCGACGTATTCCCTCCCAAGGTTCTTCTGAAGCCGCTTGTAGAAGGTGATCAATTCCTCCTCCGCGACGAAGTTTCCGTCCGCATCTTCCGGGGCCTTGAGCTCGAACACATCGTCGATGCTCAGCATCGGCACCAGATGGCGCACCTGTTGGAAGCCCTCGATCGGTGCGCCGCCCACTCGTTTCGTGGGAGAATTCGCATCCTCATGCTCCGGGTACTTGGCTTCGAGCTCTTCCAGCTCCCGATACAGCTTGTCGTATTCGGCATCGGAGATTTCCGGCGTGGCGTCCGTGTAGTAGAGCCGGTTGTGATGCGCGAGTTCCCCGCGCAACTGGCGGATTCGGGACTCAGGGGAAGGCTGGCTGAAAAGGTCGTCCATGCGGCTCACGGGATTTAAAAGCATCCCCGCTTTCCTGTCCAACCGCCATCCATTCCCATCTCAAAGAAGCATCCGGTGGAGCCTGCGAAACACCAGGGCACCGCACAGGGTTCCACTCATGTCTGCGAGGAAATCGTCGATGTCGTTGCCCGATCGGTTTGGCACCCACATCTGGTGCAGCTCGTCGGTCCGGCCGACGATCATGCCCGCGATCAAGCATAGGGACAGCATGGTACCCCAATCGACGTTCCCGGGGCGCAGACGGAACAGGAAGGCGGAAAACAAACCGGCCCCGCCGAAGTAGTAGCCGAAGTGGCAGATCTTGTCGGCAAAACTGATCTCGTCACCGAACGGCACCGTGACCGGCCCGGAAGAGAGGTGCCACAGCACGGCGAACCACACCGCATAGGCGGCGAACCAGAACGCCGGATGCCGCGGTAGCTTACTGCTTGCGCATTTCATCCTCGAGACGCTCGGCCAGCCACTGCTTCATCATCGACTGGTAGTTGAGGAAACGGGAACGGGCGATGCGCTTGATGCGCGACAGCATCCGGGGATCGAAGCGGAGGGTGATCGTGGTCGATTCCTTGGTGTCCGACTCCTGGAGGGAGCTGGCCATCAGGCGTGAATCGAGTTCGTGTTCTTCCCAGAATCGGGCTTCGACACTTTCGTCGGCAAACTCCGGGATTTCGGACCAGCGGGTGATTGGTTTCATCAGGCGGGAAAGGGGATCAACGGAGTTCGGCGTACTTGCGGTCGTAGAATCGCTGCTCACCCTCACCCATGGTGCGGGCGGCGATCACGCGCGTGGCTTTGCCGTCGGTGCGGAAGCACAGGAACAGGTAGCGGTCCGCCACCGTCCGCCCCAGGGCGTAGTAGCGGGCTTCACCGTCCGGACGGTCCACGTCAGGCATGAAGCGGACCGAAAACGGATCTTCGAGAGCTTCCTCGATCTCCTTGGGTTTGATCGCGCGGAGGTCGAAGTGGACGTCGATGATGTCGAGTTCCATAAATAGTTCAGATAGGCAGGCGCAGCCAGAAAAGCGGAAGGAGTGGCAATGGGGAAGCGGTAATCTGGAAAATCCCCAGATCAGGGTCCTTCCTGGGGTGGGCCGGTGCCGGGGCCGATCAGATTTGGCGGATTGTAGGGCCGGAAATCGGTCAGGGAGCGGGCGAGAATGCTCTCATCGCCGGCTCTTCCACCGGGTCCAGTAACGATGACGAAGGTCGGAATCAGCTCGCCGTTCCGCTTCTGCTCCTTCTGTTGTTCGATCGCGGCGGCGATCAGGCTCTCCGCTTTCGGGTTGAGCGGGCCGAAATTCCCGTTTTTCCCCGTGAGGGCGGAGGTGGCCACCAGGCGGGCCAGATCCACGGTGACCGGGTTCTGGAGGAGCTTCCCGTCCGGGTTCATGATGATCATCATGCCGGCGGGCACTTCCATGGGGGTCTTCTGGCCCTTGATGAAGAGCTTCTGCTTCCCCTCCAGGGTGATCAGCTTGATCCACTTGCCGGCGCTGTATTCGAACATCACCGTCGTGCCAGTGATCGCGGCGGTCACAGTGGCGGTGCGGATGGTCGCCCCGCCGTTGGTTTTCGGAACCTGGAGCAGGATCGAGCCCTCGCTCAGCTCCATTTCCCGGCCGCCGGAGCGGAATGAGAAGACCGAGTTCTGGCCGAGGCGGGTCACCGTGTCATCCGTGAAGGTCAGTTCGGCGCGGGAGCGGCGGCCGGTTTGGACGGAGGTCGAGCCGGCAACCGTGTCACCGATGGCCGCCGGGCGGGCCGAGGCGGCATCGGGAAACAGTTTCACCTCGTTCACCGCCTGGGTGATCTTGGCGGATTTCAAAGGGTCGGCCTGTCCGGCAGCCAGTGCCAGCAGGGAGAAGACGGGGATCAGGAAAGTGGTCTTCATGGTGGAATCGGATGTTAGAATTCGAAGGTCGCGCCCACGCCCAGGCCGGCAGTCCAGGCCTTGGAGTCATTGGCACCGAACGGGGTGTTCGAATCGCTGTCACTGAAGAATACCGAGGTGTAGATCCGGTAATTCTTGCACGGCTCGTAGGAAAGCTCCAGCCCGACCACCTGGTTGAAATCGCGCCGGGTCTCGGTGTAGAAGCCAACAACACCAGTATCCGAGCGGAAGTCCCAGATTGCCGCGCGGTAGGAAAGCGTGGCGCTGAGTTTGTCCAGGATCAGCAGGGTGTAGTGCAGGTCGAGGGCGTATTCGTTCCGCTCCAGCGCGGAGGGGTCTGCGGTGAGGTCGAAGGCAGCGCTGAGGCCGGCGGACAGGTGCTGGCGCGGGGTGTTGAGCAGGACTTTCTGTGCCCCGATCCGCACCCGGGCGGCGCTGTAGTCGTCGCTGTTGGCCGGGGTCACGAAGGGTACCGCCGCCTGGTCAAAATTGAGGAACTGATACTCGAACCGACCGAAAATCAGGAGATCGTCCAGATCCGGCAGCATTTTCACCGCCCCGGCGTAGACCACGTAGTTTTCGAAATCCGTGGCATTGCTCTGATCGAAGCGGAAAATCTGTGCTTCCATCCCGAGATCGGCGAAAATGCCGGCCCCGAGCCGGGGTTGCCACGAGGCGCTCGCCCGGCCGACCCACAGGAAGGAGGGCTCGTCGAGCTGCCGGGCGGCAGAAGGGGCGTTGTCCGTCCACAGGAAATCCGTGGAAAGCTGGGCCCGGATCGGGGGCAGTCCCTTGTACTCGCCCAGGATTTCCTGAACCCCGAGGTCGGAATCTCCCGGCGAGGCGGGGGCGAAATTGCGGCCACTGTCGACCTCCCGTGCCTGCAGGTCCTGCGGATTGTAGTCCGGGTCCGAGTTCCCCAAGTAGGGGTTCAAAGAGGAAAGCACGTCCGCCGCCGCGAGTGTGGGCAGCAACAGAAATGGGAGGGCGAACAAGCCTGGGGTTTTCATGAGGAAGTTTTCCTGTTAGTCGTCGCGCAGACTAGGGAACATACGTAGCCATGACAAGCCTCCTCGCGATTTCCAGAAAACGACCCTTCCGCAAGGCGGTCGTCGCGTTTCTGGGCGGGATGGCTGTCGTGTTGGTGGCCGCGCTGATTCCCGCCGTGCCGCAGTTTTTTACCAAGGTCGACCGGGCGGTTGGAGACGCGATTTTGAAACATAGCTCGGGGCCACCGGTGCGGCCGATATCGTCCTGCTGGGCATCGATGACGCCAGTCAAAGGAGTGGTGACGTTGAGCCGGAATTGGTCTCCAACGATCCCATTCTCGGAATGATGGAGGCCCGTTATCCCTGGGACCGTTCGGTGTGGGCGGCCGCGGTCGACAAACTGGCGGACTCGGGTGCGCGGTTGATCGTGATCGATTTGCTCTTTTCAGCGGAGACCTTTCCACAGTCCGATCAGGACCTTGCCGAGGCCATTGGCAGGCATCGGGACAAGGTGATTCTGGCCTCCAGTTTCGGCGAGACTGGCACGAACCGGGTGACTGAAGAGGTCTATAGTCTGAACGAACCGCTGCCCGATTTCTTTGGTCCTGGCCCGGATCAGACGCGATGCGGCTATGTCAATTTCCGGCCCGATGACGATGGGATCGTGCGGTCCGCGTTCTATACCACCACGCTCAATGAGATGAATGGCAAGCCGCGCCATCCGGATGAGGAGGTGGTGTATTCACTGTCCGGCGAGATCCTTCGCGCATTGGGAAAGCCGGTTCCGGAAGGAGTGCGTGGTCTGCGCCTGTGCCTGCCCCGGGACCAGAATGGAGACATCCAAGTCAAGGACGCCTACGCACCGCGAAGTTTTCGTTCGATCTTCATCCCGAAGGAATGGAAGCAAAATTATGACAATGGGAACTTCTTTCGGGACAAAATTGTCTTCATCGGACCTACAGCCCCGAGCTTTCAGGATTTCCACCCCACCCTCGCGGGGACGATCAGCGGTCCCCAGCTCCACCTTCAGGCACTGACTTGTGCCCTGGACGGGGCGTTCGTTCACCGCTATGAAAAGGATCGGACATTGGGCTGGATCTTCGCCCTGACGGCGGTGGCTGTGGCAGTGGCCTGGTGTTCGGTGGTGAGGCGTCCGATCGTATCCGCATTTGGAGCTGCTGGTATCTTCGTCGGGATTATCGCCCTGGCAATTGTGTCAGGTAGTTGGCTGTCATGCCTGCTTCCGATCGTTATGGCTGTGATTACCTTTGCCTTTGGCTGGGTGCTTGCCCAGACCTTCGATCTGGTCACGGAGCGACTGGACCGCAGCCGCCTTCACCGGGAATTCCGGCGCTTCGTTTCGCGGGATGTGGCCGATACGCTGGTTAGGGACCCGGATGCCTTCCGGGCAGTGGCCAGCGGGCGGCGGCGGCGGGTGGTGGTGCTGTTTTCCGACGTGCGGGGCTTCACCACGCGGTCCGAGGAAACCGATCCGGAGGAACTCGTGGCCCAGCTCAACGAGTATCTCAGCCGCATGGTGAACATCGTGTTCGCCCATGGGGGGACGCTCGACAAGTTCATCGGGGATGCCGTCATGGCCCACTGGGGAGCGATCGAGGATGGCGGCGTGGGCGAGCACGCCCGGCAGGCCGTGGGCGCGGCGCGGGACATGCTGGAGGAATTGGCGAAGCTCAATGCCAAGTGGTCGGCCGAGGGCCGGGTTCCGTTCCAGATCGGCATCGGGCTGCACCTTGGCGACGTCCTTGCCGGGGAGATCGGCTCGGTGGAACGCACGGAGTTCGGCGTCATTGGGGACGCCGTGAACCTGGCCTCACGCATCGAGGGGATGACGAAATATTTCGCGGTGCCGTTGCTGGTGTCCGGAGTGGTGGTTGAGAGCTTGGAAAACGGCAGCGGCCTGCGGCGGGTCGGACGCATCCGGGTGAAGGGGCGGCAGGAACCCGTGGAACTCCACGCGCCCTCACGCGGCCCGGAATTCGATGCCGCCTTTGCCTCGGCGCTCGTGTTGTTCGAGCGCGGAGAGTTTTCCGAAGCCGCAGAGGCCTTCCTGGAGCTGCATCACCAGGACCCGGAGGACGGCGCGGCCAGCCGCCTGGCGAAATGGTCGGCGGATTATGCCGTGGAGCCGCCCGCCGATTGGGACGGTACCGTGATCATGGAAAGCAAGTGAGACTGCGGGCGGCCACCCAGCCACCGGCGATCGCCACGGCATAGCCGATCTTGCAAACCACGTGCAGCATCTGGTCGGTGGTGAAGCCGGTCCATCTTTCGCATTTCGCGAAATCGATGATCCAGTGCAGCACGAACTCCACCAGTCCGAGAAACGCTGAACCGGTGATGAGCCACACGGCCCCCGCATGCACCAGCGCGTGGGCGCTGAGAGCGTGGACCCACAGGCCCTTCGGTGCCACCTTTTCGGCGAACATCGCGCCGGAGTCGGAATGGCGGTCCTTGGCTTTGGCCAGGAACGCGCCCTGCAGCGGATAGTCCGCCAGCGCGTGCCCGATCAACAGGGCGAACAGCATCCGGGCGGCCGGCACCAGCGGGATGGCGGCGTCCTGGGAAAAGGCGATGATGCCCGGCAGCGACATGCTCGCGTCAGTGCCAGAACTCGTGGAAATCCGCCTCGATCTCCTTGGCGGCGAGACGTTCGTTCATGCGGCGGATGCGGCGGCTCATCAGCGTGACGAGACCGGCCAGCAGACGCGCACCCGCTTCCGGATAGGCGGAGACAAAGGCATCCACGTCCTCGCGGTTGGCCCGCCAGACCTGGGCGAATTCCTGGGCAGTCACCGAGGCGCTGGCGGTGCCGGGATCGAACAGGTTCACCTCACCGATGGTCTCACCGGCCTCGATGCGGGCGATCAGGGTGCGGCGGTTCGGCGCATCGGTGTGCACGTGCAGCACGCCCGAGATGATGAAGAACAGGGAGTCCTGGTCCCGGCCTTCATGAATCACGGTCTGGCCTGCTGCGATCGGCAGGAACTCGCCATAATTGCTCAGCAGGGAACGGTCCTCGTCCGCCATCTCGGCGACGATGCCCTTCGCGGGTAGTTCGGGACGTGAAAAATCGGTGCTCATGTGGGGATGATGACGGGAATGCTGCCGATTCGCCCCGGCCAGGGAAAGGGAAATCCATCCGGCGTGGCGGCGGGCCGGATGATTCATGAGGCAAGTCGCTTCACGGTCTCTCAACCATTCAAGCGCGCCGACCTGCGAGCGCCCGCCAGCCGGCGATCAATATCAGCAGTATCGATCCACCGACCATCCAATAGATCTTCTCCGGTTTTGAGTTTTGAACGATTTCGGCGGATTCGGGTTGGGTTGCAGTTGTCTTTGTGGAATTGCGCTCCGGCCGCATCACGGCCTGCGCCGCCACCGGACCATCCGGACCGTATTCGATTGGTGAGCCTTTGAAGCGATAGGTGCGTTTACCCGCCTTGACCTCATTCCACCAATCTTTCCAAGCATCCACGCGCTCCCATCCTGATTTTGGCGCATTCGCCGTCGGAGGTTTTTCAATGCCGATTTGATCGAGCATGGAGGCGACCTGGCCCGAAATGGACCGGCTCTGGATGCTTGCTTCCGGGATGTCGCCTAAAATCGTCTTGCCGTCCCTGCCCTCGGGATCGTCGAGGAAATAAGCAAGAGCGGCGACGCTTTCCGCGCTTGGAAGATATTGAAGGGCCTTGAGATACTCAAGAGCTTCCATTCTGCCGTAGCCCAGGTCTGGCAAATCCTCAAAGTTCGATACAATTCCCGAATCGATCGCTCTTTTCTTATCCGGATTCGTTTCAGATCGGACGGCGTCAAGCAAGTTCACCATTTTTTCCTGACAATACTGCCCGTACCCGCCGGTTCTCATCGTTTCCTCTTGAGCATGCTGCCAAACCGCCGCCTCGTCGTCGTCCATTCGGACGTAGTCCCCCATTCCCACGTAACCCCTCAATTCTTCCCAGCGTTGTTTGCCATCCAGTTTGGAAGCCGCCTCGATCTTGGCCATTTGTTCCTCTCGCCAACCGCTTGGCCGGGCTTCTGCCGAGGACCGACTGGTGAGAATCAATAGGAATAAAGTGAAAAATTTCGATTTCATCGCTTGCCTGCCGTCGTCCGTTTCCCGTCTGTGGGAACCCTCCCGCGAATGAACGAGGAGTATTAGATCGAACGTCGTGAAGAGAAAATTTTCCACCCAGCAATCAAAAGAAGGAGGGCCGATCCGATGATGATCCAAAGGGTTTTCGCGAAATCCGACGTTCGAATGACTTCCTGGGATGAAGACTGCAAAGGTCCTGTCTTTGCTGAATCATGCCCCGGCCGCGTCACCGTTTGTGCCGCTACCGGACCATCCGGTCCGTATTCGATTGGTGAGCCTTTGAAGCGATAGGTGCGTTTACCCGCTTTGACCTCATTCCACCAGTCCTTCCAGGCGTCGACACTTTCCCATCGGGTTTTTGGTGAATAAATCTTCGGCGGATTTTCAATCCCGATTTGATCCAGCATGGTGGCAACCTGACACGAGATGGAAACACTCTCGATTCCATTTTCCGAAGTCGTTCCAACAATGGTTTTGCCATCGCGCCCTTCCGGGTCGTCGAGAAAATGTGCCAACGCGGCCACACTTTCGGCACTCGGCAAATACTTGAGGGTTTGCAGGGACCAGATGGCATCCCGAATATCGTAGCCAAGCCTCGGTAAGTCTTCGAAACCCTCTTCTTGGTTGGCATAGAGAGCCATCTTTTTTTCCGGATCAGGCTGGGCGCGGATGGTTGCCATCAGAGTTGCCATTTTTTCCTGATAATACTGCCCGTGGCCTGGCGTACTTAAAATTTCCGCCTGAGCACGTCTCCACACAGCGGATTCATCATCGTCCATTTTTACGTTGCCGCCCATCCCAACAAGGCCCTTCAATAACTCAAAACGGGCAGCGGGGACGGCATGGGCAGCGGCATCAATTTGAGCCATGCGCTCTTCTTTCCAGCCAGGTGGACGGATGCCATCGGCGGCCAAGGCAGTCGCCCAGCCAATCAAAAACATTGCGATAGTTGCTTTCATAGGTGGCCAGCGGCTTCACGGTCTCCCAACCATTCAAGCGCGCCGACCTGCGAGGGCCCGCCAGCCGGCGATCAATATCAGCAGTATCGATCCACCGACAATCCAATAGATCTTCTCCGGTTTTGAGTTTTGAACGATTTCGGCGGATTCGGGTTGGGGTACAGTTGTCTTTGTGGAATTGCGCTCCGGCCGCGTCACGGCCTGCGCCGCCACCGGACCATCCGGACCGTATTCGATCGGTGAGCCTTTGAAGCGATAGGTGCGTTTGCCTGCTTTGACCTCATTCCACCAGTCCTTCCAGGCGTCAACACTTTCCCAAGGAGACGTGGGGGAATGGACGACAGGAGGCTTGTCGATTCCGATGTGATCAAGCATCGAGGCGACCCGGCAAGCGGTGACTATACCACTCACTCCATTTTCAGGCACCCCTCCTAGAAGAGTTTTTCCGTCTCTGCCTTCGGGATCGTCGAGGAAGTAGGCGAGTGCGGCGACACTTTCAGCGCTGGGAAGATATTGAAGAGCTTGGAGAGACCACATTGCATCACTTTGCCCGTAGCCCAATTGAGGAAGGTTATCAAAAGCATCGTCAAATCCCGAATAGATCGCCCCTTTTCGATCAGGATTTGATTCAGCACGAACCGCATCCAGAAGCCTCTTCATCTTCTGTTGGTAGAATTTCCCATAGCCGGGATTCGCGAGCATCACAGCTTGAGCACGCATCCAAACGGAACGGGTATCATCATCCATATTCATACTGCCGCCCATTCTGACCATCCCGGCGAGCGCCTCGTAGCGCGCATCGGGGGGAAGTTGCGTGGCGGCGTCGATTTCGCTCATTTTTTGTTCTACCCACCCTACAGGCCGCACAGGTTCAGCCAGCAAGGCTGGAGTCAATATCCAAAATAGGAATAGAATAAATCTGCTCATGGATCTCCATTCGCTGCTTCTTCTACATCTTCACGGGGTTTGGTCCAGTGGGAGCCCAGGCCCGCCTCCAAGACCCCAAGTGATCCCGGATGTTGTCCTTGTTTGCTTCAGCAGTCGGATGGTCATCCGACAAAGGGCTCAAACCTGACGCCGCGAGGACATGAATTTCCAGCCACCAATCAAAAGCAGCAGGGAACCCCCGCCCACCATCCAGTAAATCAATTGCGGTTTGGGACCACCCGCGACCTCCACGGCTTCATTTCGGGAGGGGCTTGCCTTCACGGAGTCATGGGCTGGGCGCGTCACGGATTGCGCCGCCACCGGACCATCCGGGCCGTATTCGATCGGTGAGCCTTTGAAGCGATAGGTGCGTTTGCCTGCTTTGACCTCATTCCACCAGTCACTCCAAGCATCTACTCGTTGCCAGTTCGACGTTATATTATGAATGACTGGAGGTTTCTCAATGCCGATGCCATCGAGCAGATCGGCGGCGTGACAGGAGATGGCGATGCGCGTAATTTGGTCGCCAGGCCGGTCGCCGATAATGGTGGTGCCATCGCGTCCTTCCGGGTCGCTTAGGAAGGAAGCGAGAGCGGCAACACTTTCGAAACTTGGGAGATATTGAAGTGTCTCCAAAGACCACATGGCATCCCGCCGATCATATCCAAGTGTGCGATAGTTCTCCTTGCCCGGCGCGAGCTCCGAATCGTAATACAAGGCTCTCTTCTTTTCCTGATCCGGTTCGGCACGAACAGCCGCCATCATTTTCGCAATTGGCTCCTGATAAAATTCACCATGTCCAGGGGTTGCCAACACGATCTCGCGGGCTTTTTCCCAAACGGCAAGCGTATCGGAATCCATATTCGCGGTGCCGCCCATTCTGACTATCCCTTCAAGAGCCTTGAAGCGGGAAGGCGCGTCCATGTTGGCAGCCCTGTCAATTTCGGCCATTTTCTCTTCTCTCCAACCAATCGACCGAATGCTATCGGCGGCCAAGGCAGTCGCCCAGCCAATCAAAAATATTGCGATAGTGGCTTTCATAGGTGGCCAGCGGCTTAGCGGTCTCTCAACCATTCAAGCGCGCCGACCTCCGAGCGCCCGCCAGCCAGCGATCAATATCAGCAGTATCGATCCACCGACAATCCAATAGATCTTCTCCGGTTTTGAGCTTTGAACGATTTCGGCGGATTCAGGGTGGGGTGCAGTTGCCTTTGTGGAATTGCGCTCCGGCCGCGTCACGGACTGCGCCGCCACCGGGCCATCCGGTCCGTATTCGATCGGTGAGCCTTTGAAGCGATAGGTGCGTTTACCCGCTTTGACCTCATTCCACCAATCTTTCCAAGCATCCACGCGCTCCCATCCTGATTTTGGCGCATTCGCCGTCGGAGGCTTTTCAATCCCGATTTGATCGAGCATGGAGGCGACCTGTCCCGAAATGGACCGGCTCTGAATGCTCGCTTCGGGAATGTCACCTAAAATCGTTTTGCCGTCGCGTCCTTCGGGATCGTTTAAAAAATAAGCCAATGCCGCAACGCTTTCCGCGCTTGGAAGATATTGAAGGGCCTTGAGCGAGTCTAAAGCATCATCTCGATTATATCCCAGTTGAAGAGCTCCTTCAAATTCGAGTGAATTATCGGAAATTGCACGCTTCCGATTCCGATCTGGCTCATTTCTTATGGTGGAGATCAAAATCTTCATCTTTTCTTGATACAGCTTCCCGTAATCTGGTGTGGCAAATGCAAGATTCCGGGCTCGCTCCCAAACGTCCAGTTGATCTTGATCTCTGTCGGGGTTATTCCCGATTCCTACATAAATCTTAATGGCTTCCAGGCGCTCTGGTGGCGGTAAATTCGCAGCCGCATCGATCTCCTGCAATTTTTGAATACGCCAATCCGCAGGTCGTGCATTTCCTGTCAGGCAAAAAATAGCCATCGCAATCAAAATGTATAGAATGTGTGACTTCATAGTTCGCCTGCATCCTCCCGCTTTCTCAGCCATCTCTCGATCCAATCCCATTCGGTTTTCACTAGTTGGGAGTTTAATGCATGGTAATCGTGCCCCGAATGCATCAGACGCAAGTCCGTATCTGCTCCGGACAATGAAGCACGGCCTGGAAGGTCTGCTTCATCGGGATGACCTGCTCCGATCATGACGTGCCCGATTTCGTGCGCTGCCGCATGGAGGAAGAATTGCTGTCCATCCAGACCGGTCGGCAGTTGGGTAAGCGTTCCGTCCAAAATGACCTTTCCTTCAAATTCCTCTCCGAGTTGGCGTCCGAACCGGACGGGCGAGGTCACTAATTCACTGCCTTCATGCATTTCTACGCCTCCAGTGATCCAGATGTCGATATTTGCGGTCACACTAGGAGCCCGTGGATCGATGCAGACCTTGATTTGTTCCGGCGTAGGCGAATCCGCGATGGCGATCACTCCTGCCACATGTCCGGGCCCTTCGTCATCGAAATCGCTTTCAACGGGATCGAGCACGGTCACGTTGAAAAACGTGTTGACCTGTCGTCCATAGACCTTGTTGAGGTAGGCTTCCAGCATGGCTTTGCTCGCCGTTCGTTCGGTGGGCGTGCTGCTTGGAAAGTAAGCGGGATAGATCGCGGCGGCACCGCCTTTTTTCAGTGGCATCGGATGAACCGTCACCTTCACGGTCCGTTGCTTCATCATCTTCACCTTCACGGGCGCGGAGGCGGCGTCGGTCCAGTGGGAGCCGAGACCCACCTGGAAGACCACGGGGGCATCCCGGCTGACACCCGTGCCGGTGCCGCTGGCCGTGGGCTGGGAAATGGGGGTGGTGGCCGGAGCGCCGACGGTCATTTGGGTTTCGTAGCCGGGAAATCCGAATTTCAGATTCATGGTGGCACTGGCTCCGCTGGCGAAGAGGAAATTGTTCATGTCCGGATGAGCGGTCGAGACTACCGGAGCCATGATCCAGATAGCCCGTTGCACGGCACTTCCTCCCTTCGCCCGCATGGAAACGTTGTCCACCCCGGCAGCGGGGTCATCCTGAGACAGGGGTGAGGGGCTGCCCGGATCGATTCCCTGGGCGTAAACCGGCACCAGCATCACCGGTTCCCGCTTGCTGGTGGCCTTGTTGTAGGCGCTGCCTGGCAGCGTGCCATCGTCATTGAGCTGGAGCATTTCGAGTTCCTTCCAGTCGCGAACGTCGCCGACCATTTCCTCGATGGGTTTGAGAAGGCCGTTGCGGATCAAGCCCTTGCCATCGCTGGTGAGGATGACGCCCTGGCGGTTGATCGCGGCACCGGTGAGAACGAGACCACCGGGCTGGGCGGCGAGAGCCCGCCACGTGGAGCCGTCCTGGATCCACAAGCCCCCGGTGGTCATGATCACGGGCTGGCCAGGGTGCGAGGGATAGCGGTCAACCACGGCCAGGCCGGTGATGCCGCCGAGAGTCGACTGATCGGGCAGGGCGACGATGGTTCCATCGTTCAACCGCAATTCCTGCGTGCCATCCGCTTTCCGCAGAATGGCATCACCTTCGCGTGAGACCGCCGCGATCATGGGTGAATCGGGAGGGATGTTCGAACTCCACAGCGATACGGAGCCCCGGTTCGCCACCCAACTGCGGGAAATAGGTGGCCCGGCATGATCCAGCGCGGAGGAAGTGATCGCCGCTCCGGTGTCGGTCGGAAAAAATTGTTGGCTGTTCCAATCGGTTTCCGAGCTGTGATCGTCAGTGAATGAGGCCCCCACCTGATAAAAACTGGCATCGAGGACGGAATTGTCCGGGATGAAACTCCATGCCCGGCTGGCGGGCGAGACCGTGCCGCCGGAAATGGCCCACGTCGCCACGGCTTCACTCAGCGAGGGGAACGAGCAGGCGTTTCCATCGGCGTCTACCAGTGGCACCCGAGCCGGACCGCTGGCGGTCGTTCCGTCCGCTGCGATCGCAGTAGCGATGGACGCCATCTGATGGGCGGGGTCGATCGGAAGAGCCGCCCATGTCCCTGTTCCGGGTGACCAGATGAAATTCTGGAAACCATTGGCAGCCTGTGCAAAGCCGTCGAGATGGGTCCGGTTGTCGTGGGTCGCAAGAACATGCCCCCCGGCTCCGACGCCATTGATCCAGACAGTCTCGGCCGCCCCTTCCGGATCAACCGGATTGGGAAAAACATCGAACGGTCCGAACGATGCGCTCCCGAATGCAGGTCGTCCTATCGGCAGGCCTCCGGTGCCCGAGGGAACGCCCAGGGGAATGATGGCATAGCGAACCTCCCGCGTAGCCGGCCACTTGGCTCCTGCGTCCCACGGGATCGCATCGTAGGCATCCATCACTCCGTCTCCATCGCTATCGGTGTAGACGGCATGGCCGGTTTTGGAAGTTCCCAGCCGGTCCTCGTCCGCGTCGGCCACGCCATCTCCATCCGTGTCCGTAAAGCCTGCCATGGGATTGGTTCCTCCCAGCAGTTGGGTGAGATCGTTTGTTCCGTTGCCGTCGCTATCGGCGGCGTAAGGATTGGAACCGAGCACCCACTCCTCGTAGTCCGTAAGCCCGTCGCCATCGCTGTCGATATCGGAAACGGAAACGCGCCAGAACAGTTTCGGCGGCTGGGTGTCGTCTTCGAGCACCGCTTCAATGGCGATCTGGATCGGCGTGCCGTCACCGATGCTGGGATCGTCAATCGGGGTCCAGGTGGCGAGGTCGTGGGAGACCTGGAGTTGATACTGCTTGCCCTGAATCGTCGGCCAGTTCACGACGAAGACCGAGGGCACGGCCGGATCATGCGTGATGGTGAGCTGGAGCAGACCGTCCGGGGCCACGCCCGAACGCGGGTCCGTTCCGGCGATGGATTCCTCGAGGTTGGTCCAGCCATCGCCATCGGGATCGGCTCCGGGGGCCTGGCTGGGATCGAGCGTGCCATCGTCGGTGATGGAGAGGCCGTACTTGGCCTTCCACACATCGCTCATGCCATCGCCGCTTTGGTTGATGATGGCATTGGCGGGAGCAAGGGCGATGAACAGGATCGCGACAAGCGCGAGGCCATGGCGGAGGATCGATTTCATC
>Ga0265327_10002546_pt1 | contig 18965 bp, 14 predicted proteins | sample 41621metaG_FD_202089 | JGI IMG/M metagenome (GOLD analysis project Ga0265327, IMG submission 202089) | Rhizosphere microbial communities from Carex aquatilis grown in University of Washington, Seatle, WA, United States - 4-16-21 metaG | ecosystem: Host-associated > Plants > Roots > Rhizosphere...
AGGGGGACAGACCCATTTTCACGGACAAACAGCGCTTCGAAGTCTTATTGCGTCCATGGGATATGTGTGCTTTTCGCCGTGAAAATGCGTCAGTCCCCGACCCGTGAACGGTTACTGGCGGCGTCCGGAATTGCATCGACGTCCGTCGTCTCGAACTTCACCTGCTGAATCGCATTCGGCGCGTCGGACGGGGCCGAGGTCTGCGACTCCTGCAGCCGATGCGACTGGTAGCGGCCGACCGCGTGTCCTCCCAGAACCCCCGCGAAATACAGTGGCGTCCCCAGTCCCGGCGCAAACGTCGACAGGGCGTTTCCGAAATAGGTTCCGTAGGCAGGATAAAGCACGTTGTTGGCTGTCTGCTGATCTTCGAGAGTTCCTTCGGCCTTCAGGTAACTGATCGCGTCGTTGGTGGCAATCGCTTCGTACCAGAGTGGAGCGACCGGAAGCAGATACAGAACGGCATACGTCCCTTTGTAACGCCGTCTGGCAAAGTCCTTGGCATGCCCCCCTTCATGAATCGCGACGGCGGGGAGATCGGAATAAATGTGGAGCGTGTTCGTAAACGGGTTGTAGTGGTCGCCACCAATCAACCGGCCGGGAAACAGGGTTTCACCGAGCCAGCTGACGGTTCCCGCGGAATACCGCCAGCCCCATCCGACCGATTTGTTGGCAACCAGTCGCTTCCAGTCCTCGCGGGGGGCATATTGATTCAACCGCACTTTGACGGTGGTCAGATCGTTCCGAGCCAGATAGTCGGCAATGGCCTGTTCGGTCTCGGGAGAAATGTCGTGGTTCTCGATGCGTCGGTTCCACAGCAGGATCTTGTCCGGGACTCCAATCAACCAGCCAATCCCATCCAGAACCGGTCGGGGGCGGCCCCGTTCGATCTGCGTCTGAGTGATGGCCGCCAGTTGTTCCGAGGTGTAATAGCCCGAATGGGCTCCGTAACGGTAGGGAGACGTTACGCATCCGCTGATCAAAAGCAGTGCGGTGCAAAAGATCATCAACCAATAGGAACGACGGATCGGCCCGCGGGACGTGGGCGATGGCATGATTGGAACACTCGTTGAACAGGGAGAGGATTGCCACGGCTCATGCGTGGCGGCGGGATCGTACTCTCGATCTGCCAAATCGAGAAGATGGACTCGTGCGGCGTGGTCAAGGGGGAGAGATGGACAATTCAGAGCCGAAATCGGCTTGACCGTTTTCCGCGAATCAGGGACAAGTCGCCTCGACTTCGACGACTGGAACGATTCCAGTCGAAACAACGCAGGAGGCGCGAGCTTGGTTTCGTCAGTCACCGCATTTCCCGCAGCGGCCAGTTTGCGGCGTTTATTTCCGCAGGCCAGCTTTGTCGGCTGTGCCAACATCTGCGCGACGGATGCGTTTGACTTTAGTCATGATGTCCGGCCGGGAAGCCTGTTTGCCGTGATCCATGGTTCCAAGGTGGACGGCTGTCAATTTGTCCAAGACGCCATTGCTCGTGGCGCGACTTCTCTGCTGGTCGATCGGCCGCTGGCCGAAGTTTCCGTCCCGCAATGTGTCGTCTCTGACGTTCGATCGGCTTTTTCGCGGCTGTGCGAAGCGCTGGCGGGTGATCCGTCGCGCCGCCTGGATGTCGCCGGTATCACAGGAACAAATGGTAAGACAACGACATCTTGGTTGATTCGCAGTCTGCTGGCACAATCCGGTCAGCGCTGCGGAGTCCTCGGGACTGTAGAGTACTCCGACGGAATCAACACCGAATCTTCAACGCTGACCACGCCCGGTTCCCGCTCACTGGCCCGCTGGCTCGGCCGGATGCACGCCAACGGAACTCGTCGGGCGGCAATTGAATTGTCCAGCCATGCCCTGGATCAGCGCCGCGCCGCCGGGATCGAACTTGAAGCCGCCATTGTCACGAACATCACCCAGGATCACTTCGACTATCACGGTAACTTTATTGCGTATCGCGAAGCGAAATCGCACGTTTTGTCGCTGGTTCGACCCGGGGGCATGATTGCCCTGAACATGGATGATCCCGGCAGCTGGTCCTTGCGCGAACTCGTTCACGATTCCGTGGCATTTGTCTCGTTCGGCCTGAAGCCGACCGCGGACATCTCGGCCCAGGTCCGCGAAGAATCTCTGGGGGGGACTCGCTTCCGACTCTCCATTCACGGACGGACACTGGAATGTGCCACGACCATGATCGGACGGCATAACATTTCCAACTGTCTGGCGGCCGCGGCTGTTGGGTCGCATTTGTGCCTGACGCCCGAGGACATTGTCGCGGGGATCGAACAGTTTCACTGCGTTCCAGGGCGACTGGAGCGGATCCAATGTGGCCAACCCTTTGAAGTCTTCGTCGACTATGCTCACACCGACGATGCCTTGCGTCGCTGCCTGCAAAGCCTGCGAAGCATTACTCCCGGCCGCGTGATTTGCGTCTTCGGCGCGGGTGGCGATCGTGACCGCGCCAAGCGTCCGCTGCTCGGCCGTGCCGCCACACTGGCCGATGTTGCGATCGTAACCAGCGACAATCCCCGGTCGGAAGAGCCGCAGAAGATCATCGACGAAATTCTCGCCGGAATGAGGGACAGTCGGGCGACCCCGGTTGTGGAACCGGACCGTGCCGCGGCGATTGCGACGGCTCTGCATCTGGCTCAACCTGGCGATTCAGTCCTGTTGGCCGGAAAAGGACACGAGACCGAGCAGATCATCGGCGATTGTAAACTTCCCTTCGATGATCGACTGGTGGCCCGAACTGTGTTGTCCGAACAATGGCGGCCTTTACTAGGGCAGCCTAGGCGAGCGAGTGCCTGAAATGGAACAGCTCAGTCTGCAAGACCTGATGCATGCCACCGGCGGACGCCTGTCGGCAGCCGCATCGCCAGACGAAACCGTTCAACGGGTCTGCATCGATTCCAGGACTCTGCAGCCGGGTGATGTGTTCTGGGCGTTGAAAGGGGAACAGCACGACGGTCACGACTTCATTCCGCAGGCATTTCAGCGGGGTGCGTCAGTGTGCGTTGCCAGCAGCCAGAACCCGGGGAATTTCACCGGGCCGACGCTGCTGGTCCCCGACACCGGCGCCGCCCTGATGGAATTGGCCCGCTGGTATCGAAGCACGCTGGATGCACTGGTCATCGGACTGACGGGAAGTGTCGGCAAGACGACGACTCGAGACCTGATTCACGTGGCGCTGGCTTCGGAGTTTGACGGCGTTCGCAGTCGTAAGAACTTCAACAATACCATCGGCTTGCCGTTGAGCCTGCTGGATGCCGAACATCACCACGAATTCATCGTGTTGGAGATGGGGGCCGCCCGCATCGGCGATATCGCGGAATTGGCGGCCGTCGCTCTTCCTGAAATTGGCGTCGTGACGGCGATCGGACCGGCTCACCTGCAGACATTTGGCAGCCTGCAGGGAGTCATCCAGGGAAAAGGAGAACTGCTGGAATCGCTCCCTTCAACCGGATTCGCGGTTCTGCCGGGCGATGATGACATTGTGCGGCAGATGGCCGACCGTGCGCCGTGTCCCGTGATTTTCGTTGGTGAGGGAGACGACAACCACCTTCAGGCCACACACATTCGGGCGTCATTTGAGGGGTTGCAATTCCGCGTTGACGGGGTGGAGTTCTCGGTGCCCGTCTTTGGACGGCATCATTTGACCAACGCCCTGTGCGCGATCGCGATTGCCCGCGAGATCGGCTTGCGGCTACCCACTGTCGCCCGGGGATTGGAACACTTTGAACCGATTGAGGGACGCTGTCGGCTGAAAAACATCGGGAGCTGGACTGTTGTGGATGACACCTACAACGCCAGTCCGCTTTCCGTGGCCGCAGCCTGCCGGATGCTGCCGGACCTGGAACTTCCCGGAATTGGCCGGCGGATCCTGGTCCTGGGTGATATGCGCGAGTTGGGGTCGACGGCGGATGAAGAACATCGGCGAATTGGCGAACTGGCTGCGCAACTGAAGATCGATCTGGTGCTCGCCTGCGGGAACCATGCAGACGAAGTGGCTCGAGGTGCGGAACAGGCGGGAATGGATCCGCACTGCATCGCATCCGCGCCGGATGTGGAAACGACTAAGGCAGTCCTGGACTGCTGGCTGGAACCGGGTGACGTGATTCTTGTCAAAGGATCGCGTGTCACTCGGATGGAACGGATTGTCGACTGGCTTGCTGAGCGGGCGGCAATCGAAGCGGCGATACGGGGTGAACGACAACACCGGAATTGTGCCTGAGACCACTCTGGCAGATTCTGGTCGACATCACCCGCATGAGTTGGAAATGTGTTTGGCTGACTCCCACGGCTTGACCGCCTTGGGGAAAGTGATTTTGCGGTTCCGTCACGAGCGAAGGGTTTGCGGGAATCCAAGTAAGCCCGGGTCGCGCTGGGCTTCATCGCGTTACGGCACGAATGGTGTGGTTACTGGGTCAATCACCCCATTTAATGCCACGTGACGGAAACTGTTCCCGGGCGCCGGAAGCCCTGTCTTCCGGCGCTCGGGTTTATTTATTCCCGATCTGAACCAGGGTCCGCTGATGCTGGTCTGGCTGCTCAAGCAATACGCACCCTTTTTTGAACAACTGTCCGGAGCGTCGACAGGGGATTCACGAGTCTTCCTGACCGCCCGGATGGCACTTGCGGCAGTGATCTCATTTCTGACGGCCCTTGTCTGCGGTCCGTTTGCCATCCGCTGGTTGAAGGGCCGCTTCCGCGAACGGATCGACAGCGCCTCGGCCCGACTGAATGAGCTTCACGCGGCCAAGGGGAATACTCCAACGATGGGGGGGCTGTTCATCGTCGCGGCGATCGTGATCGCCGCGGTGGGATGCGGTGACCTTTCGAACCGGTATTTGCAACAGGCGATGCTCGTCGTGATCGGCTTTGGAGCCATCGGCGCCATCGACGACTGGATCAAGATCACGACGCGAAAACGAGGGGTCACGGCCCGGCAGAAATTCTCGGCCCAGATGATCCTGGCCCTGGCGATCTGTTCCTGGCTGTACATGGTGCAACTGAGTCAGCCTCAGGGATTGGAGCTGATCTTTCCGATCGGCCGACACGGTATCTATATCGGGGTCGCCTTCATCGCCTGGGCGGCCTTCGTCATCGTGGGAAGTTCCAACGGAGTCAACCTGACGGATGGTCTGGATGGTCTGGCGGGGGGGTGCCTGGTTCTGGCGGGATCGGCGTTTGCTGTCTTGACCTACCTCAGTGGACACCGGGTCATGGCCGAGTACCTGGACATTCCGCACATGGTGGGTGCGGGGGAATTGTCCGTCCTGTTCGCCGCGATGGTGGGCGCTATGCTCGGCTTCCTGTGGTTTAACTGCCATCCGGCCGAAGTCTTCATGGGCGACACCGGTTCTTTGCCGACAGGGGCACTGCTCGGATACGGGGCGCTGGTCATTCGCCAGGAAGTGCTGCTGGTGATTATCGGGGGAGTGTTCGTTGTGGAAACGCTGAGCGTCATGGCGCAGGTCACCAGCTTCCGGCTGACCGGGAAGCGAATCCTGGCCTGCAGCCCGTTGCACAACCACTTCGTGTTTCGCGGTGATCCGGAAACCAAGATCGTGGTCCGATTCTGGATCAGTTCCGCGCTGCTGGCACTGCTCGGTGTGGCCAGCTTGAAGATCCGTTGAGGCGGGTTGCAATCGTGCATCCGAAGTCCGAGTCTTCCCGCGCGAATCAGTTCGAATCCTGCGACGCCACCAGTTGCATCGCCGTTTGAACCGCGAAAATATTCGCGTAGACCACGAAGGCAAACCCCGCGGTTGGAAGCAACACCGAAGGGATCCACAACGCGAAATAGGGAAGCCGAATCGCCGACAGCGTGGCGACCGCAAACTCGGTCACGATGTAGAGCGTGACCGGCAGCGAGACCAGCCAGATCCCGCTGCTGACCAGTCGCTTCCACTGTAATCGGGCAATCAACAGCATTCGTTCGAAGGCATCGTAGACCAGGTCATACTTGGCCTCCTTGCTCGCTTCGGCGGTCGCCACCATCAGGATGATGCAGTAGATCAGAATCATGACAGCGCCGGATGGCGTCAGGAATGCAGTCAGGAACAACCCGGTGATGACGAGGCCAATGACCCAGGATGCGGCGTCTCCCAGAGAGTCGATGGCCGCCATCAGATGTGTAAAGAACCCGTTGACCGCATCTGGGCCTGCTTCTTTTCCCCGCGCGGGACCGGGTGCCGGCATCGGGGCCGGATTGCTGCGGTCAGCACGTTCGTTCTTTCGAACGTCGGGCTTTGAAGGCTCCGCGGGGCTCAAATGAATCACCTGCATGCCGCCCAGGCTGATGGTTCCCATGGTGACATAGACCAGGACAGCCGCAATCACAAACGGCGCGACGGCAATGGCGGTTGCCACGAAAAACGTCCCCAGCAGCATCAGCAGATGCCACAAGGAATCCCACCCATGACGCATGAAGCTGATGAATTTCCCGAGCGACGCGGGCTCGCGCTTCAGGATCGACTGCATGTACGGGATGTACCCCAGAACGAACACGGGAATCAGAATGATCGTGACCAGTCCGGGAATGCTGAGGAAACAGGCGATGATGAGCACGACTGTTCCAAACGCATACTGAATCGGATGAGCCAGCAGTTCGTAGAAACTGCTGAATCCGGTGGCGATCGTCGATCGGACGGCCGCAACGAACGAGGCATGACGGCTGCCGGCAGGTCGTGGCGGCGAGCTGACGGAAGCGTCGTTGATCAAATCATCCAACTCGTCGTCCGACGTCGTGGGACTTTCGAACAGTCCCTTGATCTGCCGTGCCTTGATGGGAGCGACCAGTCCCTCCTTCCAGACCTTGTCATCGGGTTGAACGCGGCCCTGACGTGCGAATGTCCGCAACTCCTGCATGGTGTACGGACCATACTTGTTTCCATCGCGGCTGATATACCATTCGGACATGCATGGCCCTCGGAATTCTGAATCGCTTTAGTGGCTTTCGTCAGGGGACGAGCATCATTGGCGCGCCTCGTTTCGTCAGCAGTCGTTCGAGTTGGATTGAAGGGACGGCTCTTGTCAGGCTTTTCGTTTTCGGCGTTGTGACAAACCGATGGCAAATCCGATCACGAGGCCGGTTGCAGTCACTCCGATGCAGATTCCGGTCTTCTGACGGTGGTCTGCGAAGTCACAGGTGGTCTGATAGATGGCGAAGACGAACAGGCAAAGGAGTGACGTTCCAATCAGGGTGCCGATCTTGACCCATTCCGGCGTTTCCGGCCCGTCTGTCTCGACATAATCGCTGAACTCCGCGAGGCCTTGGATTGTCAGGAGGACCCCAAGTCCTGCGGACACGGCCGCGCCAATCGCCACCTTGACCATCCAATCGAATCCAAACGCGACGGATCCCGAGGTCGTCCAGCAGAGTGCCGCAGCGATTGCTCCGGCCAGGAACATCCGACGGTTGTCGAGATCCTTCTGCTGTCGTTCGAGAATTCGCGAAACCAGTGGGTCGCGTTCTTCGAACAGGGGTTCCAGCAGGTCAGAGGAGCTCGCTTCGAGTTCGGCATCGTCAGACATCATTGCTCCTGTTTCCCGACAACGACGGCTGTCAGACTGCGGACGACAACGGGACCTCGTAGCCACAAAACGAAAATGGGTTGCCAATTTTGATTGGCAACCATTTTCGAAGTTGACACAGAACAGATTTTGCAGGGATCCATCGGACCCATTACCAGCCCAGCGACATGTTTGTCTCGACCGCTCGCTGTGCTTCGTGCAGGTCGGCGCCGGTATCCTGCATGTACAGGCGAATGGCATGGAGCTTGTCGCCGCGAGCACGGCTCAGGCAATCCCGCGCCTTGTCGCAGGGCTTCACGGCCCCTTCGATTCCGAGCATGCGTTTGGAAATCACCCAGACATCGCGCGGCCGCTTGGCAACCCGCTTCACTTCTTCATCTGGATAGTTCTCACGCGTGATCGCCTCGGCGGCGGCCTGGCTGTCGGCCCAGGCGATCATGATGTGTGCGTTCGTCTCAATTTCATAAAGAGCCATCGCTTCACCTCGGTTTCCACAAGAGTACGGGACTGAACCGGGAACAGAGACGTGTCACTTCCGACGCTGGGAAGTATACCGAGTCCGTTTGCCAATCGTCCACAATGAGCGTCGGCGGCTAAAGACAGGGCCATCGCGTTTTTCAGTCATGGGTGGCTGGGACTGGCCTGTGCACCAGCAGTTGTCGTTTTCTGGCCTGTTCGCCAGAACGTGTAATTTTCTAGTGCACAGGCCAGCGAGCCAGCACCACAAGGGATGGTGGGGAATCATTCAACTACCCTACAACCCCAGCCCGGGCCGCCAAAGACAGTCATTGTCCCCTCGGTGCCGCGTGTCTAGAATTCCACTCGTTGTTTCACGCAGGGGACGACCCTTGCGTTGGTTTCTCCATTCGGTAGGGACGACCCTGCCACTGACGCGGCAGGTGCGTTATGGCTTGGGTCATTCTGTTTGTGGCGGCACTTTTTGAAGTCGGCTGGGCCGTCGGGCTGAAGTACTCGAATGGTTTCACCCGGCTGTGGCCGAGCGTCTGGACGATTGGCGCCATGGTCACCAGCCTGTTCCTGCTGGCGACGGCGGTCCGTACCATTCCCCTGGGAACGGGCTACGCGGTCTGGACCGGGATCGGCGCCGTCGGAACGGCCATCCTGGGGATCTGGCTGTTCGGTGAGCCGACTTCCGTCTGGCGTGTCGTCTGCCTGCTCCTGATTGTGGGGGGCGTTGTCGGGCTGAAATTCACCGTGTGATACGCCGGAGATCACGCGGTTGACGCAAGTCTCTATCGCGTCACGAGATTGACACTCGAATCGACTCGCCCGCCACAGATTCGGTTTTGATGCCGTGCCACCAGAGATTTCCGAAAATCCCGTTGAGTCTTGACGGGTAGAGGTCGATCAAGATACACCGATGCGATAGAATCGGTGGGAGTGTGTCATCGAAGTCCGTCTCTACGACGAGGGTCATTATGCTCAGCATTTACGGTCGCCAATCCTCCAGACCGCGTGGATTTTGCGATGGCGTCTCGCGACGCGATTTCCTGACCATCGGTGGAATGGCCTTGGGTGGCATCAGCCTGTCGGGAGTCTTGCGGGCGGAGCAGGCTCAACGGACCTCGCACAAGGCGATTATCAACATCTATCTGCCGGGCGGTCCGCCTCACATCGACATGTGGGATCCGAAGCCAAACGCCCCTGCGGAAGTTCGAGGTGAATTCCAGACGATTCAAACCAACGTCCCGGGAATCGAAGTCAGCGAAATGTTCCCGCGGATGGCCCAGATGATGGACAAGTTTGTCCTCGTCCGGTCGTTGTCCGATTCGGACGGTGGCCACGACGCCTACCAGTGCATGACCGGTCGTCGCAAAGGGGGCCGAACTCCTCCTGGCGGCTGGCCACAGGGTGGCGCCTGGGTGTCGCATGCCCTGGGTCAGGTGAACCCGGCGATTCCGGCGAACGTCGCTCTGATGTATCAGACGGGGAACCGGACCTGGGGTGAAACTGGGGATGGCGGATTCCTGGGAGTGGCCCATTCCCCTTTCAATGTGCTGGGCCGCGAAGCGCGCAGTACGAACGAGAACATGGTGCTGCATGGCGTCACGCTCGACAAACTGCAGGACCGGACCAATCTGCGCAAGGCGCTGGATCGTTTTCATCGCGAAGCCGATCAGCGCGGCGTAATGAACAGCCTGGACGTTTATGCTCAACAGGCGATGGGAATTCTGACGACCTCCAAGCTGGCCGACGCACTGGACCTGTCGAAGGAAGACCCCAGGATCGTCGCCCGGTATGGGACCAGCAGTACACAATTCCAACGGGATGGCGCCCCGCCGATGATCGAAAACCTGTGCCTGGCGCGCCGCTTGGTGGAAGCGGGTGCTCGGTTCATCTCGATGAACTACAGCCGCTGGGATTGGCATGGCGGCGACGGCATGAACTTCCCGAAGTGCCGCGAAGAGTGTCCCCTGCTGGATCAGGGACTCTCGGCGCTTGTCACCGACCTGCACGAACGAGGCATGGATCGGGACGTGGCGATTGTGGTCTGGGGCGAGTTCGGTCGCACGCCGAAGATCAACGGAATGAACAGCCGCGATCACTGGCCTCAGGCCAACACCGCGGTCATGGCGGGTGGGGGAATGCGAACTGGCCAGGTTGTCGGTTCTACCAACAAGAACGGTGAGCAGCCACAACTGCGGCCGGTCAAGTTCCAGGAAGTCTTCGCGACCCTGTACAAGTGCGCCGGAATCGACGCTCAGAACATTCGCGTCTTCGATCAGTCTGGCGTTCCGCAATACCTGGTCGATCCGGGGAACGAACCGCTGCACGAAGTCGTCTGATCAGAGAGCGTTTCCACGATGATCTTCAGACCATTGGGTCTTGCTGTCACAGTGTTGTTGATCTGTGGCGCCGGTGTGTTTGCGGAAGACAAGCCGCCGGCATCGCCACTTTTTGAACAGGATGTCAAAGACTCCAACCCGTTGCGGACCGAACAGGCGCGGGAATTGGATGACTACATCCTGAACCTGAAGAAGGATCCCACCCGGCTGCGGAAGCTGGCGCCCGATGATTTCTCGTCGCCACAGGCGTTTGAAAAGTCCGCGCAGCGTTACCGACAGGCCTTCAGTGACAGCATCGGATATCCGCCCCCGGGTGATGTTCCCGCCACGGAGCCGACCTTCAATCCGATCGGAGAAGACGGACTTGGCGTCTACTATCGCGCCATGATCCCGGTCCTTCCCGGTGTGCACGCCGAGGGGATCTACATCGTTCCGAAATCTCTCAAACCCGGTGGAAAAGCTCCGCTGGTGATCTCGATGCATGGCGGCGGTGGATCGCCGGAAGTGGCGTTGTTCAAGGGGGGCGCAAACTACCATGACATGGTTCGCGGTGGCGTCAAACGCGGGTACATCGTGTTTGCTCCTCAACACCTGTTCTCGGCCGAAGGCTATCCCAAGGATATCCGCAATCGAACTGACGAACGACTGCGGTTGGTTGGCACCACGCTGACTGCCGTGGAAATCGCCAAGATTACTCGCAGCCTGGATGTCCTGCTCCTGCGGCCCGAGGTGGACGCGACGCGGGTGGCCATGGTCGGTTTATCCTATGGCGGGTACTACGCGCTCGTCACGCCGGCAGTCGACACTCGCATCAAGGTCTCGGTCTGCAGTTGCTACTACGGAGTGCAGGAAGCCCGCTACGAGCGTGATGAATTGTCGATTCCCAGCGATTTCAAATTCCTGGATCGCTTTACGCTGTTCCGCGATTCGGACATCGCCGCGTTGATTTGCCCGCGCGCGCTCCAGATTCAGGCGGGGAGCAAAGACGGTGTCGATCATCGAGATGGCGGAAAACCCCTGGCCCCCCAGTCTGCCGCCTACTATGAAAAACTGGGCCTGGCCGATCGCTTCCAGCACCTGATCTTTGAAGGGGGACACGAATTCCATGATGACTCGGCTTGGGAATTCGTGAAGAAGCATCTGTAGATCAATTCAGGCCAGAATCTCGCGCACGACGTGTCCATGCACATCGGTCAACCGGAAGTCTCGACCTGCATAGCGATAGGTCAGGCGTTCATGGTCAAGTCCCATCAGGTGCAGCAACGTGGCATGCAGATCGTGGATGTGGACCCTGTTCTCTGCGGCGTAGTATCCATAATCGTCGGTCGTGCCGTGGCGAAAGCCCCCCTTCACGCCGCCTCCCGCCAGCCACATGGTGAAACCTTCCTGGTTGTGATCGCGACCAGTGCCGCCCCCTTCGGCTGTTGGGGTGCGTCCGAATTCTCCCCCCCACCAGACGAGTGTGTCTTCCAGGAGGCCGCGGGTTTTCAGGTCTGTCAATAATCCGGCGATCGGCAGATCAACTTCGAGCGCATTCTTTTCGTGTCCCGCCTTCAAGTCGGAATGCTGGTCCCACTGCACCTTGTTGTCATTGTGCGTCACCTGAATGAATCTCACCCCGGCCTCGGCAAAGCGGCGGGCCATCAGGCACATTCGACCAAAGTTCGCGGTGACGGGATTGTCGAGCCCGTACAACTGCTGGGTCGCGGCCGATTCGCCCGACAGGTCTTCCACCTTGGGGACTTCAGACTGCATGCGAAAAGCCAGTTCAAACGAATTGATCCGAGCTTCCAGCGAGGCATCGTGTCCGTTGCGTAACTGATCTTCGCGGTTCATCTGCCGCAGCTTTTCCAGTTGCAATTCCTGGACGGCGCGAGACCACCTGGAGTTGCGCAGGTATTTCACCTGGGCCTTGTCGGACGGAATGCTGGCGTCGCCGAAGGGGGTCCCCTGGTAGACCGCTGGCAGAAACGCGGAACTCCAGTTGTTGATCCCGCCAAATGCCAGTGTCGGGCAGATGGTGATAAACGCCGGCAGGTTCTGGTTCTCGGTCCCCAACCCGTAACTGACCCACGAACCGATGCTGGGGCGGACGAAATTGTCGCTGCCCGTATGAACCTTCATCACGGCGCCGCCGTGCGCCGGGTTCGTTCCGTGCATGGAATGGATCATGCACAAATCATCCGCCCGCCGGGCCAGGTGGGGAAACAGGTCGCTGACCCACAGGCCACTCTCACCGAATTGCCTGAATCCCCACGGCGACTTCATCAGGTTTGCCGTCGAATTGAATTGGACACGCGGCTTTTCAAACGGCAAAGGCTTGCCGTCATCGCGTGTCAGCAGCGGTTTGGGATCGAACGTGTCGACTTGAGACGGACCGCCGCTCATGAACAGGAAGATGATCCGCTTCGCGCGCGGGGCAAAATGAGGCATCGCTGCGGCCAGCGGATTGGTCGAGTTGTCGGCTGCGGACTCGCCCGCGACCAGAGAAGCCAGGGCCAGCGAGCCAAACCCGACAGCGGCCTGACCGAGCATCGCTCGTCGAGTACACCGCGAAGGAACATCCGGAATCATGTGCGGCTCACTTGAGGTAAATGAACTCGTTCGCGACCAGCAGCGTGTGGCAAAGCGCCGTCCAGGCGAGTCGCGTTCTTTGCAGGGAGTCGGACTCCGATGCCGCCAGTGTTTGCTCAATCCGTGTAAGGAATTGTTCGTACGACTCAAGCTCCCCGGCCGTCGCCTCCCGGCAATAGAGCGTTTGTACAAGCGATGCCAGTTGCTGCTGCGGCGATGCTGCCGACCTGGAAAGGACTCGCTCGGCCAGCCTGTCCGCGGACTGCATGACAAAGTCGCTGTTCATCATCAGGAGCGCTTGCGGCGCCACCGTGCTGCTGGCGCGATCCCCCGTGGGAATGGCCGGATCGGGAAAGTCGAGCAGTTGGAAGAAATCAAACACGTGATTGCGGATCACCGGCAGATAGAGCGACCGACGGTGGCTGGTGTAATCCGTCAGATCGATCGAGGTATGATCAAACAGGTACCCGCGATTCTTCACTTTCAACAATGACCCACCCAGGGTGGAATCCAGTTGCCCGCTTACGGCCAGCAACTCGTCACGACACTCTTCGGCCGTCAATCGCCGACGGTTGAACCGGCCATACAAGCGATTCTCGGGATCAAACTCACGCGTGTTCGCCGGGGAGACGCTGGCCTGTTGATAGGTGCTCGAATTGAGCATCAGTCGATGCAGCGACTTTAAGGACCACCCATCAGAAATGAATCGCAACGCCAGCCAGTCGAGCAGTTCCGGGTGCGAGGGTGACTCACCCAGGACTCCAAAATTGTCCGTCGTGCGGACCAGGCCCTGTCCGAATCGCCAGCGCCAGACGCGATTGACAAACACGCGGGCGGTCAGCGGATGCCGGGGATCTACCAGCCAGTTCGCCAGCGGTACTCGTCCGCTCGCTTTGGGTGAAAACTCGGGAGCCACAGGGCCCGTGATCACAGGTGGGGTATGTCGAGGGACAACCGCACCCAGTTTCTGTGGATCGCCCCGAAGGTGGATCGGGACATCGACAACCTCATCGTCGGTCACACCCATGGTGGCCGGCAGGTCCGGCCCTGCTTTTTCCAGGGCCGCGAGTTGTTCCCGCAGCTTGGCCAGTTCAGATCTGGTCTCGGCCGGGTACAGGCTTTCCAGCTTGTCGGGAACAACGGCGTCCGCGGCAAGTCCTTCGCGCGCTCGCTTGTCAGCAGCGGCTACGAAAGTCTCGATCGCCTGCTTTCTCGATGCGACCTCCGCATCAAACGCCGCCTGCACAACGGTCGCCGCTGCAGACGGCAGAAGATGCTCGTGCCACCTGGCGACCTTGGTGTAGCTGTCCATCGTCCGGGTACTCTTGAAGATCCCGGCAAGCCCATAATAGTCGGCCGTGCTGATCGGATCGAATTTGTGATCGTGACAGCGGGCACACCCCAACGTCAGACCGAGAAACACTCGCCCCACGGCATCAATCTGCTCGTCCACGATGTCCATCCGCATCTTGGGCTGATCGACTTCCGCAAGAACCTTGGGACCGATGGAAAGGAAGCCTGTGGCAATCAACTGCGCATGCTGTCGGGCTTCGTTGTCGAACGGCAGTTGATCCCCCGCGACTTGCTCCATGATAAACCGATTGATCGGCTGATCCTGATTGAATGAGGCCACCACATAATCGCGGTATCGCCAGGCATGACCGTGCGCAATGTTCTCATCGAGACCGTTGGAATCGGCATACCGGGCGACATCCAGCCAGTGACGTCCCCAGCGTTCTCCATAGGCCGGTGATTCCAGCAGGCGGTCAACAACGCGGGCAAACGCATCGGGTCGATCATCACTCAGGAATTCCTCGATCTCCTCCGGCGTCGGGGGAAGCCCGGTCAGGTCGAATGTCACTCGACGGATTAATGTCCACTTGTCAGCGGACGGAGCAGGGGCAAGCTGAAATTGCTCCAGACGAGCCAGGATGAAGTGATCGATCGGCGACCGGGGCCAGGCCGAGTTTTGCACGGCTGGAACAGGAGGCCGGGCCGGTGGCTGGAAAGCCCAGTGTGGATCGTTGCGTTGCCGGGCAGTCTGCGTTGCAGAGGGGGGATAGACGGCCCCCCGTTCGACCCAGCGAACGAGTGCCGCGATCTGCGTGTCCGAGAGCTTGCCATTCTCGGGCATTTTCAGAGCGTCATCGACGTGCTTGACGGCGCGAATCAGGAGACTTGCCTCAGGCTTGCCCGGTATCACTGACGGCCCACTATCGCCCCCTTTGAGGATCGCGTCGCGCGAATCGAGCCGAAGCGCCGCCCACTGCTTTGTCGAACCGTGGCAGCGATGACAATGTTCGACGAGTACGGGGCGAACATGACTTTCAAAGAACTCAAGATCGGCAGTCGGTTCCTCGGCCGCCAGGCTCGAACTAACAATGCCAAGGTAGACGAGGCAGACAACGAGTGAGAACGCCGCTTTCTCCATCATGGACCGGGTATCTCCCATCCGTTTGCAAGGTAACCGTCCCCTTCGCTTGCCTGTGAACGGATACTTTTGCAAGCGGCATCCGCGGGTGTCCGGGACAGTTCCTCATACTATACACGGGGAATGTCCCCTGCACACATCAACGGGTAGAACTCGACGTCGATACATCGATACGCTTCGGCAGTCCGAAGCCTTGGTGACGTGATGGTTCAACCTGCGGCCTGATGAGTTCCGAATGTTGCCGCGGTTCATCGCGGCGTGGGGCGTTTGACCCGCAGGTAGACTTGCGGTTGGCCGTCGATGGTCAGAGTCAGTTGATCGTCAACAAGTTCATACGGGATCATGACCGTCCTGACGCGGTAGTTGAATGCGCCGTTCGGTTCGTAGTACGACAGGATGCGCAGTTCGCCTCCTTCCACGAACCAGGCGATCGTCATGGGCAGGGTTGGTTTGGACTTCTGCCAGGAACCGCTCAACCGATGATCCAGGGTCAAAAGAGGTTTGAATCCGTCGGGATCTTCCGCCTTCCGTTCCCAGTCTCCTGTCAGTCGGCTTGCGATGACAGGAGTGTTGATCACTTTGTCATCCCCGTATGCCAGGGACACCAGAGAATTGGCCGCCAGCATCCAACAGGCCAGAGAGAGCAGTACAGTGCGCATGATCCACTCCATTTCGGATGGTGTGCAGACTTCGACATCGCAAATCCGCCGTTCCCGTCCTGACCCCGCGGATGGACTGGCAATGCTTCTGCGAGCCTTAATGGAAATTACTCAGCCACCAGGGGATCTTCAAGAGGGAACGGGAATGGCGGCAAAAACGCAAATCACGATCCCCAGGATAGTGACGACAGACGTTGTTTCTCTTAAGATCCATGGCAGATTGAGGAAAAGCCATTTCTCGTTTCCTGTCCCGTCTAGCGAAACCTTGACCCCACTCTGGGGGTAGTGGTGACGTCGCTCGTTCTCAGTTCACAGGAATTCACCTCATGGTCCAGCGCCGCGTTTTGCAAGCCTTGTTCCTGGTCTTGACCCTGGTCCTGGGAGGATTCGCCTCCGCACAGGACGCCAGTTCCGAGAAACTGGCCAATGGCCTGAAGCCGCTGTTGAAGATTCTTGGCGGCCGGGAATCTCGATTTGCAATCGAGGGTTCGGTCAAAGTCACCATCGACAGGACCACGGTTCCCGTGGATTTGCGACTGGTCCGATTCGACGACCACAATTTTGACCTCGATCTGACCCATCCTCAGTACAGCCTGAAGATTCGTCGTCGACGCGATGCCACGGCATTCGCGTTGCCTCATCATCGCGTGGTCTTCCTGGGAACCGGAAAAACCGATGTCCGCGATCAGCTCGAACCCCAGGGAATCGTCGCGCGGCTTGTCAGCCCCGCGTCCATGGCTGCAAACTATGCGCCCGTTGTTGCCGCCAGTGATCCCTCTGCCACGGCACTGATTCTGACGCAGCTTCTGAAGATCAAATACGACGCGCCGGCACAGCGGTGGATCGTGGGCCGCGACGTTTCCTTCCAGTTCGGCGATGCACCGCAGTTGCTGGACGTGGCCGCAACGGGGGTCAGTGTCCGCCTGAATCGGACTCCGATTGGCCCCCTGGCGCCGGCCGAGGACTGGAAGGGGTTCAACGTCGTTTCGATCGAGCGTTCAGAACTGGAACGACAACTTGTTCGCGGGGTTCGCCGTGCCACCGAAGTCCTGGCCCCCGGCCCGGTACTGACATCTCCTCCGCAATCCGGCCGGCGTGTCGACCATGGTGAACTCCGCTGGGTCGACGGCCATCGCGTTGTTCTTGTCGAAGGGACGCCTGAGCAGATTGGCGCAGCCCACGGGGAATTGCTCAAGGAAGAATCGATGCGTTGCATGGATTCGGTCCTCTATTCCTTCGGCACGGCCCAGACGATCATCAATGGACGCTGGTTCCGGCATGACCTGGAGCAGGCGTATGCCCGACTTGCCCCGCACATTCCCGAAGACCACAAGCGGGAAACACGAGCCCTTGCCGCGAGCCTGCAACTGGATCCGGCGCTGGTCGAAGTCGTCAATGTCTTTCCCGAGATGTTTCACTGCTCCGGCTTCGCCGTGTTTGGCAGCGCGACCCAGGGGGGGAAGCTGTATCACGGTCGCGTGCTCGATTACATGACCACCATCGGACTGCAGGACGCCGCCACAACCTTCATCGTGGCTCCCCAGGGGAAGATCGCGTTTGCGAATGTGGGCTATGGGGGATTCATCGGCAGCGTGAGTGGGATGAATACCAAGGCGATTTCGCTCGGGGAAATGGGGGGACGTGGAGAAGGAAAATGGGATGGGGTTCCCATGGCGACCCTGATGCGACGGGCGCTTGAAGAATGTTCAACATTGGACGAAGTCATTCAACTCTGGAAAACGAATCCTCGCACCTGCGAGTACTACTACGTCTTCGCCGACGGTAAGACGAATCGTGCTGTGGGGGTCGCCGCCCTCCCGGAATCCGTGGAATTCATCAATCCCGGGGAATCGCATCCGCGACTGGGCGACGGGATCCGGGATTCCGTGGTGCTGTCGGCCGGTTCCCGGCTGGAAGAATTGCGTCGGCGAGTGATCAATCTGCACGGCAAGATTGATGCACAGGCCGCGCAGGGATTGATGTGTCGCCCTGTGGCCATGCAGTCCAATCTGCACAACGTGCTGTTTGTCCCCGCGGATGGAGTCCTGTACGTTGCCAACGCGGACCACAAGCAACCTGCCGCCGATCGTCCTTATGTCCGCCTGGACCTAAACGAGTTGCTGCAGTCGATCACAACTGACCCCGCCAAAGCCGGTCAGTAGCGACGAGGCGCACGGTCGCACAATCGATCTGATCAACAGAAATGGCTCGCCAGGTGCGAGCCATTTCCATTTCGAAATCATGCTTTAGTTGTGGTCATTCCCACTCGCCGAGATTATTCCCATTCAATGGTGCTTGGCGGCTTGGAGCTGATGTCGTAGACAACTCGATTTACGCCGCGGACTTCATTGATGATCCGGGTTGAGATTCTGCCCAGCACATCGTGAGGCATGGGGAACCAGTCTGCCGTCATGAAATCATCGGTCTGAACGGCACGGACGGCAATCACCTCTTCATACGTCCGCCCGTCACCCATGACACCCACGGACTGAACGGGCAGCAGCACGGCGAACGCCTGCTGAATCGTGCGGTAAAGCCCGGCGGCCCGTAATTCTTCGAGCACGACGGCGTCGGCTTCACGGAGCTTGTTCAGTCGTTCTGAGGTCAGCGGTCCGAGGCAACGAACGCCCAGACCCGGACCGGGGAACGGATGCCGCCAGACAAGTTCTTCGGTCAGTCCCAGTTCCAGGCCCATTCGCCGGACTTCGTCCTTAAACAGATCCCGCAGGGGTTCAATCAATTCGAACCCGAGTTCGGCGGGAAGCCCCCCCACGTTGTGATGAGCTTTGATCGTCGCGGCCGGTCCATCGGCATTGGCTCCGGACTCAATGACATCCGGATACAACGTCCCCTGAGCCAGGAAGTGTGCGTCAGGAATGGATTCTGCTTCTTTGCGGAAGACTTCAATGAAAACTCGACCAATGATCTTCCGCTTCTGCTGCGGATCCGTGACCCCGTTCAATT
>Ga0265327_10002547_pt1 | contig 18959 bp, 11 predicted proteins | sample 41621metaG_FD_202089 | JGI IMG/M metagenome (GOLD analysis project Ga0265327, IMG submission 202089) | Rhizosphere microbial communities from Carex aquatilis grown in University of Washington, Seatle, WA, United States - 4-16-21 metaG | ecosystem: Host-associated > Plants > Roots > Rhizosphere...
TTCTTCATCTAGTGATTTGGGCAGCGTGGGAAGCTGGTTCTTGGGGACGGCGAGTCCTTCGGAGACACAGGCCAGCATGGCTGCGGCCGCCTTCTTGTATTCAGGGCGGTTCATGTCGCGGACCGCCAGCAGATCGGCCTCACTGGTGGGGCGGCGCTTGGCGATTTCCAGCACCAGGTCATCGCGCAAGATCTTTCGCATCGGTCGATTCTTGGCGGCCGCTTCGGATTCGCGCCAACGGTAGACTTCACGGACAACCGCCAGTTCCCGCGACGAAAGTCGATGGATTCCCGGCAATCGCTGCCAGCTTTCCGGCGCGCGTTCGGCCGAGACTTCGTCAATCATTCGCTGCATTTCCGCCTGGGCCCACGTCTGCCGCTTCAGCTTGGTCAGCGATTTCTTCTGGATGTCGTAGATCTCCAGGACGTGCTTGACGTCATCGACCGCATAGGCGATCTGGTTCTCGGTCAATGGCCGGCGGCGCCAGTCGGTGCGGGTCTCGCGCCCATGAGCAGTCCGTCCCAGGATCCGCTTGACGAGAGCATCGTAGCCGAGCGGAAAGCTGCGCGATCGCAGCCCTTCGGCAACCTGGACATCCCACAGCTTGCGTGGGGGGGCGTTGGCATAGGTCAGACAGAACCGAACCTCTTCGCGTCCGCCATGAATGATGATCGTGGTCTTGTCATCCGACATCAGTTCCCACCAGGCGCTCAGGTCAGGGATCTCAAACGGATCGACGGCGACGCAGCGTTCGGCGGTGGCGAACTGCAGCAGGCACAGTTCGGGTCGGTAGGTGTATTCAGAAACAAACTCGGTATCAAACGCCACCAGCTTCGCCTCACGCATGTGCAGGCAAAGGTCGTCGAATTCGGCTTGAGTCGTGATCAGCGACGAAGTCATCGGCAGACTTTCCAAAGGTCAAACTGCCGGATGATCTCATCGGCAGCGCCGGACAGCGGACTGGTGAGCTCTGCTGTCCAAACCAACTTGCCTGCGCCCGCTCAGGCGGGCCGATACTCACCGCAGGGAATCGTTCGGCCGACACCGAAATGACCCGGATGCGATCGTCGCATCCGGGTCACCGGAAGTCATCAGAGCGATCCGCCGTAACGGGCTTCACTCCCCAGCTGTTCCTCAATGCGGAGCAGTTGGTTGTACTTGCAGATGCGGTCCGTCCGGCTGGCCGAACCGGTCTTGATCTGTCCGGTGTTGAGGGCCACGGCCAGGTCGGCGATCGTGGTGTCTTCGGTTTCACCGGACCGGTGACTCATGACCGCCGTGTAACCGGCGCGATAGGCGGTTTGCACCGCATCGACGGTTTCGGTCAGCGAGCCGATCTGATTCACCTTGACCAGGATGCTGTTGGCGATCCCTTCGGTGATGCCGCGCTTCAACCGGGTGGTGTTGGTCACGAACAGGTCGTCACCCACCAGCTGAACCTTGCTGCCAATCGAGTCGGTCAGCTTCTTCCAGGTGGCCCAGTCATCTTCCGCACAGCCGTCTTCGATCGAGCAGATCGGGTACTTTTCCGACCAGGTCTTCCAGATCCCGACCAGTTCGTCGCCCGTGACCTTCTTGCCATCCATCTCGTAGAGGCCGGTCTTCGAGTCGAAGAATTCGGTCGAGGCGCAGTCGAGAGCCAGCTTGATCTGTTCGCCAGGCTTGTAACCCGCCTTTTCGATCGCCTTGAGGATGACCTGGATCGCCGCTTCGTTGCTTTCGAGGTTCGGAGCAAAGCCCCCTTCGTCGCCGACCGCGGTGCTCATGCCCATGTCATTGAGCACCTTCTTCAGGTGATGGAACGTTTCGACTCCGGCCCGCAAGCCGTCGCTGAACGTCGTGAACCCGACCGGAACGATCATGAATTCCTGCAGGTCGATGGCGTTGTTGGCATGAGCCCCGCCGTTGATGATGTTCATCAGCGGCACGGGAAGAGTGTTCGCGCCGACACCACCCAGGTAGCGGTACAGAGGCAGGAAGCTGACGCGCGCGGCGGCATGAGCACAGGCCAGCGAGCAGGCCAGGATGGCATTCGCACCCAGGCGGGACTTGTTCGGGGTACCGTCGAGTTCGATCATCGCCTTGTCGATGGCAGCCTGATCGGTCACGTTCAGGTCGATGATGGCATCGGCCAGGTGTTCGCTGACATTTTCCACCGCCTTGCGGACGCCCTTGCCCAGGTAGCGTCCCTTTTCACCGTCCCGCAGTTCGCAGGCTTCGTGTGCTCCGGTGCTTGCGCCGCTCGGAACGGCCGCCCGGCCGATCGTGCCGTCTTCCAATTCCACGTCGACCTCAACGGTCGGATTGCCGCGGCTATCCAGGATTTCCCGGGCACTCACGGCGGTGATCGCCACTGTCATCGCAAACTTTCCTTCCCACGGTTCCCAAAAATTGGGGCGACATCGTTTCGACACATCTTCGGCCCGAATCGCCGCTGGTTGCGCCCTGTTTTTACCAGAATGACGGGCAATCAGCCATCGGCGGGGCCGGAATCTGTTTCGGGGCGGCTGGATCCGTCAAAAAGCGGGCAACCTGAAGGAAAACTGAGATTGAGAACCAGAATCTCGATCAAAACGCTCAAAAATCGAGACAGATTCTGGCCATTTCAGTCGCTCGACCGTCCGTTTTCCCCCGGTTTCAGGGTGTCGAGGACATACCGAACGTCGGATTCTGGCACATCTCCGAACGTTTTGACTTCGCCCAATCGCGTCGGCAGGACGAACCGCAGGCTGCCGGAAACCGCCTTTTTGTCGAGCTTCATTCGTCCCAGGATCGCGTCGTTTGACAGCGTGACTCCCGGGGGTAATGCGGTGGGAAGCTTTAATGCCTGCAGCAACCGGATCTGGCGGTCGGTCAGAGGGCTTTCAATCAGGCCCCGGCGTTCCGCCAATCGGCTGGCGTAGACCATCCCGATCGCGACGGCCTCGCCATGCAGCAACTGACCATAGCCGCACAGGGCTTCAAACGCATGTCCAAACGTGTGGCCGTAGTTCAGCACCGCCCGCAGTCCCGACGATTCAAACTCGTCCTTCTCGACGACGTCCGCCTTCAATCGACAGCTTTGTGCCACCATCTGGCGGACGACATCCGGACGACGCGCGTTGATCGCTTCGACATTCTGCTCGAGGTATTCAAAGAACGCCGCGTCCAGGATGACACCGTATTTCACCACTTCGGCCAATCCCGCGCGATATTCCCGATCGGGCAGCGTCTGCAGCGCCGCGGTATCGATTAAGACGCCGATCGGCTGGTAAAACGCGCCGATCATGTTCTTGGCCAGCGGATGATTGACGCCGGTCTTGCCTCCCACGGAACTGTCCACGGCGGACAGCAGCGTGGTCGGGATCTGGACGAACGGCAGACCACGGGTATAGGTTGCCGCGACGAACCCGGCGGCGTCACCGACGACACCCCCGCCAACGGCAATGACCAGGGTGCGCCGGTCGGCCTGCATCCCGATCAATCGATCATAGACTCGTGTGACAACATCGAGAGACTTTGAGGGCTCGCCCGCAGGCAGGATCTCGGTTTCACAGTTCCATCCGGCAGTAACCAGGCTCTGAAGAACCGTGGCGGCGTGCGTCCCGGCAATGTTGGAATCGGTAATGATCAGCGCGGATGGTGTTGGAGTGGGCTTGGCCGACGCCAGCCAGGCGCTTCCCGCCGGGGGCTTCTGTCGGCAAGTCATCGATGACATGCCATCCCGCTCCACCCACCAGCGATGCAGCAGGTCGGCACATTCCGCCAGCCGGCCGCTGACAATGGGGATCTCATAGCTGCGCGGACCCAGGTCAACCTGAACGACAATTTCATCAGATGCGGACACGCGGAAAACCTCTGCAAAATCTCGGGATCTCAATTTGCTGACGACAGGACTGGCCGGTCGGAACTCGAATCTGACTCAATGAGTCGTATTTCGCAAGCAACCCGCTCCAGCGACAGTCACGTCAGTTCGAGTTCATCCGCATTGCCATGTCACGGGTTTGTGCGGTGAAGTCACGGATCATGCGGAACTGCGAGTTGTCTCGGCAATGCTGTAGGTATCGGAATCGCGGCCCGTGTTGTAGACGATCAGTTCTGCCAGCAGTCCGATCGTCATCGCCTGCGCACCGAGCAATGTCGAGGCGATCGAGTAGGCCAGGAGAGGTCGTCCGCCAATCGGGGTCGCGGGCCAGACGGCAAACAGATTCATCAACATCCAGACCACCGCCAGGTACCCCAGACCGGCGAAGCCCACCCCGAAGCAGATCAGGCCGACCCAGCCCAGCATGTGGTGCGGTCGTTGTCCGTAGCCAATCAGGAATGAGACGGTCAGTAGATCCAGGAATCCGCGCGTAAAGCGGCGGATCCCGTATTTCGAGTACCCATGCTGTCGCGAACGGTGATGAACGCCGATCTCGGTGACGCGGAATCCCCGGGCGTGCGCCAGGACCGGGATGAACCGATGCAGCTCGCCGTAAAGACGGATTTCGCGTGCGACTTCAACCCGGAACAGCTTGATGCCGCAATTGTGATCGTGGAGTTTTAACCCGGTCATCCGGCTGACCAGCCAGTTGAAGACCCGGCTGGGATAGACCTTGTGCCAGGGGTCCAGTCGGCGCTGTTTCCAGCCATTGACGACGTCAAACCCCTCGTTCAGTTTGGCGATGAAATTGGGGATTTCGGCCGGATCATCCTGCAGATCGGCGTCCATCGTCATGACCAGTTGCCCGCTGGCCGCCTTCAATCCAGCGGTCAATGCCGCAGCCTTGCCGAAGTTTCGACGGAACCGGATCCCCTGCACGCGGGGATCGTCCATCGTCAGCTGGCGAATCGTTTCCCACGACCCGTCACGCGAACCGTCGTCGACGAACAGGATCTCAATTTCCAGCGAATGAGCGGTCGCCGCCTGCGAAATTTGGGAATGCAATTCGCGCAGGCTGTCGACTTCATTAAACACGGGGATGACAAGTGAAAGTTTCATACCCGGGGAATATCCGAGTTTACCGGGCATGGTTCAAGCGTCAGCCATACGACTTCGAGCGCCTCAGCGTGAGTCGGCAGGCTGGCGAGTTGTTGGCGCGATCGAATAGAGCACACCGGCAATCAGCAACTCGGCTACGAACCACACGATTCTCAACAGACCCGCGACAACAATCGCCTTTTCCGCGCCGATGCCCGGTTGATCCTTCAGGGTTTCAATCAGGACCCACTCGCGCACGCCCAGTCCTCCTGGGGCGACCAGGATCACGAACCCGGCAAACGTGGAAAGGGCGACGCTCGCCAGCCAGACGGGAAACTGCCTCAGATCGATGGGTTCGTCGGCAAGGGCCTGCAGCGTGCAACCCAGGCTGAGCGCGTGCAGAGCCCATCCCAGCGATGTAATCATCAGTCCCTGCACCACCAGTCCGGCAGTGATTTGAGTGGTGGTCGCATCCATCGACTGGGGAACGGCCTTCTGCCCGATGCGGGAAAAGAGCCAGGCGCTGAACGGTGTGCTGGCCAGCGTCAGCACGACGACCAGGATCACAACCAGCGTTTGCTGCTGCCGCAGGAATTGCACGGCGGCGGGAAGTCGTTCCCAGAGACCATCGGGGATGACAGCGGGAGCGAGCGCCACGGCGATGGCGGCGCCGGCCGACATCGAAACCAGGGTTTCATAGGCTGCGGTCAGTCCCCCCAGGACTGGATTGCAGCCTGCCTGTTTCAACAGGCCGCCGCGGATCACCAGGACCAGTGCCTTTCCCGGAACATACTTGCCCATGTGTCCGACAAAATAGGCGCGCACCGTTTCATATCCGGTGGGCCGCTGACCAAGGCGTCGCAGCATCGCCCGCCAGAACCAGGCGGAGGGGAGCCATCCCACCAGGTACAGCGCGGCGGCGGGAAGCAGCCACCAGGCATTCACATGCAACTTGATCTCGGGGCTGGACTGCCACAACGAGACCGCCCGCTTGCCGACGAAAAACAGCATCAGTGCGAACAGCGTCCACTTGATCAGCGGCCACCAGCGTCGCCTGGGTCTGGCCGCAATCGTCGCCGCATTCGGGTCCGGCATCGTGGTCTAGTTTCCGGTTCGCAGCAGTTTGCGGTAGACGACAAAGTCATCCCCCTCGGGGACAACCACGATCAACAGGAGTTGGCTCTTGTCCGACGAGTCGAGGATGGGCAGGTCGTCCATGTCGGGGCCGCCCGCCGGTCCGACCTGGGCACGCAGCGAGAACAGTCCGTACGGCGTTCCGACCGAGTACTGATAGAGCCAGCGAAACAAATCGGGTTGCGAGCGGACACCCGCCGGGACGGCATACGAGCTGTCATCTTCACCCATGTAGATGTTCGAGTTATTGTAGTTGTTGGGCAAACTGGCTCCACGCAGAGTCCAGCCGGGCGACTCGCGATCATAGGCCCATCGTCCCTCGGAACCGATCACGGCCATCATGGCATTGATGCCAAACTTTTCGCGGATTCGGGTCGCGAGTGCGCTGGGAATCGAATTGTTGTTGAACATTTCCTGCAGCGAGATTCCGTCGAGGAATGCCGACCAGTCGACCTTCGTGGATTCGGACGCGCCGGGAATCCAGAACATCCGATTCAATTGCGGCGTCCATTTCGCCATGTCCTGCGTGGCGGTGAATTCGGTCGGGATGCGACCCTGCAGTCGTGGTGGCCGCCGTTCGATGACTTCCGCCGTTGCGTAGCGACGGGGAGCGGCGATTCGGTTGTAGGAATCGTCGATCGATGTTCCGGTGGCCAGATCCGTAAAGACCCCTTTGCGGATGCTGGTCGTGACCTGGCGGGTTGAGGCAATGAACAGCAGTTCAAACCGGTTGGTCCGAACCACGGATCCGTCGTCGCCGAGATCCCGCAATTCCAACCCGCGCCGTGTCTCGGCCGTCGACATGTATTGATTGGTGATCCAGACGGTCAGGGCGGTGACCAGGAACGTCGCCAGGGGGAACGTCAACCAGGTGAACTTGCGCGCCCGCAGCCAGCCCAGTCCAAAGTAGTCGACCGGCCCGATCCAGATGACAAACCCCGTCAGGATCACACCCAGCACCCACAGTGGAACCATGCGGACACCGTCGGGCATCAACCGGTTCACCAGTTCCGTTGTGGATGAGGGGGGCTTCAGCATCAACCGGTTGCCAGCCATCATTCCGAACTGGGGCGCCTGAGGATAGTTGCCGAGCAACTGATTCATGCCCGCCAGCGGATCATTCCGCAGGATCTGAACCTGGTCGGAATGCAGTCGCCAGAGGAAGGCAGAGACTTCGCGCCAGTCCGGTGTCTCGACCGAAAAGGCATCGTCGTCGTCGCCCGCCGGCGCTTCCTCCTCAATTCTCAGGACAATTCGTCCCAGCCCGTTCGTGAGCCGCATCAGTCGTGCATCGTTCCAGATTGTCCCCGGAATCAGGCGTCCCTGGGAATCGGGTTGAATGACCAGGTCCGAGGGGCCGAATTCGGCCAGACTGCGCAGGAACTCCACATGATACGATTCCAGCACGCCGGTTGGTTCGAGATACAGGCTTCCCCCGGCTTTCACCCAGGCGGCCAGGGCATCCAGTTGTGGTTTGCGCAGCAGGCGGAATTCATCGCCGAACAGGATCACGATTTCATACGCGCAGTATCCCATCGGCTCCTGGGGAAGATCGGCCGGTTCCAGCGATGTGCGGATGGTCTTGACCGCATCTTCCAGATTCGGCGCCAGGGACTCGAACGACAACCGCGTCAGGATTCGGTCGCGGATCTTGGATCGCTTTGGCGCCAGGCGGGCGATCGACGTCAGGGACATGAACGCACGAGTGTTGGCCTGGGCCACGCGCAGGATGTGCGTGCCAAGGTCCTGCTGAAGTCGCTTCCCCTTGAACCGGGCGTCGACGACCAGTTGGTCGACAACCGCCCGGTCATTGATCGGTGGCAGCATCACTCGAATCCGCTGCTGAGGCCCGGTCAGTGCCAGGTCCTCGGTGGAGACTGTGGCCAGAACCCGGGATTCATTCCTGAGAAGGAACTCGATCCGCCCTTCCATCAGGGCGCTCCCCTGAATCTTGACCTCCCACCAGGAAGGGATGGGGCGCCCCATCTGGATCGTGGGCTGGATCGTCGACTGCTCGATCTCAATCGGCCGTGTCTGAGCCAGCGCCGGAGCGCTGAAGGCACTGAGAATCAACACGCATCCCAACATTTGGGTCAAGCTTCGCCAGGAGCACGACTTGGCCCGGTCGATCCGTACGAGTGGCATCCGATTCCCGACGGCGTCTGTCAGCGTCTTCATGCCGGGACTCCTGCAGGTCGCTTTTGAAAGTACCACCATTCCACTGTCAGCAGGCAGAGTCCCGCGACGGCAAACCAGCCCCACAAGGGTTGATCGCTTTTCACCTCGGCGTCCGCGGCAGTGACGGACACTTCGGGAAAGTTCAGCTTGTCGATCGTCTTCATCGACGATTCACGTGACGCAAGCAGGCTGACGCCGATTCGCCGGGTTTCCGGCGGCCCTGTCACTTCATAAAGACCGACATACGGCGCTGCGAGTCCCATGGCAAAGCCGTCCTTGTCACTCCTGCCGGAATCTGAGTATCCGTGGGGGCCGGAGATCTGGTATTCGGTTTCGGGCGCCATCTTCAGCGGCGGCAGGGTCCCCGTCGTCGTCCCCTTGGACTCTGACAGCGCCGCGCGCATGAGCGCGACCTGGGTGACGTTTTGAATCAGGATCGGAAATCCGACGCGATAGATCAGCGATGAACGATCGGGATGGAACAGGAACTGAATGTCCAGCTGATTGCCGGTCTGACGTTCCAGGATCAGCGGACCGGTACGGGACTGGGCGAGGATTTCGTAACCCGCCAGTTCGAACTCACGCTCGCCCACCCCCTTGGCCAGCTTGGGCTGGTCCGCAATCTGGACATCCAGCAGTTGAACATGTTGCAGCAACGGCGCGGTTCGCTGCCAGTCAACGATCTCGGCCAGCCCGGACTCGATTTCGACCAGCGAGGCGATGTCGTCAGGGACATAGCCGACATTGACATTGACGCGGGCCTCGGGCCCCGTTGACAGCGGACCTTCTGCAAACTTCAGATCGACGGCAGCGGGCGTCGGTTCGCCACTGGGGTAAAGGTTGATGTCCGGAATGATGGCCAGGGCATTCCGAAAGCTGGTCATGTCGGCCGGACAATAGACCGCCAGCGGTCGCGGGATTGGCAGGTCCAGGTAGGCGACATTGTCTGTTTCCAGCGAATCAAATCCGTCCGGCTTCAGTCGCAGTTCCAGCGACACGGCGATGTCTGTGGAAACCCGGAACACCAGCCGTTCGGCACGCAATCCGTCGATCGACACAGATTCTGACTTGATGACCTGTCCATTCTGTCGCAGTTCATATTCCGCCAGCGTTTTTGCGGTTTCGGAACCTTCAATCCGCGCGAAGACATCCCAGCCCGTCTTCGATCGACGGGCATTGAAGTCGACGATGCCGACATTCGCACCCCCCGGTTGCAACCGCTGGAAGTTCAGCTTGAAGGGAAGCTCAAACTCGACATCCTGCGGAACATTCCCTTCCGACAGCAACATGACCGATTCAATGGGAAACGCGCGGGACAAAGCCTGAGCCAGTCGAAACCCGTCTTCCAGATGGCTCGGCACATGACTCACTTCCAGCTGATCCAGCGATTCACGCAGCAGACGCTTGTTGCTGGTGAAGTCGGTCAACCGCCGCGCCGACGAATTGACTGAGATCAGGCACAACTGCTGTTCGGGCAGCAGATCGTCGATCAGCTTGTGCACTTTCTCTTTGGCTTCTGCCAGCCGCGATTTGCCGCCCGGCGCGTCCAAGGCGGCCATGCTGGCCGAAGTATCGATCAGGACGGGAAGATTCTGGCCCCGTTGAGTTCCACTGTTCAGATACGGCTGCATCGCACTGATGACCAGGACGCACAGCAGCAGGATCTGCAGCAGCAGCAACAGATTCCGTTTGAATTTCTGAAACGGGGAATTGACCCGTTGATCGCTGATGACCTGTCGCCAGAGTGCCAGCGAGGGAATCTCCATCCGCGGTCGGCGGAGCTTGAGAAAATAGAAAATGATCAGCGGTATCAGCAATAGAAACCACCAGGCATTGATCAGTGCCGAGAACCCGGGAAATGTCATGGGGCATCTCCCTGCCGTGGTGATTGAAACGGACGATGGTCTGGAACTCGTGACCCGTGCGGAATTCTCATTGGACCCATCCCTTCCGCTTCAGGGTATCGAACAGGATTTCTTCCAGTGGCTGCGAGGAATCGAGGCAGATAAACCGGCCGCTGCGCTGGCGACAGAGCGTGGCCAGGTGTTCCTGCAGCCCGTTCAGATGTTCATGATAAAAACCGAGCAGGTCGCCGACGGACGAGACATCCAGTGTCATTCCTGATTCGGAATCCACAAACCGCAGATCGCCTGTCAGTTCCGGGTTCAGTTCAATCGTGCTGAGCAGTTGCACGGCAAACACTTCCAGGCCGGCGCTGAACAGCATGTTCATGGGCCGCTCCAGAGCGCCAAATGTCAGGAAGTCGGACAGCAGCACGGCAATCCCCCGGCCGCGGTGCTGCACCAGCGTCGCTTCAACGGCCTCTTCGATGGGAAAGTCGCCTCCCGGAGGAATTTCTTCCAGGAACTTGAAGACTCGCTTCAAGCTGATGCGGCCAGTGCAGGGGGGCAGAATCAGGGGTGTCGTTCCCGAGTGCTGACACGCGAAGATGCTGACTTTTTCGATGTTCATCAGGCCCATGACAGCGAAGCAGGCGGCCAGTTGCCTGGCCCTTTGAAACTTGTCGCCAAACTGCATGGAGGCCGAGGCATCGATCAGAATGACCACGTGCATTTCTTCTTCGTGGCGATACTGTTTGATGTAGGGCCGGTTGAGGCGTGAGAAAATGTTCCAGTCGACATACCGCATGTCGTCTCCCGCGACGTAGTCGCGGTAGTCGTTGAACTCGGTGCTGGTCCCTCCCTTTCCGGCCAGGTGCTCCCCCCGGCTGCGATTCGTCCGCCGACGCATCGGCAGCATGCGCATCCGCTCCACACGCGCCAGCGTGGAGTTCTGCAGCAGATTTGTGAATTGGCTGGTGTTGTCCATGAGTTTCCAACATCACATTCGAGGCTGACAGCGGTTTTGTTGGCTTTCGGGCCAGGCTTTGACGAAATCAATTGAACCAGAAGGCGAACTCAGGAAACGATCCATTAAAGGCCGAGTTGATTTCCAGCCATTTCTCGGGACTGGTCACATTCCCCTGCTCCAGGTAGGGAGCGGCGGCCGTCCCCTGGACCCACAACAACAGATCCAGACGCCCGGGCTGCAGGAAGACCTTGCGAAGATTGATTCCGCGTGCCGGCTTTCCCCGCCAGAAGGGCAACAACGATTTCCCCTGCAGGATCTTCTCGGTCTCGTCCAGCGCGCTCATCCACTTGTCGATCATCTCCTGGGTCACGCCAATTCCCAGCACCCCTTGTTGCCTGGGGCCGGGGATCCATTCGAAGTCGTCATCGGTCTCCTTCAGGATGTGATTCCACATGGTGCGACTGAGGGCGACTGTCGATTCCAGGTGTCCCAGCGCCACGGTCATCCGCTTCGGCTCCACGACCGGGAACCGAACCACATGCAGCGCGGCGAACATGTCGATGAACAGGTTCATGTCGACCGCTTCCTCTGGATCTTCCGCGTCGATCAGGAATTCGTAGGGGGTTTTCACGTGCTCGAAAAGCCGGTGCATGAACACGTCGAAAAACTCCTGGCCATCGTAGGCCAGGAAAATTTCCCCCATCGCCGCCAGGACGTGGCAGTAGCCTCGCAGCCAGTCCACATCGGCCCGGTCGAACGTAATGACAAAGTCGGCTTCCTGACCCTTGGCGGTCAACCGGGACTCGCGCAACAGTGGCAGCAGGTTAACCGGTTGCGCGCCGTCACCTCCGAATTTCAACGGGACATTTCCCACATGAATCGACAGCTTCACGTCGGGGGATTTGATCCTGGCCAGAATCGCGTCGACACGGGCCAGGTCATCGAGCCATTCCTGGGCGATCTCCCTGTGCCTCGCGTAGGTCACGGGTTCCGCCGGAGCCGGGATCTTGCCAAATACGTCATCCAGTTCCTTGGTTCCATACGTCCGTGGGACGTAGGCGGTCAGCTTCTGACCCAGGTCTTGAATCGCCTGCACGAGTTGCAATATTCCCTGCCCAAACCGAGCCCGGTCATCGTCGGGCTGCTGCTTCAGATGTGCTTCGAGCGCCGCGATTCCTTCAGTGAACTTGCCCGAAGTGAGAAAAGCGTCGGGATCGGGGCCCTGAGCCCATGCGGGGGTTGCCAGACAGACCGCCAACACAGCCAAACATCGCAATCTCATGAGAAACCCTGGAGTGGAATTCAAGGCGAACGTGAAGGACATGATGGGGAGCTTGTGTGGACACCACGCGCCGAACGCGGCGTTAACGTTCTGTCAGACCGCGAACACATTCATCGACCAGTTCCGAAAGGTCCAGGTTTTCGGCCTGTCCATCATAGTTCAGCAACATGCGGTGCCCGAGGACTTCCACGGCGAAGTGTCGGACGTCTTCAAACGCGACGTGGGCTCGCCCTTCCGCCAGGGCTCGAACGCGTGCGGCACGGATCAGGGCCTGAGCCGCGCGCGGGCTGGCGCCCCACTTCACAAACTGTCGCACCCGCGGTGGGGCAAAGTCGGTGCCGGGATGGGTTGCGAGCACCAGCCGGACCGCATAGTCGCGAAGAGCATCGGTCACGACCACTTTGTCGAGTGTTTTGCGCAGCGTCATGATCCGGTCGCCATCAATGATCTTGGGAATCTCAATGGCGGTCTTCAGGATGGTCCGGCTGACGACCTCATTCAGTTCTTCGCGATTCAGGAATGGCACCACCACCTTGAACATGAACCGGTCGAGTTGGGCTTCGGGCAGCGGGTACGTCCCTTCCTGCTCAATCGGGTTCTGCGTCGCCAGGACGAAGAACGGCTCTTTCAGCTGATGAATGGTGCCACTGGTCGTGACCGAGTGTTCCTGCATTGTTTCGAGCAGGGCGGACTGGGTTTTCGGCGAGGCGCGGTTGATTTCGTCTGCCAGCAGAAGCTGAGTGAAAATCGGACCCTTGCGAAACTCGAACCGGTACTTCCCATGTTCGTCGCTGTTCATGACACTGGTGCCGATGATGTCGGCGGGCATCAGGTCGGGCGTGAACTGAATGCGCCGGAAGTCCAGGTCCAGCACACGGGACAGGGCTTTGACCAGTTCCGTTTTCCCCAGTCCGGGAACCCCTTCCAGCAGCACGTTGCCGCCGCAGAAGATGGCGGTCAGAGACGCCTCGACGGTCCGGTCCTGGCCGACAATGACACGACCGACCGCCTGTCGGACCGAAGCAAATTCCTTCTGAAACTGCTGGGCTTCCGCCTCAAGCATGTCGGCGTCCATGACCAGTTCAGCGGGGGAGTCGGCAAGACTCATGTTCAGGCTCCGAGATTGCGGGATGCATTGATGTGACAGGAGTTTCAGCGTGCGATTCAAATACCGTCAAATAAATCGTCAGGGATCACGTCGCTCCGAATTGCTGATCTCAGCGATCAACTGCCGGGTCAACCGGGGAAACTGATCCCAATCGTGCCAGTTCGAGTTGTGAGTTGTACTGAAGTCCGCCGTAAAGGCGGCGGCTTTTCCCCGTCCAGATTTTCCGATCGTCAACAGGGGATGAGTGATCCCTTCCGGTCCCGCGGGAACAACCAGGATCCGCGTCGCCAACCGATCCTTGTTCATGGTCATCGAGTATCCCTTCAATCTCGGGATTTCACCCAATCCCTCCAGAACTGGCGAGCGGCCTGCCACAGCAGGCGTGAACGTGTCGTCACTCAACAGACTGCGTCTGAGAGTCCGCGTCTCCTTGTTCACAATTGCCAGGAGTTCTTCGGCGCTCTCGGGAGCATAGTACCGGCCACCTGTGACCGCCGCGATGGCTGGCATCTTGGAGAAATCCCTGCCGCCCGGCGGAAATGCGGCAATCATCGTCAGCGAGACCTGGGCATCCAGGATTTTCTGAAGCAGCGCCGGTGAGGGCAAACTGGGGCTTCCGTCGGAAATGACAATCATCCGTCGCATTCGCCGCGATTTGGCATCACCCGATCCGAGCGCTTCCAGTCCCAGTTCCATCGGTCGCTGAAAGTCACGAAGGGACTCCATCAAAGCCCAGTAGACCGTTGGAGACATGGCAGGATGGTTCGCAGTGGAAGTCAGGGGAATAATCCAGTCGACTTTGCCATCCGCCCTGGCCAGAACTCCCACGAGATCGTTCGCCCCCAGCACCTCGGCTGCATGGCTGGAAACCTGCTTGCCCCACATCCGTCCGTCGGGAAAATGAGAGGTATCCAGGATCAGAACCACAGCCGACCCGGGATCTCCCCTGGACGCCGTTTCCATCGTGACTGGCAGGATTTCTTCGATGACGGAGTGACGATAGCCGCCGGGCCCGAAGCTGTTTGGCCCGCCGGTCATCAGGAACCCCACTCCGTGTGAGACCACGGCGTCGCGTACGGCTTGAAGCTGCGGTTCGTGGAATTCATCACACGCCACGTTGCAGAACAGGATGACGTTAAACGAAACCAATTTTGAGACTTCCCGCGGCAGGTCCGGCGCACGAAGGGTTGTGACGTCGATTCCCCCCTTTCCGAGTGCGACGAACAGCGGTCTCCAGTCCCGATCATTGTCGAGGCGCTCAGTCACCAGCAACACTCGCCGAGCCGACTTCGATGGGGTGCGATCGGTCTGGCCGTGACTGATCAACGGGAAAGCAGCGCTCAGCGTCATCGCCATCAGTGCCGGAAGCAGCCTGCAGAGCGACACCACGATTCGGCGCCGGTGCGGCGATCCGTCAGCGATGCTCATGCGGTGTCTCCTGCCTGGAAGTGGAATCGGGAATTTCACGGACGCGAGCTTGATGCAACTGGATTCGGATTCATTTCTGTTCGTCGCGTTTGCGTTTCATGGCGAGCAATCGCTCGGTCGTTGAAGTCGGCGATCCGGCGTTCCCCGGATCCGGCGCGGCGGGCGCCGGGGTCGCCGGCTTGGCGGGCGTCGATGGCTTGGACGATGTGGAGCGGGGCGGGGCGCCTCCCGTTTGCGGAGGCAACGGTTGATTCCCCTGTTTGGACTTGAGTGCGGCGCTGACGGACTGCTTGGTCTGCAGCAATGTCCCCATGGTCGCCGTCGACGGGGCTCGGCGCTGCAGAGTCAGGCTCTTCCAGATGGCCTTGACGTCAATCTGAATGCGACGGATCGCCACATCCAGCGGGATCAGGATTGCCAGGGCAATCAGGAACCAGTCAAAGATCGGCTTGGAACTTCGCTTGGGGATGCGGTCATGCGTATACACAGCGTCCTTCGCCGGATCCCCGGTCAGGACGCGTCCCCCCGTTCGATCGGCGATGTCCTGCAGTGTTTGCCTGTTGGAACGGAACCGCAGGTATTCGGGCGAGTACGAAACGATGAATCCGCCAAACGCCAGGTCCTTGCGATCCCCGCTGGTTCCCTGTGCGATCGCGTGGTACCGACCGTCGCCCCAGAGCGGCACGGTCCCCTGGTACCGCCGCGGACCGACCTGCTTCAGTGTGACGTTTTCCGATTTCTGGTTCGGGCCCGAGACCTTTGCCTGGACATCCAGGAACGATTCGTCCTGGTGGAAATCCTCCACAACAATGACCGCCTCGCCCCCGGATGTATGAGTTGACATCCGCATATGGCCATCGCGTTTGACCCGGCTGATGTCGGTCATCAATTGCTTGATAAACGGCTGGAATCGATCCCACTTCTGCCAGTTCACCCCCCAGTTCGTGCTGAAGTCGGATGTGAAGGCTGCGGTCTTCCCGAGGCCGTGCTGCCAGATGGAGAGCACTGGATCAAGAGAATCGGATTCCTCGGCGTCCGGCGGCCCGTTCAGGATCTGCATGGCCGGGTGTCCCTTCCCCGTGGTGATGACATATCCCTTCAATTCGGGAATGACATCCAATCCCTTGATGACAGGCGACGGGAATCCGACCGTGGGGACGAAGACCTTGTTCTGCAGCAGCGACCGCTTCAGCGTCTTTGATTCCTTGATGAAGATCGCGGGAAGTTGAGACGGATCATCGGTGCGGTAGTAGCGCCCCCCCGTGACGTTGGCGACGTTGTTCATATTCGAAATTTCCTGCCCGCCATGCGGGAAGATCGCCACCATCGACACGCTCACCTGGGCGTCCAGGAAGTCCTGGATCAGCTTGGGATTGGGTGGCTGGGGATCTCCGTCGGAAATGATGATCATGTGCCGCGTCGCCGCGTCGCTCTTCATCAACCCCTTCAGTCCCATCTGCATCGTATTCTGGAAGCTCGGCATGTCACCGATGGACGCACCATTGATGATCGGGACCATTTCTTCGTACTTGGCGGCCGGGGTCAGTTCGAACAGCCAATCCTCCCCTTTTTCGGTATAGGCGAGCACGCCAACCTCATCCTGGGCACCCAATACCTTGATGGCCTGCTTGGTGATTCGCTTGCCCCACGTGTTCCCCTCGGGAAACTCGCAGGTGTGCAGGATGATCGCCAGGGCTCCCTTGGGCAGAACCTTCTTCTGTGTGATGTCCATCGACACCGGCAGGATTTCTTCGATGACCGTGCGGTGGTAGCCACCGGGCCCGAAGCTGTTGGCCCCGCCCGTCATGAGGAACCCCGCCCCCATGTTGTAAACCGCATCCCGAACCGCCTGCAGTTGCTGGGCATCGAATTCATCATGCGGAACATTGCAGAAGATGATGGCATCATAGGGCATCAGCGAGGCGGCATCGCGGGGAAGGTCCGAGCCATTGATCACCTCGACCGCCCGCTCCCCTTCGCGAATCGCCCGCTCCAGGTGTTCCCAGTCGCGCTTGTCCCCGACCGTGTCCTTGACCAGCAGAACTTTTCCTTCGCCCTCGACAAAAATGTAGTTCAGGACGGTGTTGTTCTGCGCCAGGCTGTCATACGCCTTCGGAACTTCGATGCTGGCGGTGTATTCGTAGTAACCGGCGGAACGGAGGGTGATGGGGACGGAATACCGGTTCTTGCCCGCCTTGTATTCCACTTCCTGCTCGGCGATGACGTTGCCGTTTTCCCGCAGGATCAGTTTCCCTTTGCCATCGCTGAGCGACGACAGGACCATGGCCGCCTCGTACGTTTCCCCCAGCTTGACCTGCTGCGGCAGGTCCAGTCGCTCGAGCCAGACTTCGTCCTGGTAGGCATAGTCGATCGCCAGCACATCAACGGCGACACCGCGGGCTTTCAGATCGCCCAGCGTGCGCGTCAGCGATCCTTCGGTCTGCACCCCGTCGCTGATCAGCACGATGCGACCCTGCACATCCTCGGTAATCACCGCGGACGACATCGACAGCGCCTGTTCCAGGTTCGTGGCGCCATGATCAATTTGCGAGTTGAGTGCTTCGAAGGGAAAACTTTCCCGCGGGGGCAGTTCCACCGCGGGAGTCTTGCCGAAGATGATCAGACTCTGCTGGTCTTTGGATCCGGTCGGGCGGTGGCCCTGGACTGTCTCGGTGATGTAGGTGATCGCCTTGTCCGAGATCCGGGGATCACGCACGGAATCGCTGACATCCAGTGCAAAAATCACCGCCATGATATTACTGGTGCGGACCGCACGCGGCTCGGCCAGCACCATGGCAAACAGGCCCAGTACCAACAGCCGCACGAACAGTGCGGCCGTTCCACGCCCTTTGGGCAGGCCGGCATACCCCGCCAGGCTCAGCCACCAGAACCAGGGGGCCAGCACAACCAGGCCCAGCATCATCGGGCGGGAAAACATCAGGACGTGCCCGAACTCCAGGCCGGCGCACATCACGATGTAGACCAGCAGGAACACCGCCAGGACGATCCCGTCGCGCCAGTGCACGGGGGAACGCGGCGACGGAAATATGCTGCGGAATATTCGATGCAGACGCTTCATCGGATCCTCAATCGGTCCGTTCACGGTGACAAATCATCACAGCTCCAGCTCGACAATCCTGTGGTTTCCGGTGTCACAGACATAGACACGACCGCGCTGATCGACCGCCAGGCCCCAGGGAGTCTTGAATTCTCCGGAATCGGAACCCGGGTGACCGTAGCGGCCCAGCAGCTTACCCGATTGGTCAAACTTCGACACCCGCCCGGCGCCGTATTCCACCACGTACAAATCGCCACTGGGAGAGACCGCAATGTCATAGGGATAATACAAGTCAGATATTTTGTCTGAAGTTCCCAGGATTGCAACCAGTTTTCCCTCTTCGTCGAACACTTGGATCCGGTTATTGAAGGCGTCGGTGATGTACAGCCGCCCGTCGTGCCAGGCCGCTCCACTGGGTCGCTGGAACTGGCCATCGTCCGTTCCGTACGAACCAATCTGTGCGACGAAGGTTCCATCCGGCCGGAATTTCTGCGCGCGATCGTTCCCGTTGCCGTACTCACAGACATACAGATTCTCATTGTCGTCTTGAACAACGGAGACCGGGTAGACGAACTCCCCCGGCCCTTTCCCCAGTTTCCCGAACTTTCCGACCACCTCTCCATCATGGTTGAACAGGACCACGCGATGATAGTGCGTGTCGGCAACGGCGATCCGGCCGTCCTTGAGCACGCAGACCCCTTCCGGCTTCCCCACCGAGTACTCGGGCATCCACCATTTCCGCTGCAACTTCCCCTGGGCATCGAAGACCAGCAGTCGCCCGGCATTGTCGAGGACCAGGTATTCACCGTCAGGCGACACGGTCATGCCGCGCGGAGCGGGGACCCGCGGGCCCTCGGCGGGAATCGACCAGACCGCTTCGTGCTTGACCGGCAGAACGGGGCTCTCCACATCGCTGCATCCCGCCAGCACGACCGCGAACAGCAGTATCAGCATCTTGAGCAACACGCGATCCCCCGGTCGCAGTGAGGGGAGCACGGGGCGATGAATGACCGTCCTG
>Ga0265327_10002548_pt1 | contig 18951 bp, 18 predicted proteins | sample 41621metaG_FD_202089 | JGI IMG/M metagenome (GOLD analysis project Ga0265327, IMG submission 202089) | Rhizosphere microbial communities from Carex aquatilis grown in University of Washington, Seatle, WA, United States - 4-16-21 metaG | ecosystem: Host-associated > Plants > Roots > Rhizosphere...
CCCAGCCGGCCACCAAGGGCGCGATCGAGACGATTCGCCAGCGTCAGGCCGCCGACGAGCGGATGGCCCGCGAAGCCGTTGAGAAAGCTCAGGAGAACAGCAACCTGCTGAACAGGACCGTGCTGACGATCCCTCAGCAGGCCGGCGCCGACGGACGCCTGTTCGGGTCGGTCACGGCACAGGACATCGCCACGGCCATCCGCGAAGCGCGTGGCCTGCGGATCGACAAAAAAAACGTGCATCTCCCGGAGCCGATCAAGAGCGTCGGCACCTACATGGTCGTGGTGGATGTGGTCGAGAACGTGACCGCCACCATCAAGACCATGGTCGTAGCCAAGAAATAGGCGCGACCCGCCCGTCGGCACGTTCGGCCGATCCGTCACCGGCGCCTGCGAACATGCGTTCGTGAGAGCCGAAATGTTCCCTTATAGCGGGGAGTGCTTCCGGGCCCCGGCGAGCGGAGATCTAGACTCGGCGCAGCCATGGCCGTGAGCGCTGTCTCCACATCCAACGGTGCCAACGGGGCGCCCACCGGGGTCATTACCCCACCGCACAACCTCGACGCCGAGCAGTCGGTGCTGGGCGCGATCCTGCTGTCCGATCGCTCCCTCTATGCCCTGGTCATCGAAGAGGGCCTGCGAGGGGACGACTTCTACCGCGAGCGCCACGGGCTGATCTACGAGGCGATGCTGGCGCTCTACAACGAGAGCGAACCGGTTGACGTCCTGACGGTCACCGACCGCCTGCGCCAGATGGGCAAGCTCGCCGACGTCGGCGGCCAGGCGGCTGTCGATGAACTCACCGGCGTCGTCCCGGCGGCGGGTCACGCCCGCCGCTACGCGCAGATCGTTCGCGAGAACGCCCTGCTGCGCCGCCTGCTCAAGACGTCCTATGAGATCCAGGAGAGCGTCCTGGGCCACGGGGTTCCCCCGCGGGAGCTGGTCGAGCAGGCCGAGAAGGCGATGCTGGAGGTCGCCCGGGACGACCGCCAGCAGGACTTCAAGTCGATTGAGGACGTGCTGCACGAGGAGCTGGACAAGCTCCACCGGCTGTCAATCGAAAAGACCTCCCTCACTGGGACCCCGTCGGGCTTCAAGGACCTGGACGAGATCACCGGCGGCTTCCAGAAGGGGAACCTGATCATCATCGCGGCCCGTCCGGCGATGGGCAAGAGCGCCCTGGTGTGCAACATCGCCGAAAACGCCTCCGTCAGGCACGGCCGGCCGGTGGCCCTGTTCTCTCTGGAGATGGCCGAGGCCGAGCTTGCCCAGCGGTTCGTGGCGTCGCAGGCCTCGATCAAGGGCGAGGAGCTGCGCAAGGGCCGGGTGGCCGAGGCGCGCTGGCCGAAGATCCTCAGCGCCAGCGAGCGCCTGGCGGCGGCGCCCCTGTGGGTCGATGACTCCAGCGACGTGGGGATGCTCGAGATCCGTGCGAAGGCCCGGCGGCTGCACAGCCAGTGCGAGGGTGGCCTGGGCCTGATCATCATCGACTACCTGCAGCTGATGCGAACGGACAGCCGTTATGACAGCCGCGTCACGGCGGTCGGCGAGCTGAGCCGTGGGCTGAAGATCCTGGCCCGCGAGCTGGGCGTGCCGGTGATCGCCCTGTCGCAGCTGAGCCGAGCTGTCGAGACGCGCCCGGACAAGAAGCCCCAGCTGTCGGACCTGAGGGAGTCGGGGAACCTGGAGCAGGACTCCGACCTGGTGATGTTCATCTACCGGGACGAGTACTACAACGAGGACTCCGAGCGTCCCGGCGAGGCCGACCTGCTGATCGCCAAGCATCGAAACGGAGCCGTCGGCAAAGTGACGCTGACGTTCCAGAAGGAGTACCCGAAGTTCATGAACTACGCCGGCGAACAGCGCTACTCCGACGAATGAGCGAGCCCACGGCAGCCTTCGACGACGGGACTCCAAGCCCCACCTCCTGCCCGCTTGGGATGTGCGACGGGGGCGGCTTCCTGATCGACGAGCAGACCAACACGGCCCGGGACTGCGCCTGCCGCGCCGCGCGGATCTCGAACGCCCGCACCCGGAGCCTTGCCGGCAGGATCCCGAGGCGCTACCGGGGCGTCTCCTTCGACCGGGCGCCGGTCAGTGACATCGCCAGGACGGCGCCCGAGCAGATCAGGACGGTCCGCCGCTATGTCGGCTCGGTCGCGGCCAACCTGGACGCCGGCAAGGGCCTCTGGATCCAGGGCGACGTGGGCACGGGGAAGACGACGCTGGCGATGCTGGTCTCCAAGTCGGCGCTCGACGCGGGGCGCTCGGTGGCGATCTACTCGCTGCCCAGGCTGCTGAACCTGCTGCGCGAATCGATGGACTCGGACGCCGGGATGGTCGACTTCATGGATCGCCTGACGGCCGTCGACCTGCTTCACCTGGATGACCTTGGAGCCGAGAACCAGACCGAGTGGGTCCTGGAGCAGCTCTACTCGATCGTCAACGCCCGCTACGAGGCGGAGAAGGCGATCATCGCGACAACCAACCTGATGCCCGACGAGCTCTCCGAGCGCCTTGGGGCTCGAACGGTCTCGCGCCTGGTCGAGATATGCGGGGATCTGATCCCCCTCTACGGCGAGGACAAGCGCTTCGAGATACGCCCCCAGACGGGCGATCTGGCCGGCCGGACGGGCTGAGGAGCACGGGGGCGCAGACGACTCGCCCCCAGGCCTCCCTAAACTGCACAGCTCATGCCGGGGATAGTCATAGTGGGTGCCCAGTGGGGCGACGAGGGCAAGGGCAAGATCACTGATCTCCTTGCCGAGCACGGCGACGCCGTCGTGCGCTTCCAGGGCGGCAACAACGCGGGACACACGATCGTCCGGGGCGACACCGAGTGGAAGTTCCACCTGATCCCCTCGGGGATCCTCTACCCGGGCAAGCGCTGCGTGATCGGCAACGGCGTGGTGATCGACCCGAAGGTGCTGATCGACGAGCTCGACGGACTGCGCTCACGGCGAATCGACGACTCGGGCCTGCGGATCTCAGCCAACGCTCACCTGATCATGCCCTACCACCTGCTGCTCGATTCGGCCGGCGAGTCGAAACTGGGCAAGCTGCAGATCGGCACCACCCGCCGGGGCATCGGCCCCTGCTACGCGGACAAGGCGGCCCGCCTTGGAATCCGCGTCCAGGACCTCCTCGACGAGAAGATCCTGAAGAAGAAGATCGTCGCCGCCATGGAGCCCAAGCGGCTCTCGCTGCGACCCTTCGAGAAGGACCCGGCCCTCGACCTGCACACGATGACCGAGGAATACCTGACCTATGGCCACCGGCTGGAGAAACACATCGCCGACACCTCCAAGCTGATGTGGGAGATGCTCGAGGCCGACGAACTGGTGATCCTCGAGGGCGCCCAGGGGGCGATGCTGGACATCGACCACGGGACCTATCCCTTCGTCACCTCGTCGAACCCCCTGTCCGGTGCGGCATGCGTCGGCAGCGGGATCGGCCCCAAGGCGATCGACGAAGTCTGGGGCATCTCGAAGGCCTACACGACGCGGGTCGGCGCCGGCCCGTTCCCGTCCGAGCTCCACGAAGAGATGGGCGAGACGATCCGCCAGCGGGGAGGCGAGTTCGGCACGACCACCGGGCGCCCTCGCCGCACCGGCTGGCTCGACCTGGTGGCCCTCCGCTACGCCTCGCGCCTGAACACCATGACGGCCCTGGTCCTGACCAAGCTCGATGTCCTCTCGGGGCTCGAGAAGATCGGTGTCTGCACCAGCTACCTGGGCGAGGACGGTGCGGAGTTCGAGGACTTCCCCTACCACCAGACGGTCCTTCACCACAGCGTCGGCAAGGTCACCGAGCTTCCCGGCTGGAAGGAGGACCTGGGCGAGTGCCGGACACTCTCAGACCTTCCCCAGGCGGCCCGCGACTACCTGGACTTCATCGCCGAGCAGATCGGGGCACCGGTGACCCTGATCGGCGTCGGCCCGGGACGCGACCAGGTCATCTGGACGGACGCCGGGCGCGACACCCTGATCGGCGGCGCCGCAAGCGGCGTCGCCAGTGCCTGAAGCGCCCCTTTGGCGCTCCTACGAACTCCTTAGCCTCTCCAAGGGCGCGGGCGGCCCGCCCGCCTGAGGTACGCTCCGGGGAGATGAGCCTCGCCCCCAGAGAGCACATTGACGTCCTGATCGTGGGTGCCGGCCTCTCGGGAATAGGTGCCGCCTGCCACCTCCGCCGCGAGTGCCCCGGCAAGACCTTCGCGATCCTCGAGGCTCGTGAGGCGATCGGCGGGACCTGGGACATCTTCCGCTACCCCGGCATCCGCTCGGACTCGGACATGTTCACCCTCGGCTACTCCTTCAAGCCCTGGGAGGCCGCCAAGGCGATCGCCGACGGCGAATCGATCCGCAGCTACATTCGCGAGGCGGCCGCCGAGAGCGGCGTCGATCAGCAGATCCGCTTCTCCAGCCGGGTGATCGCGGCGGAGTGGTCAACGCTCCAGGGGCGCTGGACCGTCGAGATCGAACGGACCGACGGAGCCCACGACGGCGAACGCTACGCACTGACCTGCGCATTCTTCTACGGCTGCACCGGCTACTACCGCTACGACGAAGGCTACACCCCCGAGTTCGCCGACATGGATGCCTTCCAGGGACAGCTGATCCACCCCCAGCACTGGCCCGAGGACCTCGACTACGCGGGGAAGCGGGTGCTGGTGATCGGCAGCGGGGCGACCGCCGTGACGCTGGTCCCCTCGATGGCCGGAAAGGCGGAGCACGTGACGATGCTCCAGCGCTCGCCCAGCTACGTCCTCTCCCTGCCCGCCCGCGACCCTCTGGCCGACCTCCTGCGCCTCCGCCTGGGAAAGAAGGCCGCCTACTCGATCATCCGCTGGAAGAACGTCCTGATGGGGTTGAGCTTCTTCAAGCTCAGCCGCAGCGCTCCGGGCCTGGTCAGGAAGCTGCTGCGCCGGGGAGTGCAGATACGCCTGCCGGCGGGCTACGACGTCGACACCCACTTCAAACCGACCTATCAGCCCTGGGACCAGCGGGTCTGCTTCGTCCCCGACGGCGACATGTTCGAAGCGATCTCCAAGGGGAGCGCCTCGATCGTGACGGACCGGATCGAGCGCTTCACCCCGAAGGGCGTCCTGCTGGAGTCGGGCCGCGAACTTGAGGCCGACATCATCGTCACCGCGACCGGACTGAACCTGCTGGCCCTCGGCGGCATCGAGGTGAGCGTCGATGGGCGCAGGATCGACCTGGGCCAGACCGTCGGCTACAAGGGGATGATGCTCAGCGGCATCCCCAACCTGGTCCTGACCCTGGGCTACTCCAACGCCTCCTGGACGCTGAAGGCCGATCTTGTGGCTGAGTACGTCTGCCGGCTGCTCAACCACATGGACGCCAACAGCTACTCGCAATGCACCCCCCAGGCCCCCGACCCGAGCGAACCCACCGAGCCTTTCCTCGACCTCAAGGCCGGCTACGTCCTTCGCTCGATCGACCAGCTGCCCAAGCAGGGCGCTCGGGCGCCCTGGCGGCTCAACCAGAACTACCCCCTGGATGTCCGCCTGCTGCGACGAGGCTCGCTGGAGGACGAGGGAATCGAGTTCTCCCGGCCCCTGACGGGCGCCGAGCGCCCAAGCGCCCCGCTGGCCGTCCAGGGCAGACCGACCCGCTAGGGGTGGTGCGTCTCCCGGGCATCGAGCATCTCGATGGTGCGCGCCAGTTTCCGTGCCCGCCCCTGCGGCGTCTTGGGCTGGTTCAGCCGGTAGATGAAGGCGTAGCGGTTCTGCGAGCTCAGCCCGGCGAAGAAGGCCGCAGCTCCGGGGCGCTCGTCGAGGACCCTCTGTAGGTCCTCGGGGACGCTGGCCGAGGCCTGGCCCTCGTAGGCGGCATCCCAGCGCCCGTCCGCCTTGGCCCGCTCCACCTCGATCAGCCCGGCCTCCCTCATTCGCCCTTCACCGATCAGCCGCTCGGCCTTGTCCCTGTTGATCCGTGACCATCTGCTGCGGGCCCGGCGCGGCGTGAAGCGCTGCAGAAAGAAGATCTCGTCGAGTTTCTCGCGGCGGCCGTCTATCCAGCCAAAGCAGATGGCCGTGTCCAGCACCTCGGGGTAGTGGACGCTCTCCACCCCGCTGCCCTTCTTGGCGATCGAGACCAGCAGGCCCGCCGACTCGAGGTGGTTATCCTCGAGCCAGGCCTCCCAGGAGGCCTCATCGGCGAAGGCGATCCGCGGGAGGAGGTCTTCCTTGCTGCTCACCCGGTCAGGGTAGCCGGGGTGCTGCTGCGCATGAACTGACGATGGGCCGTCCGGGAATCGAACCCGGAACCTTGGGCTTAAGAGGCCCCTGCTCTGCCGGTTGAGCTAACGGCCCGTGAGGGCACCGGCGAGGTCTGCCGGCTTCAGCGGGGGATTTTACCCGAGGCGGGCGCCCGGGCACACTCAGAAGACGACAGTGCGCCGCCCGTCGACGATCACCCGGTCATCCAGATGCAGCTCGACGGCCCGTGCCAGGACCAGCCGCTCCACGTCTCGGCCCAGCCGCTCGAGCTCCTCAGGGCTCTGGCGGTGGTCCACCCGGAGGACGTCCTGCTCGATGATCGGGCCGTCGTCGAGGTCCTCGGTGACGTAGTGGGCCGTCGCGCCGATCAGCTTGACGCCCCTGTCATGGGCCCGGAGATATGGGCTGGCCCCGGCGAAGGCCGGCAGGAAGGAGTGGTGGATGTTGATCGCCGGAGCGTTCAGACGGCCCAGGAAGCCGGCGCTGAGGATCCGCATGTAGCGGGCCAGGACGAGCAGCTCGACGTCATCCCCGAGCAGCTCGAGCATCGCCTCCTCGGCCTCCTCCATGCCTCCGTCCTGAACCGGCACGTGGTGGAAGGGCACCCCCGCGGCCCGCACCTCCGGCTCGAGGTCGGGGTGGTTGGAGATAACCGCCAGAACGTCCGCCTCGAGCTCCCCTCGCCTGCGGCGCCAGAGCAGGTCCAGCAGGCAGTGGTCATAGCGGGAGACCAGGATCACCATGCGCCTGCGCTCTCCCCAGCCGCGCATCTCCCAGGTCATCCCGAAGCTCTCGGCGACCTCGGCGCCAAACGCCCGGCGGACCTTCTCGACGTCCCCGCCGTCGGGGAGGAAGAACTCGGTACGCAGGAAGAACCGACCGCCGCTTGGATCGGATGAGTACTGGTGGGAGGAGACGATGTTGGCGCCCTGCTCGAGCAGGAAGCCTGAGACGGCCGCGACGATTCCGGGCCGATCCGCACAGGAGACGAGCAGGCGGGCCGTGTAGCCGACGGGCATCTCGTTCAGGTCCTCGCAGTGGTCCCGCGCGTCAGGCGCCCGGGACTATTTTTTCGTCGTGGTGGTCGTCGAGCTGGTGCCGCTCGTCGACGGCGCCGGGGTGATCTGGGTCCCGGTGAATTCCCCGTTGGGCGCCTTTTTGACCGCGTAGGTTTTGCCGTTGGTCGTGGTCGTGAACGTCTGGCCGCCGTTGGGGAACTTCTTGACTTCTTCGAGTTCTTTCTTCACCCGGGCCCGTTGCGCGGCGGGCGCCAGGGCAACCGCCTTCGCCAGGGCCAGGTCGCCAACCCGTTCGTTCTTCGCTTTGAAGGCGAACTCGGCCAGCTGCGCGTAGAGGGCGGCGCTCTTCTGGCGGTGAGCGATCACGATCTGCAGGGCTTCAACCGCCTTGGCCGGTTCGTTGAGGCCTTCTTCGCCGTAGATCCGGACGATCAGGGTCGCCAGTTCGGTGTTCGGTTTGGGCGGGTTCAACCCTAGGTAGCTGGTCCAGGCTTCGGAGGCTTCGTGGAACAGTTCCTTGCCCTTCTTGGTGGGCGTGCCCGTGGCGGTCTGGAAGACGCTGGCTTCGTGGAGCAGCGCCTTGGCCAGGCCTTCCCAGCCGGCGGGATTCGTCGGCTGCGTCTGGGTGAGCTTGCGGTACTTCTTGACCTGAGCCGCAAAGGTCGCCGAGCTGGAGCCTTCGTTGGAGCTTGCGGCGTTGAAGATGCCGCCTCCGCCCAGGCCGCCGCCGATGCCGAAGCCGACGAGGCCGACGCCGATCAGGACCGCCAGGCCGATGTAGATGACACGGACGAGCCGCCGCCGGTGGCGGCCTCTGAGGTCAAAGAGCATCAGGAGAGCTCGTCGTCTACGTGGTCGATTATCTGCTGCACGGTTGGGTCCTCGGGGTGATCCGCTCGTGGCTCGGGATCATCAGCGGGAGTCCCCTCACCCTTGCCTTCACCAGCTGCTGCTTCAGCCCTCTCGGCCTTTTCGGCTTTCCTTCGCGTCGAACGCACGAGTATGGCTGCAAGGAGAATACTCGCCTCGAAGAGCAGATACAGCGGAACCGTCTCAAGTAGCAGGGTGATGGCGTCGCCCGGGAGGAAGGCCGCGACGCTCGCGCAGGCGACGATCGCGTAGCGGCGGCTCTTGCGGAGCTGTGCCGGAGTGACGATCTCCAGGCGCGTGGCGCCCAGAATTATCACGGGAACCTGGAAGAAGATGCCCATGGCCAGCAGAATCGTCGCGGCGAAGCTGTAGAACTGGCTGGCCTGGATCAGGCTGTTGAACTGTTCCGAGTTGAAGTTGACGAAGAACCTCACGGCCGCCGGCAGAACGATGAAGTAGCCGAAGGCCACCCCCATCACGAACAGGAAGGGGATCGAGATCAGCAGCGGCGCGGCGGCCCTGCGCTCGTTCGGCTTCAAGGCCGGAACGACGAACGCGAACAGCTGGTAGAGCAGAAACGGCAGCGCCAGGATCAGCGCGAAATAGAGCGAGATCTTCAGGGTCGTCGTGAAGGCCTCGCCGACGCCGAAGACGGCAGGGGACTGGCCGGCCGGACGACGGGGCACGCGCGCGACGTCCTGCTTCAGCGCGGCGATCAGGGGGGCCAGTTCAGAGCGGGCACGGGGGTTGAGGCCGCTGCCCGGGGCGCTCAGCACCCGCAGGGCGCGCTGCGTGTCCCGGGCGCTTTTGACGACCGCCTGCTGCGTCAGGAAGGCTTCACCCTGGGTGCCCTGACCTTTGGCCACATGTTTCTGGGTCTGGGTGGTCAGCGGTTTGTTGATGATTCGCAGCAGTTCGTGGTTCTGCCAGAAGGAGAAGGCGAACGCCACGACCAGCACGGCACCGCAGATGATCAGGCGGGTGCGCAGCTCATCGAGATGGTCAACGAGGCTCAGCCGGTCCTCGGGACCGATCGGACGGATGGGCTTCGGCATCAGATCGGTGAACCTACCACCGTGCCGAGCTTTCGCCGCGAGCTAAAGGCCATCGCCTCTGGGGTCGATGACGATCGGGAAACCGCATGGACACCGAAAAAGATCCCGACATCCAGCAGCGTCACCCGCTGCCCGCCTCTGAGCAGATCGACGTCGTCTCCGGCGAGCCCGGAAGCACTTCGGAGGTCAACGCCTCTCCCGGGCAGCTGCATGTCTGCTTCCACTGCACCGGCGAGCTGGTCTATCCGCTGGACTGGTCGGAGGAAGGCCCTCGCCACTGGCGGATCGTGCTTCGCTGCCCCGAGTGCGAGTCACGCCGCGAGGGCGTCTTTGATCAGGCCGCCGTGGAACGCCTGGACGACGAGCTCGACCGCGGCTCCAGCGCCCTGCTCGGCGATCTGCGTCGCATGACGCACGCCAACATGTCCGAGGAAATCGAGTTCTTCGCTCGAGCCCTGGACGCTGATCTGATTCTCCCCAGCGACTTCTAGCTCAGCGATAGCGCTCGACCACCGCGTCGGCGACCAGCTCGAGCAGCACCGAGCGCCCGCCCGGCAGCAGCGCCGGCAGTGAGGCCTTGGCCTCCGCGACGAAGGCCAGCGCCCGCTCGCGCGCCTCCTCCAGGGCACCGGTCGCGGCGATCCGTTCGCAGAGCGCCTCGATCTTCTCGGGCCCGTCCGCGCCGCCCAGCGAGCGCAGGTCCACCTCGGCCAACTCGGGCTCCCGCTCGCGGGCCAGGATGAAGGGAAGGGTCACGGTGCCGTCCAGCAGGTCGGTGCCCCGGGACTTCCCCGTCCGCTCGACCGGTCCGGAGACGTCCAGCACGTCGTCCAGCAGCTGAAAGGCGAGACCGATCCGCCTGGCGAAAGCGCCCAGCGCGTCGGCAAGCTCGTCGGACCCGTCGACCGACGTCAGCGCACCCAGCCGGCAGGCGGCCTCGAACAGGGCCGCCGTCTTCAGCTCGCAGCGGCGCAGGTAGCGCTCGACCGCCACGTGGGCGGCGAAGGCGTCCTCGCGCTGCAGGAGCTCCCCTTCGGCCAGCGCCGAGCTCGCCTCCGAGAGCGCCTGGAGCTGGGCGGCATCCTCGTTGCGGGCCAGCTCGGCAAAGGCCCGTGAGAAGAGCAGGTCCCCCGTGGCGACCGCAAAGCGCCGCCCCGCGGTGGCGGCCACCGTCGGGCGCCCCCGCCGAAGCTGGGCCCCGTCGATCAGGTCGTCATGGACAAGGGTGGCCGAGTGGACAAGCTCCACCGCCACGGCGGCCCGCAGCAGGCGTTCCTCCCCGTCGGGGACGTGCGCGGGACCACCGGCGCACTCGGCGGCGAGGACGACAAGCAGCGGGCGCAGGCGCTTGCCGCCGGCGGCGACGGTGGCGTTGGCATGGAGGCCCAGCGGCTCGCCGGCATCAGCGGTGACCCGCATCAGGTGCTCCTCGGTGCGCTCCATCCTGGCCCGCAGCGTCTCGCCCCCGCGGGCCATGATCGCGTCGAGGCCGTCCAGATCCCGGGGAGGTCCCTGAGCAGTGGTTGCTCCGCCGGAGCTCATTGCCCGTCCTCCCTGACGGTGCCCGCGTGAATCGCCACGATGCCGCCGGCGATCAGCAGGTAGGAGATGTCCGTGAGGCCGGCACCCTCGAGCTCCCCCGCCAGGGCCGGCGGGTCGGGGAAGCGCTTGACCGAGTTGGGGAGGTAGGTGTAGGCGTCGGAGATCGAGACCTCGTCCCCGGACCTTGGATGCGAGCGCCGGGCCTCGAGCTTTCCCGTCACCAGGCCCAGGGCAGGGACGAGGCGGTCGAACCAGAGCCTGTAGAAGAGCGACAGAGGAGGGCGCGTCGGAGTCGTGATCTCGAGTACCACCACCCGGCCTCCGGGGCGCACCACCCGGGCCATCTCGCGAAGGCCCCTGCCGAGGTCGTCGAAGTTGCGAGCACCGAAGCCGACTGTGGCGGCGTCGAACATGTCGTCCTCGTAGGGAAGACCCATCGCATCGCCCCATTCGAAGCGGGGGATGGCGGCGCCGGCGCGGGGGCTCGCCGCCTTTGCCCGCGCCCGGTCGAGCATCCCCTCGGCGAAGTCGCTCCCGATCACCTCGCCGCCGGGGCCGACCCGCTTGGCAAGCTCGAGCGCCAGGTCGCCCGTTCCGGTCGCCACGTCGAGCACCTTCTCACCCGGGCCGACCTGGGCCAGGTCGGCCGCGCGCTCGCGCCAACGGTGGTGCAGGCCGGCGGTCATGGCCGTGTTCAGGAGGTCATAGACCCCCGAGATGCGGTCGAACATCGCGCGCACCTGGCGCGCCTCGAGCCTGCCCTCCTGCGGGGAGGAGCCGGGCGCGGCCCCGCCCTGTGGTGCGCCGGCTCCCTGACGGGCGGCCATTGGCGGACTACTTGAGCTGGGAGAGGAAGTTGACGATCGCCTCGAACTTCTGGGGAGGCAGGTTCTTGAACGACGGCATCGGCGCCGTCGGGTTCACGAGCGTACGAGCAATCGCCTGCCGCGGAAGGCGCGAGGCGATGTTCGTCAGGTTCGGTCCCGGACCGGCATTCCCGTTCTCGCCGATCTTGTGGCAGGCCAGGCACCCCGACTGGGCGACCGCCTTCTTGCCGGCTTCGTATTCGGCCAGCGTGTTGCCGCCCGCCGCGACCACGGCTGCGGGGGTCGCCATTTCGATCGCCGTGGGCGAGCCGGCGTTGGCGCCGGAGTAGGTCAGGTAGCCCATCGCCAGGATCACCACGATGCCGGTGATCGTCGCAACGGGACGGCGCTCGGGACGGCGCTCGGGTCCACGGTCGTAGAAGGGCAGCAGGAACAGCAGGATCATGCAGATCGTGGGCACGCCGATCGTGGCCAGCCCGACCAGTCCTGGCGGCTTGATCACACGCAGGACCTCGAACAGGAAGAAGAAGTACCACTCGGGACGCGGCACGTAGGTGGTCGTGGTCGGATTGGCCTTCGACCCGAGCTCGGCCCCCAGGACCAGCGACATGGTGATGATCACGGCCATCACGACGCAGGCCATCACGGCGTCCTTGGCAACCGCGTAGGGGAAGAACGGTTTGCCTTTGGACTTCAGGATCGCGTACTCGCGGAGGTACTCCTCCTTCTCGCGCTGATTCATCCGGGTCTAGACCTCCGCCTTGCGCAGATCTTCGGATTTCTCGGCTTTGCTCCAGGGAGGCGCCGTGGTACCGAGCCTTGCGACCAGGTAGAGGTGCGCGCCGATCAGCGCAGCGAGAAGGCCGGGGACCAGGAGCATGTGGATCGCGTAGAAGCGCGACAGCGTCGTGGCGCCGAATTCCGAACCTCCCCGAAGGAAGTCGCTCAGGTAGGGGCCCAGGAGAGGGCCGGTGCCGTTGATGTTGACGCCCACGATGGTCGCCCAGTAGGCCCGCTGGTCGAACGGCAGCAGATAGCCGGTGAAGGACATCGTCATCGTCAGGATCAGCAGGACGACGCCGATCACCCAGTTCAGCTCGCGGGGGTACTTGTAGGCGCCGAAGAAGAAGGTGCGCCCCATGTGCAGGAAGATCAGGATCACCATGACGCTCGATCCCCACTTGTGCATCCCGCGGACGAACTGGCCCAGGAAGACTTCGTTCGTCACGTAGCGGATCGATTCGTAGGCGCCCCCGGACGGGTCGGGCCGGTAGTACATCGCCAGGAAGACACCCGTGACGGCCTGCGAGAGGAAGGCGAACATGGTCGCCGAGCCCAGCGTGTAGAACCAGTTGGTGCCCTTGGGCACCTTGCGGAACATCATCCAGCGGGCCCCGCCGCTCAGCGATGTGCGCTCGTCGACCCAGTCGACGACCGTGATGCCTGCCTCCTTGACCTCGTCCAGCGCGCCTTTGCCGTCGTGTTCGCCGGCACGCTTGGGCGGCGCCTTGAGGGCCGCGGGCATCGGCGCGGCGGGCATCTTGGGAAGCTTGGGCACTGTCGCTCAGACCCCTAGAGTTTCTGCGCGCCGGGGCGCGAGGGGTAGGCGTACTGGCCGATGCCGTCCAGGGGCTCGCCCGGATCACGCGGCGAGAAGCGGCGCAGCTCGCTGTTGACCGAGAAGCGCGGGCCCAGTTCGACGTTCCCGTTGTTGACCCGCGTGTAGAAGCGGTCCAGCGGGCGGACCGGAGGCCCACCGACGCGGCGGCCCAGGAGGTCGTAGACGCCGCCGTGGCAGGGGCAGATGAAGCGCTCGGCCGCATCCACCCAGCGGACGGGGCAACCCAGGTGCGCGCAGCGGCTGGAGATCGCGATGTAGGGGGTGCCCTTGTCGTAGGGGTCCACGTCCAGGCCGTGGTTGAACTTACGCACATAGGCGGTGGTCTTACCGGCCTCGCCGATGCTGGGCGTCACCGTCAGGACCACGGGGACGTAGTTGTCTTCATTGAACATGCTCTCGGGGCCGACGTTTTCCCACCGGTCGGGAGTGCTTTTGAAGATCGGTCCGATGGCGAATCCGAGCGCGGGCAGCGTGAAGGAGGCCGCCGCGATGATGCCGGCGGTCTGGCCACCGACGACCATGAAACGGCGTCGGCTGACGGTCTCGCCCTCGAAGGCACCGGGCATGCCACGGTCGAGGGTGTATTTGGACTTCTGTTTGAGGTGCTTGTCAGCCACTGGCGCTGAACAATATCGAGGCGGGATTCAGGGCGACGCCGGGACCGCTCCGGCACTTGTGCGCATCGCCTCTAGCGCGTCCGGAGAACCTGATGAAACGAGCTCCTTGGCGTGCCGGTGGGACTCGCTCGAGCCCCAGCCCACGGCCCGGGCCCCGGCGTCCCAGATCGCCTCGGCCAGCTCCTCGTCCCCGGCTCCCTGGGCCAGGGCCGACAGGGTGATCGTGTCGGCCAGCTCGGCGACGGCGGGGGTGTCGCCCAGGGCAACGAGGCGGGCGAGGCCGACGGCATAGAGCCTGTCGCCCGCCAGCAGGCGCAGATCCGCATCGGGCACCCGGACGACCCGGGGGGTCCCGTAGTGGAGGAGGTACCCCTCGTAGATCGCCTCGACCAGCAGCTCGTACTCGGCCCGGCGCCCCTCGGCGCGGGGGCCACCGGCCGCGACGAGTGCCGGGGGGCCCGCCTCGAGCGCGGGCTGCGGGGCGTCGTCATCGAGCAGTTCGGCCATCAGGCCGCCCCCATCCCGCAGCAGGCTCCGCAGTTCCTCGAGTCCGCCCGCACTCATGCCGCGGGAGCCGGGTCCGGTAGCGCGGCGAATGCCGCCTCGGCGGCGGCGAGGGTGCGCTCGATCTCCTCGTCGCCGTGCGCCAGCGACGGGAACCACGCCTCGAACTGCGAGGGCGGCGCGTAGACGCCCCGGCCGAGCAGCTCCCGGGCCCAGGAGGCATAGGCATCGAGGTCGCAGGCTCGAGCATCCTCGAACGAGCTGACGGGGCCCCTCCGGAAGAAGACCGTCAGCAGCCCGGTGGTGCTCTGGATGTGGATCGGATATCCCCCGGCGGCCCTCTGCAGTCCTTCGGCCAGACGGGCCGTGGTGGCCGCCAGACGGGCATAGGCGGCTTCGTCGAGCATCTCCAGCGTCGCCAGGCCGGCGGCAACGGCCAGGGGGTTTCCCGAGAGCGTCCCGGCCTGGTAGACCGGCCCTGAGGGGGCCAGCATCCTCATCAGTTCAGCCGATCCGCCAAGCGCCGCCGCGGGCAGCCCTCCGCCGACGATCTTGCCCATGACGGTGAGGTCGGCATTCACGCCGGTGAGTTCCTGGGCGCCTCCGCGGCCGACCCTGAAGCCGCTGATCACCTCGTCCAGGATCAACAGCGAGCCGTGCTCATCGGCGAGCTCGCGCAGCAGCTCCAGGAAGCCTTCCTGGGCGGGCACAAGACCCATGTTGGCCGGGAGCGGCTCCGCGATGATCGCCGCCGGCGGCTCGTTCGCCATCGCCGCGCGCAGGGCCTCGGGGTCGTTCCAGGGGACGACGAGGGTGTCCGCTGCCGCGGAGGCCGTGACACCGGGGCTCGAGGGGAGCGCCTGGGTCGCAAGTCCCGAGCCGGCCTGGGCCAGAAGCCCGTCGACGTGGCCGTGGTAGGCACCGGCGAACTTGACGATTCCGTCCCGTTCGGTTGCCGCACGGGCCAGGCGAATTGCCGTCATCGACGCCTCCGTCCCGGAGGAGGTCATGCGCAGCATCTCGACGCTCTCCATGCGAGAGCAGACCTCTTCGGCCAGGCGCACCTCGCCGGTCGTGGGCGCCCCGAAGCTCGTTCCCTTGGCGGCTGCCTCGGCGATGGCGGCCAGCACCTGCGGATGGGCATGGCCGTGGATCAAAGGACCCCAGGAGCAGACGTAGTCGACGAAGCGGTTGCCGTCCACGTCGATCAGCTCGGCGCCCTCGCCCCTGTCGATGAAGAGGGGGCCGCGCCCTATCGCCTGCATCGCCCGGACGGGCGAGTTGACTCCGCCGGGAAGCCTGCCGAGCGCGCGGCGGTACCACTCCTCGGACCGCCCGTCCCTCAGTGCGGTCCCTGCGCTCGCCCGCTCGGCCATGTCCGCGAAGCGTCCCGCCGCTCAGGCGTGACTGCGCTCCCACTCCTTGAAGTCATCGGTGAAATAGAGCAGCCGGATCTTCTTGAACTCCGTCGAGGAGTAGAGGGTGGCGCGCTCGGTGATCCCCGTCTGCGCGGCGATCGAGTCGAGCACCGCGTCGCACTCCTCCTTCGAGCGGCCGTGGGCCATGGTGAAGACCGAATAGGGCCAGTCCTCGTAGGTGGGGCGCTGATAGCAGTGAGAGATTCCCCGGACCGCGGCCATCTGGCGGCCGATGTCGTGGATCTGCTCGTCGGGGACCTTCCAGACGCCCATGCCGTTGGCCGAGAAGCCGGCCCTGCGGTGGTAGAGGATCGCCGCGACGCGGCGGAGGATTCCACGCTCCTGCATCGCCGCAAGGTGATCAAGCAGCTGCTGCTCCTCCATGCCGAGCTCCGCTGCGGCGGCGGCGTAGGGCTGCTGGACGACCGGCAGGTCACCCTGGAGGGCACGGATCACAGCGATGTCCAGCTCGTCGTAGGGCTGCGCTTCGAGCTCGATCGGCTCGGTGGCCTCGGTCGATGAGGACAGCGAGTCGGTGCCGCCCTCCATTTCGAGGTCCATCCGGATCTTGAACAGCTTCAGCGTCGGGAGCTGGCGGATCGACTCGGCACCCGACTCGCGAGCGAGCACGTCGAGGGTCCCCTGCAGGCCGAGCTCCGAGTCGGGCTCGGTGGCGATGGTGAACCAGAGGTTGAATTCGTGGTTGCGCAGGTAGTTGTGGGAGACGCCCGGGTGGGCGTTGATCACCTGTGCGGCGCGGTGCGGGTGGTCCGGATCGACCTTGGCGGCCACCAGCATCGAGGAGTAGCCGAGCGCCCTCGTGTCGAAGATCGGTGTGACCTGGCGGATGATCCGCTTCTCGAGCAGTCGCTTGACCCGGCTCATCGCCTCCTGTTCGGAGATCTCGGCGAGTCCCGACACGTGCTTGTACGGTTCGCTGGCGATCGGGAACTTGCCCTGCATCAGGTTCAGCAGGCGGCGATCGACATCGTCCATCGGCACCGCAGCGCCGTCCTTGCGGCTGCGGATCTTGGGCGTGGCCGCCGCGGCGCGCTTGGCGTCGGCGTCGGTGGTCAGGTCTGCTCGGCTAGCCATCTGGCTGCGTCCTTTGCGTGATAGGTGATGATCGTGTCGGCTCCGGCCCGGCGCAGCGACATGAGGATCTCGAGCACCGTCGCGCGCTCATCGAGGTGGCCGGCGGATGCGGCAGCCTTGACCATCGCATACTCGCCGCTGACGTTGTAGGCCGCCACAGGCAGTCCGGTGGCCTGCTTGACCGCGCTGATCAGGTCGCCATAGGCCAGGGCAGGCTTGACCATGATCATGTCGGCGCCCTCCTCGACGTCGAGAATCGCCTCGCGCACAGCCTCCCGCCCGTTGGCCGGATCCATCTGGTAGGAGCGGCGATCGCCGAACGCCGGCGTCGAGCCGGCCGCCTCGCGGAAGGGGCCGTAGAAGGCCGATGCGAACTTCGCCGAGTAGGCGAGGATCGGGGTGTCGGCGAAGCCCTCGGAGTCGAGCTCCTCGCGGATCGCCCCTACGCGGCCGTCCATCATGTCCGAGGGGGCGACGATGTCGGCCCCGGCGCGGGCGTGACTGACGGCTGTCCGCGCGAGCAGCTCGAGGGTCGCGTCGTTGTCGACCGAGCCGTCCTCTCGCACGACGCCGCAGTGCCCGTGGGTCGTGTACTCGCAGAGGCAAACGTCTGTCGCGACCAGCAGGTCGGGGACGGCCTCCTTGATCGCTCCCGCGGCGAGCTGCACGGCACCCTCGGGATCCCAGGCGGAGGAACCATGCTCGTCCTTCTCGGCCGGCACCCCGAAGAGCATCACGCCGGCCACGCCCAGGGCAGCGGCCGTGCGTGCCTCGGCCACCGCTTCGGAGATGCCCAGGCGCTCGATCCCCGGCATCGAGGCGATCGGCTCGGGCCCGCCGGGGGCCGTCTCCAGGACGAACATCGGCAGCACCATGTGGGCCGGGCCCAGGTCCGTCTCGCGAACCAGCCCGCGCAGGCCTGCGGTGGCTCGGAGCCTGCGCATGCGTGTACGTGGAAAGGCCATGCCCTCCCAGGTTAGAGGCTCCAGTGCCGCCCGGGGCCTCGGCCCGGGCTCGCTCTCAGGCGGTCTCGCCGCGGCGCAGGCCGAAGCGAGCGAGCCCACCGAACAGGACAATCAGGCCCGCCAGATGGAGGAGCGAGACGCCCAGCGAGGGCGAGGAGCTGTTGACGGCCGCGTCCAGGGCCTGCAGGGCCGCCTTGAAGGGAAAGACGAACGAGATCGCCCCGATCAGGTCATAGGCGCCCTTCCCGACGGCGCCGGCCGGGACCAGTGCGAGCAGAGCGAGAGGCAGGGAGAGGATGAAGGCCAGCAGCGAGGCCGCCCGGACCTCGCGGGCCAGCGCGCCGATGGCGACGCCCAGCGAGGCGAAGGCCAGGGCGGCCACGGCGCCCGCCAGCACCCACAGACCGGCACGGGACCAGTCGAGCGACACGAATGCCCCCACGCCGGCGAGCATGGCCAGGCCGACCACGAGCGAGCAGCCGGCACCCAGGAATCCCTTCTCGAGCAGCAGCTTCTCGCGCGAGAGGAGGCCCCGGACCAGCCGCGAGAGCGTGTTCTCCTCGCGCTCGGCCGCCACGGCCCCGGCGGCAAGCAGCACCGCAACGAACATCAGCGAGACGGTCACCGCCACGACGACGGCGAACGTGTTCAGGGGCGTCCGGCGGCCGTGGAGGAGCGTGCTCTGGATCTGGATCGGCTGCCCCACGGTGGTCAGGACCTTCTTGGAGACGGTCAGGTTGCGCGCCGCGAAGTTCGCGAAGTCGGCGACCCGGATCAGGGCTTCGCGGTCCGCTCCGGGCGGAGTCCGGGCGATGACCCGATTCAGGACGCTGGGGATCTGCTCGAGCCCGATCAGGTTCGAGGGCGCCCCGAGGGACCCCAGGTTGCCTCCTCGCAGCAGGCCGTCGATGGCCTGCGCCGCGGCTGACTGGATCTGTTCGGAGAAGCCCAGGTTCGCCTGCGCCAGCGCAGAGCGCAGCTGCGAGGAGACGAGGGACTGCTCGAGGGCATCGCCGTTGTAGACGACCTCGATCGACCCCTGGCTGGTTCCCGAGCCGACCCGGGCGGCAAGATCGGCGGGGATCACCACGGCGGCCAGGACTTCGGCTGCCTTGACCTTTTCGACCGCCTCCTGGCGTGTGGCGACCTTGACCGGTTCGACCTGGCTGAAGAGCTGC
>Ga0265327_10002549_pt1 | contig 18945 bp, 10 predicted proteins | sample 41621metaG_FD_202089 | JGI IMG/M metagenome (GOLD analysis project Ga0265327, IMG submission 202089) | Rhizosphere microbial communities from Carex aquatilis grown in University of Washington, Seatle, WA, United States - 4-16-21 metaG | ecosystem: Host-associated > Plants > Roots > Rhizosphere...
GAAGAAAACTCGAGCGAAGAGCAACGCGCGGAAGCGACGCTCAAGCTGGGAGTCTGCTTCTACCATGCCCGCAACTTTGGAAAGTCGTTCCAGGTGATGCGCGATGTCATCGAGAAGTTTCCCGTCAGCTCGCAGGTGAATGAAGCCTACTACTACATCGGACTGGGCCACTTCCAACTGGGACACTACAGCCGGGCCATTCAGGCTCTGGAAAAGGTGGGGACGACGTTTTCCGGTGAGCCCGGCAAGGGCGAAAAGCTGGAATCGGGGAAGCGACTGTTTGTCCGGATTGAAGATGCCGACCTGGCCGTGCTGGATCCGAGCCAGTCAGTAAAAGTGACCTGTCGCGCTTCGAGCGGTGATGAAGAGAACGTCGAATGCTTCCCGGTGGGCCGCAATGTCCGTCTGGCCATCGGTTCGGTTCCGACTCGTCTTGGCAAACCGGCAAGCGGCAACGGGACGCTGGAAGTTCACGGTGGCGACAAGATTCAAGTGACATACACCGATGAACACACGGCGGACAAGAAGGTCAACGTCAAGGTTCTGAAAGATGTCACCGTCGTTGGAACCGCGCTCGTCGCGGTCACAGACGGCGCTTTCTCGGAAACGGTGAACGGAGCCGTGCTGGGAAAGGGAGTCAACCTGCGAATCATCGATGCCGACGGTGACAAGTCTGACGGCGCTGATCAGATTGCGGCCACGGTTCAGGTCTACCGGCTGAAGACGGATGTGGAACTGGAAGCCGATGCAATTGCCCTGGCCAAGCAACCTGCCGAAGGGGCCCCTGCGGCCACGGGAACAGCGGGTGTCGCGGAAGTGGATCCCTGGAAACTGATCGACTCCGTCAAGATTCAATTGACTGAATCCCGTCCTCAGAACTTGATCGGCGATCGACCGGCGCCGACCAGGTCGAATCCGGATGGACCGACGGGACCGGCTTCCAAGTCCGATGCGCCGGCGTCACCCGCCGGCAGTTCCGCGCCACCGACAGCCAGTTCGAACGAAACTGCCGAGAAAGAGACGTCCATTCACACGGGTGTCTTTCATGCCACGGTCTCGCTCGTGAAGACGGATCAGATCAATCCCGGTGACGACATCCTGCAAGCCCTGCCAGCCGATGAAATTCGACTGGTCTATGTCGATGAGGTGCACGCCCGTGAAGGGACCCGGCAGGTGCAGGCCGTCGCGCGGTGTCTGGAAGGGAACATCGGTGGTGTCCGTGTGACAAAAGCCGAGATCTCGGACCAGGAACTGCGGATCCAGACTCAACTGCGAACGGCCGACGCGCTGACGCAGATTGCCAATCGCTACAAGGAATTTGGTCTGCACGCGAAGGCCAATGAGAAGTACGCGCAGGCTCTGGCCGTGTGTGAAGAAGTGGCGGACGAGGCCCGCAAGCTGCGAGGCAGTCTGCTGGAGCAGCTGTATGTGCAGCTGTGGAACATCTACTTCGCGATGGACAAGCTCGAGTTGTCTGCCGCCATGTGCGAACGATTGCAGGCCGAGTTCCCCAACAGTGGTTTTGTCGATGACGCGCTGCTGCGACTGGCGGAAGTGGCCCGTAAGCAGGGGAACCTGGAACGAGCGATCGGCGTGTACAGCCGACTGGTGGGAATGCAGTCGAGCCAACTGCGTGGCGAAGCTCAATTTGGCGTGGCCGAGTGCTATGAAACGATGGCCTCCAAAGCCCAGGGGGAAGCGGCAGCCCAGTTGCGCGATCGAGCCTTCCAGGAATTCAAACGCGTTTATGATCAGTTTCCGGAAAGCGGGCGCGTGGGCGAAGCGGTCGCCAAGATGGCGAACTACTACTATATCCAGAAGGACTACGCCCGGGCGATTGATACGTTCGAAACCGTACTGAACAATCAGCCGGACGCGAAATTCCTGGACGTGATCCTGTTCAACTATGGTCGCTGCCTGTTCCGCATGGACCGCAAGGCGGAAGCACAGCGCCGATTTGAGCAGTTGATCAGCGAGTTCCCCGAAAGTCCGCTCGCCGCTGACGCCAAGAAGATCTCGGATGCACTGGCCAAGTCCGGAAAGTAACCCTCTCCGGTACCGCCTCCATCCCCCTCCCCTGTCCCTGAGTGGGACTCTTTGCTGCAGATTCACAACCCGAATTCATTCGGAAGCCAGATCATGACAAGAACACCGATCCTGCTCGCGGGGTTGATGACACTGCTCGTTGCGAATGCCTGGGCCCAGGAGGCCGCCGTCAACGACGAAGTGGGCCGGCAGGCCGCTTTACTGGAAGCGGAACTCGGGAAGTACAAGGACTCGACCCCTGAGGCGGCCGAGGCGATGGTCAAGCTGGCCGACCTGTACTACCGCGACGGACGACTGTTTGGACTGGTTCGAGTCGCCCAGCAGTTTGTTTCGTCGCATCCGGCGGATCCTCGTCACAGCGGGATGATGCTGAAGTTGATTGATGCGCAGGAAGGCCTATCGCGAAACAAGGACTTGTCGGCGACAATCCGGCAGTTCCTGGCTCGCTATCCCACCGCGGGTGAGGCTCCGGCACTGGAAATTCGGCTGGCGGATGCGCTGCAGCAGCAGGACGACCGCTTGCGCGCGGCAGAAGCCTGTCGATCCGTCTGGCAACGTCAGCAGGGAAATGAGATTGGTCGACGCTACGGCGCGACCGCCATGCAGCTTTTCAGCGCCGTGAACTCGCCCGAGGCCATTCTGCAGGCGGCGGCCCTGGGAGAAGAAATGATCGATCGACTTCCTGCCGGAGAATTCACCCGAGAGGTGGGAGCGCAGGCCTTCTATGAGTACCGCCGCATCGGGCACTGGGCGAAGAGTAGTGCGGTGGGGGTCAAGCTGTTCCAGAAGGGGATTGCCGGGGACGCGGAATCGCAACGCCAACTGCATCTCTGGATGGCGGAGAACCATGGCAACATTGGTCAGCAGGCCAATTCTGCTCAAAGCCTGCTGCAGGCCCGTGCCATTCGAGATGACCAGTATGTGCACTATTATGCGATTTATCGGCTGTACCACGCGGCGGCCAAACCCAACGAACTGGAACCGCTGGTCAATCAGTACGTTCAGAAGTATCCACAGCGTCCTGACCGGTTTCATTGCCTCAGCTATCTGGCAATTTCCTGCTCCAACAATGGTGAAAAGCCGCGGGCTGTCGCACTGTTGAAGCCGCTGCTGGTTGATGACCCTGCCATGAACGGCAACGCGCAGATCTTCATTCGCGACAATGGCGCCGAACCACCGCAACTGGCGGATAGCGAACAGCAGTTGCTGCAGGCGATCGTCCAAAACAAGCCGGGAACCTATTTCCTGAGGTATGCGCTGGCGTTTGACCTGTACCGAGACCGCATCAAGGATCTGCCGAAGGCTCGGGCCGTCCTCAGGGACCTGATCTCGAAGTCCCCCAGCAATGATGGCCATACCTCGGCAGCCATTGAGTGGCTGTTGTACAACAGCACCGACGACAACGAGTTTCGCAGCGACCTGCAACTGGTCCTGGCCGCGCGTCGACAGTTCGCTCACATCCCCACGGTCCGTGATGCGTTGAAGAACTGGATTGCCAATGCAAGGCAGAACAAGGAGTTCGTGGCCAGGGCGACGTTGGCGGCGGACGAACTGAAGAAGTCGAATGACGATCCCCTGATCACAGCGTGGTCCGAGCAGCGCAGCAATCAGCATCCGCCTGGCGAAGCGATTCGCGATCAGTTGCTGCAACCGGCGACGTTTAATGCCATGAGCGATGATGCCGCGCGGACGCTGCTGCAGACTCAGTCCGAATGGTTTCGACACTACTCGCCGGGGAACAAGCGGGTCGAGAACATTCGCATTTACCGACAATACGCCGCTCGATTCCCACTCGATTTCCAGGTCGCCCTGTGGTGGCTGGAAGTGTCGACGGATTATGGCAAGCCCGAAGACTGTAAGCCCGCGGCCGAGCATCTGCTGAAGTTTGTTCCCGAGCGAGCACATGGAGATGACTGGCGTCGACTGTTGATTGCCGCGGAACGGAACAACGATGCCAACTTGATCCGCGCCACCTGGAACTGGATGCAGCAGGCTCAGCAGAAGTTTGGCGACGAATCGTCCTACGCCAGCAGCCTGGGTGATGCGCTGCTCAAGGGAGGGCTTGAGGCCGAGGCGGTGCAGCACTGGACGCGTTACCTGACCTTCAACCGTCAGACCGTGGAATCTCGTGAATGCGCCTCACGGTTACTTGGTCGAATCAAGGATCCCGGGCAGCGTCTGGCCTTCATCCAGGAACAACTTCGACACGACACCGACTTCCATGGTCGCTATGCGCAGTGGATGGCGGATGAGTACCTGAAAGCGGCAGACATCGGAAACTTTGAACGAGTTCTGAAGGAAGCTCGTGTTCGCCAGAATGAACGGCCATTCCGGTCAGGTGACTTCGACATTTTTCAGATAGGACAATGGCTGGATACTGTCCGGGCGAACACCATGATCGCCCCGGAAATCAAATCACGTGTCATTGTCGCGATCCGCGATCTTCAGATTCAGCCTGCTGCGTCGGCCGCGGAACTGGTTCTGCTCGAAGGTCAGCCGGTCGATCCGAACGGACGAATGGCCCGGTTGCTGCAACTGCAGCGCGCGACCCGAGTCGTCGGGAATGAATGGTACGACTGGGATCGGATCGCTCCGTTCGCGCAGACCGCTGTCGGGCGAAAGGATTTTGTCTCGGCCGCCGTGCTGACGACGGGGATGATTGCGAACATTCCCAATGTGGATCCAGCTCGAAAAAAGGTGATTCGCGATCTCGCGACGCAGGCGCTGGCCCGCATGGGAGGTGTCGGCCTGACCATCGACGACTCCAGTCCGCTTGCTCCGCTGCTGCAGGCGGCGATGTATTACCGCCTGGGCGACGAGCGGATGGCTTTTGATGCCTATCTCGCGAACAAGTCCCTGTTTCATGAGAATCGGAATCAGCTTCCACCCGATTTGCTGATGTTCATTTGTGAACGCCTGATTGCGGCCGGCAGCGATGCCGACCACGAATACGTGGAAGAAGTCCTGCGCGGCTGGCTGGTCGCCTTCAGTGAATCGATGCAGCAGGAAGACTCGGTCAAGGCCCGCATGCAATTGCTGCTGGCACGGAATTTCTTCAAGGCACGGCGCTATGATGTCGCCCGCGCCGAATACACGACCGTCGTCAATCGGTACCCGGGGACGCCCCAGGCGATTGAAGCGGAATTTGGGATTGGCGAAACCTTTCTCTCGCAAAAGGTCTATGATCAGGCCGAGCAGGTGTTCGAAAAGCTGGCCCGCAGCACCGAAATTGATGTCGTGGTCCGGGCCGAGTTCCTGCGTGGGGTGCTCGCGTTCCGCCGTGGTGATCGCGATGAGGCCCGGGATATCCTCCGCAGCGTGCTCGAACGCGTTCCCAATGTGGAACTGGCGAACCAGGCCCTGTTCAATCTTTCCGAAGTCTACGGTGCCGAAGAACGCTACATCGACCAGTTGAATCTGCTGCGGACTGTGGGTCGGCTGGGCCGGACCAGCAAGCGTCGCCATGTCCCGAACACGCCGCTGTCGATCGTCGTTCACGACAGCGATCTGGGGATCAGTCGTGGACACAACCGAATCCCTGTTCGGGTCACCACGGTTCCCGGCGGTGATTCCGAAATGATTTACCTGGTCGGTTCGGGTGCCGGAAAGGGTTTGTTCCGGGCGGACCTGGAAACCCGACTGGGACAGGCGACTCCGAACGATCATATCCTGCAACTGACCGGGAAGGATGTCATCAAGTGTGATTATCCCAACGAGTTCAAAGCCGAATTCAAGAATGTGCCGCTGTCCGATGTCGAAATTCGCGTCGCGGCGGATGCTCGATTTGAAGTCGCCAGTAGCAAGATTGAGGACGTCAAACAGGAAACCTTGAGCCAGGAACTGGAACGGGAAGCGAACCAGCAGCGGGATCGTCGCGTGTCGCAGGCACGGCCCGCGTATCAAATCAAGCCGGGCAATCCGATTTACATCCGCGTCAAGGATGGCGATCGGGATCTGACCGGAGATGTCGACCACGTCGTCGTCAAGTTGACGGCTGACAGCGGCGATCAGATCCAGGTGCGACTGGCGGAAACCGGGGCTCATACGGGGATCTTCGAAGCGGTCGCCAACACGGGAGATCTGCCGGCGGGAGCGTTAGCCAGCGATACCGCGATTGACCACAGCCCGCTGATGGCGATTGATCGCGATCCCAAGTCGTTCTGGATGAGTGAACCGGATGGCGCCACACCGAAGTGGCTTACCGTCGATCTGAAGGATTTGCTCCCTGTCGCCCGCGTCAAATTGTCGACACCCGATCCGACTCGACAGGCGCCCGTTCGAGGCGATCTGATGGGAAGTCAGGATGGCGAATTCTGGTTCCGGCTCGCCGGTCATCCCGAGCGTGAGCCCGTTGCACCGCTGGGCGGGGATTTTGCCCGCATGACTCGCAAGGTCTATGCCGGCAATCACACGGGGTTCACAACCTGGGACCAGGTGGTCGGATTGACGAAAAACACCAAGCCGTTTGACGAGGCTGCGGCAGATGCCCTCGTCTGGCAGCGAGCGGTGGAGAGCGAAGATGCCGCGCAGCCGTTCACCGTCGTCTGGCAGGGAAAATTCGTTCAGCCCAGGAGCGGAGCAATCCGGATCCAGGTGCACGGGAACAAGACCGCGCTGCTTGCGGATGGCATCCTGGAACTGCCACTGGGGCCGGGAGGTCGCAGTGTCGATCTCTGGCTCTCGGCCGGCACACATGACCTGGCCATCTTCGCGGCGTCACCCGCGGGGAATCAGCCCGTGGAAGCGCGGCTGGCCCGTGCCAGCCTGACATCGCAACAGGTCAACCTGCTGCCATTCCGCGCGATCGACTTCGATCTGGAAGGTGTCGCCACCGAGAAAGCGGCTGGAAAAGTCGAAGCTCCGACCGCATCAATCCCGCTCCTGATCAAGGACGGAAAGTTTACGAAGAAGACGGAGCAATTCGGGATTCACAAAGTCGCCGATTACGAAACCATCGGCTACTGGCAGTCGACAGATGACGTCGTGCAGTGGGAGTTCGAGGCGCCTCAACCCGGTCCGTATGAAATCTGGTTTGAAATGTCGCACGAAGGGGACGGCGGCCGATGCCGGGTTGATGTGGGTGACAAGAATGTTGAAATGAAGGTCCCAAACACCGGTGGTTGGAACAACTATCGCAAGGTCCGGGTTGGGACAGTGTTGATCGGACAGTCGGGCAAAACGACCTTTGCCGTCAAGCCGCTGGAAATCGGTGGGGCCGGGTTGATGGGGCTGCGAGACGTCTCGCTTCGACCCGCCACAGGGGCCAGCGTCATCTTCGATACCGCATCGTGGGAATTCCGGTTCCCGAGGCAGGATCTGCGATTCGTCAAGTTTGTCTGCCACGAGTATGCCGGCGAAGCGGTTGCCATCAGCAACGTTGAGGTGAGCGGTGACAAGTCGGGTGACCTGTATATTCCCACAAAGGAAGATGTTCTGGCCCTGGCGGCCAACAACACGCTCGAAATCGCCGGTGGAGACAACGTCACGGCGAACTATACGGATGAAGTGACGTTGAATGATCAGGCGGGAAGCCAGTTGCTGGTCGCACGGTTGCAGGCGACGTACTTCAACGCCAGCGTCCGGGCGATCAGCTATGACTTTGAAAAGGCGACCAATGGAAGTGTCTATACGATCCGCAAAGAGCAGAAGCGGATCGATCCTGGCGAGCGAATCGTCGTCGAAATCGTCGACTATGATGAAGACCGCACCGATCAGCGAGATACGCTGCCGCTGCAGGTGCTGGTCAATGACGGCGCGCCGGTCGACCTGGTGGCCACGGAAACTGAGGCCAACACCGGGATCTTCACGAAAGAAATCGACACGTCTGCCAAGTCGGAAAATGGAAAGCTGTCGATCAAGTCGGGTGACCGGATCACAATCCGGTATCTGGACACTCACAACACGTTCCCCGGACATTCGGTGCCACGGGAAGAACTCGTCTATGTGGTTCGGCCCTCCTCTGCAACCGTCCGAGTCCTCGAAACGCGGGTGGTTCCTCCTCCCAAGGAGAGCCGCGTACCGCCTCAGATTCTGGTCCTGCCCAGGAAAGAAAAGGAACCGGCGGTCAGTAGCGTGGCGTTTGAAGCGCCGTTTACGGTTGAGGTAATCGATCCCGATTCGGCCAAGGATAGCCGAAGCACTGCGGTCGTGACGCTGACTACCACCGATGGAGCGAAGGTCGATGTCGAATGCGTGGTCTCACCGCGTTTCTCGGACATTGGAGGTGATGAAGCGGATCGTCAGGCTTTGGAAGAAGGCCGGTTCGTCGGCCAGGTGATTCTGCAATTGGGAAGCAAGAACAGCCCTGCCGTCGTTCCCGTTACCACGGAAATGCCGCGAGACCTGATTGGTCGAGTTCGACTCGGTGAAAAGGCCACCAGTGATACCGCCGCCGCCAACCTGGTCACGCGCGTACTCAACCTGGCCGGAAAGGACACCGTCACCGCCACCTATCGCGACGAACGGCATGGCGAAGGAAAGCCCGCCACGGTCAGTGCCCGGGGGCGACTGGTGTCGAACGGCCAACTGCAGGTGACTGACCGCGATTACGAGAAAGAGGTCTCGCAATTGCATGTGGGTGAGCGGCTGTTTTTGAAAGTGACAGACGCCGACTTGGATACCACCGACGCGCGGGATCACGCCACGGTGCAGATTACGACTGAGCTGGGTGAAAAGGAGATGGTCAAGCTGGAAGAGACGCTCAATCACAGCGGAGTCTTTACCGGATCACTGCAACTGCGGGCGGTCGACAAGCCGACGCCAGGGAACCTGGATGTCAACGATCCCGTCATCGAAAGCTACTTCGGCGATCGATTGATCATTCTGTTCATCGACTCCGCCGCCAGCACGGAAACCGGAACCTTGCAGCAGACACTGGAACTGCCGGTCGTCGTTGGAACCGATGGGCTGGTTGCGGCGTTCAGTAAAACGTTCCACGATGAATCGCTGGCCGTGGAAACCAAGTTCCGGATCGCCGAGAGCTATTTTGAACTGTTCAAGAGTCATAAGACGCTGGGCCGGGACGAAGAGAAGAAGATCGACCTGGAGGCGGGTCGCCGGGTCTTGCGTGAGGTGATGGAGGACTATCCTGATCCCAAGTATGCGCCGCGAATCGTCTACCTGCTCGGCCAGTTTGCTCAGGAACTCGATCAGTGGGACGAAGCCATCCGTTCTTATGACACGATCCTGCGTCAGTACCCCGATCACAATCTGGCTCCGGACGCTCAGTACAAGCTTGCCCAGTGTTATGAACTGGCGGGCGATTTCGATCAGGCTCTGGAAGCGTATGTGACACTGGCGGCGACGCATCCGAAGAGTCCCCTGATTCCGAACGTGATGATCCGGATCTCGGACTATTTCTATAAGCACGAGAAGTTTGAAGTCGCAGCGCAGGTCGGGGAAAAATTCCTGGAACGGTTTGAGTCGCACGCCAATGCTCCGCGAATGGCGTTCCGCATTGGTCAGTGTTACTTCAAGGCGAAGAAGTACCAGACCGCCGGCAAATCGTTTGAAAAGTTCACGGAAGTGTTCCCGAAGGACGCTTTGTGCGCGGATGCGTTTTTCTGGGCTGGCGAGAGCTACCGAATGGGGGGCAACAACCGCCAGGCCTTTATCAGTTACAACAATTGCCGCTGGAAGCACCCCGACAGCGAGGGAGCCAAGTACGCCCGTGGACGACTGGCCTTGCCAGAAATGCTGCAGCAGTTCGAGGCTGAAGCCAATAGTGTTGACGACAACAATTGATAGTTCCCGAATGAGGGCAGTCCCTCAACCCAATTCGAGCTACCGCTCGGAAACTGCAACCGCCGCTCCCGTTGATCGCTCACGAAAAGATGCGCGCAAATTGCGAACATCTGATGACAAAAAAATCTAACGATCCCGTTTTGACCGTGGCCACAACGGTCGCAAGCAGTTCCTATTCAGATCCACAACCACTTGAACGCTCGAGAACCATACCGATGTGGCTTCTTTTTCTGACGCTGATCATGGGGCAACAGGATTTGCCCGGCACTCCGGATCCGGTTGCAGCCCCTCCTGTGGCTGCTGCGGCTGAGGGGCCTCCAAAGGGGCCTGCGGCCGCTCCCAAGGAAGCGACAGCCAAGACCGCGGAACCTGCCAAGGGGGAGACGGCTCCAGCAGCAGCCTCGGAAAAGTCTGCCGAGACGACGGACAAATGGCTGAATGACATGTTGCACACCGGCGCCATGGGTTACATGATCGACGGCGGGATTTTCATGTGGCCGTTGCTGGTGCTGGGGGTCCTGGCACTGGGAGTGATCATCGAGCGGTTTCGTGCCCTGATGATGCTCAATACGCGTGCGGAAGCGCTGCGGACCAGGGTGCGGGAACTGCTGGAAGCGGACAAGATTGAAGACGCACTGAATCTGTGTGATCGTGAGCAAGGACCCGTCCCTGCGATCCTGGCCGCCGGCTTGCGAAAGTACCTGCTGGCCCGCCGACTTGGTTACGATGCGGCGAAGATTGAAGAGCAGGTCGTGAAAGGGATGGATGATTATTCGATTCACATCGTGGCGGCGATGGAACGTCACCTGCCGATCCTGGCCACGGTCTCCAGCGCCGCACCCATGATCGGATTCCTGGGAACGGTCCAGGGGATGGTTCAGTCGTTCGCAGACATCGTCGCCAAGATGGGCGAAATGAACATCGTTCAGGCGGCCGCGGATGGGATCAAGGTGTCGCTGCTGACAACCGTGCTGGGACTGATCGTCGGGATCCCTGCGTTCATCGCATTCAACTACTTCACCAGCGCGATCAACCAGTTTGTGCTGGATGTCGAAGAATCGGCTTCGGAACTGATCGAATCCGTCACGATGCAGCTGGCGTTCGCCGAGCGTACGGATGCGACAGTCTCCTCGCCGACGACAACCGGTTGATTTCGACCGGCACCGATTTCGTGAACTTGATCCTTTGGTTGAAGTGACATGCGGCGTGAACGTGGAACCAAGAAGTTGCTGGTCGAGCCCGCGGCGGTCGCGACGGGGGATATTGCATTTAATCTGATCGTCTTTTTCCTGGTGTGTGCGTCCGTTCAGCCCGACAGCGGCAAACGCCAGGATCTGCCTCGTGGTGAGCAGACCAGGCAGCAGGACCAGAAGAACCAGAATATTGAACTGTCCCTGACGCGCAGCCGGACCGTCGTCACCTTGAACGGCGATCCGGTCAAGTCCGAAGAACTTCCCGGTCGACTGCGACGATTGCTGGAAGGAAAAAAGAAGCCGGAAGATCGAGTCGTTGTCGTAAAGAGCAAGCCGGATGTTCCGTATGATCACTGGATCGCCACCACCTCGGTGGTTCAGGAACTGGGAGCGAACATCACCATCCAGCGTGAAGAAGAGAAAACCGTTACGGTCGGGCAGTAGCAGCATATTTCCCCATGAAATTCAAACGGCGAGCAATGAAGGCGGATGTCCCCAGCACGGCGATGGGGGATATTGCGTTCAATCTGCTGATCTTTTTTGTGATCCTGGCACGTGCTCAGGATGACAGTCATCTGCAATGGAGTCCCGCCGCGGCGGCAAAACTGGAAAACATTGCGTCCGCCAAGGTGACAGTCCTGATTGATCGCAACAACAAGCTGTATCTGAACGGCCAGGAGATTGGTCAGGGCCAGCTGGCACGCGGGATTACAGACCTGCTGGGATCGAGCCCGCAAGGACAGCGAACGGTCTTGTTGAAAGTGCATAAGGAAGCGACCGCCATGTATTACGAACCGGTGATCGAATCGATCAGCGAGGCGGGGGGCGATCTGGTGCATATCCTGGAAGAAAAACGATAGTCGCTCGCGACCCGTCGCGAGCGGATCTCATTAAGGTCAAGTCATGATCAACGACATCAAGAATCTGAAGGAAAACGGGGGCGCTTCGGTCCAGGAGCTGCGCGAGTTTTTCAAGTCGCTCAAGGCGAAGAATCCGCAGGAGGTCATCGGCATCGTCTCGACCAGTTTGCTGGTGCAAAGCCTGGTCCTGTCGTGCTTCGCCACCGCGGTGTTCATGGTCGCCTTTACAGTGGGACCCTACATGCTGTACGGACCGAACAAGCCTGCAGCGGCCGGCGCCAAACCTGCGGCCGTTGCCAGCACGTCGTCCGCGGCGCCAGCATCGACGGCGATAGCCCCTGATGCGACTGCGTCGCCTGGGGCGGCAGGAACAGCTTCCGTTCCTGATGTCGAAAAAGCGGCGAAAGTGATGGGACTTGATGAAACGAAGCCGGCAGATCCCAAGAAGAATCCCCGCGACAACCCGGATCTGGACAAGCTCCTGGATGGCCTGTAACAGCTGCGGCGATCCCCATCGCCTGAGCCGCCTTGCGTCAACTGCAACATGCAGACCCTTCAACGTGCAGGACGTGGTTGACCAGTCCATCGCGTTCCCGTTTTTCTGGCACGCTGGTGACCTTGAAAGGATGAATTGACTCTGACTGGCAACACCACCAGCAGAGGTTTGACCGCAATCCAACCATGACGACTTTGCTCCAATTTCCCGCGCGACTGATTCAATGGACCTGGTGCTACGGCCTGGTCTGGTTGATTGCATTCGTCGTCTGGCGAATGGGCAATCTGGTCCCGTCGTGGCTTCTGGCAATCGCCTTCCTCCCTTCGGCAGGATTTGGACTCGCATGGATTCGATCCTTGCGACAGCGTCCGGGGACCTCGTCTTTGCAGTGGAGTGCCCTACTTTCGTTCCTGTTCCCCTTCTGGTGGCAACTCGCTGTATTCCTCGCCGATTTCGTTGGCCTTTCCGAATTGCGACAGGGGCTGGTCGATACCGGAATTTTCGGGTTGTTCCTGATCGGGCTGTCCTGGCTGATCTGGTGGGTCGAGAAATCGTCCCGACGCATCGAGCAACAGCGGTTGGATGTCATTCTGGAGTCTGGGCCGCTGCTGACTTCTCTCGCAACCGCCGTGGATGCGTATGCGAAGAAACAGCGGCGAGGTTGGAATCCACTGGATCCGGACGCCTGGTATTACGGGCGCGGCAGCCGCAAGCTCAAGCAATCGATGCTGGCGTTCATGACGTACGGCATGGCGTTCTGGCTGACCATGACACTGATCTCGCAGATCGGTGGCTGTCAGCAGACCTACGAACTTCCTGCGGGAGGTGGCCAGCAGAAGACGATCGCCCAAACGGTGAAAATTCAAAAGGTGGTCCGGAAGAAGTACGTCGTCAATCCGTTCAGCTCAATCAATTTCAAGGTTCCGACGATCGACACAGTGGACCCAAAACTTAGCGAGGTGACTGCGCATCAGTATGTCGTCGGTTACGGTGAAGGTACGGGCGCCGGGTTCGCCGGGGGGACGCAGAAGGGAAAAGTCCGACTGATTCGTCTGGAGTACGATGGCGGAGACTGGAACCTGAATTTCGGCATCGGTGGCGACAACAACATGCTGATGGAATACGGGTTGCTGACGCAGCAGAAAGTCGCCGACAAGTCAGAGTCGATCCGGATTTCTCAGCTGTCGTCGTTTCCCAAAGACAAAAGCCCGCCGGTCCTCTTCCTGACGGGGCAGCGATCGCTCTCCGTTTCCAATAACGAGGTCAAAGCGCTGCGCGAATATTTGATCGACAAGCATGGCCTGCTGTTCGCCTCAAGCGGCAGTCGCGATTTCCACAATCAGTTCCTGGCGCTGATGAATCGAGTCCTGCCGGAAGTGCGTCCCGTGTCGGTGCCGCTGGATGACTCCATCCATCGCGTCCCGTTCGCAATCCCCTCATTGCCGTACGTTGTTCCCCATGGAGGGAAGGAACCGCTCGGATGGTCGACGGACGGACGCTGGCTGGTCTACTATCATCCTGGTGACATCAGCGACGCCTGGGCGGACGGGCATTCCGGCGTTTCGTCGGACATCTACAACGGGTGTTATCAGCTGGGCGCCAATGTCATCAACTATGGGCATTTCGAATATTCCAAGTGGCTGCAATTGCGGGGGAAGGGAAAATGACCGAGTGTCGTCACCGGAATGAGCAGCGTTGCCGCGCGGGGTGGGGTCTGCTGCTGAGTTGCCTGTCGCTGATCGTGTTCCTGTCCGGTGCTGCGGCGCTGGCCGATGAGCTTGACGAACTGCCACTGGATGGCTGGAAGCAACTTCGCGAAGTCGAGCGATACCAGTTGCAGATCGCCGAGAAGTACTGGCGGGAACAGAACTGGAGCACGGCGGCGGCTGAGTATGAAAAGTTCATGGAATTGTATGAGAAGAGCAACGGGGCGCCGTATGCGCAATTGAAGTGGAGCCTGGCTCAGGTCAAGCTTCGCAAGCAGAACACGGCAATCAAGGAGGGTTTTCAAACCGTCATTGACTACTGGCCCGATTCGCCCCAGGCGATCGCGGCGGCCTACTATATCGGCCGGACTCAAAAGGAAATTGGTCGCACGCGTGAGGCGAAAGTGGCACTAAAAAGTGTTGCCGCCAAGCACCCGCAGCACCTGGTCGCAGTCTATGCGATTCATGACCTGGTCGACATGGCCACTGCCGAGAATGATGTTCCGGCTCGCGTCGAACTCTGGAAGAAACTGACGTTCGACATCAAGCGCTCCCGCGATTCCAACGGACCGTGTGTCCAGGCGTCGCAGCAATTGGCGACGCATTTCTTCAAAGAGGGAGCGTTTGAAGAGGGCGTGAAGGCGCTGGCCACGACGTACAATGAAGCCCAGATGCCCTCGCATGTCGTGGCCTACGTCCGAAATCCACTCGCCGAGTTGATTGCCGTTGAGGAGACACGTGCCAAGGGAGGGCAATTGGCGGACAAGGCGATTGCCTGGTTGAAACAAGTCACTCCCGCGGATAGGACGACTCCTGAATCGCTGCAAATCGCCCGGCAGGCGATGTTCGGGATTGCCGACCTGACCACGCTGGCTCGCCGTGACGATCAGGTGGCCGCGTCGTATGAAGCGATCGTGGCGGCGTTCAAGACGGACGATGAAGCGCTGGGACGACTGGCGGCGTGGTACAAGTCGAAAATGAACTATGACAAGGCGCGGGAAACGTACCTGCGATACGCCGACAAGGGGGAAGGATTGCATCAAGTCGGGTACAGCTATCGTGAACAGCAGAACTGGCCACTGGCGGTGCAGACGTATTCGCAGTTGATCGGGCAGGATCCCGAGCGGAAGATCCGCTGGAAACCGGAACTGGCGGCAACTCACCGGGGAGCACACAAGTGGCCGGAGGCCATTGCCGTCTATGAGGAATTGGTGCGCGACGACCTGGCCAATGCCAATCGCTGGCGGTGGGAAGTCGCCTGCACGCATCGCGATGCCGGGCAGTTCAAAGAGGCGATCGGGCACTTCCGGCAATGTGAGAACTTTCCGGAAAACTACAAGCAGATGGCCTGGTGCCACCGGCAGTTGAAGCAGCCTGCCGAAGCAATCGTGCTGTACAATCAGGTCTCGTCAGACAAGGCTTCCGCGCCGTGGGCGCTTCTGCAGATCGCCTACACTCGAGAGGAATCTGGCCAGACGGAACCAGCGATCCAGGCCTTTCAACAAGTCTGCAAGAAGTACCCCAAGGATCAACATGCGAGCACCGCGCATGCGCATTTGCAGCAGAAGTACAAAATCAGCGTGACGCTGGGCGGAGCGAACGAGGAATAGTTGGCGTCAGAATCCGACAAAGGCTCGCAGCAACGCGCCTGCCACACTGGCCACTCCCCGAGCGGTGTCCCAGTCGACGGATTTTCCCGAGGCGGTGTTCTTGTTCCAGGCCTGCAGCAGTTCCCTGGCCTCTTCGGCCACGATCCCCATGCAGACCATCAACTGTTTGCGGGCAATATCGACAGGGAACCCTTTGGCATAGGGGAACGCCGCCTGCAGGGTAATCCGGCCCTGTTTGTCGACACCGAATGACGGAAGTCCGCGGGTATCAAACGCGGCGTTGAGTAGCGCGGCTGGATTTGTCAACGTCACTCCCGTGAAGGTGGTCAGTGCGACCAGGCGTCCGGCGGGGACACTGCGTGAGATCCCTTCTTTCCATCGCGTCTGCTCGAAGACTTCCATTTCGATGTCGTCGACTTTGGCGATGTAATAGGGACTGCCATCACTGGCAATGGAACGCTGCAGAGGAATCTGCGTTGGCGGGAATGTCCAACCCCTCGCCGGATCAAAGACTTCGTCCAACACCGTTGACGGCTGCGAATTGAACATGTTCTTCAACCCCTCGATCATTTGATTTCCAATCCATTGCGAAGTCTCAGGACTCGGCAGCGGCGCGCATGGTTTCCAGTCCACGGGCGGCGACTTCTTTCGGGTCCTGGCTCCAGAGGGCCTCGTTGAACAGTTCCAGCGACAGCCAGCTTTGATATCCGATCTGTTTGAGCAATCCGACCCACCGCTTCAAATCGAGGTGACCTTCGCCAGGTAAAACGCGACTGTGGTCGTGTTGTTCGAGTCGCGGGGGCGATGCAGGTGTATCGTTGAAGTGGCTGATCGCAATTTGATCGCCGCGGAGTTTTGACAGTGATTCGAACGACCCGCCGCCGCGATAATTGTGGAAGGGGTCGACGATGATGGTCGCCTGCGGATGCCCAGAAAGGGTCATGATTTCCAGCGCCGATTCAATCGTGTTGATCTGCTCCACGAATCCCAGGTACTCCATCGCCGCTTTTACACCGAATGACAGCCCCAGATCGACAAGCTCGCGATAGTTTCGGGCGGCCAGTTCGACATCGACTTTGCCCCCTGCCGGACTGGCAATGGAATAGATGGCGCCGAGATCCGCGGCCTGTTGCAGACGGTGTTTGCACAATTCCAATCCGGCTGCGTGCTCGGTACCGGTCGTATCGCACCAACCGCTCAGATAGATCGTTGTCGGCACTGCCAGGCCCGCGTCGTGAAGCGCTTTCTTAATGTCACTGAGCGGTCGGCCTGAGGCCACAAACGCGTCGATCTCATCATGCCAGAGCTCAATCGCGGAATAGCCGACTTCCCCGGCGATCCGGATTTTGTCCAGGATGGGTGTGGGGCGGATGGTGCTGGCGTTCAGGCAGTACACGAATGAGGCCATGAAAGACTCCTGCAGCAAAGTTGTGAATTGAAAAAAGGTGATGGAAGTCTGAAGATCGGACTCGGTGATATCAAGTGTGCTGAAGTTTGAAGCCGGGCGCCTGGCTGCGAACGCGGTCATGCACAACGAGGCCTTCCATGAAAAATCGATTCCACTTCCGTCCATGGCCCCAATTCGTCAGCGGACTTTTGCTGGCGGTATTGGTCGGTTGTGGAGGGGGCAAAGCGGATCCCCCCGCCCGGGATCAGACCACGAGGACGGCCGCGCCCAAGGAGAGTCGCGACAAAGCCGCGAGCGAGCCTCCTCAACCGGCGACTCGTCCGTCCAATCCGTCGACGACCTCGAATCAGGAACCCCCGGCTCAAGGATCGCCGGCGATTCCCGCGACTGCAACGTTGCCTGAACCGATCTTTCGACCTGATGATGAACATCCGGCGCACGATGATCGGAAGCTGGCCGAATTGGGGATTCGGCATTTCGAATCGACCCGGCTTAAGCTGTACACGGACATCGATCCCGAAGTGGCTGCGACGCTGCCTCCATTGATCGATCAGGCCTATCTGGCGCTCGTGGACTATTTTGGACCGTTACGGCCGAACCGGGCACGAACTGAATTCCACATGACGGGGTACCTGATCAAGGATGAAGCCCTGTTTCGCGAAGCGGGGCTTATCCCCGGTGACTTGCCCCCCTTTGAACATGGCCGCCACCGGCGGAATGAGTTCTGGATGCGCGAGCAGAAGTATGACTACTATCGGCGGCACCTGCTGATCCACGAAGTGACGCATTGCTTCATGACAGTCATGCCCGATACGGATGCGCCTGTCTGGTACATGGAGGGAATGGCCGAGTGTTTCGGGACTCATCGAACAGATGCGGAGGGGAGGACCACCTTTCATGTCATGCCGACATCGCCCGAGGAATTTGCGGGGTCGGGCCGCATCACCGCCGTTCGCACCGAGTTTGCGGAGGGCCGCGCACGATCCATTCCGGACATCCTGGATTTGCAGCCGATCGAGTTCCTCAAGACCGAGCAGTATGCCTGGGCCTGGGCTCTGTGCACGTTTCTGGATACGCATCCACGCTATCAGAAGCGGTTCCGGCATCTGCGAGGTTATCTTCAGCGCAACGCGTTTCCGACGGAGTTCTTTCGAGCCTTTCAACCCGACGCGCGGGATCTGGCGACGGAATGGACGCTCTACATTCAGAACCTGCAATACGGCTATGACACGACTCGAGCGGCCATCACGTTTCAGCCGGGGATGCAGTTGGATGATGCGCAGCCGATACGCCGATTCGACATTCAGTCGGATCGCGGCTGGCAATCCAGTGGAGTACAGGTCCGCGAAGGGGAAAGCTACGACATCGTTGCGACCGGACAGTTTGAACTGGCCAAACTTCCGAAACCCTGGATCAGCGAGGCCCAGGGAATCAGCTTCCGCTACTTCAACGGTCGTCCATTGGGAGAACTACACGGTGCGATCCGCACGGAAACCGGCGAAACGGGTGGGGCAGCGGATTCCATGCTCCGTTCCTTTCCGATCGGCCGGGCGGGGACGATTCAGGCTCGATTCACCGGAACTTTGTATTTGCGGTTGAACGACGAATGGAATTCCCTGGCGGACAACCAGGGAGCCGTATCTGTCGAAGTCCGTCAGCATAGACCATAGGTCCATGCCGCCTTTGTGCTGAACCCCTGGTCAGGAGGGGAGCAGTTCGGCGATCGGTTCTCCAAACGGCAGAATTGGCATGGGGCCACCGCGGTGATCCGGGAACGAATCGGTGTAATCGATCCCCAGGTGCCGATAGACGGTTGCCCACAGGTCGTTGGGTGTCAACGGGCGATCGGCCGGGTGTTCCCCCTTTGAATTGGTGGAACCGAT
>Ga0265327_10002550_pt1 | contig 18936 bp, 17 predicted proteins | sample 41621metaG_FD_202089 | JGI IMG/M metagenome (GOLD analysis project Ga0265327, IMG submission 202089) | Rhizosphere microbial communities from Carex aquatilis grown in University of Washington, Seatle, WA, United States - 4-16-21 metaG | ecosystem: Host-associated > Plants > Roots > Rhizosphere...
CGCCGGGGACGATGTTCCCCACGACCGAGACGATCCCGCTTCACCCCATGGAGAGCAACGGCAGCGTCAGGCTGTCATCACCGGAAAGGACGGTCAGGTTGGTCTGAGCGAGAGTGTGCGACGCCTGGTCCATGGAACCGGTCGCTTCTTTGATGGCGACAACGGTCGGAATCTCTGCAATTCGTGCGACGACGTCCGGTTCCATGTTCTTGGCGGTACGTCCCGGGATGTTGTAGAGGATGATTGGGATGTCGACCGCTTCCGCAATCGCGCGATAGTGCTGATAAAAGCCTTCGCCGGTCGGCTTATTGTAATAAGGAGCGACCATCATGGCCCCATCGGCGCCGCACGACTTGGCAAACCGAGTGCTTTCGATCGCTTCCTGGGTGCTGTTCGAACCCGTCCCCGCCATGACCTTGATGCGGCCGGCGGCCTGTTCGCACACGATGGCGATGACCCGATTATGCTCCTCATGTGTCAACGTCGGGCTTTCGCCGGTCGTGCCCACGGGGCAGAGCCCATTTGTTCCCTGTTCGATTTGCCAGTCCACGGCCTTTCGCAGTGCCGCCTCGTCCACCTTGCCGTCCTTGAACGGTGTGACGATCGCCACGGTCAATCCCGCAAACTGTTCACCCTTGCGTGCCATTCTGAATTCGCCTTCAACTCGTCGAAGAGAGGTGCGCCTGCAGTCTTCGGTGCGCACCGAAATTGTGGTCATTCCACTTCCCTGTGCCAGCGTCGAAGACAGGGCCGGCTCGGGAAGCCTTTCGATTACTTCCTGTTCCGCCAGTCAATGCCGGACATTTCCGAGAGCGCCAGCATCAGCGCATGAGTCCCGTTTCGACCCCAGCCCTTGGCCTTGACCGACAGGTACAACTGCTCACCCAGAGCCAGGCCCGGCAGTGACAGCCCCATCCGCCGGGCCTCGGACAAGGCAATTCCCATGTCCTTGATGAAGTGTTCGACAAAGAATCCTGGATCAAAGTTGTTGTTCATCATGCGTGGGCCAAGGTTGCTCAGTGACCAGCTTCCGGCCGCGCCTGGGCCGACCGATTGCAGCATCGTCGGCAAATCCAGGCCTGCCTTGTAGCCGTACAGCAGGGATTCGCAGACGCCGATCATGTTGGTGGCAATCAAGATCTGGTTCGCCATTTTCGTGTGCTGGCCGGCCCCTGCGGCACCCTGGTGGACGATGGTTTTCCCCATGGCGGCGAACAGCGGTTGGATGGCGTCGACGACTTCTTTATCGCCACCGATCATGATCGACAACGCGGCATTCTTGGCGCCGATGTCGCCGCCGGAGACCGGGGCGTCGACACTGGAGACTCCCTTGGTCTTGGCTGTGTTGTAGATTTCGACCGCCAGAGATGGTTCGCTTGTCGTCATGTCGACCAGGACGTTTCCTGGCTTGGAACCTGCAAGGGCTCCGGACGATCCCAGCATCACTTCACGAACATCGCTCGGAAATCCCACGATGGAAAAAATCACATCGGACTGCTCGGCGACCGCTTGAGGTGTACTGGCCCATTTGGCCCCGCGGGCGATTAACGCTTCTGCCTTCGCGGGAGATCGCGTGTAGACGGTCGCCGAATAGCCTGCGGTCATCAGGTGTCCGACCATGCTCGACCCCATGACGCCCGTTCCGATCCAGCCAATTCGCGTAACTCCCGGAGCAATCGCCAATCCCGACATGTGGTTTTTCCGTTGCAAAGTCTTACGAGACAGGTGGTAACGCATTTCGACCCACAAGCGGTGCCCATGGGCACCGCAGGATCGGTCGCCAGAGACTGGCGAGGCTGAGGAAAACTTTCGCCAAGTATATCGTCGGGCTGTTCGATCGTCACGTTTGTGAAAGGCCGTCTCCTTCGCAGGGCAGGCAGCTTGCCCGTCGATTGGGCAATTCCTTCCCGCAGGGGAATTTGATTCCACCCGATTGCGCTGCCATCGGCTTCGGCTTTCCGATCGGGAACCATGTTTCGCGCCCGGCGGAATTCTGTTTGCGTCCCTGCGGATCGAATCGTCAGATCAACGCGATCTCGATCCTTCCTCAATTGGATCAGGCGGCGGTCTTCAACCAGCTTTCCTTCAACACGGTTCATGGCTTCACCGCCCCCTATTCCGGACCGAATGTCATCCTGCAGGGGATGAAACTTCCGGGATGGAACTGTCCGTCAAGTCCCTGCCTGACAATCGGGGTCAGCGGGTCGGAACAGTGCTGGAACGGCGGCAATCCGCAACTGGCCGACTATGTGGGAATCGGCGGAGCGGCGCCCGATCCTGCTGGCCGGACAAACTTGATCAGTTCGAGCAATTACGATGGCGGTCTCTACAGCGCCAATGGCCTGCTGAGCGGCGCGAATTCGGTGAAATTGGCCGACGCCACCGATGGACTCTCCAACACATTGATTGTGGGAGAGAATTCCGACTTCACGCAAACCAGTGGCGGGCCCATCGACATCCGGTCGAACTATTACGGCGCCTGGTCCGGCTTTACCGTCCCGAACAATCCGTGGTCGGGGACCCCGGATTCCTGGAGCACGGGGATTACGACCGTCCGCCGTGAGAACAGGCCAGGTGCTTGTCCTGCTCAAGCTGGTCATTGTGGTCGGCTGCGGACAACCTGGAGCACCAAAAACGGCCGGCGCAAGCGGCCAGGTCACGCTGCAGGGGCAACCCGTTACAACAGGGCAGATTTATTTCGTTGCCGCCGAGAAGGGCTTTTCTGCGAACGGATCGCTGGGAGCCGACGGAAAGTACGAAATCTCGAGCAACCTGCCGCCCGCCAATTACAAGGTGTTCTTTACGCCTCCCAGGGCCGCGAATGCGCCGATGCCAGGCAAACCATCCGTTGAAACAAAGGTCTTTGAACTGCCATCGCAGTACCTGAACGAGACGACGAGCGGGATGTCGGCCGAGGTCAAGGCGGGCGACAACACGATCGATTTCAGGCTGAATTGATCCAACCGTTACGGGGAGACCCTGTCCAGCGCCGCACCCAACTCGGCAGTGCTCTGGAAGCGGTCTTGCGGCTTCTTTTCAAGGCACTTCAAAACCAGCGCATCGATTCGCCGGCTGATTGATGGGTTGTGCGCCGATGGCGGAACAACACGGGATCATTGACGCGGACCAGACCAAAATCCACGACCTTGATGACGTCCTGAATTCCTGCCACCGAAGTGGTCATCAGGTTGGGTGATTTCAGATCACGGTGGACAAGTCCGGTGCGATGAGCTTCCTCCAGAGCCGCGCGGGTCTGGCCGGGCAAATGCGTCGTCCTCTCGGGTGTGAGTGGTCCATTTCGGTCGACCAACTCCTCGAGTGTGAGCCCGTCCAGCAGTTCCATGACGTAATAAAAGCTTCCCAGCACGCTGCCGCCGTAATCAAAAATCCGGACCGTATTCCAGTGCGACAAGCTGGCCATGGCCTGAACTTCACGCTCGAACCGAGACAGGGCAACTCGATTGGACGCGGATTCCGGCAGGATCAGTTTCATTGCGGAGCGACGATGCCGCAACGTGTGTTCCACCTCGGAGACCTGCCCCATTCCCCCTTCGCCAAGCTTGCGAACCAATTTATATTGGCCAACGAATATGCTCAATAAACCCGATGAGGAACTGGGCGAGCATGATCAATCTGGAGACACGTGGCCTGACGATTTTTGCTCTGGCAAAACCGTTTCCCGGACCGAAGTTCCGCCGCGTTCGTGAGGTCGGTTTCGTCCCTGTTTGACGCGCTCGAACTCCATGTCGAGCGCACCCCACAGTTCGAACGATCGTATTTGCTGACGGAGAACTGCAGCAGGACGTGTCGACTTCCCGTCCATTTCAGGCAACGCCAGCGATGGGCCTGAGTCGGTTTTCTCAATTAGTAGGAGGTGGGAACGGGAGTCATCTCACGCGGAACCTCGGGAGAGTCCAATTGCGTCAACAGTTCCGAGATCTCGTCGTGGACTCGTTGCGAGTGACGCACAATCAGTGCGGTTCGCGTTGTTCGAATCACTCCCGGTCGAACTGGCGACTGGGGCTCGGGTATGGTCCGGGCCTGCATCTCTGCTGAATTGCGGTTCGACGATTTGGTTGGGCTCTGACTCTGATCCCAGGTTCCCGGGGCGACCGTGCTGCCGATGATTTCTTCGAGTTCCGCCAGCGTGAATTCGTTCAGTCGACTGACATTGTAGACCCGGACTTCAGTCAGCGAGTCCGCCAGCGACCGCGTGGTGATCAAGAGGACTTCATTCCGGATCACGTAATCCAGATTGTTTTGTTCCAGCATCATACCGAGAACGCTCTTGAATGAGACGTTCGAACTTTGAATGTTGACCGGTTGGTCCTCGGAAACGCCCTCGTCCTGCAGGGCTCGATGATCAATTTCAATGGGGATGTTGTGGACTTCGGCCAGATATTTGAGCGCCTCGATCAACGGGGTCTCGGTGAAGTTGACTTCATTGGACATCGGCAGCGCCGCTTCAATACGACGGACGAGCGGGCTTCGATGTTTGCGATCCCAGTTTCGGTTTGCTGTGGGAGGATCCTTGGCGTCGCTTCCGGAATGCGGAGGTGGGGAATCGGAAAGTGATGAGTCGCGGGCCGGGATTTCTGTCTCGGCCGCAAACGGACTGTGATCGGCATCGGCCGCCACCTTGCGCAATGGGATATCCTCAGCCGCAACACGTGCCGATTCGCGCGACGGGTCCGTCACCATCCCCAGCCCGAGAAACCCCAGCAGCAGACCTGACCGCCAATTCACTCCGACTCTTGCCATCATCGCGATCCCTTTCGTTCCGCTGAATTCCGTCACTCGCCCCCCCGTACCATTGTGGGCTCGGTCGAATGCTTTTTGCGCCTGTATTCTCCAAAAACTGTTCTCATTCCCTCAGGTCGTTCTGACACCGCTTTTTCGAGCGGAACGCATTCCCCTTCGCAATCAAACCCGGGCCGTCAGTGAATTTTTCCCTACACACGTGCCCTCGAACGGCGACTTGTGTCGCTCGGAAATGAGCTGAGACAAATCGACCAAATTCGAAACAGTGACCAATCACGGGAAAGGGAACAGAAATGGGCTCAGTCTATGTTCGTTGGGAAGGAACGTGTCCTCAGATCGATCGGCAGCAGGAGTTGATCGGCTACCTCCAGGAACTTGGCGCGCGCTGCGAACAACGGCTGCAGTCGCCACCTGCGCGGCCAGCATTTCTGGAACTGATGTCCGGAACGAGGGAGCAGGACTCGCCCAAGATTCCGGTGGTGCGAATGTTCGATGAAGAGATTACCGGCCGGATTGTGCTGGACCCGTGTCTGGCCCGGGACGCTCAATCATTGCAGAGCGACGTTCAACGTCTTCAGCCGGAGATGATCGCCATCGACGGCGGCGGGCTCGAAAAGAATGAAGCCTTTTGCCTCTCCCTGGGTTCCGGCGGCGCACAGTGGTGCCTGGGCCTGAAGCGAATCCAGGTCCATGGAATTGATTTCCGGGTCTTCGATCCGCGGAACCTGTATCCCAGTGCAGATCGGATCAGCTTTGTGTTCCTGTCGTGCCCCGAGCTGCCCGCTTTGGATGGGTGTCTGGCACAAATTGAAAACCACGAACAGGTCCAGGCTTACCAGAGCGACGCCATTCGCGCTGCGGACTGGTACGTTTCCGCGCCGTCGATTCACCTTCGCTATTACCTGGAAGAATGGAGCGACCTGCTGCTGACCTGGATCAAGCAGTTCTTCGTGCCGGATCTGGCTTACCACCGGTATGAAGAAATGTCGCAATACGATGCCTTGTCGGCAGTTGTGCAACAAATGATCGATGAGCACGGCGAAGACTTTGCAAAGCGATCCCTCTTTCAGTACCTGCTGGAATCGTTCGAACGCGAGGCGGATGAATGGATTCAGAAGATGGCCCAGATGCGGTAATTTCTGCCGAAACTGGCCGTGACGCGTTTTCGCAGTTCTCCTAGAATCCCCCGATCAATCGGCTGCCAGGGATCGGTACGGGTGGCTGGAGAACGTCCGCAAGTCGAATGGAGTGACAGGGATGACGTTGCAATTGCGGCAGGCATGGGGAGTGTTCTGGGGATTGGCCGTTGTTTCCGTGGCCGCGACTGCGTCCGCTGCCGGTCCGACCGTCAAGGAACTGCTGACGTACATCCCCAAGCAGAAGGATGTGGAATACGAAACTCCCAAAGCGGAAGACCTGCCCAAATGCAAGGTGGAAGCGGAACGCAAGGGGAAGGGATCGGGTTGGGCCGTGCTGGGACCTGCCGGCCAGGTGCTGCGACGATTCCTGGACACCGATGGCGACAAGAAGATTGATCAATGGCGGTATTTCAACCAGGGGGTTGAGGTCTACCGCGACATCGATACGAACGACAACGACGCCGTGGATCAGTCCCGTTGGCTGAACCTGGGGGGATCTCGTTGGGGGATCGACCAGAACGAAGACGGCCGAATTGACGTCTGGAAGATGTTGTCCGCGGCTGAGGCTTCAAAGGAAGCGATCCGGGCGATGATTGCCGGAGACGAAGTTGCGCTGCAACTGGTGATGGTCAATGCCAATGATCTGAAGGCGATCGGATTAAATCCCCAACTCGCAACCAAGTTGCTGGAATCGTCAGCGGATGCGGGGAAAAAGGCCAAGGCGATCATGGCCAAGAGTCGGGCGCTCAACGCGCAATCGAACTGGATTCGGTTCGATGCCCAGATGCCCAGCACCATCCCCGAAGACGAAGAAAAGGCGACCGGGGACCTTCAGGTCTACGAAAACACGATGGCCATCATCGAATCGCAGGGAAAGTTCGTCGGTGTTCAAATTGGTGAGATGATCCGTGTCGGCGAAGTCTGGAAGCTGACTCAGGTTCCTCAGCCGATTGAAGGGGACGGCGTTCATGTTTCCGCGGGCGGATTCCTGATGCAGCCGTTGCTGGCTGTGGCGGGTGGGGCCGCGACGCCGGGAACATCTCCGGAAGTGGAAAAGTTGCTGGTCGAATTGCAGTCGATCGAGAAGGACCTGATGAAGCCGAATGCCGAACGCGCTGCCATCAAGACTCTGATGGGCCGTCGTGCGGATTTGCTGCGTAAAGCGATTGATCTGGCCGAGACCGATGACGAAAAACTGCTGCTGACCAAGCAGATGGTCGACGGCTATGCCCTTGCCGCGCAGATGGGGACATTTCCGGAAGGAGCGTCCGATTTGCGAGCGATGGAACTGGATTTGCGCCGCCGCAGCCCGAAATCGGTTCTCGTCCCATATGTCTCGTACCGTAGGATCCAGGCCCAGTATTACGTCGATCTGCAGCAGGTCGAGAAGGACAAGGCGGCCGAGGTGCAGAAAGAATGGATCAAGGGGATGGAAGATTTCCTGAAGGAATTTCCTGATTCTGAAGATGGCGCCGATGCCATGTTGTTGCTGGCGCACCACGAAGAATTGTCGGGCCGGAACAAGGAGGCCGCCGACTGGTATCAGCGACTCGTGCGGGAACGTTCCGGGACGGAATCCGGGAACCGTGCCGCGGGAGCGTTGCGGCGAATCGATCTGAAGGGGAAAACGCTGGTGCTGGCCGGTCCGGGGATTGAAGGAGGGGCCGTCGATATTCGCAGTTATCGTGGCAAGACCGTACTGGTCGTCTTCTGGGCAAGCGAGTATCGCGTGTGCGAAGAAGACCTGCCGCAGTTGAGGGCGATGTATCAGGAGTACCGAGCCAAGGGATTTGAAATCGTCGGCGTCTGCCTGGACTCCCAGAAAGAGACGGTCAAACCGTATCTGACGCAGAACCGCATGACGTGGGCTCAGATTTTTCAACCCGGCGGCCTGAACGCCCCAGCGGCCCTCAATTATGGAATTGTGTCGCTGCCAACGATGTTCCTCGTCAATGCCGACGGAGTGGTTCTCAGTCGCAATGCCACGGTGGAAGAAGTCAAAACCGCCCTTCGCACATTGCTGAATAAATGAGTGCTGAGTTAAGCGTTACAATTCTGAAGCTGCCCGGCACGGTCCCGTGGCAGCCAATGCCTCGCGCCAGGTGGGCTCGATGGAAACTCTGAACTTGGCGCAGGTGATTGTCACTGCCATCGCTGTCATGTTGATGGGAACTCCGCTGCTTGTCCTGTCGTTCCTGGCAGGACGTCGGTCCAGCGTGAAGGGCCGAAGTTATCGCCTGGATCAGCTTCGTTCCGATGCGACGTTGGGTGGATCGTGCTGGTGTGTCGAATTTGACGGCGATGCCGATCCAGGGACTGTCGAATCCATCGTGATTGACCTGGAGCAGGTCGGTTGCCGGATTGTCGGCAGCAGCCGTTCTACCGAGGGGAATCGACAGACCCTTGAGGGGTTCCTTCATCTCGGGCGGCTTTGCTGCGTGTCGATTGATGAAAACCGCGATGGAACCTGGCTGGGAACCATCACCGCCGAACTGTTGCCGGGTGAGCAGCAGATGACCGGTATGCGAACTCGCTGGTCGCCTCAGTCGCAGACGCTCAGTATCCGCCGAGCGACGTTTACCCGGCTGGTTTCTTGATCGCCGGGATGCGAAATTGCCTCTGCCCAATGAGTCTCTCAATCGACGGCCCTGGCACGCGTATCGAGGGGCATTCGACACTGCCTCCGCAATACCGAATTGATTTCGCGGCGATGATGCCAATTGCATTCGCGGACCTCGCGCATGTGGCGATTCGGCATCATCGCACCTTTTGCGAAGCCTCGTCGATCGAACACGATTTCCATCGCACGTGGTGACTGGTCGTGGGAATCCGCTCCGTGTGATCGCGAACGGTCGGCATCTTCCGCATGGTCGTTAGAACCGACTGGACTTGCCGTCTCGGGACAACAACGCTCAGAACTTCGCCGCAATGTGAACAGGATTTGCTTTGGTCACGTCCGCGGGCATGACTCTGGCTCGCGTGGCACGCCCAGGGGGGCAGATTTCGACCCCGGCGCTGTTCACGGAATGCACGCTCATTCCGTAATGGTGGCCCGGGCGGGTGTGCCCAATTATCTCGACGACATTTCATTGACCGCGGTTTTTTACTGAACGGCGCCATGATCGGTGGCATTCAGATTTCCATTGTCAACTTACGAAGGGACACAGCATGTTTGGACCGAAATCGAAGAAGCCAGCACAGCCGATGAACTCAATCGTCTCTGCTCCCGTCGCCATGGATTCCGATCCTGCTCCGCAGATGGAAATCGAACGTGTGGCTCCGCGGCAGGCCGAATGCCCGAAGAACATGATTGGCAAGGGGACCGTGATTGAGGGGAACATCATCGCCGAAGGGGATCTGATCATTGAAGGGACCGTGCGAGGCGATGTGACGACCAAGACCACGCTGATTGTCGGTCCGACCTGCGTCATTGAAGGGAATATCGTGGCCGAGCATGCAGAAGTTGCCGGCCAGGTGAAGGGGACCGTTCAGGCGCTCGGGCTGCTGATCATCAAGTCGTCCAGCATGATCGATGGCGACGTATTGACGAAGAACCTGAACGTGGAATCTGGCTCAACGTTCAATGGCCGTTTTACTGTCGGTTCGGTGACCAGCACCAATGGTGCGACCCGAAAGGGAGACATGGCGGCGTTGAAGGCCGACTCGAATGTCCTGGGGGGAGATATTCGTCGTCCCTCGCCGAGCAATACCTCGGTCCCGTCGAAGGTCTGAGCTGTTTCGCGTCAAAGAATGACGCAACACGCTGCCCGACAATCGCGGCAGCGTGATTGTTTCGTGAGCGATCCACAGAAGTGGCTGTTGCTGTTTCCAATCGGTCGCTCGAATTGGGTTGAGGGCACGGCCCTCACGAGGAGGACATGTGGTGGCGCAGTCGACGGTTGCAGGCTCGATAGAACGCTGTCACAGGCAACTGGGTCGGCTGCAGTCCATTCGAGGCGAGGTGTCGGCAGCACTGCGGAAGATTTCGAGTGACCTGCTGGAAACAGGCTGCGCCCCGAAAGCCGAGAACCTGGATCCGCTGGTGCGCTTCCGGGAAGACATTCGCGAGTTGCAAGCCAGTCTTCCTCGACCCACAGGCGCTCCGTCGACGGAAACCGGCACGGGTGGCCCGCTGTCGCTGAACGGATGCGAGGAAGAACTGAATGCGCTGGAATTGATCCAGACGGCATTGGCCCGACTGGATTGCATCGGTCGGATCCGCCATGTCGACCAGCCGGACTTTCCTCCCTGGATTTGCTGTCGGGAGGACGGGATCAGGCTGCGGGAGGACCTGTTGTCGGCCCCTGCCGTCGCGCTTCGCGAAACGGCAGAACAGTTCCTGGCCCCACAATCACCTCTCAATGCCATCGTCACGCTGATTGCCGATGGATCTGAACTTTCTGATGACCGCTGGTCCCTGCTGCTGGATTCTGTCTCGGCCGCCTATGGCCGAGAGATCTCCATCGCGATCGCCCGCGGCAAACTGATTCTTTAGACCGGGACGCACTCGTCGTGTCTCGTCACTAGCCTCCCATCGAACTAGGAAAATGAAATGAGTCCGCTTCGGTACAAGACCCTGCTGACATATCTCCCTGGCATGGCCTCGGTCGTCAATGCGTTCAATTCCCCGCAGGTCCAGACCGCCGTCTATGACGCCCTGATGGATGCCCTGGACACAAAGCTGGAAGTCGAAGGACTGGGCCGGGGCGCCGGGGATCGCATGCCGCTGACCCAGGTGCTGGCCAGTTCCAGCGCTGAACTGACCCACGACCTTGTCGAAGGCGAAAGCATTCACGCGGACCCGCGCAGGCTGGCCAATCCGGCGACGTCGGTCTTTTAGAATCTTGAGTGAATCGTCCCGCTGAAAGTTTCTGTTCGGAGCGAAGCAGGCGTCCGATGGAGCAGTCATGATTGCTGTGAACAGTCAATTGGGGCAGTCGCTGTCCGCGCTTCGCGACGAAGTGGACCAGTTGCGACAATTCCGCATTGCGCTGGCGAAGCGGTTGGAAGATGAGGCCGATCAGCTCGATTCCGCGGGAATTCCCCCGTCGGCCGACTTGATCAGCGATCTGCGGTCGTACGGCCAGAAGATGCACGATGCCGCTCAAACACTGGGGGCCGGGCAAGGAGCCTTTGGTGACTTGAACGTCGGCGAAGTCTCGCTGGCCGATCTGGAACTCTTGATTGATTCTCAGTTGGACCACCGATTGGCCGAAGTCGTGCTGGAACAATTGAACGACCTGACTCACGTCGATGTTCCCGACTTTGCACCGCTTGTCCTGTGTCAGCGCGAGGCATCTCGACTTTGCGAATTGGCGACCGGTTCCATCGGCGTCGAACGCGATTCCGAACTGGAACTGTTGAGGACGCACCAGCATCCCCTGAATGCGCTGATTCGGTTGTGTGACGAAGGGGATGTCCTTTCCGATCTTGAGTGGACTGAATGTCATGATGCGGTTGCGGCAACGTACGGCCGGCAGTTGGCCACGGCGTTGACCCGCGGCCGAATTCAACGAAGGGCACCCCTTGCCATTCGGCCGACGGTGGTCAGCCCCGTCCCGCCACCGCGCCCCATTCCTAACCCTGCTCCCGCTGCCCCGGTCGTCATTGCCGAGGCGGCCCCAGTCGCTGTCCGTGCGGTGATCTCCACACGCATTCCGGCGGCCGCGCCTGTGATTCCCGCGCCCGTCGCTAGTCAAGCTGCTGCTCCGGTCTACCAGGCTCAGCCTGCTGTTCGTCCATTGACCGTTGTGACGGAACCCCCGGTTGTCGCAAAACCTCTGGTGGTGACGCCACCATTGCCACGTACGCCAGCGGCGATCGACCTTTCTGAATCCGTCTTCGAACCGAAGAATGAGACGATCTTTGACGAGCCGCCCACCAAACCGGGATCCGGCGCCAGGGCACGTCTGGCGGCCATGCCGCTCGAATCGCGGACTCGATCCCAAGGAGCCGTCAATTCCGCGAATGCCATTGTTCCCATGGCCACTCCGGTCACCGCTTCGGTGACAGCATCCGTCGGACCGATCGAAACCGCCGTCGCGCCTCGTTCGCACTCCACCACCGACCTGGTCTTGCGGACCATTCGCGATGGTCGACTGTCCCAAGCATGGCATCTGAATCGCTGCCTGGAACAACGATCCGGGCAAACCGAAACGCCACCGTCATGGTTGCTGCGGGCATTGATCCTGGGCCGCCATCTGAGCTACTCCAAGGGAGAGATTGCCCGCGAACTCGATGAGGCACTGCGGGAGTATCGCCCCGAAGTCTTCGCGGAACGAAGTCACGATTATCAGCTGGCGATGTCGTTCCTGCTGAGGGGGGCCGCACTTCCGGCCGCATTGCTGGCAGGGTCGGCTCCGGCGGCGGCGCTGCTGCGATCCTTTAAGATCGCACCCGGATTCAGCCAGCTTTACAACTACTGCAGTCGAGTCGCGCTCTACGGCGACCGGTTGGCGGGAAGCCTGGGAGAAATGTTTCGTCCCACGGGAGCCATCACGGGGGCATCGGAACTGGAAGAGCTGAAAGTCTCTGCCTTGGGATGGCTGCAGGAGACCGCCCGGAAGCACGTCGCGTATTCGCGAACATCGCCACTGTTTCTCCATGCACACTGGACGCTGATGTCTGGTACCGCAGTGCGCTACGCCGATCAAACCTTGATCTGGTGTAAATGGCAGGAGACGCTGACTCTGGCGGGGCGACTGTTGAAACCCGTCATTGAAGGGACCGACGGCGATCGGAACTGGGTTCGCCAGGAGATTGCCCGATTGACATCGCTTATCCGAGTCGAGCCGGTTGATCTTTCCAATCGAGGTCCTGGCCAGGGGACGCAGGCGGGACGCGGAATCGTTCTGCCCCTGGAAGAGATGCATGCGGTCATCCTGGAGGCGGTCGCCATTGCCAATCGCTGGTTGCGATTGTGCCATCAGACCGCCTCGGGCGGCGGTTCGCCGATTCCGCTTGAAGCATTGGAACTGCGTGATGAAATCCTGAAGCGGACCGAAGGGGTATTGGCGGAACTCCATCAACATCGGATGACAGCAACATCGCCGATCGTCGAGGCCTCCGTGGCCTGTTGTCAGCAGACGGTTCGTCAGATCCAGGCACTGTTTGAATCACGCGTTTCACTGCCGCTGGTCGAACCCGATTCGCGGCATGCGTTGAATGCCGAATTGCTGAGGATTCCCGGAATCGAACTCAACGACCAGTGGCTTCCGGAAACCGAGCCCGCTGTGATTGAACGCGAACTGACAGCAAGCCTGGAACGCCCCGAATTGAGTTGGAGCCAGGCCTACGAATACCACGCTCAGAACGGCAACCATGAGGCGACCGGTCGATTGCTGGAACTAGAGGTCTGGACGAATGCGGAAGAACGCGAGTCGCTGCGTTCCCTGCGACCGTCGCAGATCTCGGATTGTCGGGCGACGGCCGAAACCGAACTCCGCGAACTGGGGGCCGAAATTCACAGGATTGTCGAATCGGGAACATGGGGGACGGCAGATTGTGCAACACTCCAGAAGCGATTGGAGCGACTGCGATATGAATTGCCGCGCGTCTTGAATTTTCCGTTGTTTCGCCGCCAGATCAGTCAGCTGCACGCGGCCATCGTCAGGCAAATACACACCTCGGGCCTGCCGTCTGGGCCGGGTGGCGCATCTGGAATGAGTGTTGTTGAAATGTCGGAGCCACGGCGCCGACCGTTGACTGAAGCGGTGTCGCCGCGGCAGCCAGCGATTCCCTCGTGCGACATCTTCTCGGGAGAATGAGCAGATGACGAACGAACACATTCTGACATCCGACCTCGCAATGGCTCGGCAATCGCTTCCCCATGGTGATCCGCGGCTGGCGGATTCGCTGCGAAAACTGGCCATGTTCTTCTGTGAGCAGCGGCAGCCTTCTCGCGCTCGGGGACTGGTTCAGGAACTTTGGCAGCTGATGAAGCTGACTCACGGAGAAACGGATCGCCGGACGGTCAACAGCCTGGGCTGGCTGGCGTCCGTGCTGATCTCCAGCGGCAAACTGGATCGGGCAGAAGCGCTGCTTGCCGACTTTACTGAGCGGTTCTGGAACGAAACCCGACTGGCGCCCGAGCATCGTGCTCCCCTCCTGAACCAACTGGTGGAACTGCTCTACCAGCGTTCACGTCTGGATGAGGCGATGACAGTTTGCCGTCGCGCCCTGAAGATTCTGAATTCCGGCGAGGAACTCTCCGAGGCCGCCCGGGGACAATTGCACCGGGCACGAAACAACCTGGGGGCACTACACGTCTCCAGTGGCGAGTATCGCTGTGCTCAGCGATGCTTTGTCGGGAACATTCGCGATGCCCGGAAACGCCTGCCGGCCGGCGATCCGTCGTTTGTCGCTCAGATTTCCAATCTCGCTGCATTGCTGCGGCTGCGAGGTAAGATCGAACAATCCGAGCGAATGACGATTCATGCCATTCGTCTGTGCCAGCGAGCACAGGGCTGGTATCACCCGCTGGTGGCGCAGGGGCTTTCAAACCTGGGCGCCTATCGACTGCAGGGGGGACGCCCTCAATCGGCCGCATCGCTCTTCCGCAAAGTGCTGAAGATTCGCCGACGCCTGCATCCTGCGGGCCATGCGAACATCAGCCGGTCGCAACGGCAATTGGCCGAGGCGCAATTGGCGCTGGGCAAACACGCCGACGCCGAACGACTCCTGGAACGCTGTCGGACCAGCCTGGAAAGGCAGTCTCCCGTTGATGAAGTCCAACTCGCGCAGACACTGTGCAGCCTTGGATTTGTCTACCTCGCCGCCGGACGTTTGGCAAATTGCGAGCGAACCCTGGAAGAGTCGCTTCGAATCCAGGAACGCGTCCTGGGTCCTTCCAGTTCGCAGTTGATCCAGACTTTGAACGGGCTGGGATGTCTGAACGCCGCACGTGCGAATCCCGCTGCGGCGCGGGTGCATCTTCGCCGGGCTCTGGAACTTTCCGAGCAACATCTCGGGAAGGAACATCCCGAACTGGCGAAAACCCTGGTCTGGCTCGGCGAAGTCTCGTTGGCTGATGGTGGCCTGAAAGAGGCACAACTGTCGCTGGAACGGGCACTGAAACTGCGGGAAAACAGCCTGGGGGTGAATCACCCACTGGTGGCCGAGGTGCTGGCTCGAATTGGTCAACTGGCGTTGGCGCAGGGGCAACCGGCGCGGGCGCTGTCGATCGGAGCCCGTGCCAAGGGGATTTATGATCAGGCACGCGAATGTCTGCCACTGGCCATGGCGGATGTGCTGTCCGTTGCCAGCGAAGCGTCACGCCGACTGCATCGGTACCGCGGTGCAGAAACGATTACGGCGGACGAATTGAAGTTGCGGGAACAAGTGGTTGGGGCCGACCATGTTTCGTTGCTGCCGGCAATTCGTCGACTGGCGAACATCTACCTGGAATGGGATCAGTACGCCGATGCCGAACGAGTTCTCAGGCGGGGACTGGCAATTGCCGAGCGCGCCCTCGGTGTTCTGCATGAGGGAGGCATCCCGTTCACCGAGCAATTGGGGCGGGTGTCGATTGCCAAACGGGATTTTGATGAGGCGACCCGATGGATCGACCGAACTGTCAAGTTGACTCAGCGCAAGTTTGGCGAGCAGGCCGACGAAGTTGCCGTGACGCTGCTAACGTTTGCCACATGCCTGCGTCAGGCGGACCGCAGCCAGCAGGCGGATGAATTCGAACGCCGGGCCATCGAGCTTCGCAATCGAAATTGTCACGTGCTGCTGTGAGCTTCCGTCCGGGTGAGATCGCGATGCCGCGACAAATCCAGTTCACCGGGCCATGGCCCGATTTCGACATGAAAGTGAGTGCCTGAGCCATGACTGTTGTTCGTTACGGGGACTCTGTCCAACTGCACTATACGACTTATGCCGCGGATGGATGCGTGATCGAAACGTCGGTGCAGCGCGATCCACTCGAGTTCACCGTCGGCAGTCCCGAGATCATCGCCGGAATCAACCGTGCTGTCGTCGGAATGCGGCATGGCGAGCGGCGGCGAATTGCCGTTTCGCCCGAGCAGGCGTTTGGATTTCGCGATTCGCGTCTGCAGCAGGTGACGCCACGATTGGGTTTCCTGGAAAAGGCGGACGACGGCGATCAACTGTCCGCCAGCCTGGAAGGGATCGAATTGGATCTGTGGGTTCGTGCGATTACGGAATCGGAAATCACGCTGGATGCGAATCATCCGCTGGCGGGTGAATCGCTGGTCTATGAGATCGAAGTCGTTGCCGTCGCACCGTCGATGGCCGGGTGATGACGGAAATCAACGGAAAGTTGTAATCGGATTCCTGGAAGGAACTGGACCGAGGGTTCAAAAACTGTGCCAGGAGGGTTTCCAGGGGATCGACAGCGGTTCCTTGTCGAACCAACACTGGATGAATGTCGATGTGGATCAGGTGCGGCGTACGGTCTGCCGACGGCAAGGCATGGCTCAGAACAGCGCAAAGGACGGTAGTTTCCGTTTGTTTGCGCTCCTTTGGAAATGAATCATGACACTGAAACTGACTGCGGCCTCGTTCCTGGCGGGCGTGAAGCAAAGCGGGCTGATCGAGTCGGATCGCGTTGACACGCTGATTGCCGAGTTCCAGAAAACCGGGATCGACTGCACGGATTCGTGCGCGATTGCCTCGGCGATGGTGGATCGGAAAGTCCTGACCGAATGGCAGTCGGACAAGCTGCTGCAGGGACGTCACAAGGGGTTCATCCTGGGACGTTACCGGTTGCTGTCGCTCTTGGGGGCGGGGGAAATGTCCGCCGTTTACCTGGCTGAGCACATCTTGATGGAACGCCGGTGCGCCATCAAGGTTCTCCCCGCCAACAAGGTGCAGGACACTTCCTACCTGGGTCGATTTCATCGCGAGGCTCGCGCGGTCGCGTCGATGAATCACCCCAACATCGTCCGCGCCTATGACGTCGACAAGCAGACGGAAAGCGGGACGGATATTCACTTTCTCGTCATGGAATACGTGGAAGGAAAAAACATCGAGCAGATCGTCAAGGAGCAGGGACCGCTCGACTATGTTTCGGCGGTCGACTATGTCCGCCAGGCAGCTGATGGTCTGGGACATGCACATCAGTCTGGGATGGTTCATCGTGACGTGAAGCCTGGCAATCTGCTGATTGATTCGACCGGGGTCGTCAAGCTGCTGGATCTGGGGCTGGCTCGATTCTTCAAGACGAGTGATGAAGAATCGCTGACGATCAAGCACGACGAAAAAGTGCTGGGAACGGCCGACTATCTGGCGCCCGAGCAGGCGGTCGACAGTCACCAGGTGGACGCCCGAGCCGACATCTACAGCCTCGGGTGCACCATGTACTTTTCGCTCACCGGGCACCCGCCATTCACCGATGGAACGCTTGTCCAGCGACTGCTGGCGCATCAGACGAAATCGCCGCCGTCCGTCCGATACGAACGGCCGGACATCGATGATTCGCTGCTGGCGATCCTGGACAAGATGATGGCCAAGAAGGCCGCCGACCGTTACCAGACGGCGGCGGAAGTTTCTGAAGCCCTGGCGCGGTGGTTGATTGAACATGCATCGTCGGCCTGGAAACAGAAACACATGATGATTGTGGCGGCGCTGTGCGGGATGGACGCGTTGCAGGCCGCGCCATCACGCGAAGAAGCTCTGGTGCTCAAGGGAAAAGCGGCGAATGTTCTGGCCGATGAATCCATGGCGGACGATCGGTCAGGAGGGGGAAGTTCGGATTCGGGGATTTCCAATTCGTCGCCGGATCGACCGAGGGCTCCCCGCCGGCCACGCGAGCGACGGCCAGGGTCGAGCGTCCGAATCACAAGTTCGACAACCGACACGGCCATTAAGCGTGAAGTCGAGCCAGTTCAACATGTTGCCTCGCGACTGTCGACTCCGACACTCGCCGCGAGCAGTCCTGCGGTTGCACCGTCAGCGGCAGCACCTGCAGCGGCCGCAGCTTCGAAGGGACGTTCCGTAACTCTGGAACTGCGCTGGAATGAAACCACCCGGCTGGTCGTGGTTGCATTGGGGATGCTGGCGACGATTGTGATCTGCGGATTCGGGATGTGGTACCTGCTGAACCAGTCCGCTCCGCGCAACAATGCGCTGAATCGCACCACACCGAATGGTGCGATCAACTCAAACGCCCAGGATGAGGCGGACCCGGCCTGACGCCATTTTGAGTTTTCCGGGAATTTCCGACCCGCCAACCCATTTTGCGAGGAACGTTGGCGCTGCACGCGTCCGGATCTATTATGATGGTCTGAAGTTTCAGCCATATCCCGGTTCGTCTGATGTTTTGCGTCAATTTCTCAGCGGTGGAACTCGTGGAAAACGATGCGTTTCAATCCAAGTCCTGTGCTGACCAGCTGAAAGCACTCAGCGAGCCGATCCGGTTGCGAATCGTCGATATTCTCAGGCACGGCGAAATGACCGTGGGAGATATTGCCGAGTTCCTCGAAACGGAACTTGTGACGGTGTCGCACCACTTGAAGATCCTGAAACACGCGGGGCTGGTCGATGTGAAACGCGATGGTCGTTTCATGGTCTACAGCCTGCGAAGCGATCTGCTGCAGTCTGCGGGGCGATCAAAACAGTTCCTGAATCTGGGCTGCTGCCGGATTGAAGTTCCGCCGACCAAACCCGAGTAATCCCGCGGGAGCCACACGTGCAGACGAACCAGGTGAAGCAGAAATTGTTGGCCGGCCAGACGTCACTCGGCACCATGATGTTCGAGTTCCCGACGACGGGAATCGCGCGACTGGCCGCGGTGGCGGGCGCGGAATTCGGCGTGTTTGATATGGAGCATACGGGATGGGACATCGAAACCATCCGGATGCTGGTCGCCACAACGCCGCGGGACAGCATGGTCCCGATCGTGCGGATTCCCGCCTGCGAATATCATTTTGTCGCCCGAGTTCTCGACGCCGGCGCCATGGGAATCATGGTGCCCATGGTGGAATCGGTTGAGCAGGCCCGGTTGCTGGTCCAGTCCGCCAAGTATCCTCCCGTCGGTCGACGTGGCGCCGCCTTCACAATCGCGCACGACGAC
>Ga0265327_10002551_pt1 | contig 18935 bp, 32 predicted proteins | sample 41621metaG_FD_202089 | JGI IMG/M metagenome (GOLD analysis project Ga0265327, IMG submission 202089) | Rhizosphere microbial communities from Carex aquatilis grown in University of Washington, Seatle, WA, United States - 4-16-21 metaG | ecosystem: Host-associated > Plants > Roots > Rhizosphere...
GGTCCACTGCACCCAGATCACGGGACCGTTCGCGCTACCGCTCCACGTCGCAGGCATCCGCATGGTGCGAATGAGGGTGGTGACGATATCGAGTGCCTGATACTTGAGCGCCTCAGACCTGAGGGTGATCTTGACGGTATCCGTACCGATGATTTCGTAGGACTTCACGGAGTCCGCGCTACCGGTAGTGATGATGTCAGCGAGCGCGTGCGCTGCACGGTCAATGTCGAAGGACTGGGGGTCAAGGTTGCGACGTCCGGTTTCGCTCATGTAATAAGTATCGGCCCCTACACGGTGGAGGTGTAGGGGCCGATCGGGTGATGCGGGTTACCTCAGGCTGTCAGCTTCCGTTGCGGTAGACGAACAGGTCGAGGGTGGCAACGGTTTTCCACACCCACCGGGAGGGGGTGTTGCATCCGCAGGTCTTCTGGAGTTCCATGAGGTGGACGCCGAAGTGTCGGGAGTTCATGCCGCCCATCGGCAGCACGTTGTCCATGAAGGTGGGGGTTCCCGGGGAGGTGAACATGGTGATGGGGTAGGTGCCCCACGCGTCCCACCACACCGTCTGGACGGTGGGGACGTTGCTTCCGCAGGTGGCGATGTCACCGTCATGGAAGTTGGTGGCGTGCTTGCCGATGTAGTACACGATGTGGTTGGTGGAGTCCATGTAGCCCTCGGTGTGCCACGCACACCAGGCGCCGGAGGTGACGGGCTGGTATCCGGCGGCGGCGAGTGCGGGGGCGCTGTTGAGTCCGAGGAATGCGGCGGCAACGAGGAAGAGTGCAGCGATACGCTTGTGCATGGTTCCCCTTTACTTGATGGTGAGTGTGTCGGTTCCTGCGTTCTCAGTGTAGCTTATCCGGGTGCATTGGGCGGCAATCCACCAGTAGGGTGACGGTGCGCAGGTGTCGATCTGTACGGTGGTGAGTCGCTTGAATGTCCATTTTCCGGCGGCCGGGAATTTGGTGGTCCACTGCGCTTTGAGGTTCCGGTCGAGGGGGTAGATGTGTACGGCGTAGATGACGCCGTTGCGGAAGGACAGGGTTGTGACGTACATGGGGCGTAGGGTTGACGTGTAGATCCCTACGTGCTTGACGATGGCGTGTCCGGCGATCCCGTACCGGATTGGTGCGTTGCGGGTGACGGGGGAGTCGCGGTACCAGTCGGTTGTCTGACTGGCGGACGGCAGGTGTGTGACGATGGTTACGGCGTGTGCAGGTGTGGTGACGCTGAGGGTGAGCCCAACCAAGAGTGCTGTCAGGCTGTAGAGGATTCGGCGCATGGTTCCTCAATGGTAGGCGGTGTGTCGTATACATGTTCGGCCCCTACCGGGTGGAACGGTAGGGGCCGAACGGGCGTTAGACTGTCCTTTTGATGACGAGTCCGGATAGCTGAACGGATACGTACGAACCTGACGAGGTACCCTTGTAACTGATTGAGTGACTTCCACCGGTTGCGATCACGACGCTGTCGAGTGACCAGAGTGCGCCACCTGAAGACCCTGACATGTCCTTGGTTCCGGCGGAAGTACTGTCCACAAGGAGACCGCACACTGAGCCTGTACTGTTCTGCCGGTAGAACGTTTCGAACGTGTACGTTCCGGCGGGCAGATTGACCGAGTAGTTAATACGATCGTTCTGCGCACCACCCGTATCGTTACCCCGGTATCCCGCATAATAGCAGGTTCCCGCTTGCACGAGAGTCCACGTGCCTTGCGTGATGGACGTAGGGGAACCGAGTAGGTCAACGAACATACGGTCACCGACGTTCATTGCGGCGGCCGGTCCGGTGGGTCCGGTGGGTCCGGGGACGGTGGAGGCTGCACCGGTGGCGCCGGTGGGTCCGGCGGGTCCGGTGGCGCCGGTGGGTCCGGTGGGTCCGGGGACGGTGGAGTCCGCGCCGGTGGGTCCGGTGGGTCCGGCGGGTCCGGTGGCGCCGGTGGCACCGGTGGCGCCGGTGGCACCGGTGGCGCCGGTGGGGCCGGTGGGTCCGGTCACGCCCATGGCGCCGTTACCGCCGGTGGCGCCGGTGGGTCCGGTGGCGCCGGTGGGTCCGGTGGGTCCGGGGATGGTGGAGGCTGCGCCGGTGGCGCCGGTGGGTCCGGTGGCGCCGGTGGGTCCGGTGGGTCCGGTGGGTCCGGCCCCGGAGGTGTCGACACGGTAGGTGTCTTCACCTTCGACCTTGGTGATGGTGCAACCGGTACCTTCCTCAAGGTTGATAATTGGTCCGTAAACGTTGGGCGCGGTCATAGGTTCAGGTCCTTTCGGGAGTGCGCCACCGAAGTGAGCGAAATAAGTGAACTTCACGCGCCGATGATGAACAGGTTGCCGTGCACGCTGTCAAGGAAGATGTCCCCAGGAAGCGCGTCGGTGAAGAATGCGGGGTTAGAGGCGATAGCTTCATCGGAGGTGCCTGCGTAGACATACCACTTGGAACCGCGAACACCGTTCGGACCGGTGGCACCGGCTGCGCCGTCCGCACCGGCGGCACCGGTGGGACCGATGGGACCGGTAGGACCGGTGGCGCCGGTAGGTCCGGTGAGGTTACCTACGGGGGTGAAGGAAGCCATGTCAGTACTCCTTAGCTAAAGAGGTAGACAGTACCGGTGTCGAGGTCGAGGTAATGATCCTGAGCCTGCGGTGTGGGCGCGAGCGCGCCGGGTGCGCCGTGCCCTGAATACCAGAGCGAACCGCGTGTACCGGTAGGACCGGCCGCGCCCGTAGATCCCTTGATACTTGTTCCTGTAGTGGCCCATGCCATGAGAGGTTCCTATCTACGCGAAAGATTCCTCGTTGATTTCGAATGCGGCAGTACCGTTGCAGTTCGCGTCATGTCCCGCACGGAAGTAGAGTACGGCGGTTGACTTGAGGGTGCGGACGCCACCGAGGGGGATACGGGGGTTACCTCCCCAGTTGGCGTCAACGGTTGACCATTCGATCCACGTATCGAAGGATGTGAACGTGGACGTGTTGATAAGGGTGATTGAGGACCGGAACGGGTTAGCGGGGAGTGTGGTGGTGGTTCCGGCGAGAGGAATCGGGAAGGTCATGACGGTGGCGTCGGGGGTCGCGGACCCTACACCGATAGCAGTCGGGTAGGTTCCCGGGAAGTCTTTCAGCGGTTCGTCTGACCATTCGACCAGGACGGTAGGGACGAGGGACAACGATCCGAGACTGATGCCTTGAATGGTGGGGATCTTGGAGACGTTGTCGGTCTTGTAAACGTTCTGCTGCAACGGGAGTAGGTACTCCTGCGAGGCGGGGTCTTGGGAGTCGATGCCGGTGACGATAAGAACGTCTGCGGTGTAGTTGGTGAGTCGGACTGCAGTGAACGTCCCGAACCTGCCGGGGGCCTGCAGTTCGACCTTATCGAGGACAACGGTCGCTTCACCGAGTCGGATAGTCACTGACTACTCCTCTGCGACCCGTGCGGCGCGGCTCGCGACCGACGGTCGATTGTTGGGGGCGATGGGGGATGCCGGTGTGGGTTCGCTGAGGGTGCCACCCTTGGTGAGCTGGGAGACCCCGATCAGGAGGATGATCAGTCCACCGAGAATGAAGGACACACGAACCCAGAACGATTTAGATGACACCACCCCCCACGCGTCCGTTACCACGGAGAGGGGGTTAGCGGGTAGTGCACCGATAGCGTCACCGACGGCACCGGCACCGGGAATGCTAGCTAGGTCCTTGGTGATGCCAGCGTTAGGGTTGCTATTGATCTTATCGCCTGCAGCCCGCGCAGCGTCAATACCGGCGGTTAGAGACGTGCCGCCGGTGGCAGCGTTAGCGACACCAAGGTTGTTCTTGTACGAGCCTGACGTGTACGTAGACCAAGGCTTGAAACTGCCCCCAGCATCGTTGTACACGTGGAGTGCCGCTTTCAGGTTGGTGACCGGATCTAGTAGCGCGTTATTGCTAGTGATGCCGTACTCACTACGGCGCGGCGCGCCAAGGTTACCGATCATGTTGATCTGGGTAAGACCGTAAGAGTTATCGGGCGCTTTCCCGTTGTGCGCGTTCGGGTTACCGCCTGACTCCGCTAGGGCGATTGCGGTGATGGTGTGCGCAGCGGTACCAGTCCACCCCGCTTCCAGGGCCTCTTGGTAGATCTGGTCAGCGGTCAGGGTACTCATCCCGCGTATGCCCAATCGAACGAATGCGCGGTGTCGGGTCCGACGATGCCATCCTGGGTGAGGTGGTGGTTACGCTGCCACGTGCGGACATGGTTGGTGGTGTCGGGTCCGAAGATCCCGTCCTGCGCGCAACCGACCTTGGCTTGCACGTGGCGGACGTCGTCGCCGGTCATGCCCTGCCGGAGCATCCGGTGCAGTGTGTACGTGACGGGATGGGGGGTCGGCCCGGGTGGTGTGGTGTGGGTGACAGCAGCCTGTGCGCGGGCCATGAACTGACGGTACGACCCACTGTTGTACGTGGACCACGGCGACCAGTTCTGCCCGTGAGAGGAGATGCGGTAGGCGGCGGCCGCATTGCTCTGCGCGTTGAACGCAGCGGCGTCGGACACTTCAGGGTGCCAATACGAGTTGATCTGCCAGAGTCCACGGTCACGGGATGGCGGGGTGTTGTGGTACGTGTTGACAGCGTCGGTGCGTCCCGCGGATTCGGCGAGACAGACAGCTATCGCGATGTACAGTGCGGTACCGGTGAAACCTGCGCCGCGTGCAACCTGCGCGATCTGATCGTCCGAAAGGTTAGACATTGGGGTTCGTCCCCTCCTGTGCGAGCTGCTCACCCTGGTCGTTGCTGACGGTCTTCGAGTTGAGTAGCGCGGTCATGTGTCCGTTGACGCGCTTAGCGACGGTCTGTGTGGTAAGCCAAGTTCCACCCTGCAACACGAGGGTAAGGATGATGCCGAACGATGCGGCATCATCCTTACCCACGGCGATCAGTACACCGCAGACAAGAATCGCCGTACATGTCATGATGGTTACCGCGATCTTCGAAATACTGTCCACGGTGATACCTCCCGATTATCCGTGTGTGGCTGGCGTGGTTGGCTTAGGCACTGCCTTACCGGCGAGGTGATAACCGGTAACGTTGATCTGTTCATCCTTCACTACAGCATCGTTGGTACTGGCGTGCGCGCCCACAACGGTTTTGTTACCGCCGTCATAGGTTTTCAGGGTGGGGTTCAACCGCCGGAACGCTGTGATACTCATAGCCTTACCGGAGGAGTCGACCCATCGGTTAAGGATTTCACCGATGGGGGTACGCTTAGCCCCCACCAATGCCATGAGCGGACCGGTGGCCTGGTTACTCGTTTTCTTGGCACCGGCTGCGGGCGCGGCAGGTGCCGCCGGTGTCGGGGTGACGGTTGGTGGTGCGGGGTTGTTGGTGTCGGTCCCCGGTAGCGTGACCGCGGGCGCCGTATTCTTGAGGTTGGCGATCATGCCGGACAGGGTGTCAAGTTGGTATTGCAGTCCGGTGAGGTCTTGTCCTTGTCCACCGGAGGTTGTACCGGTCACACCGGTGCCAGTTGTGCTGGCACCGGTGGACGCGGTACTACCGGCGGACATTTTCTTGAGGGTCAGATAGCCGATGACGATCAGGACGAGCGTCCCCGCAACCATGAGGGTCTGCTTTTTCTTGTCATCCTTGCTCGGCTTAGCACCCTCAGTCGGATGTCCGATGTCCATCGTTCACTCGCCTCCACCGACTGCATTACGCAGACGGGTTAGAAGGTCCGCGACACCCGACGTGTTGGTTGAGGACTGGGTTTCGCGTGCACGGTTCAAACTATTAGCGATCGTTGACGTGTACGTGACCCCCGGCGTCATGCCGGGGGTCTGATCGTTCGCAGCCTTCACAAGCACGTTGTTGACGGATGACGTGGACCTGTCAGGGAAAACGGTGATGTCATGGTATCCGGGACCGTGGTCGGTGACGAACGCCTGTACGTTGTACCCGATGTTGATACCTGACATCCCCATCATGGTGGCAGGACTTAGATAGTCCTTAGGGGTGTAAGGACCATCGAACGGACCCCACCCTTGCGGACCCTCGACCAAGTCGATCGGGTGCGACTGCACATCCCAAGGTCGGTAGGTGAGCCGCTTCCAGATCGGTTGCCCGCCCACCGGTCAACCCAGCTTCACGTTAGCGCCACCGAAACTGAACGTTCCAGTGTTCGCCTTGATCCCCTGACCTGAAAGCGTGCCCGCGAGGTTGTTGGCCTCAGTGCCACCGGCGAGAAGGATGCCGACGGTACCGGCTGCGTTACGCAGCATTGCGAGAGCAATCAGGAGGAGGAAGAGATACATCCACACTCCACCCTTCATGATGAAACACTCCTCTCAGTGCTTGCGTCCTAGCAGGAAATGGTACGCGAGCGCGACGACGACGACGACGACAGCAACGGTCATCACGGTAGGCTTGTGAAACCCCTTCATACTACTCACCCTTTCGGCTGTAACGGATGGTTCGATGCCCAAGTAACGAACGGGTTCACGTGACTGATGCCCTGCAACAGGAGCAGCAGGAACATGATGGCCAACATGGCGCGTCCGGTGTCTTGGTTGATGCCTGCGATGACGGTGGCGAACATGACGAACCCTGTCATGATCCCTATTGCGATGAACATTTCATGTGCATCGGAGAGGGTGACAGTGCTTGTGCTGGTGGTCGCGGTAGAGGTTGTGGTGGTTGTGGGTGTAGCTGTCGCGGCAGGCTTAGCAGCTACGGCATTCTCGCCATTCCCGTACGACGACGGTTCCAACATGTCAGATCACCGCCTTGAACTGAGGTTTCCAGAATTCGAGGATCGCCAGAATCACCAGGATGATCCCCAAGAGGAGGACTAGAAACTGGTCATTCGTCACCGGTCACTCCTTACTTGAGGGTCGAACTGCCGACTAGTTTCCCGGTCATGGCAGACAGTAGGTTGTCCTGACGGTTACCGAACCCGACCACCGCTAGCAGTACACCGATCAGGATCATGAGCCAAGCCAGCGGATTCACCGGATACCCCTTACTTGTAATGCACCATGTGCATTGCGAGCACCGCGCCGAATAGACCGAGAATCACCCACGGAAGTGGGGACTTGGTCAAATCGAGGGGGCTACTCATCACGTTGGACACGGCCACCGCACCGGTGGACGTCATGCCCGTAGTGGACGGGGTAGCGTTGACGGGCGCCTCAATCGGCAGACCCGTAGCGGACCCGATGTAATTCGAGTATTCAGCGGGAGGACTGATTGCAAGCCCCGTACTGAACGGGTAGATGCGTGCGCCGCCGAGATCCATGCCATTGTTGAGACTGTCCCCAACAGGCGCAAATTCGATGGTGCCGCCTGCGCGACTTCCCATGTCTCTGTCCCCTTCCTATCTCAGGAGGTGGCGAGCTTGAGAGCCTCGACACCCAAGTACACGGTGGAGGTGGCGGACGGGGCCTGACCGGCCTTGAACGTGACGTTCAACTGCACACCGTTCACAAGGTAGGTGTTGATGGCGTTCGCGTTCGTCAGGTAACCGCCGTCCTCAGACAGAGCGAAATCGAGGACGAACGCACCCTTACCCCACGCGCCGACACCGTCAAGCCCCGGGTACCGGGAGAACATCCGATCCGTGAGAGCCTGAGGGGAGATCTGCAGGTTCTGCAGGGAACCGCCGGTGACCAGTTCGAAAGACTCAATCTGAGAGAACGGCACGATCTGACCGAACCCAGCGTTCGCAGCAGGATCCCACACGAACCCGAACAGAGAGAGAACCTGACCGACCGACACGCCGGTGTTCTGAATGAGGACACCGACCTTGTTCTGACCCTGCGTCGGCTGCGTGAAGTAGTCACGCGTGTACAACCACGGGTACTGGACCGGGTTCCCGGCGGGGTTGTTCGCGGTCCACCACGCGTCGCGGTAAACCTCGATGTTCTCGGCGCCACCGGTGAAAGCGGAGGTGGTGTCGTCGGTGGCGATCGTGACCGGAGACTGCAACGCGTTCCCAGCGCCCATGAACGGTGCCAGGGTGATCGTCGGGGTGACGACGCGAGCCTGAGCAGCCATGTACATGGGGGTGACGATCGCGTCGTACACCTTCTGACGGGGGTCACCCTGAGCGGTCAGATCGTAGTACTCATCGAACTTGACCGCGAACGGCACGTCGATGTGATAGTCCTGCTCCGCACCCGACGTCACCGGGGTGTGCGCAGCGAACGGGTCGACAGTGGCGAGCGACTGCCCCGGGGTACGCGAACCCCACATCGGCCGGTACCCCTGAATGAGGGAGGCCAGCGGACCGGTCAGGTTGAACGTGTTGTACGCAGCCTGCAACTTGTACTGGCAGGCGAGCACCGACCCGGCGACACCGAACGGGGACTGGTGCAGGGTCATACTCTGGCCAGCGGTCCACGTTCCGGTCTGCTGAAAGTACTGCTTGATCCCGCCGACGATGTCCAACTGGTCGAGTCGACCCGTCTGAACGGACACCTGGGAACCGGCGGACGGAACCGCGCCTAGCGCCTGGTTCTGGTTGTCGGGGACCATCCGACGCTGAGTGGAGTACTTGGGCACCCCGAACAACTGGCCGGGCTGCACACCCTGCGACTGTCCACCCTTGGCGTCCTGAGCCTGTGCGGTCATGGTTGTCTACTCCCTTACTTGCCAGTGTTGTCGTTGTTGTGGGAGGCGGGCGCACCGAAGAACTGTGCGAGCCCGTTGCTACCCATCTTGGTGGCGATGAACCTGAACGCGGCAGCGAACGCGAACACCCCCACCGTCAAGATAGCGAAATCGACCAGGGGGTTCTCAATCACTTCCTTCTTCTTCTTGCCCGCCATGACGATGGCGAGAACGATGACGACGATGACAGCGGGCGCGAGCCACGGCGGCTTCACGTTCCGGTTACCGTCCGGGCTAGGGGTCATTGCGGCTCCCATGTCTTCCTACCTTCCGTTGTGCTGTAGGTGGTACATCGGTGCCCCCGGAACACGTGCCCGCCACAACCGGAACCGGAACTGATCGAAATCCTGTTCGGTCGGACCGGGAACCTCCGGAGGCCACCCCATCTCCCACAGACGTTTAACGTCCATGGTGAACCTGATATGGAATAACGCGCAGTAGGATGTCTCGGTGAGACACTGCAAATTGATTCCTTTAGGACGCTGCACACCGATCACAGAAGCCATGTTCAATTCTCTACCTGCGCGGTAGCAACGCTGAACGATGTCACTGTTACGGGCACTCCCGGAGGTGGTGAAAAAATCCATCCCCTCATCCCAATAGATCATTGAGGGTCGGCGCGCGTCCTGCGTCTCGAAAAACCTCTCAGACACCCACGTCTGAAACGCGACGTTAGATGCCTGCGTCCCCGACAGTCGTTGCGCAATAACCGTCTGACTCGGGTTGACGTCCTTATCCCACACGATCGACCAATCCCGCGGGCTAGACATGACCATCGCACCGGGGATCACGTCACCCTTCACGAACCGCTTATACATCCTCGTGGTCTTGGTTCCATCGGCCTTGAACTCGCCGCGCCAACGGGGCTTAGTGTCCAGGACGAGGATACGTGACTGGGGGTATTCCATGCGGAAGTGTGCCAGCAGATACGCAGCAAGCGTCGACTTACCGCACCCTGACGTTCCGATCAGGATGCCACGATCAGACGCGTGAACCGCGATATCCGCTGGCATGCTCACTCCACCGACGTCAAGTTCATCGGTTCCAAGTTGAGAGGTCCCGTCAACTCGGGAATGTCCTCCACCTTCACCGGCGCATCCGCGAGCACCGTGTCAACGAGACCCTTCACCCACTCCAATGCCGTACGAATGTCAACGTCCGGCACAGGCTGCCGAGTCAGATGCTTGGTCATGCCACCGACCAGCATTCCGACGCGCGGATCAGGTGCAGTCTCCCCGAGCTGACGTAACGCGTCACAGAGTCGGGATTGCAGTGGGGTTAACTCCACCGTCTGCGACGGTGAAGGCGTACCCTGTAGGCGCATTAGGAACTTCGAGCCTGCCATCGGTAGAGTCCTCTCGCTTGCTGGCCTGAACTGTCTCCGTGAACTGCTTCAACGTCTGCGCCCACTGGAACCACGCGAAACACGCGGCCACCAGATCTTCATGGTCCGCGATCTCAAGGAGAGCCTTCTGCGCACCCTTGGGGATCTGAGGCCACATCAGGTTGATGAACGGAGCGATCATCGCGTCCGCGTCCGGCAAGTCAAGCTCGTCAGGCAGATCTGAGATAGCGATCTCAGTAGCCCGCGAAATGATCTGGTCAGAAGACCATTCGACACCGGCCGCGATAACCGCGACACCAAGGTTACGGACCTTGGCGGGAGCCTCAGACTTACCGCGACGCTTCACGACACGCGCAGCCCGGACCCCCGGAACCTCCGTGACGCTCTCACCGGTAGATTCACACTTGTGACGACGCAACCCACCGGACGCTGTCAGCTTGAGAGTCTTCGAACAGTCGGGGCACGCGCCGTAACCGTCCTCGACTATCGGGGACACCGTCTGCATACCCCTGTCTTCGAGGTCGTAAAGTTCTCCCATGGTCAACGCTTCCCGTACAGGGTGTTGCGCTTCCGCTTAGGTGCGGGCGCCTCATCCTCGGTGACGGGCGCGGCACCTGTCGTGTCGTCAACAACTTCGGTCACCTCAGGTTCGGGTGCCGCAACGGGAACCTCCACAACCTCAGGTTCCGACACGGACTCAAGGGCACCGGCGACGATCGTCACCTCAGCCATTGACGCGAGCCGATCGTTAGCTTCCTGCACCTGCAACTCCAATTCGGTGACGCGACGCTCCGCACGGTCGGCCCGTTCCTGCGCCGCATACAGTTCACGCGACTCACCCGAATCGACGGCATGCGCAACATCGGAGGCGACACAGGACACGGCAAGCGCGACAGCTTCCGCAACCTCGGCGGCGCCGTCCGGCTCCTGGTCACGGGACTGCAGATCCGCCAACTGGGCGGCTTCCTCAGGTGTGAGCGCCATCACATTTACCTCTCGTCTGTCGACCGGTAGGATGGAACCCTGCCTCGCCGAGAGCAGCCCCCGAGAGGTGGGGCCGCTACGATCGGCAAGGCAGGGTCCATACCCGTAGTGTACCAACCGAGAGGACACTCAGCATCATGGTCGCACGCAAGGACACCCCGTCCGTTGACACCGTCAACGTTGACGATCTGTTCACCGACTTCCCACCCACCATCGTCGTCGCACCGTTCGCCCCGCTCGTGTGTACTTTCGAGGCGTTGCGTAAGACCGAAGTGGAGATCGACGGACGTATGCAGGACGCGTTCATCGCGGAGGTGACCACGATCTCCGGTCAGGAGATCGACCGTGTCACCGGCGTCATTTCCGACGTGACCGCCGGTGAGGCCCGCTCCTGGTGGATCTTCGGAACCGTCGTCCGGGAGGAGTTCAAGGTCGGTCGCCCGTCGAAGGGCGAGCGGATCGTCATCCTTGACCGTGGCCTCAAGTTGAAGCGGGACGCCGTGAAGGCGGGCAAGACTCTGGAGACTGCGGACCCGAAGGGGGACACGTACCACGACACGCATGTGGCTTTCCCGGATCGGCCGCAGGCTGTCGCGGAGTCTGTGTCTTTCGATGAACTCTGACAGGTGACAGCGAACGGGGCCTACACCCTCCGGTGTAGGCCCCGTTTCATCGGCTAAGGTGGGGACCTTATGGCTACAGTGTACCAGTCGAACCGCGCGGAACGTGCCCGGTTAAACCGTGTCCTCCGTGATGAGACGTACGGTCCGGCCCTGGTACGCCTGTCCAAGACAGGTCAACGTGAAATACTTGACCTCATCTCTAACGGTGATTCTAAGGCTGTCCGTGCACGTCTCACAGAGTTGGACAGTCTGCGACGTGAGGCGGTAAGGGTACGTTCGATGGCGCGCCGTCAGGCGGCACGTGGCTGGCAGACAGCGCCCGGGGTGAAAGTCACGTCAGGGATGGTCGAGGCCCGTAGCCGTATGGATCGGATCATGCGCACCTATTCGGGGTTCCGGACTATCGATGAGTGGGAGGCGAAAGCTAAACGGCTCGCGTCCGCCGAGGATATTCGGGCTATCGCGGACGGACCTGATGAGTCGGTGCTAGATCGGGGTTCGGAGGATTCGTACGCTGCGCAGCGTGGAGAGTTAGAGTATTCGGCATTCTGGTATCACTGGAACGGTTGAGAGGACCCGACCATGACAACGACACACAACGGTACCCGCATGGTTATGCTCATGAAAAACCGTAGCTTCACTACGGATGAGGACGCGCGCCTGTCCCTTCTCACGTTGGTGAATCAACTGTTCCAGGACACGGCTTGGGCAGCTAATGCCGCCTGTAAGGGCACGCTCGATGAGCCGTACGCGGAAGGTATGACAGGATCGTCCGCTACCGCTGCCATGCGACAGTTCGTGCAGGACCGTTGCGCGGGATGCCCTGTCAAGTTCGAATGCCTCGAAGCGGGTCTGTCTAACAGGTTCGGGGTGTGGGGTGGGCTGCTGCCTGAGGAACGTGCGCGGGTCGCCGCGCAGCGTCGCCACGTCCCTCAAGGTTAGTGGCTGCACGGACGTGCCGCCTCTGTAAAGGAACGTTCACACCCCGCAACCCCCGGCAAGTTTACTGCACGTCCGAATGCCGCACCCTCGATAAACAGAGGAGGGTGCGGTTTACGGGCGTCGACGGGGAGGGTGTGACACTCCCCGACGGCACCCACCACTACCAACTCCTGTCCATCGGGGACGAGTCGATAACCAACACTGAACCTCACCTGCAGTGGTGGGAGATCTTCGAATTCCTCCACGACTACGGAACCGAACACCCTGAGGAAGTGTTGGTAGGTTTCTTCCTCGGCTACGACTTCACCAACTGGGTGCGCACCCTCCCTGAGGAACGCGCGGCCATGCTCATCACCGACGTCGGGATGGCGAAACGACGTCGCACCGTCGCAACCCACCTGCCACCGTTCCCCGTAGAAATGGCGGACCCACGCAAGGGACGGCCCAAGTGGGAGTTCGACATGCTCCCAGGACGACGGTTCAAGGTCCGGCCGAAAGGTGGAAAGTGGGTACAGGTCTGCGACACCGGACCGTTCTGGCAAACCTCATTCCTCAAGGCGATCGACCCTGAGAAGTGGCCTCACCCGATCTGCACACCGGAGGACTACGAGACGATTAAGGAGGGGAAAGCTAAGCGCGCTACCGCACAGTTGGACAAGGACATGATGCGGTACAACGTGGCAGAAAACCGGGTGCTCGGTTCGCTCACCGCAGAACTGAATAAGGCGTTCACGTCGATCGGGGTCAACCTGCGCGCCGACCAATGGTACGGGCCAGGGCAGGCAGCACAGAAATGGCTCACCTTACAGCACGTCCCGACAAGAGAGGATGTCTACGATGCGGTCCCGCGATGGATACTTGAGATTGCGTGGTCTACTTATCTCGGGGGGTGGTTCGAGCAGTTCGGCCACGGTCATGTTGGTGACGCGGAAGAGAATGACATTAACAGTGCCTATCCCTATGTCATCTCACGTTTACCGTGTCTCCTGCATGGTAAATGGACGACCGGAGTTAGCGATCCTCCGGCCGGACTCACGATGGTGCATGCTCAAGTATTGGGCAGCGATCCGTATATCGGGGCTATGCCGCACCGACTCAAGACCGGTCGCATCATTCGTCCACATGTCACTAGCGGTTGGCACTGGTTCACTGAAATACAGGCTTCAATTCGCGCAGGGCTTATTGATACCTATAGCGTTGATCGATGGATTCATTACACCCCGTGTACGTGCGCGCCACCGGTCCGCGCGCTACTAGAACTCTACAAGCGTCGCCTTGAGGTGGGGAAAAACTCCCCCGAAGGTATCGCCATGAAACTCATCTACAACTCAATGTATGGCAAATTCGCCCAAAATATCGGGAGTCCGAAATACGCTAACCCCATCTACGCGTCCCTCATCACCTCCGGGTGCCGGACCATGATCCTTGACGCTATCGCTTCACACCCCAACCGCTCACGCGACGTCATGATGATCGCAACAGATGGAATCTACTTCTCAACCCCGCACCCGAACCTTGACGTTTCACCCACCAAGTTGGGAGCATGGGACAAGGCGACGAAAGTCAACCTGACACAGTTTCAGCCTGGCCTGTACTGGGATGACAAGGCACGCGCCGCAATCTCTGTAGGTGACACACCGAAACTGAAATCGCGTGGCGTCAACGGTATGCACCTAGCCCCCCACATCGAGAGGATTGACAGTGAGTTCACAGCCTTCACGCCCGACTCTACCGACTGGCCTAGCATGGAAATCCCCATACCTTTCACTCTTACCTCTGCCAAGTTGGCTCTTGCGCGTGGCAAATGGGAGACGTGTGGAGCTATCCATACTGCCGAGCACCGACCCGACTGCACACCCGACTGTAAGGGTGGACGAAAAACGATCAGTGCCACTCCCGAACCTAAACGGGACATCACAACCCTCAGGTTCGAACAGGGAGTCCTGCGAACCTCCCCGTACCGGTACCCCCGATACTGGGACACCGACCACCCCCTAGAAGAGTCCTACCCGTACGTGCCCAAGAATCATGAGGAGACAGAGTTCGACCAGGAAGGCGACGTCATGACCCCCATACGCGAAGCCCTACTAGGATGAGAGCGCCCGTCTGTTGCCTCACCTGCCACCGTGAGTTCTGGAACGCGTTAGCAGTCAGAGTCCACCAGACGTCCCGCAAGTCATACACACCACACGAACGGCCTATACAGCTGCTAGACGGTGAGGACGATACTTAGCTCATGACCAAGGATGAAATGATCTGGACCGGGCAGATCACCGACCCCGGAACCGTCACCGACCACTACGCAGGACTCCACGACGGTACCCCTCAGACGCACTGCCCCCGGTGCAAGTGAAGCCGCGCTGTCACCGGGGGAGTCTGTGCCGGTGCCGTGACATCCCCGCCGCTATCTGGCAGGTGTGGTCCCTCGCACCCGACGCGTCCCGTCACGTCCACCCCTGGAATCAGGCGGCGCGCGACTGGCAGGCGAACACCCTCGGGCACACTGTCGGGCATTGGGAGACGTTCCCTGTCCGCAAGCTCCACTCACTGCAGGAGACGTAATAATGTGGTGCATACTGTTCGGGCACAAGTGGCGCCGGTCGATCTGTCTACCCCTATCCGTGTGTAAACATTGTCATCGGGTCACAATCCGATGAGACTGTCTGAGCAACTGAACAGGCTCATGGTTCGTATCGGGACAGGGTGTCTCGCCTCTGAACTGACCGACTACGAAAACAAACTGTCCGGGCTGCTGGAACGTCAGGGTCGGATCTCCACCCACCCGACCGGAACCGACTGGCACCTGGAACCTGCCACCCATTCCCGTAGCCCACGCGCCACCCCCATCAAGCGCCCACCCCTCCCCGATGAACCTCCCTTCTGACAAGGACTCCTGTCATGGTCGATCTGCCCGATTTCCCGGACCCTGCGCCGTACGTTGTCGCCACCATCATGGTCCGCGATGAGGAGGCGATCATCGGCCGGTGGGCGCGCTCTGTCGCCCCACACGTGGACGCCATCATGGTCCTGGACACCGGCTGCACCGACGGCACCGTGGACCTGCTCCGGGAAACCGCATGGTCCGTCAACCCCACACTGGCGATCGTCGTGGAGCAGTCCGACTGGCAGAACTTCGGACACAACCGTACCGTCCTCGCGGATGCTGCACGCCAATACTTCCGCACCGCCCCTGACACCAACATCTGGCATCTGTTGGTGGACGCTGACCACACCATCGAAATCGTCCCCAACTGGCGCCGGTGGCTCACCACCGGCTGCACTCCAATCCTCACCCTCAAGCACGCGGGCACCCTGCAATACTGGGTGCCACGTCTCATCCGCGCCGACCACCATTACACGTGGGAAGGTGTCACCCACGAATCCGTAGTCACCCACAGCGTGCCCATGAAGTACACCGGTATCATCATCCATGACCAGGCGGACGGGTCATCCCACGCTGTCAAGTACGCGCGTGACATCGAACTGCTCACCGCGCAACTGAAACTCAACCCCCAGCATGCGCGGTCATGGTTCTACCTCGGCCAGTCCTACCGCGACATGGGCAGGTTCGGGGAAGCATCCGACGCATACCAGAACTGCCGCGACTACTCCACGTGGGATGAGGAAATCTTCTACGCTGCATATCAGGCTGCACTCTGCCATGATGGGTACAACATCCCCAAGGAACACGCACTCCTCTCCGCCTACGCCATGCGACCCACCCGCATCGAACCCCTCGTCTGCGTCGCACGCATGCTGTGCGAGCGTGGCGCGTTCAAGGCTGCGCGTCGACTCCTCTACCCTCACCGACTCGACCCGATCAGCACCGATATCCTGTTCGTTGAGACAGACAAGTGGACGTGTCGGGACAAGATCCTCAGGGAGACAGCGTGAGAACGTGCGTGATCGGGGACCGCACCACCGGCCGGAACCATCCCCCCGACGCCGAACAGTGGCCCGGCGTGTTCAACGGGCTCGGCGTCACCAACGGGCACGACGCGTGCCTACGCGCACACCAAGCCGTGTGGGAGACGATCACCGCGCACACCCTCATCCTTGAGGACGACGCCGTCTGTGTGCCGGTCGACTGGGAGTACCTTCACGGGCAGGCGCGACAGTGGGATGTCCTGTTCCTCGGCGGACAACCCCTAGGGTGGAATGGCGGGCACGAACTGGGCATCTCCCGTCTCTACCCGGACATGCCATGGGGACGGTCCCACGCATACATCATCGGTGTCGGCGCCGTCACCCCCCTACTCACCCACACGTGGTCCAGTGGCGTCCCCTGGACGTACAACCCATCATGGCGTGACGACCTGAACATCGGCTACATGTGGCCACCCATCGCCGGACAAGCCGCAGGACACTCCAACACCCTCCACATCGCAATGCCTGAACTGTGGTGGTACCCTGAATTCGACGCGATGACTGCGAGAGGACTCAACGTCATCGACACCCTCACTGAACTAGTACAGGAGACAACCGATCATGGCTGCTAACCCCACCGTCGACACGTTCGCCCTCAGCGACGGCACGCTCCCCACCCGCGCCACCACCCTCAACGCGGACGACGCCAAGTGGGCCGCGACCCTCGCCGCCATCACCCCCGACGCCGTCAAGTCCTACACCGTCCCCGACGGCACCTCCCCCAAGGCTGTCCTCCGTCACCTCCGCCACGGCGCCCGAGCCAATGGCCTCAAGGTCCGCGCCACCATCACCGGGCAGCGCATCGACTTCAAGGTGACTGCCGTCAAGCCTGCCGCTAGCTGAGTAGGAAAGTTTTCCTAGTTCGGCCAGTTGCAGCACACCTGCAACACCCCGAACTAGGAAAACTTTCCTCACCCGATCGGCCCCTACAGTCCCCGACTGTAGGGGCCGATACTAGTTACATGACCACCCGCACAAGAGGAGGATTCATCACCCTCACCCCACACCACATCCTCATCATCGAACGCGGCACCTGGCGAATCCTCCACGGCTACAGCCGCACCGACGGATACCAGTTCCGATGACCCCCGACCAAGTCACCATCAACCGACACCCAGGAGCATGACATGAACGCCACCTACCGCAAGGACGGAACCCGCAAGAGCCACACCTACACCGACGGCGTCACCGACACCTACCGCAACGACGGAACCCGCAAGAGTCGCACCTACACCAACGGCGCCACCGACACCTACCGCAACGACGGAACCCTCAAGAGCTACACCGTCCCCAACGAGGACGTCTACACCTACCGCAAGGACGGAACCCTCAAGAGCCACACCGACCCCAACGGGAACGTCTCCACCTACCGCAAAGACGGAACCCGCAAGCCGTAACCCACGTCACCCGATCGGCCCCTACAGTCCAACCCTGTAGGGGGGCCGATACTTATTACATGAGCGAAACCGGAAATGGCTCAACCGACACCCAGGAGCATGACATGAGTCCACGTCTTCTAGATCTGTTCTGCGGTGCCGGCGGTGCGTCCCATGGATACGTGCGCGCGGGGTTCGAGGTGACTGGCATAGATCTATACCCGCAGCCTGAATACCCGTACACATTCGTGCAAGCAGACTGGCGCGCCTATCTCCTGGCGCACGCTGATGAGTACGATTTCATACACGCTAGTCCGGTCTGTAAGGGGTACTCTACGATGCCCGCGTCAGGATCTAAGTGGGCACGAGAGATCCCAGAGGTAAGGGGGATGTTGAAAGCAGCGGGATTACCGTACGTCATTGAGAACGTACGTGACGCACGATGGGACATGATAGATCCCGTTCAGGTGTGTGGGTCATACTTCAGACTGCGTGTACGCAGGCATCGTTACTTCGAGTCTTCTATGACTATCACGGGGACACCGTGTGAGCATGCCTGGCAGGATGCGGATAAGATCTACGTGCGTCGTGGCCGCTACTCTGTAGCTAACGATTCGGGCGTGTGTCCCGTCAACGGGAACGGTGGACAGCTACTAGACCCTACTGACCGCTACTTCTCATTAGACCCTGGGGAGGAGTTGTCGCTGATGCGTGAGGCTATGGGGATAGGGTGGATGTCACGTGTGCCATTGACACAAGCTATACCGCCTGCGTATACGGAGTGGATCGGACGTCAGTTACTTCTCTAGTCCGTTCGGGTGATTTCCCGGCGACCCCCTCCCTGGTGTTGACAAGGACGGAACCCTCAAGAGCCACACCGACCCCAACGGGAACGTCTTCACCTACCGCAAAAACGGAACCCGCAAGCCGTAACCCACATCACCCGATCGGCCCCTACAGTCCAACCCTGTAGGGGCCGATACTAGTTACATGAGCGAAACCGGACGTCGCAACCTTGACCCCCAGTCCTTCGACATTGACCGTGCAGCGCACGCGCTCGCTGACATCATCACTACCGGTAGCGCGGACTCCGTGAAGTCCT
>Ga0265327_10002552_pt1 | contig 18929 bp, 13 predicted proteins | sample 41621metaG_FD_202089 | JGI IMG/M metagenome (GOLD analysis project Ga0265327, IMG submission 202089) | Rhizosphere microbial communities from Carex aquatilis grown in University of Washington, Seatle, WA, United States - 4-16-21 metaG | ecosystem: Host-associated > Plants > Roots > Rhizosphere...
ATGTAGTCGAAGCCAAAGGAAGGCGACTCACCGCCGGTCACGGCCTCCAACCGTGTCAGCGTGATGAAATGACTGTCGATGGTGATCCATGCTTCTCCCCCCTGCGGTGCCTTGCGCAGCACCTGGCGGCGCACGCTCACGACTGGAGGCAGGCCATTCCGCAGTGAAGCGGCAAATCGATCATGGCAGTGGGCCAGCAGGTGGGGACCCGTTTCGCCCGGTGCCGGTTGCAGAACCTCTCCCTGAACCGCAGGCAGTCCACTGCCTGCCGTGAGGTCGTTTGCCATCGCCGCAAGGTCTGGCAAATTGACTCCCGCCTTCGACCATCGGGTGCGCCCCGCCAGTTCGGCGGAGGGCCGCTGGCCATAGGCGGTCAGGGTGTGGGAGAGTTTCTCCTTGTTTGAAATCCCCGGCAGGGCGTCCACGACCGCCTGGGTTTTGCGGTCGCCGAAACGAAAGGCAGTCAGCAGGGCGGCGGGCCCGCAGGCATTTCCCGAAACCGCCAGTTGATTGAAGGCCGGCCGGTTGTTGGTTGGAGCCACGGGCAGGAGCCCGGCGCAGGAAGCCGCGAGGAGAAATATCAGACTACTGAGCCGACGCAGGGGTGTACACATCCTTGCGGCTATTGTTTCCCGGCCTGACGTCGTTTTGGCCAGTCGGAACTCCGATGCTCGACTGAAACGTAGTCGAACCGGTCGGATTCACCGTGATCGGCACCTCGAAGGTCTGCGTCTGGTTCGCGAGCAGTGATCCGGCGTAGAAGGTCTGCACCCCGGCGGAAGTCGTCACCGTCACCGGGACATTGAAAATGGGGGCGGTGCCGCGATTCTGCACCGTCACCTGAAGCACTTGGCCGGAATCCGTGGTGGCGACCCATTCCGACGCCACCGCGGCATCCACGATGCCGACGGTCTTGCTCTGCATGACGCGTCCCAGGTCAACCGTTCCGCCACCGTAGGACGGATCAACTCCCGGCGCACCCGCTTCGTCCAGCGAGGCGGACACCAGTGCGTTCGCTTCGGCAGCCGTCAGCGACCCGATCACATTGTTGGACATCGCTGCCGCGATCACGCCGGCCTCGATCGGCGAGCTGGCCGAGGTGCCGCTGAAAGACACATAGCCGCCGGTGACCCCCTCCGCCGCCACGCCGTAGCCGGGGGCGGTTGCGGCCAGATTGGGGCCTGAGTTGGAGAATAAGAGAATATCGCTCTTCGCGTCCACCCCTCCCACCGCCACCACGCCGGGCAGAGAGGCGGGCTGGGTGATCTGGTTCACGCCATTGTTGCCGGCGGAGGAAACGATCACGATGCCCTTCGATTGAGCATACGCCACGGCGTCGCGCAGCACCTGGCTGTCCCCGAAGCCTCCGAGCGAAATATTGATCAACTGCGCTCCCGAATCCGCCGCCGCCAGGATCCCTTGGGCGATCAGTGAACTGTTGGACTGGCCCTGGTCATCGGCGATGCGGATCGAGATGATCTGCGCGTCGGGGGCCACCTGCAGGATCAGCGACGCCACCGCCGTGCCGTGGCCGTTGAGGGTGGAAAGGTCGGCCGGCAGATCCACCAGCGTCGTCTGCGACATCTGCTTGGCGAAGGACGCCGAGAGCGAAACGCCGGTGTCCAGCACCGCCACGCTCACATTCTTGCCCCACTCAGTGCGGTCATATTGGGAAACATTCAGGTAATCGGCCAGGTGATTTCCCAGCGGCACCGCTCCCGGCTGGATCGAGCCCTCTGGCAGATCTGGCACCTGCATGGGGAACACAAAGCCGTTTTTCTCCGAGCCATCCAACAGACCCGCCAGCTCGTCCTTGTCCAGGAATCCGATGTGAAGGGTGTTCAGCTTGTCGAGGCGGCCCATGACGGCGATGCCCTTGCCCTTGATGTTTTCAAGAAACGCCGCCATCGACGCCCGGTCCTTGAAGTGAATCGTCCGCTGTCCGGCCAGTGCTCCCTTGGCGATGGCCTCCACGTCCCCATGGCTCTTGCCTGGTCCGCGCTGTCCGCTGTGGAACGTCGGCGGAAGGGAATCGTAGTTGTGTGGGGAAGGGGGCAGCGCGGCGGTTGTCTTGGCAGCATCGGGCGTCACATCCGCCGTGCGCACCAACAGATAGCCGCCCGCCGCTCCGAGAACGATCAGGGACGTGAAGAGAATCCAGCGGTGGTTGCGCATTACCTCTAATAAACCCGCCGAATGCCATTCAGTCGTGTAAAAATTGCGATCCACTCTCCCTCTGCGGGAAAATACGAGGGTCAGGGCCGCCGTCCCGGCTCCACGCCCAACAGATTCCGCACGAAGAAATCCGCCCGTCGGCGCTGGCCGTAAGGCGTTTCCGCCGCCCCGTGGTCGGATCCGGTGACAATCAGCAGCTCGAAGTCCTTGTCGGCCTTTTCCAGGGCGTTGACGACCTGCATGGTCGAGGAAGGGTCCACATTGTGGTCCAGCTCGCCCACGACCAGCATCAGCTTGCCTTGCAACTTGGCCGCGTCGGTGACATTGGAATTGCGGGCATAACTCTCGTCCACCGGCCAGCCCATCCAGGCCTCGTTCCACCAGACCTTGTCCATGCGGTTGTCATGGCAGCCGCAGTCGGAGACGCAGACCTTGTAAAAATCCCCGTGATGCAGGATCGCCGAGAGCGAGTTCTGCCCCCCGGCGCTGCCGCCATAGATGCCGACTTTCGAGAGGTCCATCCACGGCCGTGTTTGCGCCGCGGCCTTCAGCCAGGCGATATGGTCCGGCAGGCCCGCGTCCATCAGGTTTTTCCAGGCGACGTCATGGAAGACCTTGCCGCGCCAGTTGGTGCTCATCCCGTCCACTTGCACGACGATGAATCCGAGCTCGGCCAGGCTGTTCATGCCCATCCACGGGTAGAAGCTCTTCGGCACGAAGAAATCATGCGGCCCGCTGTAGATGTTCTCGATCACCGGGTAATGTTTCGATGGATCGAAATTGGATGGCTTCACGATCACCCCGTAAATGTCCGTCTTGCCATCCCGACCCTTTGCGGAGAAGCGCTCCGGGCGGCTCCAGCCGGTCTTCTGCAGCCCCGCGTCATCGTTGCGGCACAGTTCGCAGACGAGCCCGCCGTCCGTGGCGCGGCGCAGTTCGGTCACCGGCGGCTGATCGACCCGCGACCAGGTATCGACGAGGAATTTTTCATCCGGAGAGAAATCGACATGGTGGGTGCCATCGGACTTCGTGAGCAGGGTCAGACCGCTGCCATCGAAGTTCACCCGCGCGAAGTGGAAGTAATACGGATCCTGCCCGGGGATGATGCCCATGGCCCTGAAGACCACGCTGCGCTTTGCCACATCCACGGACTCCACCGAGCGGACGTTCCACTCGCCCTTGGTGACCTGGCACTTCACCTTTCCGGAAACCTCGTCGATCAGGTAGAGGTGGTTCCAGCCGTCCCGTTCCGAGGCCCATAGTAGTTCGCGTGTGGCAGGCAGGCGCTTCAGCCAGGTTTTTCCGGAATAGTCGATGAAGGTGTCCGAGGTTTCCTCATGGATCACCCGCACCTGCCCGTCGCTCGCACGGATGCCGATCAGGCGCATGAGCTGGTGGCCGCGCTGGTTGTAGAGGAAGGAATACTCCGCTCCGTCCGCCGACCACGCGCCTTCGCTGATGCTCCAGGGATTCGGAAACAGCTTCGTATCGACCGGAATCTCCCTGCGGATGACGGCATCGAACAGCTTCGGGAAGGACTGTTGAATCTCGTCGCCCGGCTTCGGATAGGGAATGGTGTGATATTTCGGCTGGACCTGGTCGGTGGGCGAGGACTCGACCAGCGTGATCTGCCGTTCCGTGATGGTCCGGCCGCGATAGGCGATGAGATGCCGGGAATCCGGCGCCCATTCCACGCCGGGATTGAATCGTTCCCCGTTTGGCGCGGTCGACAGCGCGGCGGTGGCGTGGCCTTCGCCGGTCTCGCGCAGGTTCAGGGAGGCTCCTTCTTGTCGTGCTTCCAGCTTGCCATCGGGGGAACGCATGCGGTCAGCCATCGGCTCGCGGGCCGGCTTGCTGGTGATGCGTGCGGTGCCGCTGTAGCTTGGCGTCATCACCATGGCAAAGGGTTTGCCCTCTCTGTCGGTGAGGCTCCATGCATGGCCGGCGTAGGTCTGTTGCGTCCAGTTCTTGCCCGGCTGAATGGTGCCGTAGGACTGCGGATGCCCCTGGAGGTCCACCCATTTCACGTCGAGCGCTTCGGACGTGGCGTTTTCGATCGTGAGTTCTTCCGGTGCCCCATTCGCATGTGAGCGCTGGTTCTTGAACTCCACCACGGGAACCTCCTTCTGGCTGACCTTTGCCGCAGTCACATCGTCTTCGGTGACCTCCCGGGATTTCCCGGTCACCAGATCCACCGCGCGCAGTTTGCCATCGAGACGGACGAAGGCCGTTTTCCCATCCGCCGCCCAACGGATCTGGACGGCGGGATTGGTGACCAGCGAGTTGGCTCTTCTCCCGAGCTCCTTTGCCCGGTCGTAGTCGGTGCTGGTGCCCTGGGCATGAAGCGGCGCGAGGCCGAGCAGGAGGAAGGCGGTCAGGTATCTCATGGACGAAAGGAAGCGGCGAAGGAGGGACCGTACCGGGCAGGCCCCACCTTCGCCGGGGTTTATGCGATGATCGGATCGGCGGAAGGCTTGCCATTCACCAGCCGCGTGACATGCAGCGGATTCTCATCCTTCAGGGAGGCAGGCAGCAGGGCCTGCGGAAAATTCTGATACGAAACCGGCCTTACGAATCTTTCCAGCGCGGCTGTGCCGACCGAAGTGAACCGTACGTCGCTCGAGGCCGGCCATGGCCCGCCGTGCTGCATCGAGGAATTCACCTCCACCCCCGTCGGCACGCCGTTCACGATCACGCGGCCGGCGATTTCCGAGAGTTTGGAGACCAGCTCCTGCGAAGAGGAAAGGTCCGTGTCGGTGCCGAAGACCGACGCCGTAAGCTGCCCGCCGAGCGAATCGAGCACGGAGCTGATCTCGTCCGGCGATGACGCCACCACCAGCAGCGAATACGGCCCGAAGACCTCGTGCGCCAGCTCCGGATGGGCCAGGAATTTTTCCGCCGTGGTTTCCACCACCAGCGCACGGCCCTGGGTGGCGGTGGTATCGGCTTCGGCGGTCGCCTGACCGATGATCGCAAGCGCCGGATGAATGGCGAGCTTGCTACTTGATTCGCCGTAGGTCTTGGCGATGCCAGCGTGCAGCATCGTCGTGGGAGGCACGGCGGCGAAGGCACCGGCCAGGGCGGACCGGAAGCGGTCCAGTCCCTCGCCTTCCGCCGCGATGAGAATCCCCGGTTTGGTGCAGAACTGGCCGGCACCACCGGTGGCGGAACCGGCGAACACGGCTGCCGTTTCCTCCGGCTTCGCTGCCAGCATGCCCGGCAGCAGCACGATTGGATTGAGGCTGCCCATTTCCGCGAACACCGGGATCGGATCTGGACGGGACGCCGCGGCATCCACCAGCGCACGCCCGGCTGCCAGGGAACCGGTGAAACCGATCGCCTTCGTGGCGGGATGTTTCGCCAGCCACGGACCGACGGTGCGGCCATTGCCCTGGATCAGGGAAAACACGCCGGCCGGAAGCCCTGCCTCCTTCGCCGCCGCCACGATCACCTCCGCCACCAGCTCGGAAGTGCCGGGGTGGGCTTCATGGGCCTTCACCACGACGGGATTTCCCGTCGCGAGAGCCGACGCCGTGTCGCCACCGGCCACCGAGAAGGCCAGCGGGAAATTGCTGGCACCGAAGACCACCACCGGGCCGATCGGCTGCAGCACGCGGCGCAGGTCAGGCTTTGGAATCGGCTGGCGGTCTGGCAGAGCGGTTTCGATGCGCGCATCCACCCACGAGTTCTCGCGGGCGATGGTGGCGAACATCCTGAGTTGGTTCACGGTGCGCCCGCGCTCGCCTTCGAGGCGCGGCACCGGCAGCCCGCTTTCCAGGCGGGCACGGTCGATCAGGTCGGCACCCAGCCCCATGATCCCATCCGCGATCGCTTCGAGAAACCTCGCGCGCACCTCGCCGCTGCTGTCGCGGAAGGTCGGGAAGGCCGTCTTCGCTGCTTCGAGCGCGGCATTGACCTCTGCCTCGGTGGCGGTGACGAACTCACCGGGCAGCTCGCGGCTGTCCAGCGGCGAAAGCGCGTGAAACACCGGCGTGGTGCCGGGAGCGAGACGACCGGCGACAAGGGATTGTCCGTGAAATGACATGCCACCGTTCTAAACCCTGAATGCCCGGCTGGCTTGTCTCAAATTGGGTCCGGTGCGGGGGATTTCAGACAATACCGCTCGCCCGTTGCCCGCTACGGTCCGTGGCATGGCAACTTCCGTCCGCTCCCGCAAAGCCCCCGGCCCCTGGCAGGGCGTCTTTCCCGCGATCACCACCCAGATGCACAAGGATGGCTCCCTCGACCTCGAAGGAACCTCCCGCCACACCGAGGCACTGATCAGGTCCGGCATCCAGGGCCTCGTATTTCTCGGCTCTCTCGGGGAAAACCAGACGCTTTCGGGTGAAGAGAAGCACCTCGTGATGGCCGAGATGGTCAAGACCGTCGCCGGCCGCGTGCCCGTGCTTTCCGGCGTCGCCGAAACCGCCACCGCCGAGGCCATCCGCTACGTGAAGGACTGCGAAAAGCTCGGCGCCGACGGCTTCATGCTGATGCCCGCGATGAACTACAAGACGCCGGATGCCGATGAGACGATGGCCCATTTCCGTGGCGTGGCAAAGTCCACCGGGCTGCCGATCATGATCTACAACAACCCGATCAGCTACGGGAACGACATCACGCCCGAGATGTTCGCCAGGCTGGCCGACGTGAAGAACTTCGTGGCCCTCAAGGAAAGCTCCGGCAACACCCGCCGTGTGACCGACCTCCACAACACCATCGGCGGCCGCTACGCCATCTTCACCGGCGTGGACGATCTCGCGCTGGAAAGTGCCGTGCTCGGCATCGACGGCTGGGTCGCCGGCACCGGCATCGCCTTCCCCGAGCACAACCAGTATCTCTGGGAGCTCATGCAGGCCGGCGAGTGGGCCAAAGCCGTGGAGATCTACCGCTGGTTCACGCCGCTGCTGCACCTCGATGTGAACATCAAGTTCGTCCAGTACATCAAGCTGACCGTGCAGGAATGCGGTCTCGGCACCGAGTGGGTCCGCGCCCCGCGCCAGATCCTCAAGGGAGCCGAGCGCAAGGCCGTGGTCAAGGTCATCCACGACGGCATCGCCAACGCGCCGAAGATTCCGAAGCGCAAGTAAGCATCGGGCATTTCTTATACAGAATTAACAAGATTTGCAGAATTAACGGGAAATCCGGAAGCCATGATTCCCCTGCCATTCTGTAAATTCTGAAAATCCCGTTAATTCTGTCTGAAAATGGCCACCCCATCCTATGCAACACGTCAAAGTCATCGACTCCCACACCGGTGGTGAGCCGACCCGCGTGGTGATTGAAGGCGGTCCCGATCTGGGGGCCGGCCCGCTGTCCGGGCGCGTCGACCGGTTCAACGAGAACTACGATGACTTTCGTAAATCGATCTTGCTGGAACCCCGTGGTTCCGACGTGCTCGTGGGAGCGATCCTCGTGGAACCCCACGAGCCGGACTGCGCGGCGGGCGTGATATTCTTCAACAACGTCGGCACCCTCGGCATGTGCGGCCACGGCACTATCGGCCTGGTCGTGACCCTCGCCCACCTTGGCCGGATTTTTCCCGGCCAGCACCGGATCGATACCCCCGTCGGCGTCGTCACCGCCGTCCTCGGCAATGACGGGTCCGTCGCGATCACCAATGTCTCCAGTTTCCGCACCCGCAAGGATCTCGCCATCCAGGTTCCCGGTGTCGGCGAGGTCCGTGGCGATCTGGCCTGGAGTGGGAACTGGTTCTACCTCGTCACGTCCCTACGTGAAGATCTGACGGTGGACCGTATTGAGGAGCTGACCGCCCTCACCTGGAACATCCGGCTGGCGGCGAACGCGCAGGGTTTCCCCGAGATCGACCACGTGGAGCTGTTCGGCCCCGGCCAGTCGGGCGGGCATTCGCGGAACTTCGTGATGTGCCCCGGCAAGGCCTACGATCGCTCACCCTGCGGCACCGGCACCAGCGCCAAGCTGGCCTGTCTGGCTGCCGACGGGAAACTCGCCGAGGGAGAAACGTGGATCCAGGAAAGCGTGATCGGCAGCACCTTCGAAGGCTCTTACCAATGGCTGGACCAGGCGAAGGGCGAGATCCTGCCCACCATCAAAGGAGCGGCCTACATCATGGCGGAGACCACCCTCTGCTTCGATCCCGCCGATCCATTTCGAAACGGTATTTCCTGATGCCTTTCAAAAATTGAACCGGAAAGAAGAAATCCAACCGCAGATGGACGTTAAAAACGCAGATGGAAGAAAGGATGCCATAGGATCGAGCCTCTTCCCGGAGTTATCCCTCTTCATCTCTTGTCTGCGTCCATCCGCGTCCATTTGCGGTTGAATTTCCCAGCCTCTTTCGATCAAGCCGATTTCATCTCCATTTCCGAGAACCAGTAAAATGTCGAAGCATGTCGTCATCATCGGAGCCGGAGTCATCGGACTCGCCACGGCGGAAGCTTGTCTGAAACGCGGCCATCGCGTGACGGTCATCGACCGCAGTCCACGGCAACGCAGCGGTTGTTCATTCGGGAATGCCGGCATGATCGTGCCCAGCCACTTCATCCCCTTGGCGGCCCCCGGCATGATCGCGCTCGGCTTCAAGTGGATGTGGAATCCCGAGTCCCCCTTCTACATCAAGCCGCGCCTCGATCCCGGCCTTATCTCGTGGGGCCTCAAGTTCATGGCCGCCGCCACCAAGGATCATGTCGAGCGCGCCTCACCGCTGCTGCGCGACCTGAACCTCGCCAGCCGGGAACTATACTTGCAGTACGACGAGGACTTCGGCCTCGTCAAAAACGGCCTGCTGATGCTGTGCAAGACCCAGCACGGCCTCGATGAGGAAGCCGCAGTGTCCGCCAAGGCCCGCGAACTCGGCGTGCCCGCCGAGGTTCACGATGCCGCCTCCACCGCGAAACTCGATCCCGGCATCACCATGGACGTGGCCGGGTCGGTCTGGTTTCCCAAGGACTGCCACCTTTCGCCGGAGCGTTTCATTTCCGCCCTTGAGCGCCGCATTCTCGCTGCCGGTGGTGAAATGATCTGGAACACGGAAATCACCGGGTGGGTCCGCCGGGGCGGCAAGCTCGAAGCCGTCCGCACGCCCGATGGTGACTACGATGCCGACGAGTTCGTCCTTTGCGGCGGTGTCTGGTCCGATGAAATCGCGAAGGATCTCGGCCTGAAAATCCCCATGCAGGCGGGCAAGGGCTACAGCCTCACGCTTCCCGACCCGGTCGAACTTCCTGCCCTCTGTTCGGTGCTCACCGAGGCCCGCGTCGCCGTCACGCCGATGGACGGAGCCCTCCGGGTCGGCGGTACCATGGAAATCAGCGGCCGTGAGGAGAAGATCGCCCCGCGCCGCGTCTCCGGCATCCTCAAGGCACTGCCGGCCTATTTCCCGAAGTTCAAACCCGCCGACTTCGACGCCATCAAGCCCTGGCAGGGCTTCCGTCCCTGCTCCCCTGATGGCCTGCCCTACCTCGGCCGCACCAACGCCGCCACCAATTTGACCATCGCCACCGGCCACGCCATGATGGGCCTCAGCCTCGCCCCCATCACCGGCCAAATCGCCGCCGAACTCGTCGATGGCGAGCCCTCCGCCTTCGACCTCACGATGCTCTCGCCGGACCGGTATGCGTGAGGTAACTGGCACTCAAGGACGACAGAGTTTTTTCAAGTGGGATTGAATGAATCGCCCGGCACTTGCGTCGGATTGGATGTGAGAGGGAACCTCGGTTCTCTTTCAGTCCGGCCTCTACTCCGAAAGGAGAATCGGCCGGACCTTCCATACCACTAACAAAACTATCAGCATGAAACGCGTGATTGCCACCGTGTCGGTTCTGGGTCTTTCCATCGTCTCCCTGTTCGCGGCCGATCCGGCGAAACCGGCTGCCGGGACTCCGCCTCCCAAGAGCGCCGAGGTCGCCCCTAAGAATGAAACGAAGCCGGCCGTTTCCGCCGCCGACAAGGCCTTGCTGGCTCACGCAGCCAAGGAATCGGCGAAGCTCACGGCCCCGCAAAAGGCCAAGCTGCTCGATATCCTGAACAATGGCGATGACAAGGCCGTCCAGGACATCCCCGGCGTCGGCGAGGTCAAGGCCGCCAATATCAAGAAGGCCCGTCCGCTTGCGGCTGTGGACAACCTGATCCTCGTTGATGGCATCGGCAAGGTGACTTTCGATGGCATCGTGAAATGGGCCGCCGCCGATTTCAAGGCAGAGCCTGCCAAGAAAGTTGAGACTCCGGTCCCTGCCACCCCGAAGAAAAAGTAAGCCGATCCTTCACAGTTTGACTCTCACCACGGGCGGGCGCCGGTCACGGTTGCCCGCCCTTGTTGTCGGCGAATTTTTCCCCTTTCCCCGCCGGGGTGAGAGGTCTAGGTTCCCGCCCGTTATGAGTGCCTGCGGTCCGAAAATGAAGATGGATCCGGCGTTGCACCGGGAAAAGAAGCCTTCCTGGATCAAGGTGCGGCTGCCGAACAACCCGGTGTTCTGGTCCACCAAATCCATGGTGCAGGACCTGAAGCTGGTGACCGTGTGCGAGGAGGCACAGTGCCCGAACCGCTGGGAATGCTGGGGGCAGGGGACTGCCACCTTCATGATCGCGGGGGACAAGTGCACCCGCGCCTGCGGCTTCTGCGCTGTCAAAACCGCCCGCCCGGATGCCCTGGAAGACGATGAGCCCGCCCGCGTGGCCGAGGCGACCCGCCGCATGAGCCTGAAGCACGTTGTCATCACCGCCGTGGCGCGTGACGATCTCAAGGACGGCGGTGCCGAACATTTCCAGCGCACCATTGAAACCGTCCGCGAGGTCAATCCCGGCATCGTCATCGAGGTGCTCGTGCCCGATTTCAACGACCGCGACTGGGCCCTGCAGATGGTGATGGATGCCCGTCCGCACATTTTCAACCACAACCTGGAAACGGTCGAACGCCTCACCCCGCTGGTGCGTTCCCGCGCCAAGTATCACCGCTCGCTCGCCGTCCTGAAAAAGGCCAAGGCGATGGTGAATGGCCGCGTGGCCACCAAGAGCGGCATCATGCTCGGCCTCGGCGAACGCCACGACGAGATCCTCAAGGCCATGGATGACCTGCTCGAGCACGATGTGACGGTGCTCACCCTCGGCCAGTATCTGCGCCCGACTCAGAAGCACCTGCCGGTCGTTGAGTACATCGAGCCCGCCGTTTTCGACCAGCTCAGGGTCATCGCCCTCGAAAAAGGCTTCAAGCACGTCGCCAGCGGTCCGCTGGTGCGCAGTTCCTATCACGCGGCAGATTTCCGTCCGGAGCTGGACGTGATGGAAGCCGTGGACAGCGATGTCCGCGCCAACAAGGGCCTTGAACTCGGCCCCGAACACCTGCCGATCCCGGCAGCGAAGCCGGAATTGGCGAAGGGTCTCTGAGGCCTCAGCGCTTCTTTTCGGTCTCGGCGATCTCCGCCTCGCTCTCCCGGCGCGCTTTCTTGAACTCGGTCACACTCTTGCCCATGCCGCGGGCGAGGTCGGGCAGCTTGTTCGCCCCAAATAAAAGTAGCAGCGCTCCGATGATCAGGAAGAATTCCAGCGGCGAGAGAAGGGCGAGGATCGGATGCATGGTCGTGGATGTTCGCTGTGAATGAGAGAACGGATGGCCTTGCGGCCGCGATCGATGTCAGAATCAGGCGCAAAGTGGAGCGAAAAACGAGCCAATTCGCTGCTACTTGACGACCCCCGCCGCCCGGAACGAGTACCATGCCTGCCGCATCGCGGAGGGACGACCGACAATGACGTGGTCGAGAAAGCGCACCTGGAGTAGCTCCGCCGCGTCCTGGATCCGGCGGGTCATGGCCTCATCTGCCCGGCTCGGGCTGGGGTCGCCGGACGGGTGATTGTGCGCGAGGATGAAGCCGTAAGCCCCGTGAACCACCACCGGCCTGAGGATTTCCCGCGGGTGGGCGATGGTCTCATTCACGGAGCCGAGGGAAATCGGAACCGTCGCCGTGTGATGGAGTCGGGTATCGACCAGCAGCACCACCGCGTGTTCCTGAGTCTGGTGGCCGAGCTGGGGGGCCAGGAATTCATAAATGCGCTCGGGAGAGTCCAGCGGCGTCTCGGCGACCTGTTCGCGGGCGACTCGGGCCCCGAGTTCGAAGGCCGCGGCGAGTTGCGACGCCTTGGCGAGGCCGAGGCCCTTCTCCTTGGCGAGACCGGTCACGGGCAGGCGGCCAAGCGCCCCGATCGAGCCGTATTTTTGAAGCAACTCGCGGCCGATCTGGATGGCGCTGCGGCCCTTGGTGCCGGTGCGGATGAAGAGGGCGAGCAGTTCCGCATGATCAAGGGCGGACGGGCCGAATCGGGCGAGCTTTTCACGCGGTCGCTCGGCGTTCGGCATGTCCTGAATGCGCAGGGAGTCCATTGCCCGAGAATATCCGGGTTTGCATCGGGGGCGGGAAGCGTAAAACGTAGAGAAGTGAGATGGATCGTCTTTTTCGATGGAGATTGTGCGTTTTGCTCGCGGAGCATCCGCCTGCTGGCGCGGCTGGACTGGCACGACCGGGTCCGGCTTTCACCGTTGCAGAGTGAGTTGGCGCGGGAAAAGGGCCTCGTCATGCATGACGATCCGGCCGACGACTCGATGGTGGTCTACCGGGAGAGTGACAAGAAGGCCTTCAGCAGCAGCTCCGGCTGGCTGGAACTGATGCGCGCGCTGGGCTTCCCCTTTAATCTGCTCACCGTGTTCCGGCTGGTGCCAAAGCCATGGCGTGATGGAATCTATCGCTGGATTGCCAGGAACCGCTACCAATGGTTCGGAAAGGCAGATCGCTGCTCCCTGCCCGAGGAGGCGGTGGTGAGGCGTCTGGTTTGATCTTGAAAGGCGGCGATAGTCTCCGCGTTATGGTGGCGTGATTGTTGGACGAATTTTTGCACTGGGTCTCGCCGTGATGACGCCCTGTTTGGCCGACCCGGGCTTGCCCCGCCAGCGGCTCACGTTCGGTACCGACTGGAAATTCTTCCGGATCGACCCCGCTCCCGCACCGGTGTCCGCGGATAGCGCGATGTCCGGGAATCCTCCGGAAGCGGCGTTCGACGGGAATCCGAAAACCTGGTGGCACACGCCGTGGGGCAATGGCCAGACCGGCTATCCGCACTGGTTGCAGCGGGACCTGTTGGAGAAGACCGTGGTGGAATCCGTTACCCTGCTGCCGCGACAGGATGGCAGCGTGAATGGGCGCATCCACGGCTATCAGATCGTGATGAGTGACGATGGGAAGACCTGGGGAGCACCCGCAGCCGAGGGCGAACTGGAGCCTTCCGACAAGGCGGTCGCCCTGCGTCTCGATCCACCGGCGACCGGGCGTTATCTGCGGCTGATCGTGAAAAGCGGTGAAGGCGGCGGCCCATTCGCCTCTCTCGCGGAAATGGAAATCCATGGCAAAGGCGGAGCGAAAATCGGGATGCCCGGCGCGAAGCCGGATGATGACAATTTCGCGGCGTCAGCGGTTCCGGACGCCGGGTGGGAAACGGTCAATCTTCCCCACACGCCGGTCATCGAATCGAAGGCGCTGGACCACCAGTGGCAGGGTCTGTGCTGGTATCGGCGGCATTTTTCCGCCCTGCCGGAGTGGAAGGGGAGGCGCGTCAGCGTGGAGTTCGAGGCGGCCATGCAGGTGGCGGAGGTATTTGTGAATGGGAAGAAGGTGGCGGAGCACTTTGGCGGCTATCTGCCGTTCAGCGTCGATCTGACCGACCTGATCGATTACGCGCCCGGAGCCGACAACGTGATCGCCGTGCGTCTCGACAATCGCGACAACCCGCTGGTGCCGCCGGGCAAGCCGCTCGCGTCGATGGACATGACCTATCAGGGTGGGCTCTACCGCGACGTGTGGCTGAACGTCACCTCTCCCCTCCACATCACCAACGCCGTGGCGGCGAACGAGGTCGGCGGCGGCGGGGTGTTCGTGAAATATCCGCACGTCAGCAAGGAGAAGGCGGTGCTGGAAGTACAGACTCACGTGATCAATGACGGCGCGGCGGCTGCCTCCTACGCGGTGGAGACAGCGCTGGTTGATCGTTCCGGTCGCGAGGTGGTGAAGGCGGTTTCGCACGCATCGTCGCTCGAACCCGGAACAGGCCGGAATACGGTGCAGAGTCTGGAGGTGCGGAGCCCCATGCTGTGGCATCCGGATTCGCCGGAGCTTTACACGCTGCGATCAACGGTTCTGTTCGCCGGCGAGCCGGTCGATCAGGTCGAGACCCGCATCGGCATCCGCAGCATCGAATGGCGCACTGACGGCTTTTTCATCAATGGCAGCCGGCTGGTGCTCAACGGCGCGAACCGCCACCAGGACAACATTTACATCGGCAGCTCCGCTCCGAACGCGATGCAGTGGCGCGACGCATGGCTGCTGAAAAACGCCGGCTTCAATGCCATCCGGGCCGGGCATGTGCCGCTTGATCCGGCCTTCCTCGATGCGTGCGATGAACTCGGCCTGGTCGTCATCGGTTGCACCCCGGGCTGGCAGTATTTTAATCCGGTGCCAATCTTCTCCGAACGCGTCTATCAGAACATCCGCGACATGATCCGCCGCGACCGCAACCGGCCCTGCATGGTCCTCTGGGAGACGATTCTCAACGAAACCTCCTACCCGCGTGATTTCGCCCTCGGCGGGCTTCAGGCTGCGAACGAAGAACTGCCGGGCATCGCGACCGCCTGCGACCATGGATTCCCGGCGGCTGAAAAATTCACCGTCAACTACAAGACCCCCGATGGGAAAATGCCGCTGGTCACCCGCGAATGGGGGGACGCGCATCGCTACGCTGGATTGAACGGAGGCACTTGGGGGGATTGGGGCGACCGCGCCTCGGAGGCAACGATGGTCTACCAGGCCTATGCCCGGCAGAGGTCGCTCAATGGAGACGACTACTGGGACTGGATCGGCGTGAATGCGAATCCCAACACCTGCGGCTACTTCCTGTGGATCGGCATCGATCACAACCGCGGCAGCACCAGCCAGATCGCCGCTTGCGGGGCGCTGGGGATCGACCGCTATCCGAAGTTTTCCTACTACTTCCATCAGAGCCAGCGCGATCCCTCCCGGCCCGGTGGGGCGATGGTTTACGTCGCCAATTACCGCACCCCCGCATCGCCGGCGGATGTGGCCGTGTTCAGCAACGCGGAGCAGGTGCGCCTTTCGCTTGATGGGCATCCGCTGGCGACCCAGCCGCCGGACACCACCTACACCGAGGCGGGAAAGACCAAGCCCATCGGTCACGTTGCGCATCCGATTTTCACCTTCAAGAACGTTCCGCGTTCGGATCGTCCGTTGAAAGCGGAGGCGCTCATCGGTGGCCGCGTGGTGGCCGCGCACGTGGTGACGCCTCCGGGCCCGGCCAAACAGATCACCGCCGAACTCGATCATCCGGGCAAGCCGATGGTGGCGGACGGCAGCGACAGCGGCATGCTGTTTCTCAAAGTGACGGACGCCAACGGCGTGTTGGTGCCGGATGCGGCGCTGCCGGTCACGCTCGAGGTCAGAGGGCCGGGGCGGTTGATCGGGCAGAATCCGGTCACCACCGAGGGTGGCGTCGCCGCCATCTGGGTGCAGGCGGAAACCGCGCCGGGCACGATTGTCGTCACCGCGAAGGCACCGGGGTTGGCTCCGGTTACCCTGCCGGTACCCACCATCGCCTCCACGGTGCCGCGCGTGCCGGTTTCGGCCGGGCATGAGGGATCTCCTCGGCCGAAGTACGAGACTCCTCGTATGAAATCAACGCCGACGGAGCAGAAGCCGGAGCGGGCGCGCCTGTCCGGCGTCACCGTCCTGTCGGCCAGTAGCGAGCGGCCCGGATTCCCCGCTGCTCGGGGGTCCGACAATGACCGTGAAACCGCCTGGGTCGCCAGGGACGAGGGCCCGGCCTGGATCGTGTTTGATACCGGAAAAGTGCGAACGCTAAAAGGCAGCCGCATCATCTGGGAAAAGGACAGCACGTGGTACAATTTCACCGTGGAGGTATCCACCGATGGCAGCACTTGGCGGCAGGTTCATGCCGGCAACGAATCCGGCCAGGATTTCGAGCCCGAAGCTTGGAGCGCGGACAACGCCCGCTATGTCCGCGTCGGCATTCTTTCCACCGTGCCTGGCAACAGCCTGAAAGGCATCAAGGAGGTCGAGCTGTATTGACTGGGCCGCAAGAAAATCCTTCCCGCCCGGGGATTCCCGATTGTGGCCCACGGCCTAGCGGCTATTGTTGCCTGCATCAATTATGAAAGCCCTTCTCGTTCTCCTTTCGCTGTCGCTGGCCGCCCATGCCGAACAATGGAAAGTCGTCTGGTCGGATGAATTCGACCACGCCGGTGCGCCGGATGCCACCAAATGGACCTATGAGAAAGGCTTCGTGCGCAACAAGGAGCTGCAGTTTTATACGGACAACCGCCGCGAGAATGCCCGCGTCCAGGGTGGCAGCCTCATCATCGAAGCGCGCAAGGAGGCATTCCCGAATCCGTCCTTCCAAGCCGGATCGACCGACTGGGCGAAGGGCCGCAAGGAGTCGGAATACACCTCCGCGTGCCTCATCACCAAGGGCCTGAAATCGTTCCGCTATGGGAAGATCGAAGTCCGCGCGAAACTCCCGGGCGGCAAGGGCATCTGGCCTGCCATCTGGATGCTCGGAGATGATCGGGGCCCAGTCCGCTGGCCGATGTGCGGTGAGATTGACATCATGGAGTTCGTCTCCCATGAGCCCGGTGTTGTCCACGGCACCATGCACTTCGCCAAGCCCGGTACCACCGAGCACCAATCCGATGGTGGAACGACCAAGTCCGCCACCCTGCAGAACGCCTTCCACACCTACGGCGTCGAATGGGATGACAAGGCCATTGTCATGACCTTCGATGGGAAGCCCTACCATACCATGGATTTGAACAAGGCTGGTGCCGGTGAGGACAATCCGTTCCGCAAGCCCTTCTACCTGATGCTCAACGTCGCGGTTGGCGGAAGCTGGGGCCGCGAGCCCGACCCCAAGGTCTATCCCCAGCAGATGGAAGTCGACTGGGTGCGCGTATCAGAAAAGCAGTGATCGCCAGCTTGGTTCACTCGCGCCCGCGACAAGGGTAACCACGAATTTCACGAAGGGTCACGAATAAGACCCGGTCTTCGCCGTTTCCCGAAATTCGTGCCGATTCGTGTTCATTCGTGGTTCCTCCTTTTGAAACGAGGTGGACGAGGCACTCTGAACAGGACCACCGCCACGATTTGGAGCGTCACGCCTTCCGCGCGATCACCGTCAGGATCTGATAGGCATCCGCTTCGTCTGGAAACGCGCAGGTTTCCTCGAAATCGCCGATGCCCTCGAACAACTCGAATCCTGCGGCCACGAGCATGCCGTGCAGCTCGGCGGGCTCGAACCAGCGCAGAGTCTGGGAGCAATCGTGGCCAGACAGAGGCTCGCGCGCGGCGTCCATCAGCGTGTAGCGATGCTCGCGATAAAGCGTGTGCGTTTCTTCGTCGAGACGGTGCCGGGTTTCCACGCTGCCGATGCGGCCATCCGGCAGGCGGACCTCGTGATCCGGGTACCATTCGTTTTCGGGCAGGTCGCCCTCCAGCTCGGCATCGGGAGTGAAGACCGTCAGGTAGAGGCCGCCTTCCGGCTTCAGCATCGCGGCGAGCTTCTCCAGGGCCAGCAGGGGATCCGGCGAAAGCTGCAGCGTGAACGCCGGCACCACCACCGCCGAGTAGGGCGCGGCGGGTTGGAACTCCTCCATCGTCCCGGCATGCAGCACCGGCTCGCAACCGACCACGGCCGCCTTTTTCCGGCACAGGGCCAGCATGTCCGCCGAGGGCTCCAGTCCCTCGACCTCATGTCCCTCCAGCAAAAGCGGGATCAGCAGACGGCCCGATCCGCAGCCGACCTCCAACGAGGTCCCCGGGAAATGCCGCAGGAAAGTCATCATCAGTGGCAACTCCGCGGAAGGCCCCTCCGCTTCCCACAGCGGATCATGCAATTCGGCTTCGAGCGACTGGTAGGTGGCCACGGGCCGAGTGTGGACAAGAACCCGCACACGGCGAGTCGAAATCCGACCCCGCCGCGGGAACCGCCACCCTCAGTGCAGACCGTCCCGCTCACCCCAATATTCGGGGAACTTCCGGTCCGCGATGGCTTCGACGTAGGCCCGCACAAAGGCTTCTTCCACCAGAGCCTTCGCTCCTTCTCCCGCTTCGTTTTTCGTCGTGATCGGAGTAGGCAAGATCTCCGTGACGATCTTCGGTCGCAGGGCGCTGTCCTTCACGATCTTTACGAGCAGTTCCCGGCTTTGCTCACGCACCTGGGGCCCGGCGAGGTACGCCTCGAAGACAGCTTCGTTGGCCTTGTCCGCGCCTGGAACCTTCGCCAGCCAATCCTTGTGGGCGTCCTCCTTGAGGATATCAAACAGCTTTTTCCACACGGCGTTGTCGACCAGCTTGCCTTGTCCGATCCATGAATCTGCGATGGACCTCAGTTCATCGCGACCGGATACCAGTTCCTTTTCCAGTTTTTCATGGGAGGATGAGCCGGATTGGACGCTCTCGACGACCAACTGCACTGTGGCGGTGCGGAACTGACCGGTGATCTGATGGGAAGTCCGGGGCTCGTTGTGCTCGCTGTCCCATTTGGAAGACAGCGCCTCCACCGCTTTCTGGCCCGGATTCAACTCTAACTTGGTGAGCTCGAGTATCCTTGGTGGCCCCTCCTTGTCGGGAAGGATTTGCTTGATGAGCATGCCGGACTTGCGATCGACGGTCAGGTCTCCTTGGGCGGTGGCAAAGGTCACGCTGTCC
>Ga0265327_10002553_pt1 | contig 18928 bp, 14 predicted proteins | sample 41621metaG_FD_202089 | JGI IMG/M metagenome (GOLD analysis project Ga0265327, IMG submission 202089) | Rhizosphere microbial communities from Carex aquatilis grown in University of Washington, Seatle, WA, United States - 4-16-21 metaG | ecosystem: Host-associated > Plants > Roots > Rhizosphere...
ACAGCTCAAGCTTAAGCATCAAATCAACCATTTCGCGTTTAGAAGTAAGCTTTATCTCAAAGCCTTGCAAGCCAGTTTTGCCGAACTGCAACGGCTCAGCGCGTAACATCAGTTAATTATGGGGGTCTGGCAAAAAGAAGTTATTACCGGCTTGCTGTTGTTTTTAGCCGTATCGATAGTGGGGGCGATGTCCGGGTTGTTTATGCCTTTGGCGCTATTGCTGGCGCTGGGCATTTTAATGCGCCAGCTGTTTCAGATTAACCGCTTTGAACGATGGATACGAAGCGGGGGCGGCGCTAAATACCCGAAGACCAGCGGTATTTGGGAAGAAATTTATTACCATGTCTATCGCATCAAAAAGAACGAAAAAAAACGCAAAAAGAAACTGGGCAAAATGGTTGATCAGTTTCGCCAATCCACTGAAGCGTTACCCGACGCCGCCGTCGTTTTGGGCGCTAACGATGAGATCGAATGGGCCAACAAAGCGGCCAGGGAGGTTTTCGGTTTGCAGCAATCGGATAAAGGCCAGCGTATCCCCAATCTTATTCGTTTTCCTGAATTTATCCGTTACCTGAAATCGGGAAATTACACCGAACCGGTTATCTTGCCTTCACCGGTAGACCATCGCATAACCTTGGCGGTCAGGATTATTCCTTATGGCGCCGGTTTACGTTTGTTATTGGCGCAAGACGTGACGCAGTTGAAAAAAATGGAGCGGATGCGCAAGGATTTCGTGGCTAATGTGTCGCATGAACTCAGAACGCCGCTGACCGTACTTAAAGGTTATCTGGAGACTTTGCAGGACATGGATGACGGCAGGTCGCCGTTATTGACCACCTCGTTTCAGCAAATGCAGGGGCAGACCGAGCGTATGCAGCATTTGGTTGATGATTTACTATTACTGACTCGGCTGGAAACCCAACAGAAGAAAACCGAGTGTATCAATGTCCCGGCTTTGCTGATCCAGATTTGCAAGGAAGCGGAAAGGTTGCACAGCAACGCTTCCGCCCGGATTGAATTAACGCTGGAAACGGATATACATATCGTTGGGGAAGAGCAGGAATTGCGCAGTGCGTTTACCAATCTGCTGGGGAATGCACTGAAATATTCGCCGGAAGACTCCCTGGTCAAGGTGCGCTGGCATCGGACCCAAGACGATGTTGTGCTGGAAGTTGAAGATCGGGGGGAAGGTATTGCCTCGGCCGATATTCCCCGAGTGACGGAACGATTTTACCGCTCCGAAGTCAAGCGCACCAAGAAAGTGGGCGGCACCGGCTTAGGCTTGGCTATCGTCAAACATGTGCTGATGCGGCACGATGCCAAATTAACCATCACCAGTGAATTGGGTAAGGGCAGCTGTTTCGGTTGTTATTTTCCGCTTAAGCGGATTTGTAGTTAAATTTCAGCTCGCTTAAGGTACAACCCGTATACTGAATTGCTTCGTCAACACGGGTGCTGCGTGTTGTTGACGCAACAATTGATAAGACACACGGTACTCGCCTGTAGCCCATGCCTCAGCGTGAAGTTTCAAACCGACAAAGCTCCGGTATTGCGCCATGTTATGGTCTATGGCTATGGTTTTGTGCAGCAGCATGGAACCATCCGGCGCTAATAAATCAAAGACTTGCGTATCGCCTGTTTGTACGCCGAATACGCTCAGCCAAAAAACCAACGCAGGCGCAGTCTTAGCTAACGATTGGATTGCGGCAGGCTGGTCATCGGCCGCTAGCGGATGATCGGTAAAACCGGCTGCCAGCACTTCGCTGGGGATATAACCGAGTTTAGTGAGCGTATCGGCCGACCACAACGGTTGTTTGCCAAGCGCGCAAGCATTGCCGCCGTTAACTCCGACAAAGGGATCTATGGCTTTGCCTTGATGGCGGATTTCAAAATGCAGATGTAAAAATTCGGTATTGCCGGACAGACCCACCCGCCCCAACACCGTGCCGCGCGTTACCGTTTGTCCTGGATGAACCGCGACGCTGCCTTTTTTCAAATGCGCGTATTGCGATTCCCAGCCATTGCCGTGAACAATAACCACCGAGTTACCGGCTTCTCTATTCTTTATCGCTTCCTTGCCCAGCACGCGCACGCTGATGTCGTCCATATTATCGCGAGTCGCTCGAACTTTACCGTCAGCCGCAGCCAGTACGGGGACTGATGCATTCATGGATGTTGGGCGAAAATCGGTGCCGCGGTGATCGTCATAACTAAGAAAACCGCAGCGATAATCGCTGTGGCCGGCACCGGCATCGGCGTCGACATAGTTTTGAATAAAACAGTCGGTTCCGATAGTGCAGGCCAACGGCAAACTCAATTGCGGCGGGTTTTCCGTAGCGCTTAAAGGGTTCAAAAAGCCGTAAAGCAAGGCTGTAAAAGCTAAAGTGTGTCTGTATAACATGACGATATTGCACCTAAACGGGTAGATATAGAGTCCGAAGTAAATAAAGCGGCATCGATCATATTCGATGCTAGGCTTCGACGGCTTAGCGGATCATTTTCCGCCTCCGTTCATCGCTTTCATTTAGGTCAAGCTCGGCAATCGGCTTATTTGCCGCCGAATAAAAGCTCAATTAAACTAATCGACATGCCGAATAATAATTAGACAAATAGGCGTGGGCTGGTAACCTCAATACCAATCGGACGCGGCTCGCCGGGTTTTTGCAATTCAATTCGGTCGTGTCGATGACATTTTTCATAAGGTGTGCTTAAGCGTTTTCCATCAGGAGAATAACCATGACTAAAGAGAAAGATTATTTAAATGCTCCGTTTAATGATGCCGTTGCCGCGATTCTCAAGGGCATTGACCGTGACGTGGAACGCGGCGAAGACGCCCTGATGCTGGGGCTTGGCATCGTTATGTTGTCTTCCACTTTTGCCCCCGTCGCTCCGCCTCACATTCTTCTGCCTTTGGTCGCGCTGACTTTCGCACTGTCCGCGGGCTTCGCACGAAGGAATTATCATAGCATGCAGAGAAAATTGCTGGAATCCATGGCGCAACTTGAAGGGCATGACAAAATTATTTTGCACCCGATCGCAGCCGTCTTCGCCGACTATCCGATGGACTCTTTGGCAGAGTCGTTCAATCCGCTAAAAAATCCGAAACGAACCTGGAAAAGTGCGCTGGGCGGGATTCTGATCAATCCGCTGTGGATGCCTATTTTTTATGTGATGGGTATGCAGATTACCGAAGAAAGGAATCTGGGCGTTTTGAACCGGGCCATTATCAGTGTTGAGCGAAAAGTTTCCGCGCTTTCTTCGCCGGCTTAGTTGCCGACGGCTGTAACCGGTTTAGCGCTGCGATTTATTGAGGCGACTCAAAATCAAGTTTCGGATGAAGAGGGCGCGTCAAAGTGTCCAATCTCCTCCATGAATTGGGCGACCCAGCGTTCGACGCGAGGTAGGCAGCCGTTCAACGAGGCCTGCTTTTCCGGAATGGCGAAGTAATCGGGTTCATGAAGATAAGGGTAGGTGATTCTGCCGACGTCGACGGCATCATGGCTGAGGTCGACTATGCGCCCGCCGATGACATTGTATTGATGCTCATAGTGGCCGCAGATCGCCCCGCCGAAGACCTGATTCATAAACAGGCTTCCGTATTTGCACGAGCCGGAAAGATCGGTTGGAATGGGGACGCCTCGCTCCGCAGCCTGTTCGCACCATTTACGGAACACAAAAACTTTGGCTTGAGCAAAACGTTCATAGGAATAGGCAAGTTGCGCCTTCCGGTCTACAGTCCAATCGGTCATTTTAGGGCCTAAGAAAAGCTTATGTCGGCCCTCCATAATGGGATCGGAGGGATGGGTAGCGGCATGACGGGAAAATAAACCCCGGCTCACTCGACTTAGGGTACCGCGAAAGGCTCGCAAGATCAACCCAGCCAAGCACTGCGTTCAGGAGCCGCGTACCTACATCCCTGTAGGCATCGAAACAAAACGGCAGCAAAAATCCAATCAACTAAGCGAAACGGTTAAAAACTGATATTGCCTTGCACCCAGATTTTTTGGGTATCTGTATTGGAAAATGTGTCGGGTCTGCTGTAATTATCCGCGCTGTAATAAGCGTATTTAGCCAGCACTGAATAGTGTTTGCCGAATTTCTTAAGCGCCGAAAAATCCCATTCATCGCCGTATTTGATATTGCCGGTGTCGTCGGTAAAGTTATGATAAGTCCCTGTTAAGATCACTTCACCACGGTCAAAGGTGGAAATCATCGTGCCGAAAACATCGCGAATACCGTTTACCGGCGTAACCAGGAACAAGTCCGCCCAGCCTTGGAATGCATGATTGGTGCCTAGCGGCGTATCGAAAGTTTTGTTGGCTCCCCGGCCGTCAAGTTGCTCTATAGCGCCTTGGAAGGTCAGGTTATAAGCCGTTAAACCGCCCATCAGGTTAAGACGATCAACGGCATATTTGGTTGGACCGTGTCCGTAATCTTCTTGATGTCCCCACTCTGCGGTATACACCACGCCGTAATTATCGGTTAACTTGTAAGTGTCTCCCGGTTTTAGATAATTGGTCATGCGTAAACCGTAAGTTTGGCTTGATTTTTCATAGTTTTCCCGCTCGGTATAATCCAGCCAATAGCCGTAACCGATCACATTGCCGTAATCGCCGACTTTATAATTGACGTTCAGAATCGGCGCATTGATGTGTTCGTTGGTGGCGGTAAAGGTTTGTACGTTGCCGATATAGCCGGCGTTAACGGTCAAACCGAACAGCTGCTGATTGTTGTGGGTGATCAGCACCGAATCGAAGGTAGTTTCCATTTGTCGCCAGCCGACGTTGCCGATAAAGCGGTCGTCATCGAATTTAATGCGTTGCCGACCGCCTTTAATTAGTGTATCGGGGATACCGGCATAACTGAGCCATAACTGGTTGAGTTCGCTTTTTTCAGGGTCGGCAACTGTCGAGTAACCGGTATTGCCGTTGCGGGTGCTGTTGTAGTCATCCAGCATGGCGAGATTGCCTTCGTATTCGGCGTAGCCTTGAATGCCGTGGAATACCGGCGACAATAAACCCATCCGTAAGCGCGAGGTCACGGCATTGGCGGTGTGCGGTTGTCTTGCGGCAGGTAGCGCCAGTCCGGTGGCCGGGGTTTTGGCGGTGCCTTGATCGACGTTTTCCCAACGCGTGTTCAGGTCGAATTTGACCGCGCCGTTTTTGCCGTAATGATAGAAATTAAGCGCATCCTCAACGTCCTGAGTAACGCCTGCTAAGGCTGAGCCGCTTACTACCGACAGGGCCAATAGTGATGCCGATAAAGGTTTTTTTCTTTGTTGCTGCGGCATAAAGCCTCCTTTGTTTTTAATATGTTGTGTTACGCGCCGTTCACGAACAGTAGGGCGCGAAATAATGCAATGGTTTAGTGGAGTTTGTTTAAGTCACGGTCGTACAGTATCGCATCTCTTTAAAAATTTGCATGCTGTTATAAGTCCTTATACTTAGTGCGTATGGTCGCATTCGGTAAGAAAACTCAAAATACTTTCCCGGTATTTGTAGTAATCGGGATGCTCCAGCAGGGCTTTACGGCTGCGCGGCCGGGGTAAATCAATGTTTTCGATTTTGCCGATTTTGGCATGCGGGCCGTTAGTCATCATCACAACGCGGTCCGCCAACAGAATGGCTTCATCGACATCATGGGTCACAACAATGGCGGTTACATGGGTTCTTTCCCAGACTTCCATCAACACTTCCTGTAATTCCCAGCGAGTCAACGAATCCAACATGCCGAACGGTTCATCCAGCAACAGCAATTTGGGCGATAAGGCAAAAGCGCGGGCGATACCGACCCGTTGTTTCATGCCGTTGGACATGTCGCCGGCTTTTTTACGCAGCGAATCGCCCAAACCGACGCGGGTCAGATAATACTCGACGATGTCGTCGCGTTCCGACTTGGCCGCATGAGGATAGACTTTATCGACGCCCAGCATCACGTTTTCAAACGCGGTCAGCCAGGGAAACAGGCTGGGCGCCTGAAACACTACGCCGCGATCCGGTCCGGCGCTGGCGATTTCTTTGTTATCTAAAATAATAACGCCTTCGGATACGCTGTTTAAACCGGCGGTCATCGACAATACCGTCGATTTACCGCAACCCGAATGGCCGATGATCGAGATGAATTCGCCTTTTTTCATTTTCAGGTCGAAGCCGTCCACGACTTTGACCGTGCCGTTGCCGTCGGGCGTCGGGTAGATTTTGGATAACTTCGAAAACTCCAGATAGCGGGGGCGCCCCAAGTCATCCTGTGTCGGCTTCAAAGCCGAACGATCACGATCCCAGTCATTGCTGGTGTTGGGTTTAACATTAGGCAGGACGATTTGATCAACACTGGAACCCAGGTTTTTTTCGATGCCGATGTCCATCAAATAGCGGGTTATTTCGGCGCGCAGCCTTTTAAACTCGGGGTTATGGTTTAATGCAGTGCGGTCTCTGGGACGCTCGATATGGATAGGAAAATCCGGGCCGAAGGTCGCGTCGGGGCCGGGATTCAGCGGAATCACCCGATCCGCCATGTAAATGGCTTCATCGACATCATTGGTAATCAAAATGACGGTTTTCTTTTCCTGCGCCCAGATTTGCAGAATTTCATCCTGCAAGTTGCCGCGGGTCAATGCATCCAGCGCGCTGAGCGGCTCGTCGAGCAACAAAATATCGGGACTGGCCGCCAAAGCGCGGGCGACGTTGACCCGTTGACGCATGCCGCCGGACAGTTCGGCCGGTTTTTTGTCCATCGCCGCGCCGAGATTAACCATCCTGACATATTTTTCGGTATGCGCCCGGCGTTGCTCGGCAGGCCAGTGTTTAAAAATCTGGTCGACGGCCAGCGCCACGTTTTCAAACACCGTCAGCCACGGCATCAAGGAATAGTTCTGGAACACCACGCCGCGATCCGGTCCCGGCGCGGTAATCGGCGATCCTTGTTTCAGCACCTCGCCGCTGTCGGCCTGGATCAACCCGGCAATGGTCGAAATCAGCGTGGTTTTGCCGCTGCCGGAAAAGCCGACAATCGCAATGAATTCGCCTTCTTGAATGCTCAGATTGATGTTATTGAGGATGGATGTCGCGCCATAGCTTTTGCACACGGCCTTTAATTCCAGTAAAGGCTGCTGAGCGTCATTCGATGGCGCAGGCGGGTTAGTTTGCATGCGTTTATTCACAACGTTAAGATTGACGACGGACATCTTCGGCTCCTGATTAAAGTGTTCTACCGAAAGAGAATAGGTTTTGTAAGGACTGCATGATGCGATCCAAGGCAAAGCCGATCAAGCCGATGGTAAATACCGCGACCATGATCCGGCCCAAGGAGTTGGAACTGCCGTTCTGGAATTCGTCCCACACGAATTTGCCCAGTCCCGGATTTTGCGCCAGCATTTCCGCCGCGATTAATACCATCCAGCCCACGCCCAAGGACAAACGCATACCGGTAAAGATATAAGGCAGCGCGGACGGCAAAATGATTTTCTTGATTTGAGTGCTCCAGTTAAGACGCAACACTTTACCGACATTGATCAGGTCTTTGTCTATCGACGACACGCCGACGGCGGTGTTGATCAAAGTCGGCCACAGCGAGCACAGGGTAACGGTAATGGCGGAGGTCAGGAATGATTTTTCGAACCAGGAATCGTCGGTTGTCACATACACGGCGCTGACCACCAAGGTGACGATAGGCAACCAGGCTAATGGCGACACCGGTTTAAAAATTTGCACCAGCGGGTTGATTGCGGTGTTAAACACCGGACTCATGCCGCAGAACAGCCCCAGCGGTATGGCGACCAGCGTGGCAATCATAAAGCCCGCAAAGACGGTATAAAGACTGGTGAAAATTTTATCCAGATAAGTGGCTTGGCCGTTGTAGGGACGAACTTTGATTTCAGCGCTTGGATCTTCCGCCCGTTTTTGCTCGTTGCGGGCTTGTTGGCGATGGTAGTACTCGGCTTCTTTAGCGCGTTCAGCGAAATGATCGTCCAGTAAGCCGGCGGCTTCATGCCACACCGCGACCGGGCCGGGAATTGCGCCCAGGCTGGTGTTGACTTTGGATGCGGAAAAGCTCCAAAGCCCCAGAAACACCATAAAAGCGAGTATCGGCACGCCCATAACCAGCCAGAGTTGGCGGATTTGTACTGATGGATTTTCTCCGGCGGCTATTTTGACCAAGGGAACAAACCAAGTGAGTCCGGTTATGTTTAAAAATTTGATGATTTGATTGTACATGCGTGGCTCCTAAATTTTCACCGACTGTAATAACGGCTGCTGGGTTGCGTATGATGGCTTTGCTAAACAGGTCGATAGCCGGCGTCGGCAGGTGAAACAACCGAAATAAAAACTAACGGCTCGGGGTTATCGTTATAGACCCCATGGACTTCGCCGGTATGGGCTACGACTATATCGTCCGCCATAATCGGGCGGGTGGTGCCGTGATTGTCCAGGTAATAGTGGCCTTTGCCCGCTAATACGGTCCAGGTATCCTGTCCCTGAGGGTGAACATGCAGGGGAATTTGTTGCCCTTGTTTAATATACCAAGCCACCACTACAGCCTCTTTCGATTGGGTTACAACCGAACGTATCGGTTCATCGTCAGTCGGTTGCAAAAAAACGATGCTGTTTAATATTCTCGGCGTTGTCATGTTTAACTCCTTTAACTGTATTGACTTCGGGCAGGGCCGGTTTCCAAGCGTTAGCTTGAAAACCGGCAAAGAGGCTGTCGATTACTCGACCACCTTGCCGCCGACCACTTTTTGCTTGCCCTTAAGGCCGATAGCGAATTTAGTCAGATAATCATTAGGCTTGTTGGCGTCGAAACTTACCCCGTCAATGAAGTCGGCGCTGGGCGGCTTGATGCCGGTTTCGCTGTCGGCAGGAAAATCGCCGGCTTTGGCTTTACCTTCGGCAACCAGCGCTTTCGCCGCCGCCATATAAATATCGGGACGATACACTTTTTTAGCGGTTTCCAGATACCATGAATCGGGTTTGAATTCGTTGATTTGGCCCCAGCGGCGCATTTGCGTCAGGCTCCAGATCGCGTCGCTGTAATAAGGGTAAGAACCGTTATGACGGAAAAACACGTTGAAATCGGGCAACTCGCGTTTATCGCCTTTTTCATATTCGAAAGTGCCGTTCATGCTGTTGGCGAGAACTTCGTAATCCGCGCCGACATATTGTTTTTGCGACAGCATTTCCACGCCTTCATTACGATTTTTGTTGTTTTCCGCATCCAGCCACATCGAGGCGCGAATCAACGCTTTAATCACCGCTTTGTGAGTGTTGGGATTTTTTTCCGCCCATTCTTTATTCACACCGAAGATTTTTTCCGCACTGTTTTTCATCAACTCATAATCGCTGATGACCGGTACGCCGATGCCTTTGAATACGGCTTGTTGATTCCAGGGCTCGCCGACGCAATAACCGACAATCGTGCCCGAATCCATCGTTGCAGGCATTTGCGGTGGCGGCGTCACAGACAGCATGGCTTCGGCGTCGATTTGCCCGGACGTATCTTCAGGCGGTGCGTAGAAACCGGGTTTGATGCCGCCCGCCGCCAGCCAGTAGCGTAATTTCATGTTGTGCGTGCCGACCGGAAAGGTCATCGCCATATTGAACGGTTTGCCCGCGCTTTTGTATTTTTCCAGCACCGGTTTCAAGGTATCGGCTTTAATCGGATGCACCGGTTTGCCGTCTTTCATCGGAATTTGCGGCTTCATTTGATTCCAGACATCGTTGGATACGGTAATCGCATCGCCGTTTAAGGTTAAGGTAAAGGCGCTGATAATATCGGCTTTGGTGCCGTAACCGATGGCGGTGCCGAAGGGCAGGGTAGCCAACATATGCGCGCCGTCCAGTTCGCCGCTGACGACGCGATCCAATAAAACCTTCCAGTTGGCTTGCGCTTCAAGCTGCACGGAAAGGCCTTCGTCTTCGAAATAGCCTTTTTCCAACGCGACCGCTAAAGGCGCCATATCGGTTAATTTGATGAAACCAAGCTTTAAGCTGTCTTTTTCCAGCTTTTCAGCGGCCAAGACAGGATTGGCAAAGGATAAGGTTGATGCCACAGCCACGGCAGCGAATGTCGTAAGCCATTTTTTGAGCGTAAAGTGTCCGGTTTGTTTCATAGTGACCTCAGCAAGGTTTAAAAAATCAGCAAAAAAAAAGCGTCATCCTGCGGAATACATAATGTACTCGGCCGGATAGACGCCTTTGTCTGTTTGGGTTCAACGTTGAACCGATGTTTTTTAGTGCCCCTCCGTTGGAGCCTCTGTATTGTTTAAAGCAATCGTTATGCCAAAATTTAAAAGTGCTTATTTTACGGGTTTAAGCTAATTAATATAAGTAGTTATGAGCGGTTCAGGGTATGACGATGGGATTTGGGTTTATCAACATAATGCATCAAATTTGTGCGTCCTGTTGTCTGCTTGCACCAACCAGGACGATTTTGTTTCAATAGAATATCGATAGCACCGGTTAGGGAATGTTACTGACAGTGATGATAAACGCATATTTTGCTTGGCTTATTCGCGCTTAAGTGAGTAACCGAAAGTTTTTAACAAAAAAGCAAAAAGCAATTCACCACGAAGACACGAAGAACACGAAGTTTTCTTCGTGTTCTTCGTGGTGAATATTTAGCTGTTATAGAGCCCTGAATTAATAGAGCGACACAAAGTCTGGAGAGAGTCTGCTATCGTTCCCACGCTCCGGCGTGGGAATGCAGTGAGGGACGCTCCTGCGTCCCGTACCGCTAGAGCGGTACTTCGGCATTCCACGCCGGAGCGTGGGAACGATGTCGCTTTATTCGCTCTGGACACTATATTAATCAGAATTAAGCCCGTGAATAAATTTAAAACTCTTCCCATTCGTCATTATCGGCAAGTTGTAACTGTACGTGTGGGCGCAACGCTAAGTTGTTATTAGCGGCTATTTTCTTGGCTGCGAGTGGGGGCTGAAAAGAACGGCGCGAATAATCGTCCACTTTAAAACCGCCTACTGAAACCGACAGGTGCTGCGCCTGTTCTTCCAACGATTCCGCCGCCGCTGCGGCTTGTTCGACCAACGCGGCGTTTTGTTGGGTCACGTTATCCATCTGGCCGATAGCTTGATTAATTTGTTTAATACCGCTGCTTTGTTCGAGTGAGGCGGCGGTGATTTCGGCCATCTTGGCGGTAACCCCGCGGATGGAGGCGACAATTTCTTCCATGGTCAGTCCGGCCTGCGCGACCAGCTTGCTGCCTCCGGAAACTTTGTCCACCGAGTCGTCAATCAGGTTTTTGATTTCTCCGGCCGCCGTCGCGGCGCGTTGCGCAAGGTTGCGTACTTCAACGGCGACCACGGCGAAACCTTGACCTTGTTCGCCGGCGCGAGCGGCTTCTACAGCGGCGTTCAAGGCCAGAATGTTGGTTTGGAACGCGATGTCGTCGATGACCGAAATAATATCGCCGATCTTGTGTGAGGACTCGTTGATGTCAGTCATGGTCGCGACCACTTGGCCGACCACTTCAACGCCTTTGGCCGCAGTGTCGGATGCAGCAACGGCAAGCCGGTTGGCATGTTCAGCGTTTGAGGCGTTATGCTGTACGGTCGAGGTCAGCTGCTCCATACTGGCGGCGGTTTGTTGCAGACTGGCGGCTTGCTGTTCGGTGCGATGGGACAATTCATTGTTGCCGGCGGAGATTTCCGTAGCCGCTGTGTGAATGCTGTCGGTGGCGTTTTTGATGTCGCCTACCAAATTTTTCAGGTTTTCGACGATGCCGTTCATACCGGTCATCATTTCGCCGAAAGTACCGGGATAATCTTTGTCTATGGTTTGGGTCAGGTTGCCTTGAGCCAGGGTATTAGCGACATGCAACATATCGTTGAAGCCGACATCGCAGGTTGTCATGAGCTTGTTCAGGTTTGTTAAAATGCCTTTGAACATGAATTCGAATTTGTCCGCATCGCTACGCTTGGAAAAGTCGCCGGCGGCGCCTGCCTCCACCAACATTTTGATTTCGTTATTAACATCAAGAAAGGTTTTCTTGGCGTCGTCCATGACTTGGGTAATCGCAATTGTCTCGCCCGGCAGAACATCCATGTCCATCGAAAAGTCGCCTTTGGCATACTGGTTGACGATGTTGATCAGCTTTCTATTGATCGCGATGCGGGATTGAACCAGTTCGTTCACTTCATGCGCCATTTTGCCGTAGATGCCGGAAAATTTTGCCGCATCGAGTTGTTCTTTGACCCAGCCTTCAGCGTGCTTTTTTGCGATAAAGTCCAGGCCGGAAACAAAAGCATTAATAGCATCCTGCATGGTTTTCATCGCGTTTAATAAGTCTCCGATTTCATTTTTTGGCTGAATATCGATGGCGGAACTTAAATCGCCTTGGGCAATGGCTCCAGCTACCTGTCGAACGGCTTTGAGCGCATCTAAAATACCGCGGCTGATCAATGTCGTCAGTACGGTCGCGACTAAAATGCTGAAGATAAAAATCCCGATCAAGATTATTTTGTACTCCTGCCGGGTACTTCGTGCCAAAGCCTCATCGTTTACAGCATGCGCTGTTGCAAGCGTTACCACCTCGTTAATCGCCGCACGGTGCAGTTCGTAAGCGCCGCGCATTTGCATAAGGCCGGCCAGCGCCGCGTTACGGTTGCCGGACTGGATACTCGGTATAAAGTGTTGGTTGGCTGTCGTGTAAAAAGTTTGCGCCGCCCGGTAAGAGCGGTCAAGCAAAGCGGCATTGAGTCCCTGTTCCAAGGACTGAGAGGCCCAATAACGGTGACGGCTGTCGTATTCGGTTTTTAATACTTGAAAACGCGATACCAAGGCGTCGATTTCAGCGGGATCGTCGGACTGGATCAGTTGCAGCGCGACCAGATAAGATTCGATGATGTATTCGGGCGGCGGCAGAACATCGGCAATAATATCTTTGTTTTGGATAATCTGTTGATAGATGGGACCATCGAGATTAACGGTATTCATGGCTTTAAACGTAGCGAAACCGAACACTAAAAAGCCGACGGCCACTGTGCTTAAAATTACCGTAAAGCGCATTTTAATCGTTAACTGATCTAAATTTTTTATCTTATTGAACATGATCTGCACCTGTATTGATTTTATGATCGGTTGGTTAATCGTTCGGTAACTGCCGTTTAAGTGCCGGCTGGTGGTTTTAAAGCGTTCCGCATTGTCTTTCGGCAAATCACAGACGAGAAGCCGGACTCGGCTTCGTTTAGGTTTTAAAGGCAAAAAAAAGGCGTCTCCAAACGGAATGCTTGATGCATTCGTTGGGTAGACGCCTTTGTCTAGTGGGGGCTCGCCTTTGAACCGGTATTTTTAACAGCTCCGCCATTGGAGCTTCTTGGTATTAAAGCAACTGCAAGCGTTGTGCCAAAATTATCATGACTTTGTGTTTTACTTTTATTAAATCAATATCTTGTAATTCATGGGTGAATTAATGCGGCTGGTTTAATAAGGTATATGAATGATCTCAAATGATTTATTCGTTTGATAGGGTTAAGAGCCGGCGTTGTAATGGGGCTTTTTAATGGGCTTAATTTCGATAAGCGTAAAACCTTGCGGCTTATATTGCTGAAATAAACGCTTAGTTTTTGTGCGCCAAGTGGACGATTCGCACCAATTGAGTTCTGCCGGTATGCAACAGGGGAGGTGTCATAGTGTTTTTTGAACACTTTACCGGAAGCACTATTTGCGCCGTTTGTAGGATTACGGCATGATAAATGGAACATTGATGCTTTGTTGGTTTTGCATAATTCAGTATACGATCGGCTCAAACAGGCTCGATGAGCTTTTCGGTACTCCGCTTATACTTTCAGCTCAATAGCTCTTCAACGCCACCCGATCTTCATCGTCTGCATTTTTGCTATAAAAAATAAAATGAAAACATTTATTAAAGTCACCGAAATATGGCTACCGACCAAAGATCGTACCCGCTTGGCGTTTAACGCCGGTCTGTACGGCCCCTTGAATGAATTTCGGGTCGCCAGCGAAAAAGAATCCTTCGCTTATGACGAAGGTTTGCCCGGCAAAGCCTGGGCAATCGGTCATCCTGTCGTATTAACCGAATTCGATCATTCTTATTTCAAACGGACCCAATCGGCTAAAAAGGCCGGTTTAACCTGCGGCATTGCTATTCCGGTGTTTTCAGGCGAATTTATCATGGCCGTGGTGGTGTTTTTGTGCGGAGACGACCAGCATCATGCCGGCGCTATAGAACTCTGGAGCAACAATTTAGAGAACGACGCGGAACTGGCGATTATTGACGGTTATTACGGTACGCTGGATGATTTTGAGCGTATTTCAAGAAAAATAAAATTTGGCAAAGGCTCCGGTTTGCCGGGACAGGTGTGGCAAACCGGCATGCCCGTGCTTATAGAAGATCTAGGTTTGGCATCCGCCTTTATCAGAAGCGCTGATGCGGCAAAAGCCGGAATCACCACGGCGTTGGGCATTCCGGTTGCGGTTCTTGCCGATCGGGTTTATATCATGACCTTTTTATCGGCTAAAGCGACGCCGATTGCCCAGCGTATCCAGATATGGGTGCCGGATGAAACCGGGCAATTTTTGCTTTGTCAGTCGGGATACAGCAAACAAAACGACGAATTGGCTGAAATATTCGAAACCATGTCGGTGCGAAAAGGCGAGGGCATATTGGGCCGAGTGTGGTTGACCGGCATTCCGGCTATCAGGAATAACACGGCGAGTAGTATTGCCTTGGGGCGCTTGAATTCCATGCTGGCCATGCCGGTTATAGACGGCGGAAAATTGAAAGCGGTGGTTAGTTTTTTGTTTTAAAGACCTAAGGGATAATGCGTTTTTAAAAATACCATTATGATGTGACGTGCTTTGTAGCTATTCAGCGTATGCTGGAAATAACTAATGGAACTCGGATGGAACTGATTTACACGGATTTTTTAAACTATATCCATGCTCTTAATCAGTGAGTATCCGTTTAATCTGTGTCATCCGTCGATTTGCAGGGACAGATATATGAACGGATTGGTTTAAATTACCCGGATTTCTTTGGCTGTTCGAAAGACTTTTCTCCAACTCTATTTCTTGCTGCTACAATGCGCCCATCTTAAACTGCACAAGAATTGAACAAATGGATGTAATACAACGCATTGCTGAAGAATTAGCGGTTAGCGTCAAACAAGTCGGCGCCGCTGTCAATTTATTGGACGAGGGCGCGACCGTCCCGTTTATTTCCCGCTACCGGAAGGAAGTGACCGGCGGTCTGGACGATACCCAATTAAGATTGCTGGAAGAGCGTTTGGGCTATTTGCGTGAACTGAACGCGCGGCGCAAGACCATTCTGGACAGCATTGCTTCTCAAGGCAAGCTGACGCCGGAGCTGGAAAAAGCCATTATCGATGCGGATACCAAAACGCTGCTCGAAGATTTGTATTTACCCTATAAACCCAAACGCCGCACCAAAGCCCAGATTGCCCGCGAAGCCGGGCTGGAACCGCTCGCCGATGCCTTATTGGATGACCGCAGGCTGATTCCCGAACGAGTCGCCGAAGCTTTCATCGATGCGGAAAAAGGCGTAGCCAATATTGCCGCGGCTTTGGATGGTGCCCGGCAAATCATCATGGAGCGCATTTCCGAAGATGCCGAATTGTTGGCCGAACTGCGCGAACGCGCCTGGCAAAAAGGCATTGTTCATGCCACCGTCGCGACCGGCAAAGAACAGGAAGCGGCAAAGTTTAAGGATTATTTCGATTACGAAGAAGCCGTCAACAAGATTCCTTCGCACCGGGCTTTGGCGTTATTTCGCGGCCGCAACGAGGATTTGTTGAATTTAACGCTAAAACCCGGCGCTGACGACAAAGCCGAGCACGATCTTTGCGCCCAGTTTGTCTGCCGTCATCTTAAAGTGACCGACAGCTCAAAACCGGCCGACGCCTGGCTGGCGGAAACTGCGCGTTTTGCTTGGAAAGTCAAGCTGTACACCCGCATCGACCTGGATTTGAAACTCAGGTTGCGCGAAGCCGCCGAATTGGAGGCGATTCGGGTGTTCGCCAGCAATTTACGGGATTTGCTGTTGGCCGCACCGGCCGGTCCTAAAGCGACCATGGGCTTGGATCCGGGTATCCGCACCGGGGTTAAGCTTGCGATTGTCGATCCGACCGGGAAGGTTTTGGCTACGGACACTATTTATCCGCACCCGCCGCGCAAAGATTGGGATGGATCGATAGATACGCTGGCAAAACTGATTCAAAAACACAAGGTTGATTTGGTCAGCATAGGCAACGGCACCGGTTCTCGGGAAACCGACCAACTGGTCGCCGATGTGATGAAGCGGCATGGCGAACTTAAATTCACCAAGATCACCGTGTCGGAAGCGGGCGCGTCGGTGTATTCGGCATCCGAACTCGCCGCCAAGGAGTTTCCCGAGCTGGATGTGTCTTTGCGCGGCGCGATCTCGATTGCCCGGCGCTTGCAAGACCCGCTGGCGGAACTGGTTAAAATCGACCCTAAATCGATCGGCGTCGGCCAGTACCAGCATGATGTGAATCAGGTGCAGTTGGCTAAAGGCCTCGATACCGTGGTCGAGGATTGCGTAAACGCGGTCGGCGTTGATGTGAACACCGCATCGGTAGCCCTGCTGAAACAGGTATCCGGATTGTCTGCCGGCATCAGTGAAAATATCGTTGCGTTCCGTAATGAGAACGGCCCGTTTACCAATCGCAAGCAATTGAAAAAAGTGCCGCGTTTGGGCGACAAGGCTTATGAACAGGCTGCGGGCTTCCTTCGTATCATGAATGGCGATAACCCGCTGGATGCGTCTTCAGTACATCCCGAAGCCTATCCCGTTGTTGAGGCCATCATCGGCAGCACCGGAAAATCGATCCGCGACCTGATCGGGCAAAGTCAGTTTTTACGCGGTTTGAATCCTGCTAATTTTACCAATGAACATTTCGGTTTGCCGACCGTGACCGACATCTTGCAGGAACTGGAAAAGCCCGGCCGCGATCCGAGACCGGAATTTAAAAGCGTCGAGTTTAAAGCCGGTATCGAGAAAATCACCGACCTTGAAGTCGGCATGAGGCTGGACGGCGTAGTTACCAATGTGGCTAATTTCGGCGCGTTTGTCGATATTGGCGTACATCAGGATGGCTTGGTGCATATTTCGCATTTATCCGATACCTTCGTCAAAGACCCGAGGGATGCGGTTAAAACCGGTGAGATGGTCAAGGTGACTGTGTTGGAAATCGATGTCGAGCGCAAACGCATTTCGCTGTCGATGAAAACGAACCCGGAGGCCGGCGAAGCCAGATCCGAACGCAATACTCAAAAACAGGCGGCATCCAAGCTTAAACCGCAGGCTCCGGTGCAAGGCTCAATGGCTAACGCTTTCGCCAAGGCACGGATCAATAAATAATTACAGTTTGCTATACTGATTTTTCACGATTAACACAGCCACAGGATTTGATATGCGTAAACTCAGTCGTTTTTTGCTTCCTTTGTTTTTTATCAGCCTGTTGACTGTTTATGCGCCGATGGCTCAGGCCGAAATGCAGCAACAGAATTATGCTAATACGGCTTATGCGCCTTTGAGCAAGGAGCAACATCGGAGCTATGGCGGCAAAGTGGGTCACAAAGCGCTGAGCGCCTTTGCCAATCTGACCGGTAGCGTACTGGAAATTCCCAAAAACATCATTAACACGAGCAATAAAAGCAATATTTTTTATGGTCTTGTCGGTGGTTCGGTTAAAGGTCTGGTTAACATGCTCGGGCGCATAGGCGTGGGCGTGGCCGACTTGCTTACGGTACCGCTGCCTACCCAGCCTATCGCTTATCCTGTTTATATCTGGGATGATTTTGATCAGGATACCAGTTACGGGCCGGTATTCCGTTTAGATGAAAGCCGGGAAACAAAGCTCTCTAAACCGGTTGTTACGGCGCCTAAGTAGCTGCCGCCATGTGCTGCATTACAACAACTACACAAAACCTGACAGACAATAAAAACAATGAACAGATTAAGAGAGCAAATACGCGACATCCCAGATTTCCCCAAGCCCGGCATTATTTTTAAGGACATTACCCCGCTGGTAAAAAATCCCGCCACCTTAAGGCTCGCCGTACATCAATTGTTACAGCCTTTTTTAGGCCGGAATATCACTGCCGTTGCCGGTATGGAGGCGCGTGGATTTATTTTCGGCGCGTTGGTCGCTTGGGAGTTGGGGCTTCCTTTCGTACCGTTGAGAAAACCCGGAAAATTGCCTTACGATGTGCAAAGCGTATCGTATGATCTCGAATACGGTTCGGCTACACTGGAAGCGCATATCGACGCTTTTGATGCGAATGATCGGGTGTTATTGATTGATGATTTGCTGGCGACCGGCGGAACGGCAAAAGCAAGTTGCGAGTTGGTTGAACAATTAGGCGCCAAAGTAGAAGCCTGCGCCTTTGTCGTGGAATTGGATTTTCTGGACGGACGGGAAAAGCTAAGGGATTACGAAGTCCATTCTTTATTGCATTATTGACAGTGACGAAAGGCCGGCCTACTGGAAGTTTGCCGTCTTTCGCCTTATGCGGTCTTTACTTAAATCTTTTTGATTGTTTCAGTTTGTCCACTTTATCGCCGGCATCTTCAAACAGCTTGGCGGTTCCCTCAAATGATTGAGCGACAGTGTTAAATGAATAGGAGACTTGTCTAAGCTCTTTATTGCCTGCACTCAAGTTATTGTCGGTTTTACCTGTAGCGGACGAGTCTTTGGCGTCGTTAAGCGCATCGTCTTCAAGATTGTCGACATCCGAAGAGGTTTCCGCTTTTCCATCCGTAGCCAAGTTATTTCGCCATTGCAGAAAAGACTCGCGGGTAAATACATAAGGGTCCAACGCGGCTTCATCGATAAATTTCAATGCCCCTTCCGCACTGGCTCGCGCGTTCAGCATGGATACCAGCTGTACCGGCATGCCGATATAACTG
>Ga0265327_10002554_pt1 | contig 18912 bp, 6 predicted proteins | sample 41621metaG_FD_202089 | JGI IMG/M metagenome (GOLD analysis project Ga0265327, IMG submission 202089) | Rhizosphere microbial communities from Carex aquatilis grown in University of Washington, Seatle, WA, United States - 4-16-21 metaG | ecosystem: Host-associated > Plants > Roots > Rhizosphere >...
GTGAAGCGGCTCGCGGACGCCGTCCGCGACGGTGACCGGATCCGGGCCGTCATCCGCGGTAGCGCCATCAACCAGGACGGCGCCTCCGGCGGCCTGACGGTTCCCAATGGTGTTGCGCAGCAACGGGTTATCGCCGAGGCGCTGGAGCGCGCGGGCCTGACGCCCAACGATGTCGGGTATCTGGAGGCGCACGGCACCGGCACGTCGCTGGGTGACCCGATCGAGGTCCAGGCCGCGGCCGCGGCCTACGGCGCCGGACGTGAGGCGACCGATCCGCTGTTGATCGGCTCGGTGAAGACGAACATCGGGCACCTGGAAGCCGCGGCCGGCGTCGCCGGGATCATCAAGGTGATCCTGTCGCTCGAGCATCAGGAACTCCCGAAGCACCTGCACTTCAAGAACCCGTCGCCGCACATTCCGTGGGACCGCATCCCGTTGAAGGTGGTCGACGAAGCGACGACGTGGGAACGCGGCGACCGGCCGCGCGTCGCGGGCATCAGCTCGTTCGGCTTCTCGGGCACCAATGCCCATGTGCTGATCGAGGAAGCGCCATCTGCCGTTCCGGCCGAGGCCCCGACCGAGGAGCCCGACGACCGGCGCTTCATGGTGCTGCCCCTGTCGGCCCGGACCCCGGCCGCGCTGCTGCAGTCCGCCGAGGACTACCGCGGCTGGTTGGCCGCGCATCCCGAGGCCACGCTGGCCGACGTCTGCATCACCGCCGGCGCGGGCCGCGCCCACTTCGAGCACCGCGCCGCACTGGTGGTGAACTCCCTCGAGTCCGCGCGTGAACTGCTCGGCGCGCTGGCCGACGATCGTCCCGCGCCGGGCCTGGTGCGCGGAACCTCCGCGGACAAGCCCAAGACGGCCTGGTTGTTCCCGGGCCAGGGCAGCCAGTTCGCCGGCATGGCCAAGGAGCTGTTCGAGACCGAGCCGGTGTTCGCGAACACTGTGCGGCAGTGTGTTGCCGCCGTCGCCGATGTGCTCGAAAAGCCTTTGCTGGACGTCATTTTCGACGACGGTCCGGGCGCCGACGAAGCGCTGCGGCAGACCAGCTACGCCCAGCCGGCGATCTTCGCCGTCGAGATGGGCCTGGCCCGGCTCTGGCAGTCGTGGGGCTTCGAGCCCGACGTCGTGCTGGGCCACAGCGTCGGCCAGTACACCGCGGCCTGCGTCGCGGGCGTGTTCAGCCTGGAAGACGGCATGCGCCTGCTCGTCGAGCGCGGCCGCTTGTTCGGGAACCTGCCCGCGGGCGGCCTGATGGCGGCGGTCTTCGCCGCACCGGAGCGTGTCGAGCGGCTCACCGATGAATACCCGAGCCTGTCGGTCGCCGCGTACAACGGCGCCAACACCGTGCTCTCCGGACCGGGCACGGACCTCGAGCGCGCCATCGCCGCACTGACCGGCGACGGCGTCCGCTGCGACTGGCTGGAGACCAGCCACGCGTTCCACTCCGCGCTGCTGGACCCGGCGCTCGACGAGTTCGAGTCGTACGCAAACCAATTCACGTTCAATGCGCCGCAGCGCATCCTGGTGTGCAATCGCACCGGCGACACCCTGGGCCGCACCGCCAAGCTCGACGGCCAGTACTGGCGCCGGCACGCGCGCCAGCCCGTCGAGTTCTCCAAGAGTGTGGAGACCCTGGCGAAGCTCGGCTGTGCGGTGCTGCTCGAAGTCGGCCCGCAGCCGGTGCTGACGGCCGCGGCCCTGCGCGCCTGGCCCGACCCGGCGACCGCACCCCGGGCCATTGCGTCGTTGCGCCGCAAGGGCGCTGACCACCGTCAGATCACCGAGGCGCTGGCCACCACCTACACGGCCGGTCACCTGCCCGACTTCGCCGCCGTCCGGCCCGGCTCGGCCCACAAGTTCGATCTGCCGACGTATCCCTTCCAGCGCAAGGCGTACTGGTTCCGAGACGAGCGAGTCGCGCCGACCGCCGCGGCACACATGAGCGGCGGGGCGACCACCGAGGCCGTCCGACTGTTGGAAGACGGCCGCATCGACGAACTCGCCACCCTCCTGGGCGGCACCGATGAGTCGACCACCGCCGTGCTGAACAAGCTTGCAGCGCAACACAACCGGCAGCGCAATGCACAGTCCGTCTCCGACGCCCGGTACGAAATCCGCTGGGACAAGGCCGCGGCTGCGCCGGAGATCGGCGAAGGCTCGGCGTGGGTACTCATCGGTGACATAAATAATCAGGGAGCCGTACTTTCCTCATTGACCGAGGCCCTGAACCGGCTCGGCCACCGGCATCGCGTCCTCGGGTTGCCGGGGTCCGATGCCGACGAGCAGCAGCTGGAAACCGACCTGCGCGCGGCAGTCGAGGACGAGCCGACGCTGCGCATCCTGCACATCGCCGGGCTCGACGCTGACCGCGCTTCCATGCAGGCCTTGCTGCGGGTGCAGCACCAAGTCCTCAGCGGCACGCAGCGCCTGTTCCGCGCGGCCGCGGCCGCCGAGCTGCGGGCGCCGATCTGGGTGGTCACCCGTGGCGCACAACGCGTTATCGACACCGACACCGTCGCACCGGAGCAGACGGGCCTGTGGGGCTTCGGCCGTTCGGCCGCACTCGAGTACCCGCAGGTGTGGGGCGGTCTCGCCGACCTGGCCTCCGATACCGCACAGGCCGGCACCGACGAATGGTCGCGGTTGATCACCCAGGTGGTCGCCGCGCCGCGCGGCGAGGACCAGATCGCGCTGCGCACCGAGGGCGTGCACGTGCCTCGGCTGGTCCGTCGTACCGGCCAGCCGAACCCGACGCAGCTGGAATTGCGCGCCGACGCAACGTATCTGGTGACCGGTGGACTCGGTTCGATCGGACTGGAGATCGCGGGTTACCTGGCCGCCCACGGTGCCCGGCAGCTGGTACTGACGAGCCGGCGCACGCCCAGCGAGGCGGCACAGCAGCGCATTGACGCGCTGCGTGAGCAGCACGGCTGCGAGGCTCGCGTCATCACCGCCGATGTCGCGAATCCGCATGACGTCGCCCGCCTGATGTCCACCCTGCGTTCCGAACTGCCGCCGCTGGCCGGTGTCGTGCATGCGGCCGGAGAGAACAGCACGACCCCGCTGGCGACCCTGGAAGACGCCGAGCTGGAGCGGGTGTTCTCCGGAAAGGTCTGGGGTGCTTGGTATCTCAGCGAAGCGGTCATCCAGGGCGAGCGAAGCGACGGGAAGGGTTCGGGCCAGAACCTCGACTTCTTCCTGTCCACCTCGTCGATCTCGGCGGTGTGGGGCAGCTACGGCCAGACCGCCTACAGCGCGGCCAACGCATTCCTCGACGGCTTGACCTGGCGCCTGCGTGAGCAGGGCGTGGCCGGGATGAGTGTCAACTTCGGCCCGTGGGGGGCGGGCGGGAAAGACCACGCAGCCGGTATGGCGGACCCCGACGCCCGCGCTCAGCTCGAGCGCCGCGGCGTCCGTACCCTCTCCCCCGCCGACGCCCTGACCGGCATGGCCGACGTCCTGGTCGCCGACGGATCCCCTGCGGAAGCTGTTGTGGCGCGCATGGATTGGGCCAAGTTCCTGCCGATCTACTCGCAGGCCGGCTCGCGTGCGCTGCTGGCCGAGGTGGCGCGCGAGGTGCCTGAGTCCGCCGGAGCCTCGGGTGCCCTCGGAGCCTCCGGGAACACACGGCTGGTCGAGCAGCTGATCGCCGCGCCGGTGCAGCAGCGCAAGAAGCTGGTCCTGGAGTACCTGCGGGATGCCGTCGCCGAGGTGACGCGCATCGAGGCGTCCGAGATCCGTGAGGAAACCGGGTTCTTCGACCTCGGCATGGACTCGCTGATGGCCGTCGAACTGCGCCGCCGGCTGGAACAGGGTGTGGGCAAGGAACTTCCGGCGACCCTCGCCATGGACCACCCGCGCCTCACCGACGTCGCGGACTACCTGCTCAGCGACATCCTCAACCTGAGTGACACAGCCGGCTCCCAAGCCAGATCCAAGGCCGTCACCGAGCTGAAGTCACTCGCCGCTGCCGACGAGCCCATCGCCATCGTCTCGGTGGCCTGCCGGTTCCCGGGTTCGCCCGATCCGGACGCGTTCTGGCAGGTGCTTTCTCAGGGTGTCGACGCGATCAGCGAAATCCCCGAGGACCGCTTCGACGTCGACGAGTTCTACGACCCCGACGCCATGACGCCGGGCAAGATCTACACCCGCTCCGGTGGTTACCTCGACAGCGTCGACACGTTCGATCCGGAATTCTTCGGCATCTCGCCGCGCGAGGCGGTGTGGATCGACCCGCAGCAGCGCCTGATGCTTGAAATCGCCTGGGAGGGCCTGGAAAGGGCGGGGTACGCGCCGTCGTCGTTGCGCGGCAGCCGGACCGGCGTGTTCGTCGGCGTGGGCGCCAACGAGTATTCGCATCTGCTCTCGGGCGGCTCGGTCGAGAATCTCGAACCGCACTTCATCACCGGTAATGCGCTCAACGCCATCGCGGGCCGCGTGTCGTTCACGCTGGGCCTGGAAGGGCCGGCCATGGCGGTCGACACCGCCTGCAGCTCTTCGCTGGTCGCGGTCCACCAGGCCGTTCAGGCCCTGCACGCGGGCGACTGCGACATGGCGCTCGCCGGCGGCGTCAACGTGCTGCTGAGCCCGGCGTCCATCGTCGCGGCCTCTCGCGCGCGGATGCTGGCGCCCGACGGCCGCTGCAAGACCTTCGATGCCGCAGCCGACGGCTACGTCCGCGGTGAGGGCTGTGGCGTCCTGGTCCTCAAGCGGCTCAGCGACGCACAGCGCGACGGCGACCGGATTGCGGCGGTCATCCGCAGCACCGCGGTCAACCAGGACGGCGCCTCCAGCGGCCTCACCGTCCCCAACGGCGGTGCGCAGCAACGACTCATCAACTCCGCGCTCGCCCGAGCAGGCCTCAGCGGCGGCGACGTCGATTACCTGGAGGCACACGGCACCGGCACCCCGCTCGGCGACCCGATCGAGGTGCAGGCCGCGGCAGCCGCCTACGGCGCCGGTCGCGATGCCAACCGGCCCCTGCTGATGGGCACCGCCAAGACCAACATCGGGCACCTGGAGTCCGCCGCCGGCGTCGCCGGCCTGGTTAAGGTCGTGCTGTCGCTGGAGCACGAAATGCTCCCGCAGACCCTGCATTTCAACAAGCCGTCGCCGCACATCCCGTGGGACTCGCTGCCTGTTCAGGTCGTGGACAAGCCGACGCCGTGGCACACCGACGGACGCCCGCGCCGCGCCGGCGTCAGCTCCTTCGGGTTCACCGGCACCAATGCGCACGTGCTGTTGGAAGAGGCGCCCGTCGTGGTTGCCGACGAGGACACGGACGACGTCGCTCCGGAGCTCACCGGAACCCCCGTCACTGCGCTCGCCCCGTCTGTCGCCGAACCCGTCAGCGTGCTCCCACTGTCGGCCCGCTCGGCTCAGGGCCTGACGGCACTGGCGCAGCGCTACCGCGACTGGCTGGATGCACACCCCGATGCCTCGATCGCCGACGTCTGCTTCACGGCAGGCGCGGGACGTTCGCACTTCGAGCACCGCGCCGCGGTGGTCGCGAACACGGTGCACGACGCCAAGAACCTGCTGGAAGACCTGGTGGCGAACAAGCTGCGACCGGGCGTGCTCAAGGGTGAGTGCGCCGATCCGCCGACCACCGCGTGGTTCTTCCCCGGTCAGGGCAGCCAGTACCCCGGCATGGCGCGCGAATTGTTCGACACCGAACCGGTTTTCGCCGACGTCGTGCGCCGGTGTGCGCAGGCGGTCGACCCGATCCTGCCGCGCCCGCTGCTGGAGGTCATGTTCGGCAACGATCGTGAAGCGGCCGAGACACTCCGTAACACCGCGTTCGCGCAGCCCGCGATCTTCGCCGTCGAGATGGGCCTGGCCCGGTTGTGGCAGTCGTGGGGCATCGAGCCCGACGCCGTGCTGGGCCACAGCGTCGGCCAGTATGCGGCGGCCTGTGTCGCCGGCGTGTTCAGCCTCGAGGACGGCGTCCGGTTGATCGCCGAGCGGGGCCGGCTGTTCGCCAGCCTGCCGGCCGGTGGCCGCATGGTGGCGGTGTTCGCCGATCCCGAGTACGTGGAGCGCGCCGCCGAGGCGTTCCCGCGGGTGTCGGTCGGTGCGTACAACGGCCGAAACACCGTGCTGTCGGGTCCGGGTGAGGATCTGGAGCAGATCGTCGCCGCCTGCAGCGAGGACGCCACGCGCTGCACCTGGCTCGAGACCAGCCACGCCTTCCATTCGGAGCTGCTGGACCCGGTACTCGACGAATTCGAGTCGTTCGCAACGCAGTTCCAGTTCGCCGTGCCCACCCTGCCGCTGATCTGCAACCGCACCGGCGCGGTCCTCACGGCCGAGACGCCGATCGACGCGCAGTACTGGCGGCGGCATTCGCGTCAGCCGGTGCAGTTCACCGAAAGCGTCAAGACCGTCGCCGCGCTGGGTTGCTCGGTGCTCATGGAGATCGGCCCCCAGCCGATCCTGACCGCGGCCGCACTGCAGTGCTGGCCCGAGGGCTCGGAGACCCCGCGGGCCATCGTGTCGCTGCGCAAGGGCGCCAACGCGCAGCGGCAGATCACCGAAGCACTGGCCACGACGTACATCTGCGGGCACCGGCCGGACTTCTCGGCCAAGAACCGCGGACACCGCGTTGAACTGCCGACCTACCCCTTCCAGCGGCGCCGTTTCTGGCCCAAGACCGCGAATGTCGTCGGCATGAGCTCCGGCGGGTCCGCAGCCACGTCCGGAATCCTCGGCAGTGCCAAGGATCTGGCGACCGGCGACACGATCTACAGCAACGTGCTTTCGGTGAAGACGCAGCCCTGGCTGTCGCACCACGTCATCTACGGCACCGTCGTGGTGCCGGGTGCGACGTACGCGGCGATGGCCCTGGCGTCGGTCGGGGCTCCGGCCCGGGTGAAGGAAGTCTTCTTCTACGAGCCGATCATCCTGCCCGACAAGGCCGCTCGCGAGACGCAGCTGACCATCCGCTCCCTCGATGGCGGCGAAGGCTGGAAGTTCCAGGTGCACAGCCGGCCGAACGGCGTCCGCGAAGCGGAGTGGTCGTTGAACGCCGACGGCACGCTGTTGGCCGGCGCCTCTGACGAAGATGCGGCGGACAATGTCGCCGGTTCGATGGAAGACGTCGTCGAGCGCATGGAGCGGCTGCGTCCGCAGCAGCTGTTCGAGACCTTCAACGACATGGAATTGGCCTGGGGCCCAACATGGTCCACGTCGCTCAAGTCGCTGTGGGTGCGTGACGGCATGGCCATCGGTGATGTCTCGGTCGGCGATGAACTGGCCGAGCACCTGAGCAGCGAGCCCATTCACCCTGTGCTGCTGGACCTCTGCACCGGGGTGGCCTTCCCGGCCTTCCCGGCGCTGCTGGCCGCCGAGCACGGCATGCACGACCTGTTCCTGCCGCTGCGGTACGGCCAGGTCGAGTTGCGCGAGAAGATGCCGCGACGCTTCTACGCCCGGGCCCGCTGGCACACCAGCGAGCTGACCAACGAGACGCAGGTCTTCGACATCGACTTCCTCGATCGCGATGGCAAGCGACTCGGCGGCATCACCGAGTTCACCGTGAAGCGGGCGCCCCGTGAGGCGCTGATGCGCGGCCTCGGCGGCGACACCACCCGTCTGCTGTACACGCTGGGCTGGCAGGAGGGTGCAGCCCCGGGTGCGACCGACGAGGCAGAGACCAAGACCGCCGGCAACTGGCTGATCGCCGGCTTCGACGAATTGGCAGCCGGCCTGCCCGGAGCAATCAAGCTCGATCAGCAGCTGGACGCCACCGCCTGGCAGCAGGCGATCACAACGGCTGCCGAAAGTGGCACCCCGGTCACCGGAATCGTCTGGCGCGCTTCGGGGCTCGCCGATGACGACGTCGCAGCGCGGTTGGAGACCGAGGTCGGCACCGTACTCAGCGCGATGCAGACCGCACTCGCCGAGGAGAAGCTGAACCTCACCGGCGGCTTGTGGATCGTCACCGAGCACGCCGTGGCGACCGAGCCCGGCGAGCCCGTCGACCCGGTGCAGGCCGCGCTGTGGGGCCTGGGTCGCACCGTCATCAACGAGCAGCCGACCCTGCGGCTACGGCTCGTGGACCTCGACGCCGCCGATGACAACGCCACCAACTGGCTGACCGGCATTCTGGGCACCCCGGTGACCGAGTCCGAATTCGCACTGCGGCAAGGGAAGTTCCTCGTGCCGCGGCTGATGCACTGGGCGCGCAGCGGCCACCTGCCGATGCCGCGTTCGGACGACTACGTGCTGGCTCCCACCGAGCGTGGCGCGATCGACAACCTGCGCCTGACCGAGAAGGACGTGACACCGCCCGAGCCGCACGAGGTGCAGGTCCGGATCGAGGCCGCCGGCCTCAACTTCCGCGACGTGCTCAACGTGCTCGGTCTCTACCCCGGCGATCCCGGTCCCATTGGTGGCGACCTGTGCGGCGTCATCACCGAATTGGGTTCGGAGGTCACCCGATTCGAGGTCGGACAGCGGGTCTTCGGCTCCATGCAGGGCGCCTTCTCGAGCCGGCTCAACGTGCCGGAGCAGTTGCTCGCCGTCGTGCCGGACGGCATCACCCCCGTCGACGCGGCAACCTTGCCCGCGGCCGCGCTGACCGTCCGACTGGCGTTCGACTGGGCGCAGCTCAAGCCGGGCGACCGCGTGCTGATCCACGCCGCCAGCGGTGGTGTCGGGTTGGCAGCAGTGCAGATGGCGCGCCAGCAGGGCGCGACCGTGTTCGCGACCGCCAGCACCTACAAGCGGGCGACGCTGCGCAGGATGGGCGTGGAACACGTCTACGACTCGCGCACAACCGATTTCGCGGACCAGATTCTCGCTGACACCAACGGCGAGGGCGTCGACGTGGTGCTCAACAGCCTGACCAACGAGGGCTTCGTCGAGGCCACCGTGCGGGCGACCGCCCAGGGCGGCCGCTTCGCCGAGATCGCCAAGCGGGACATCTGGACTCCCGAGCGCATGGCGGAAGTGCGGCCGGACATCAACTACGAGATCGTCGCGCTCGACGTGACGATGATGACCGACCCCGCTCACATCCAGCGGCTCATGGACGAGGTCGCCGATGGGCTGGCCAAGGGCGAGTGGACGCCGGTGCCTGCCGAGGTCTATCCGCTGACGGAGGCCAAGACGGCGTTCCGCCGGATGCAGCAGGCCCGGCACATCGGCAAGATCGTGGTGCAGATGCCGAAACCGCTGCAGCCGCACGGGGATCGGACCTACCTGGTCACCGGTGGCCTGGGTGCGCTCGGTCTGCACACCGCGGCCTACCTGGCGCAGCTGGGTGCCGGCGACATCGTGCTGACCAGCCGGCGCGAGCCGGATGGCGAGGCGCAGCGCGCCATCGACGCCATGATGGAGCGTTTCCACTGCCGGGTGCACGTGTTCTCCGGCGACGTCGGTGACGAAGCCTCGGTCGCGGCATTGCTCGACCGCATCCGGGCCGAACTCCCGCCGCTGGCCGGTGTGGCTCACCTGGCGGGTGTGCTCGACGATGCGCTGCTCCCTCAGCAGGATCTGGAGCGCTTCCGGAAGACCCTGGGCCCCAAGGCCTTCGGCGCGCTGCATCTGCACAAGCTGACGAAGGACGACGATCTCGACTTCTTCATCGTCTACTCGTCGGCGTCGGCGGTGCTGGGTTCACCGGCGCAGGCCAACTACGCCACCGCCAACGCGCTGCTCGACGGACTCGTCGCGCACCGCCGGGCGCTCGGTCTGCCGGCGACCGCCGTCAACTTCGGTCCGTGGGGCCGGGGCGGCATGGCCAGCTCGCAGGCGGCGACCGCCAACCTGAGTGCGCAGGGCATGATGCCGCTCGAGCCGTCGGCGGCCCTGGCGGCCCTCGGCGAGGTGATCCGCCACGGCGCCGCGCAGGCGACGGTCCTGAAGGCCAACTGGCAGCGGGCCGCCAAGATGCTCGGCGGCATCCGGCCGCCGCTGCTCGACCAGGTGTTGCCGACCAGCGACGCGGCGGCAACCGGTGACAGCGAGCTGCTGCGGCAGCTGCAGGAGATTCCGGACGCCCAGCGCGCCGGGTTCATCACCGAGTTCCTGCAGAAGGAGGTGCAGGGCTTCCTGCGCCTGGCGCAGCCGCCCGCGGCGACGAGCCGATTCCTCGATCTGGGCACCGACTCGCTGATGGCGGTCGAGCTTCGTAACCGGTTGTTCGGGCAGTTCGGCGGCAAGTTCGACATCAGCCCGACGGCGATCTTCGACTACCCGACCCTCGGGGAACTCGCCGGGCACCTGGCGTCGCAGTTGCCGCCGTCGGAGGCGCCGGAAGCGCCTGCGGCTGAGGCGGCGGCCGAGGTGGCTGAGGCTTCTACCGCGGAGGTTGCCAGCGAACCCGAGCCGGAACCACCTGCCGCACAGGAGTGACGATTGTGGCGGGTGTGCACGCCGTCCCACGCGACTGCTTGCACACCCGTCCCATCCAGCCCTCAGCCGTTACACCAGCCCAGAAATACCCCGCATTCACGTCAATAAGTTATTGACGTGCACCGGCAATTCTGTCAGGCTCCTATGAGGATCGATATCATCGGCGGAAGGCTCGGGCAATGTCTGTTCTCGCGATGCATGTTTCGAACACCAAGTCCAAGTTGCAGGCCGGCGCGGCCGCCTGCGCAGTCGCTGGAGCCGCCGTTCTGACTCCCGCCATGGCGCAGGCCGACATCTCGGCACCAGCTCCCCTCGCGCCGATCACGCACGTCTTGGACAACGTCGCGCAGGCGCCACACTTCTTGGCACAGGCCACCTGGTGGCAGAACGATCCCTGGTGGTGGGTGGGGAACACGCCAAACCCAAGCCCCGGGGCTCCGATTCTGGTCGGGACGTTCACCCCCCTGACGATTATCCCGGCCTTCCTCCAGCCGCTGTACAAGCAGCTCACCGCGAACATCAACCTTTCGGTCTGTTTCCTCGGCGCGGGTGCAAAGATCGGGCCGTACGGCACCATCACACTCTCGTTGACCAGGGGCTGCTAGGCCCCGCGACAGTGCCGTCACGCGAGACGTTGATTGTTCTGTCGATGCACAGCAGACAGTCGCTCAAATGCGGAACGTTTCCTGAGTGAGCGAGCATTCTCAACGCGCAACGGACGAAGGACCGGTTGGCGACGGTGAAGACGAAACCGACGGCGGGACCGCGCGGCACCGAAATGCCCGGAACCGTCGCCGTTTTCGCGTCATCACACTAGGCCTGATACTCGCCGCAATAGGATTCCTGTGCTGGCTGGGTTTCGAAGGCTACGCTGCCAAATCCAGCCTGGAGCGGGCCCGCGCCAGCGCGCAGCACGCAAAAGAGGCACTGTCCGCCGGCGACGTTGAAGCAGCAGTGCGGCTGGCCTCCGCAGCAGAAACAGACGCCAAGCACGCGAATGACTCCGTGCGTTCCATACCGTGGACAGTCGCCACCCACATTCCGTGGCTGGGAAGTCCGTTCGAGACGGCCCGCCAGGTCTCGCAAGTCGTGCTGGGATTGGCATCTGAGGTACTGAAGCCTGCGGCGGAGCTGGGGACAGCTCTCTCCCCATCCCATCTGATCAAAGGCTCGCGAGTCGACGTTCAAGCGCTTCGCGAGAAAGAGCCAGGATTGGTCAAACTCGCTTCGGACGCAAGGCGTCTCGAGTCGGATGCCGCCGCGATCACTGAGCCGACGTACCTGTCGGCCTTGCGGAACGCCCGTTCGGAACTCCAAGCGCAAACGGTCAAAATCTCCGACCTCCTGGAGGAGGCCACCCTCACCGCTAAGCTTGCTCCGGCTTTGATGGGCGCCGATGGACCTCGGACCTACTTCATGGGGTTCCAAACCAACGCCGAAGCCAGGGGCACCGGCGGGATACTCGGCGGATTCGGGATTCTTCGGTTCGACAATGGGGTGCCAACTGTAAATGCGTTGGGCCCCAATACCGAACTGACGGGGCCATTCAAACCACTGGACCTTGGTCCCGAGTTCAGCGGGGAGTACGGCTACACGAATCCAAGTACTGACTGGCGTAACAGCAACCTCAGCTCACACTTTCCGTACACCGCGCAGATCTGGCGGTCCATGTGGGCGCAGCAATCCGGCCAGGAAGTCGACGGCGTCATCGCGCTGGACCCAGTCGCTTTGAGCTATGTACTCGGAGCGACCGGACCGATCACGATGCAGGATGGCGAAGTCATCAACCAAGAAAACGTCGTCGAACTGACCGAATCCACTGCGTACCTGCGCTTCCCCACAGACCAGGCCGCGCGCAAGCAGTATCTCCAGGTCATCGCAAATGCTGTCGTCAAGAAGATGACAGGCGCAGTGGATTCTCCCCGCCGACTACTCGACGCACTCGGCAGAGCCGTCAGTGAGCGGCGGATCGCGATCTGGAGCGCTGATCCCGAAGAGCAAAAATTGTTGGAGCAGACACCGCTCGCCCACACAATTCCAGATGACGCATCGCCCTATGCCGCAGTCGTTCTCAACAACCTCGCAGGCAACAAAGTTGATTACTATCTGCGGCAGGACGTCACCTACAAGGCCGAGGGGTGTGCGGGCGCCACCCGCAACACCACCGTCACCGTGAGACTGCAAAGCGTGGTACCGGAAACACCGTTACCCGACTACGTAGCAGGCGCCGCGGGCCTCAACCTCAACCGAAACGTCCCGATCACCTTGCCAACGGGCTCCATGCTGACGTCGGTCCGACTTGTTGCCACCAAGGGAGCAGCATTGGTCGGAGCTTTCTCCAATGGTCAAGAGATTCCGGCGTTTACGGGCATGGACCGAGGGCACCCGACCTTCGAGATTCAGGTAGCCATTCCGCCGAGGCAATCGGGCGAGCTGACCTTTCGACTCTCGGAACCCACGGGCCCCGGCGTGGCCCAGGTACCAGCTCAGCCTCTACTCACCACAACCGCACCCACCGTCGAAGTTCCAGTGTGCCCGCAGAAATAATGACGGTTCCGCTAATTTGCTCTGCACCTTGACATACATTAGGTACCGACACACGCGTTGAGGGACGTACGGAGGCTGACTGCGACGCGCAACTGCCATCGTACGAGGCAGACGCGCCAGACGATTACCGCGCCAGACAATCACAAGGAGTGAGCGGCATGGATCTGCAGAGTTTTCTGAAGATATTGCGGCTGAGATGGATAACGGTCTGCGCAACGATTGTTCTGGCCATGCTGGCCGCAATCGTCATTACCGCGATCACGACCCCGCTCTACAAATCATCGACGCGACTCTTCGTCTCGACCTACGCAGGCAGTTCGCTGTCCGACACCTATCAAGGCAATCTGCTTTCCCAAGAAAGAATCAGTTCGTACACGATTCTCCTGACTGGCGAGGCGCTCGCCCAGCGCACTGTGAATGCACTACATCTTGATATGTCCACGCAGGCGTTGCGCAAGGAAATCAGCGCACGGTCGAAAACAGGCACCGTCCTGATTGACGTGGATGTCCTCGATCCCTCCCCAATTCGTGCGCGCGACATCGCAAACACGCTTTCGGACCAGTTCGTCAAGATGGTTCGGGAACTCGAAACTCCGGCAGATGGCAGCCTTCCCGACACCCGGGTTGTGATTGAGCAATCCGCCGTGGCCGCTACGGTTCCGACGGTGCCAAATCTGACACAGAATCTCGGATTGGGCTTGGTGGCAGGTGTATTGCTCGGCATCGCGTTCGCTCTCGGCCGGAGCATGCTCGACAAGACCGTGAAGAGACCGGAGGATCTGGCAGACATCACCGGGGCTGCGATCGTCGGTGAAATCCCGGTAGACAAAGCTCGACGATCAGCGCCGGCCATCTCGTTCGGTAACGAGAATTCCCGAATTGCAGAGTCATTCAGAAAACTGCGTACCAATCTCAGTTTCCTCTCGGTGGATAATCCACCTCGGGTAATCGTGATCACGAGTTCCATCCCCAATGACGGTAAGTCAATAACGGCGATCAACATTGCTCTCGCCCTGGTGGAAGTCGAGAACAACGTACTTCTGATCGACGGGGACATGCGCCGTCCTGTCGCAGGCAAGTACCTCAACGTAGACGGCGCAGTGGGCTTGAGCACGGTTCTCAGCGGCGCTGTATCGCTTGGCGATGCCTTGCAGGAGACGCCGTTCTCCGGTCTTACCGTATTGGCGGCCGGAGCAACACCTCCGAATCCCAGCGAACTGCTCGCGTCGCACGCAGCCAAGAACTTGCTCGAGGAGGTTCGTGGCAAGTTCGACTACGTGATCGTGGATTCATGTCCGCTACTCGCCGTCACGGACGCGGCTCTACTGGCCGCCAATGCAGACGGTGCGCTGCTACTTGGACGGTACGGCCAGACGAAGCGAGATCAGCTGAAGAACGCCACGGATGCCCTGCGGAATGTCGGCGCCACGCTGCTAGGCACCATACTCACGATGACGCCTCAACGCGACCGTTCGGCCTACGGCGGCGGTTACTACTACTACGGCTACCGCCGTTCGAGCTGACATCCACAGCGTACGTAGAACGTAGTCATGCAATGACTCTCCGGAACAGCGACGCGTCGGCTGGCGATTTCACATTGCGGTTTGTAGCCGTCGCCATCAAGAAGAGCTGGTGTGTGGCCGGGGCCCTGTTGGCGCTCACCGCATGCACCTCCGAGCCTCCGCAGTACGAGTCGCGAGAACTGCCCCTTCCAGCACCCACGAGCCGAACTGTGGAGTCTGTCATCACAACCCCGGACTCCATACCTATCGAGGCATCGTTCATCGACGATTTCGACCGGCCAGGTACAGCGGGCCAGCTCGACAACGGATGGCAGTTACGCGGCGCACCGATAGGCGACTCGCCATTGCCTCCCGCGGCCGACGGATACCTGATGGACGGGCACTTCACCTACGACGGAAAGAGCGACGTGATGGCGCTTCGCCAATTTCGCGCTCCAGTCCGCACGATCGGTGCCGAGGGGACGTTCCATCGACGCAACGATTCCACCAGTGATACCTCACTGGCCATCGGCATGGCCGGGGACGTCAATGTCGCCGATAACGTGGTGCTGTTGGTAGCCGATCGCACTACTTGGCAAGTAAAAAGTCGATTGGCCAACGGCCGATTCAAGACGGTGGCAACCGGAGGGTTTGCGCCTCCTCTGGAGCGCGACCGTCCGTATAGGTTCGCCCTGAGCTGCACAGGTGACCATGTAAGCGTCGCGGGCCCCGGACTTTCCATATCAAAACCCCTCGTCGTGCCAATCCCCCTCGGCACCTTCGGATTCTGGCGCGAATATCCAACTCGAACGCCCGCCGGCGAAGTCTTTGACTTCGACAAGGTATGGGCTCTCGAGGACGGCCAACCGGCGTTACCGCCAATGACGGCTTCGCCCGACTCGGGGCATTGACAGGCCATCGGCGGCAGGAAGACAGGGCGAAATATGAACGCCAGCGGGATATCGGACGGCACTTTGCACGTTCTGATCGTGCACTTCAACACCCCAGAACTGACATCTGCCCTCGTTCGTGACTTGCCCTGCAGAACTCCACGTGGGCGTAGGTTGGCCGTCCACATACTCGATAATTCGTCAACCGAATCGAACCAGGAATTGCTTCGCTTCAACCTGCGAGACGCGCAGTCCGTGAGCATTCAACTAAGCAGCGAGAACATTGGCTTCGGCGCCGGAATGAATCTTCTTGCCAGCAGGACCGACATCGGAGCAACGGACATTCTGTGGCTGCTGAACCCAGACACCCGGCTTGACCCAGGCTGCCTAGAGCGGCTCGAAAGGGAACTAGACGTCGGAAGATTCTCAGTCATCTCACCGCTCATATTCAGCGGCGAGTGGCCAGATCCGTGGATTTGGTACTGCGGCGGGTCGATCGATCGAGACTCGATCCGGGTCCAGCATCTGGACTACAGGTTGCCGCTGCGCGAAGCCAGGAACGACGTGTTCGAAACGGATTTCATCACGGGAGCGGCGCCGATGCTGCGCGCGTCCACATTTCGCAGTCTCGGCGGGTTCCCCGACAGCTACTTCCTTTATTGGGAAGACACGCTTCTTTCATGGAAGGCACACCAGATGGGGCTGCGCCTCGGTGTGGTGCCAACTGCGCGCCTGTGGCACGCAGGCGGCGCATCGTCTGGCGGCCGCGCCCGGCGGGCGATCTCGACGACTACTTACTACTGGTCAGCACGGAACCGATTCGTGTATGCGCGTGACACAGGAGTGCCCAGAAGACAACTGCTGGCCGGCAGCGGTGGGGTGGAATCCTTCCGTTTAATCGCCATGGCAGCGCTTGAGCACGAGGAGCGGCTCCTCAAAACACGTTCAGCCGTCTGCGGAGTGTGGGACGGGCTACGGCAATACGATAGGAGTGCAAAGCAGAATGCGCGCACTTTCGTCTAGGGTAATAACCGGGCCAGAATTCTGGCTCATGGCGTGGCTGTTGTCCATCACAATGGTGCCGATTTGGATCAGCATTCGGCTCGTTGCCACAATTCCGATCCACTGCGTGGTGGCATTGCTGGCCATCATTGCCGCAATCTTGGGCGGCCACCGCATCCAGTTTCACATCTTCGATGGCTATCTCATTTTGATTGTGGGCGTGGCAGCCCTCGCGGTCGACAACATCAATCAGGGAATGCTCGCCGAAATCGTTGTGCGATGGATCATTCCATACTTTGCGATCAGAATACTGGCGCCCGCCGCAGGAATTCAGTTCACAGTTGATGCGATCAGTCTGATGCTCGCGGTCGTGGGTTGTTTGGCCGTGATTGAGTTTCTACTTTCCTGGCATCCATTCGTCAGTTGGACTGTGGACTGGAACTCAAAATCCAATGAATTCCAGACCTGGCACCAGATACAGACACGCGGCGGAAGCGACCGCAGCACCTGGGCGTTTGGACACGCCATCGCACTTGGCGGCTCTCTGTCGCTGTCGATACCGCTGATCGCCCGTGCATCATTTCGAAATGCGTGGAAGATCATGATGTTCATGGCAGTCGGCGCCGGGATCGTCACCAGCGGAAGCCGAAGCGCGATGTTGGCCGCAGCCCTCACCGCGGGCCTGACCATGGCTTACACAGCGAGACATCAAGCCAATCGGATTCTGGCGATACTGACCGCGGCCGCCACTGCACTTCTGATTGGCCCACAAGTCCTACCCGCCTTTGAGCAATGGGCCGCCGGCAACTCAGCGGAGGAACAGGGTAGCGCCTACTTCCGCAGCTACTTGTACGAGCTCTACCTGCCCAAAATTCAATGGTTCGGACGATCGCCAGATTTCTTCAATGGGACAGCATTGACTGACTCGATTGATAGCGCACTGCTCTACATCGGTGTCAATTGGGGCTGGATAATCACCGGGATCATCGTATTTCCACTACTTGTGGTTGTCGTTCGGGTCGTGGCCGGCCGCGCATCTGCTCCAGAGATAGCATTGGCAGGCCAAGTGCCACTATTTTTGACCGTCGCCCTGCTAACCCAGTACGAAAGCCTGATCTTCATCTTTGCCGGACTGGCGGTACAGCTCGCAAAGACTGAATGCACGAACTTTACCGACGCGCCCGAACCGTGCGACATCCGAGTCGATTCAGTATCCGGGGCACGCTCATCCAACACCGATGCTGCCTACCGATATGGAGCTCGCCAATGAACCTGTCAGCTCGGTATGGGCGCAAAGTTCGCAAGCGCCGCAGGGAGGCAGAACGAAAGCACCAGCGGCTCGACATCCAGGGCCTGCGGATGGTTGCCGTGCTCAGCGTCTTCGCCAACCACCTGTGGCACTGGCCCGCCGGGGGGTTTGTGGGGGTCGATGTGTTCTTCGTAATTTCCGGTTTTCTTATCACTGGCAATCTGCTGCGCAGCGCCGAGTCATCCGGCCGCGTATCGTTTGGACAATTCTACTGGAATCGCATTCGCAGGATTGTCCCTGCCGCCACCGTCGTTCTGGTTTTCACATATCTCGCATCGACACTGGTATATCTTCCGTTCCGATCACATCAGATCGGAGTCGACGCGCTATGGGCAGCATTTTTCGGCTCCAACTGGCACTTCCTGAGCATCGGCACCGACTACTTCCAAGCCACAGCTGCCACCGTATCGCCGATTCAGCACTACTGGTCGCTATCGATCGAAGAGCAGTTCTATTTCGTCTGGCCCGCACTGATCTTCATCATCGGCATAGTCATCGTTCGCAAGAACTGGTCGCATTCGCGGCAGAGCGCCATTGCGGGAGCAGTGATGGCCCTGATCGTCGCAACGTCGCTGTCGTGGGCTTTGCACGAAACAACGGAGTCGCCGATATCGGCGTACTTCAACACTTTTGCGCGAGCTTGGGAGCTGGGAGTTGGCGCGATCCTGGCCACGGCCGTTGGCGTGCTCGCGCAAGTTCCACGCAAACTGAAGCCAGCTTTGTCCTGGTCCGGCCTCATCCTCATCTTTGCCAGCTTCGCGCTCATCAGTGACGGTATGCCTGGTTTCCCGGCACCGGCGGCGCTGCTGCCCGCCATCGGCGCGGCATTGGTAATCGCTGCAGGAGTGGGACAGGAACCGGAGTACCAGGCATTCTTACGCAGTCCGATTTCCGGTTACATTGGTGACATTTCATACTCTCTGTATTTGGTCCACTGGCCAGTCATTGTTCTGCTCGGCGCGGTGATGGATGTGAGTGGCTCGTTCTTTGTTGCCGCTGTGGCCCTGTCTTTCAGCCTGTCGATTGCCTCATACCACCTGATCGAGAATCCCCTGCGCCGCGCCAATCCCGACAAGGCTCGCGCCGTCGCGGAGGCAATACGCAAGCAGAAGTACTCACCGGCAAAGTCGACTCAATACGCAGCACTGTGTGCGGCAAGCCTTCTGGCCATTGCCGGCATCGCGTGGTTGACCCAACCGCCGCCGACAGCAGACGCTGACAAGGTCAGTGGCGCAGTAGTGGATATGGCCGCGGACGACAAGGAGGCCGCGACCCTTCCTGCCATGGCTTTGGGCCC
>Ga0265327_10002555_pt1 | contig 18904 bp, 22 predicted proteins | sample 41621metaG_FD_202089 | JGI IMG/M metagenome (GOLD analysis project Ga0265327, IMG submission 202089) | Rhizosphere microbial communities from Carex aquatilis grown in University of Washington, Seatle, WA, United States - 4-16-21 metaG | ecosystem: Host-associated > Plants > Roots > Rhizosphere...
CACTCCACGTTGGGTTATGTCAGTCCGGCAGAGTATTATGCCGGTTGGCTTGCCCAGCAAAAACTGGCAGCATAGGTGCTATGCTTGGTATCCGAAAAACAGGGGCAAGCTCAGATGCCTCATTCTGGGACGGGGGTTCGATCCCACCCCGCCCAAATAATCAAGTTGCAACAACTGCAAAAGGCCCGCATCCAGCGGGCTTTTTGCGTTGGATGGGTAAGCTGTGCGGGCGGTTTCTGCTGGTGTGGCTGGCCGAAAAAGGTTTATTTTAGGCCGTCAAAATGGTACTTTATTGAGCTTTTCATTCACTTAAACTTGATCTGGAGTAAACATGGCTGTTGAACGTACCCTTTCCATCATCAAACCCGATGCCGTTGCCAAGAATGTCATTGGAAAAATCTATTCCCGTTTCGAAACCAACGGCTTGAAGATCGCCGCTGCCAGGATGGCGCACCTGTCCCAGGCCGAAGCCGAAGGCTTCTATGCCGTGCACCGCGAACGCCCGTTTTTCAAGGACCTGGTGTCTTTCATGATTTCCGGCCCGGTGATGATCCAGGTGCTGGAAGGCGAAAATGCCGTGCTGAAGAACCGCGAGCTGATGGGCGCCACTGACCCCAAGAAGGCCGATGCCGGCACCATCCGCGCTGATTTTGCCGAGAGCATTGACGCCAACGCCGTGCACGGTTCCGATTCCGCTGAAAACGCCGCGATCGAAATCGCCTATTTCTTCCCGGCTTCCCAGGTATATTCGGGTTAAATGACGGTCAACCTGCTCGATCTCGATCAACCCAAGCTGGCCGGATTCTTTGCCGAACTCGGCGAGAAGCCGTTCCGCGCCAAGCAGTTGATGCGCTGGATGCACCACTTCGGGGTGAGCGATTTCGGGCAGATGACCGACGTGGCCAAAAGCCTGCGCGAGAAACTGGCGCAGGTGGCGGAAATCCGCCCGCCGCAAGTGAAGCTCGAGCAGATTTCCGAGGATGGCACGCGCAAGTGGCTGATTGATGTCGGCGCCGGCAACGGCGTCGAGACCGTGTTTATCCCGGAGGATGACCGCGGCACGCTGTGTGTGTCCTCGCAGGTTGGCTGTGCGCTGGAATGCACTTTTTGCTCCACCGGCCGCCAGGGTTTCAACCGCAACCTTTCGGTGTCGGAAATCATTGGCCAGTTGTGGCTGGCCAACAAAGCTCTGGGGCGTGATCCCAAGGGCGATCGCATCATCTCCAACGTGGTCATGATGGGCATGGGCGAACCGCTGGCCAATTTTGACAACGTGGTGACAGCGCTCAACATCATGCTGGACGATTCGGCCTATGGCTTGAGCCGGCGCCGCGTGACGGTGTCCACCTCTGGTCTGGTGCCGGCCATAGATCGCTTGCGCGATGCCTGCCCGGTGGCGCTGGCGGTTTCGCTGCATGCGCCCAACGATGCGCTACGCGACCAGATCGTGCCCATTAATAAAAAATACCCGCTGGCCGAGCTGATGGCGGCTTGCCGGCGCTACCTGGAAAAAGCGCCGCGCGATTTCGTCACTTTTGAGTACGTCATGCTCGACGGCGTCAACGATAGTGTCGAACATGCCAAACAGCTGCTCAAGCTGGTCAAGGACGTGCCTTGCAAGTTCAACCTGATCCCGTTCAATCCCTTCCCCAACAGCGGTTATGACACTTCCAGGCCGGACAACATCCGCCGTTTCCGCGACCTGCTGATGCAGGCTGGCTACGTCGTAACCACGCGCAAAACCCGTGGTGAAGACATCGACGCCGCCTGCGGCCAACTGGCGGGCAAGGTGCAGGACAAGACCCGGCGCACCCACAAATTAACGCTGGAAGCGGCGGCGTGACGACGCAACAGGCTTCCGGCGAAGAGGTAACCATGACTGAACCGTCACAGGAAAACGGCACGGCTGCGGCTGAGGCAACGACTGCGTCTGGCATAGGCGCGGTTTTCGCTGCTACACGCGAAAAATCCGGCATGAGCATAGAGGACGCGGCAGCCAAGCTGCGCCTCAGTCCGCGCCAGGTGCAGGCGCTGGAGGCAGACGACCAGGAGGCCTTGCCGGACGCCATGTTCGTGCGCGGCTTCATCCGCAATTACGCCCGCTTGTTGCAGCTTGATCCGCAGCCCTTGCTGGAAGCTTATGGCGCCGTCGCGCAGCCGCACGCGCAGCGCGGCATCAGCCTGCCTTCGGTCAATATCACCATCGCTGGGCACAACCGCAAAGCCTGGATGCCCTATGCGGTGGCCTCGCTCGTCATCGGGCTGGTGCTGGGCGGCTGGATGCTCTACACGGATAACCAGGCGGATCACCCGGCGCCGCAGGCACAGCCCGCGGCAAAGCCACCGGTAGCGCCGCCGGCGCCAGCGGTCACGCCGCCGCCACAGGCCGAGGCTGCGCTGCCCTTTGCGCCAGCCACTGAAGCGGCCACCCCATCCACACCACTAGCCGCGCCGGGGGCCGCCCCCGTGGCCGAAGCTGGCGCCGTCCCTCGTGCTCGCCTCAAGCTCACTTTCAGCGCCCAGTCATGGGTAACCGTGGCCGACCGCGACGGCAAGGAAATCTACAACAAGACGGCGCAGTCCGGCGGCGAGGAGTTGGTCGAAGGGCTGCCGCCGTTGAAATTGGTGATCGGCAACGCATCCGGTGTCCACCTGATCTACAACGACAAGCCGGTTGATCTGGCGTCGTATACCAAGTCCAATGTGGCGCGCTTAACCCTGGAATAATCGTGACTGACCGGCAACACATCCAACGCCACCCCACCCGCCGCGTCATGGTCGGCGATGTGGTCGTGGGCGGTGATGCCCCGGTGGTGGTGCAGTCCATGACCAACACCGATACCGCCGATGCCGCGGGCACGGCGCAGCAGGTTTGCGATCTGTGGCAGGCCGGTTCCGAGCTGGTGCGCATCACCGTCAATTCGCCAGAAGCCGCTGCCCAAGTTGGCGCGATCCGCCAGCAGCTCGATGCTATGGGCTGCAACGTTCCGCTGATCGGCGATTTCCACTTCAACGGCCACAAGCTGCTGGCGCAATATCCTGACTGTGCCGAGGCGCTAGCCAAATACCGCATCAATCCCGGTAATGTCGGTAAGGGATCCAAGCGTGACGAGCAGTTCGCCGCCATGATTGAAATGGCGATCCAGTATGGCAAGCCGGTGCGCATCGGCGTCAACTGGGGCAGCCTGGATCAGGCCAAGATGGCGCGCATGATGGACGAAAACGCGCAGCGCGCCGAGCCGTTGTCATCCGAAGCGCTGATGCGCGAGGCGCTGATCCAGTCCGCGCTGGAAAGCGCCGCGCAGGCCGAACAATGGGGGCTGGCTGGGGACAAGATCATCATCTCCTGCAAGGTCAGCGACGTGCAGGACCTGATCCTGGTCTACCGCGAGTTGGCGCGCCGCTGCGATTACCCGCTGCATCTTGGCCTGACCGAGGCCGGTATGGGTTCCAAGGGCATCGTCGCCTCGACGGCGGCCTTATCCGTGCTGTTGCAGGAGGGTATAGGCGATACCATCCGCGTCAGCTTGACGCCGGCACCGGGCGAATCGCGCACCACGGAAGTGGTGGTAGCGCAGGAAATCCTGCAAACCATGGGCATCCGCTCCTTCACGCCCTTGGTCACCGCCTGCCCAGGCTGTGGTCGTACCACTTCCACCTACTTCCAGGAACTGGCGCAGAAAATCCAGCGTTACTTACGCGAACAAATGCCAGTGTGGCGCAGCCAGTACCCCGGCGTGGAAACCATGAGCGTCGCCGTCATGGGCTGCGTGGTCAACGGCCCCGGCGAATCCAAACTGGCCAATATCGGTATTTCCTTACCCGGCACCGGCGAAGTCCCGGTGGCGCCGGTGTTCGTGGACGGTGAAAAAACTGTCACCCTCAAAGGCGACAACATTGCCGAGGAATTCCAGGCCATAGTCGAGGAATATGTGCAAAGCAACTATGCCGAGGGCGGCAAGCTACGGCGCGAGAATCGGGTGATTCCGCTGACGGTGGTTTAGGTGAGAGCTAGAGCGTTTTTGCGACTCCGCGAACTTGGCCGCGCCGGCAGAAATAGGATGAGGTCGGATCAAACAAGGCTGATGTTTCCCTTTTTGGTAGTAGCGAGCATGGGCTGCACTGAACCACTTTTAAACAAAGATCCTAGCCCTGTTAAATCAGTTGGTGCAGGTGATTATATCTACGTATTTAAATACGTAGAGGGATGCCTTACTGATGATCAGATTAAAGCTTGTGCTGAGACTCAGCTTGTAAATAAAAAGCTAGTACCTGCCGAATGTGTAAATGGGGTTGATGTGTTGTTTGGGAAGGGTCCAAGTAATGGTTGGGTTTATGCAAAATTTCGTTGTAAGTAGCATGAGATGTAGGAGCTAGTTCTTGGCCAGGTCTTGCAACATCACATAGCTGTTCAGTATTAAGTCCTTCCAACCTTGATTAGACGGCATCACCTTGATGCTTTGATAACACGCCTGTATTATAACAACCGTTATAACGCGCCAAGGAGTTCAGCCATGCAAACCCTCAAACTCACCCAAATCGGAAATTCCGTCGGCCTTATCCTGCCCAAGGAAGTATTGGCGCGCCTCAAGCTGGAGAAAGGCGATACGGTGTTTCTCACCGATGCGCCGGGGGGCGTGACGATTACGCCGCATGATCCCAGTTTTGAGGAGCAGTTGGAGCTTGGCCGCGAGTTTATGCGCGAGTATCGCGATACCTTTCACGCTCTGGCAAAGTAGGCCCTCCCGATGTGGCGGTGGCTGGACAAACAATTGCTGATGATGTTGCACGACGAGAGCCTGGCTTTGCATGGCGGGCTATCCGGGGTGCGCGATGAAGGCTTGCTGGATTCCGTTCTGGCGCGTCCCGAGCACTTGGCCGCTTATGGCGAGCTGGATATTGCCGACCTTGCCGCTTCCTATGGGGTTGGGTTGGCCAAGAATCATCCCTTTGCAGATGGCAACAAGCGCGCGGCTTTTCTTGTGGTCGGCCTGTTCCTGTTGCTGAATGGCAGGAAACTCAACGCCACCCAGGTAGATGCCACCTTGACCATGCTGGCCGTGGCCGCTGGCGAGATGGAAGAAGCGGCCTTTGCCGACTGGATACGCCGCAACAGCGTGCCACGATGAGTGGTTTTCGTCATTCCGGCGCAGGCCGGAATCCAGTAGAATGCCGCAATTCCTAATTTTCCAAGCAAAACAATGAGCAAGACCATCCAGGCCATCCGTGGTATGAACGACATCCTTCCCGCAGACGCCGCGCTGTGGGAGTTCTTCGAGGACACCATACGCGACTGGCTGCGCGCTTACGGCTATACGCAGATCCGCACGCCCATCGTCGAATCCACCGATTTGTTTGTGCGCTCCATCGGCGAGGTGACCGACATCGTCGAGAAGGAGATGTACAGTTTCGATGATCGCCTCAATGGCGAGCACCTGACGCTGCGGCCGGAGGGTACGGCGTCCTGCGTGCGCGCCGTGATCCAGCACAACCTGCTCTACAACGCGCCGCAGCGCCTGTGGTACAGCGGGCCGATGTTCCGCCACGAGCGCCCGCAGAAGGGTCGCTACCGCCAGTTCCACCAGGTGGGCGTGGAATCGCTGGGCTACGACGGGCCGGACATGGACGCCGAGCACATTGTCATGACGGCGCGCCTGTGGAAGTTACTGGGCTTGCAGGACGTGGCGCTGGAGATCAACACGCTGGGCTCGGCCGAGGCGCGCGCCCAGTATCGCAATCGCCTGATCGCCTACTTCGAGCAGCACACCGAATTGCTGGACGAGGATGCCAAACGCCGTTTGCACAGCAATCCCCTGCGCATCCTCGATACCAAGAACCCGGCTATGCAGGCCATGGTGGAAGCCGCGCCTAGCTTAATGGACGATCTGGACGAGGCTTCGCGCAAGCATTTCGAGGCGCTGCAAACCATGCTCAAGGCGGCGGGGGTGGAATACCGCATCAATACGCGCCTGGTGCGCGGGCTGGATTACTACAACGCTACGGTGTTCGAGTGGGTGACCACACGCCTCGGCGCGCAGGGCACGGTATGCGCCGGCGGTCGCTATGACAGCCTGATCGAACAGATCGGCGGCAAACCGGCGCCGGCCTGCGGTTATGCCATGGGCGTGGAACGCCTACTGGCGCTGATGCAGGAGCAAGGCTTCGTGCCGCCGGGCAATGCACCGGACGCCTATGTGGTACACGCCGGCGAGGCGGCGTCGCAATGGGCGCCGCAAGTGGCCGAGCAATTGCGCGACGAGGGTCTGGCCGTAGTGCTGCATTGCGGCGGCGGCAGCTTCAAGTCGCAGATGAAAAAGGCCGATGCCAGCGGTGCGCGCTATGCCATCATCATCGGCGACGACGAGGCGGTGGCGGGCGAAGTCAGCGTCAAGCCGCTGCGTGAAGGTGGCGAACAGGCGCGCATGAATCTGGCGCAACTGGCGGATTTCCTGGACTGATGAGCGCACTGCTACAGGTCGAAGGCTTGACGGTTGCGCCGGCCGCGCAGCCGCAGCGCCTGCTGGTCAACAACGTTTCGCTGACCCTGCAAGCCGGCCGTACCACCTGCATTGTCGGCGAATCCGGCAGCGGCAAAAGCCTGACCGCGCTGTCCATCATGGGGCTGCTGCCACCCTCTTTGCAACGCCGTTCCGGGCGCGTGGTGTTCCAGGGTAACGACTTGGCGGGCTATTCCAATACCCAGATGCAGGATGTGCGCGGCAAACGCATTGGTATGATTTTCCAGGAACCGATGACCTCGCTCAATCCGGTGCTGACCGTGGGTTACCAGATCGGCGAAACGCTGGCATTCCACCTGGGACTGTCTGGCAGGGTGTTGCAGGCGCGCATTGCCGCGCTGCTGGAGCAGGTTGGCATTCCGCTGGAACGCGCCGGCAGCTACCCGGATGAACTGTCCGGCGGCCAGCGCCAGCGCGTGATGATCGCCATGGCCATCGCCTGCGAGCCGGCCATGCTGATTGCCGACGAGCCGACTACCGCGCTCGACGTGACGGTGCAGGCGCAAATCCTGGCGCTGCTGGACGAACTCAAGTCTCGTATGAATATGGGCATGCTGTTCATCACCCACGATTTCGGTGTGGTGGCTGACATTGCTGACGAGGTGGCGGTGATGTTCCGTGGCGAGATCGTGGAAATGGGCGCCGTGGACAAGGTGCTGGGCAGCCCGCAACATCCCTACACCCGTGCCTTGCTCGATTGCGTGCCGGATGTGGAAGGCAAGAAGCCGCTGAAGCCGATTGATTATGCCTGGCTGAACGGGGCGGCGGCATGAGCGACATCATCCTCTCCGCCCAAAACCTCACCAAAACCTACAAGCAGCGTAGCGGCAGATTTGGCTTTGGCACCACGCTCATCAAGGCGCTGGATGACGTCAGCATCAGCGTCAAGCAAGGCGCCACGCTGGCGGTGGTGGGCGAGTCGGGCAGCGGCAAATCCACCCTGGCGCGTTGTCTGTTACAATTGCAGCCCCTTGATGCCGGGCAAGTGCAGTTCGAAGGCCGCAATCTGGCCGCGCTGAGCGGCGCCGAACTGCGTGCTGCGCGGCGGCATATGCAGATGGTGTTCCAGGATCCATTCGCATCGCTCAATCCGCGCATGAAAGTGGGCGAAATCGTCGGCGAAGGGCTGTTGATCCATAAGCTAGGCAACGCGGCGGAGCGGCGCGATAAGGTGGCCGCCATTTTACAGCGCGTGGGTTTGAGCGTGGATGATATGCAGAAATACCCGCACCAGTTTTCCGGCGGGCAGCGCCAGCGCATCGGCATCGCGCGTGCCTTGGTGCTGGAGCCGAAATTGGTGGTGTGCGACGAGCCGGTTTCCGCGCTCGACGTGTCGATCCAGGCGCAAATCCTGTTGCTGTTGAAGGAATTGCAGCAGGAAATGGGCTTGAGCTACTTGTTCATCAGCCACGATCTGCGCGTGGTGCGCCATGTGGCGGATGAAATCGTGGTGATGCACCGCGGGCGGGTGGTGGAACACGGCGGAGTGGCGCAGATATACAGCAACCCGCAGCAGGACTATACGCGCAATTTATTGAATTCAATCCCCGGCCGGCATCGCCCGGCCGTTGTTACAACCTAGGAAACGAGCATGGCATACGATTTGGAAGAACAGGAACAACTGGACGAACTCAGCGCGTGGTGGAAGCGCCACGGCAATCACGTAGCTATTGCGTTAAGTGTGCTGTTGGCCGCCTATGCCGCCTACCAGGGCTGGAAGATTTACCAGCACCAGCAAGCATTGCAGGCCTCGGTGCAGTATGAGGCGCTGGCTCAACTGGACGACAAGGACATCAAGAGCGTGCGCGCCATCTCCGGTCAGATCATGGAGAAATATGCCAGCACGCCTTATGCTGCGCGCGCAGCACTAATCGCCGCCAAGGCCAATTATGCTGCTAATGACGCCAAGAGCGCCAAGGCGCAACTGGACTGGGCTATGGGACACACCAGTGAGGATGCGATACGCGCAATTGCGCAACTCCAACTGGCGGCAATCCAATTCAATGAAAAGCAGTACGATGCCGCGTTGAAAACTTTGGGCGAAAAGCACGATCCTGGTTTTGATGGCCTGTTCGCCGACCTCAAGGGAGACATCCTGGCCACGCAGGGCAAAACGGCGGAAGCCAAGGCGGCCTACGCCGAAGCCTTGACCAAGCTGGATGCGGAAGGGCGCTACCACCGCTATACGGAACGCAAGCTGGACGCGCTGGGTAGCTGATGTTGAAACGGTTTGTTCCTCCCTTGCTGGCGGCGCTACTGCTGGCCGCCTGTAGCACGTTGAGCGATCTCAAGACCGATGTATCCGAGCGCATGTTCGGGCCGGGGCCTTCGGATCCGCCGATGGAGTTAGCTAGCTTCAAGCCCAGTACCACGGCCACGGTGCTGTGGCACGTCAAGGTCGCGGAATCCAAAGTCTACGAATTTACTCCCGCGCTGGACGGGGCGGCGATTTTTGCCGCCGGCGAGGATGGCGAAATCGTCCGTCTGGACTCCCCCGGCGGCAAGCAGGTATGGCGGATTAACGCCGGCGAGAAGCTATCCGGCGGCGTCGGCGCCGGGGAAAACCTGGTGCTGGTGGGAACGCCCAAAGGCATGGTGCTGGCCTTCGACCAGAACGGCAAGGCATTGTGGAAATCCAAGGTCAGCAGCGAAGTGCTGAGCGCCCCCAAGGTCGCCAATGGCGTGGTGGTGGTGCGTAGCGGAGACAGCCGCATTTTTGGATTGAGCGTCGCTGACGGCAAGCGTAAATGGGTCTACGAACGGGCAACGCCCGCTCTCAGCCTGCGTAGTGCGGCAGGCGTCACGCTGGACGGCGGTGCGGCTTATGCCGGATTTGCTGGCGGTAAGCTGGTGGCGCTCAAGGCCGATGATGGCAGGGTGCTGTGGGAAGCCACGGTGGCGCAGCCCAAGGGCGCCACCGAGATCGAGCGCATTGCCGATATCACTAGCCAGCCAGTGGTGGATGGCCGCGTCGTCTACGCGGCGGCCTTTCAGGGGCGCGTGGCGGCGGTGGACAGAACCAACGGGCATGTGTTGTGGACCCGCGATATTTCCAGTTATAACGGCATGGGGGCAGAAGGTGCCCGCGTTTACGTGAGCCATGTCGGCGGCGCGGTCTATGCGATGGATTATAGCAGCGGCAAGAGTTATTGGCGGCAGGGTGGCCTGCTTAACCGCCATCTTACCGCGCCGTTGCCGATGGGCTTGTATGTGGCGGTCGGCGATCTGGAAGGCTATATCCATTTCCTGGAGCGCGAGGATGGCGTGTTTGCCGCACGCGTGCAGACCGAAAACAGCCCGATCATGGCGCAACTGGTGGACATTGGTAATTCCACCCTGCTGGCGCAAACCCGTGACGGCGGGCTGTACGCCGTGACCAGCCGGCTGATGTCGGGGGTGTCGCTCGATAGCGCTGTGCCTGAAAAGCAGAAACCACGGGAATTGCCGGCTTCGGCCGATTAAGTTAACTGCATCATGCTTCCTACCATCGTCCTTGTCGGGCGCCCCAATGTTGGCAAGTCCACTCTGTTCAATCGTTTGACCAAGACGCGTGACGCGCTGGTGGCCGATCTGCCGGGGCTGACGCGCGACCGTCATTACGGGCGTGGCGTGGTGGGCGATTTCCCCTATCTGGTGGTGGATACCGGTGGTTTCGAGCCGCTGGCGGATAGCGGCATCCTGGCCGAGATGGCGCGCCAGACCTTGCTGGCGATAGACGAAGCCGACGTCATCGTGTTCCTGGTGGATGGCCGCCAAGGGCTGACGCCGCAGGACAAGGTGATCGCCGACCGCCTGCGCCGCAGCGAACGCCCGGTGTTCCTGGCCGTCAACAAAACCGAGGGCGTGAACCGCGCTATTGCCGCGTCTGAATTCCACGAACTGGGTCTGGGCGACCCCTTGTCCATTTCCTCCGCCCACGGCGAAGGTGTGCGCGACCTGGTCAATCTGGCGCTGGAAAGTTTCACCCCGGAACAACAGGCCGCCGAGGAGAGCCTATCGCGAGCGCCCAAAGTGGCTATCGTCGGCCGCCCCAACGTCGGCAAGTCCACGCTGGTCAATGCCTTGCTGGGCGAGCAGCGCGTCATTGCCTTCGACCAGCCCGGTACTACGCGCGATTCGATTTACATCGACCTGGAGCGTAACGGCAAGCACTACATCCTGATCGACACTGCCGGCGTGCGCAAGCGTGGCAAGGTGTTCGAGGCGATCGAGAAATTTTCCGTGATCAAGACCATGCAGGCGATCGAAGATGCCAACGTGGTCATTCTGGTGGTGGATGCCCTGGATGGCATCACCGAGCAGGAAGCGCATATCGCCGCCTTCATCCTGGAAAGCGGGCGCGCGCTGGTGGTGGCGGTAAACAAGTGGGACGGGCTGGGCCAGGACAAGCGCGAGTGGATCAAGCACGAGATCGACCGCAAGCTGCAATTCCTCGACTTCGCCAAGTTCCACTACATCTCGGCGCTCAAGGGCAGCGGGCTGTCGCCGCTACTGCAATCGGTGGATGGCGCCTACAAATCGGCCATGGCCAAGCTCTCCACCCCCCGGCTGACGCGCGTGCTGGAAGAGGCCATCCAGCAACACCAGCCGCCGATTTCCAAGGGTATACGCCCCAAGCTGCGCTATGCACATCAGGGCGGCAGCAACCCACCCATCATCGTGGTGCATGGCAACCACGTGGACGGCGTCAAGCAGAGTTATGTGCGCTTCCTGGAAGGGGCGTTCCGCAAGGCGTTCGAGTTATCCGGGACGCCATTGCGAGTGCAGTTCAAGCAGGGCGCCAACCCGTTCGCCGAGGCGGAAGACAAGCGCAAACCGGGTGAGGGCATCGTCAGCATGCGCCGGCGTAAAACCGCGCAGCGCGCCGAACTGAAAGCGCGCAAGGAACCCCAGCGCAACAAACGATAAATCGAGGCAGGCTATTTCAGGCTAGTGTCAGGCGAAGACAGTACAAGCTGTACGGCAAGCCCCGACAACGCCGTATTCGCCTGATCCCAGCAGGAAATCAGAACAGGCTTTCCCAGAATTTCCACCATACGCCCTGATCGCTCGGCACGTCGTTGGTATTGAAGCGGCTATCGGGGTAATTGGTTTTGAGTACGCGCAAGGTGTCCTGCTTGAGGTCGTTCATGCCAAGCAGATCGTAAGCGCTAACCATGATGACCAGCGCTTCCTCAACGGAGGGGGTTTGCGGGTAGGTGGTGACGACGTATTGGCAGCGGGCAATGGCAGCGACATAGGCCTTGCGCTTCATGTAAAAGCGTGCCACGTGCAGCTCGTGCTCGGCCAAGGTATCCACCAGATAAACCATGCGCGCCGTGGCGTCCTTGACGTACTTGCTGTTGGGATAGCGTGTCACCAGTTCCTTGAACGCGGCAAAGGATTCGCGCAAGGCCTTGGGATCGCGGTCGCTGATTTGCTGCCCGGTGAGCTTTTCGGTAATGCCGCGTTCGTTGAATACGGCCAGCCCCTTCAGGTAATAGGCGTAATCCACGTTGGGATGGTGCGGGTGCAGTTTGATGAAGCGGTCGGCGGCAGCGATGGCGGCGGCGGCTTCGCCCTTCTTGTAATAGGCGTAGGCAGTTTCCAGTTGGGCCTGCATGGCATAGTTGCCGTGCGGATAGCGTGATTCCAGGATGCCGAAGTACTTGATGGCTTTTTCGTAATCCTTGTCCTGCATGCTGATCGTTGCCTCATTGTAGAGCTTTTGCACCGACCAGCCCTTGGTTTCGTCCACCTCGGTCGGGTTGCCGAAAATGAAACAGCCGGACAGTAACAGGGCAAGAAATAAGGCTAAACTACGCTTCATGGAAATGGCTCACTGAAATTTTCCAAAATTATAACCTATAACCGATGACCGATTCCGACCCGATTCCCTTAGCTATTCCGCAATCTCTTGGCGGCCTGCGGCTGGATCAAGCCCTGCCCAAACTGCTGCCGGATTACTCCCGCTCGCGCCTGCAAGCCTGGATCAAGGAGGGACTGGTGCGCGTGGATGGCCAGCCGGCCAGCATCAAGCAGAAAGTCTGGGGTGGCGAGCAAGTACAAGTGCTGCCGCAGCCCAAGCCGGAAGAAAGCGCCTTCAAGGCGGAAGATATCGCCCTGCCTATCGTTTACGAGGATGAGCACATTCTGGTCGTCAACAAGCCGGCCGGCATGGTGGTGCATCCGGCGGCCGGCAACTGGCAAGGCACGCTGCTCAACGCCCTGCTGCACCACGCGCCGCAGCTGAACGAACTGCCGCGTGCCGGCATCGTGCACCGCTTGGACAAGGACACCAGCGGCTTGCTGGTGGTGGCCAAGACCATCGCCGCGCAAACCAGCCTGGTCAGGCAGTTGCAGGCCAGAACCGTCAAGCGGGAGTACCGTGCCATCGTCTGGGGCGAGGTATGGCGGAACGGCACGGTGGAAACCCAACTCGGCCGCGACCCGCGCTCGCGCACCCGCATGGCGGTGACCAAAGTTGGCGGCAAGCCGGCCATCACCCACTACGAAGTGCTGGAGCGTTTTGCCGTGCATACCTATCTGCGCTGCCGGCTGGAAACCGGCCGCACCCACCAGATTCGCGTGCACATGCGGCACATCGGCGCGCCGCTGGTGGGTGACCCGGTGTATGGCCTGCGCGGCATCGTGCCTAACCGCGCCATCACCCCCACCTTGCGCGAGGCGTTGAAGCATTTCAAGCGCCAGGCACTGCATGCGGTACGCCTCGGCCTCATCCATCCCGCCACCGGCGAGCCCATGGAATGGCAGGCCGAACTGCCGGACGACATGAAAGCCTTGCTGGAAGCCATGCGCTTTGAGGAGCAGGTGGACGAGCAAGGTTTCGAGATGGAAGAGTACGCCGAGGACTTCGACGAGGATTGGGAAGAAGATTTTGAGGACGAGGACTGATGCTCAAAGCCGAGCATCTCATCCTCCCTGACTGGCCAGCGCCGCCCAGCGTGCATGCCTTGCAAACCACGCGGCTGGGGGGCTTCAGTCGTGTGCCTTACGACAGCCTCAATCTCGGCCTGCACGTCGGCGACGATGCCATGACGGTTGCCGCCAACCGCAATCTGCTCAACCTCTATGTGCCAAGCGAACCAGTCTGGCTGGAGCAGGTGCATGGCACCGAGGTCGTGCTGGCTGAGGCTGCCGGCTGCCTGCCGCGTACCGATGCCTGTATCTCGCGCCGCAACAACGCCGTCTGTGTAGTGATGACCGCCGATTGCCTGCCCGTGCTGCTGTGCGACCGCGCTGGTACAGTGGTTGGTGTCGTCCATGCCGGCTGGCGCGGACTGGCGGATGGCGTGATTGAGGCGACGGTCAAGGCCATGGCGCTACCCGGCGCCGAATTGATGGCCTGGCTCGGCCCCGCTATCGGCCCGCAAGCCTTTGAAGTGGGCGCGGAAGTGCGCGAGATTTTCCTCGCACATAATCCCGCAGCCAATGAAGCATTTACGCCTCACCCCTCACCCCTCACGTCTAACACAATAAAATACCTCGCCGACCTCTACCTGCTCGCCCGCCAGCGCCTGCAAGCGCTGGGCATTACCCAAATCCACGGCGGCGGTTTCTGCACCTACAGCGAACCCGAACGCTACTACTCCTACCGCCGCGACGGCCAGACCGGCCGTATGGCGAGCATGATCTGGCTGGCTTGACAGGCCGGTTATAATTCCAGACATGACGACACTCACCGCCATCCTCATCGCCAGCCTGTTCGGCGGCATCCTCAGCGTTTGCGCGGCCGGCTTCGTCGCCTTCAAGGCGCGCGCGCACTGGGTGCCGGTGCTGGTGAGCTATGCCATCGGCGCATTGCTGGGCGCGGCTTTCCTGGAAATCATCCCGGAAGCGTTCGATAGCGCCAGCAGCGCGCAGAGCATGGCGGCTACCATCCTGGCCGGCATCCTGATTTTCTTCGTGCTGGAAAAGCTGGTGCTGTGGCGCCATTGCCACGTTGAGGAATGCGAGGCGCACGCGCCCGAACATGGCCATGATTACGGCCATGACCACGGCCGTAGCGGGTTGATGATTACGGTGGGCGACACCTTCCACAATTTTGTCGACGGCATCCTGATCGCGGCGGCCTTCCTGGCCGATTTCCAGCTCGGCGTGGTGACGGCGCTGGCCATCATCGCCCATGAGATTCCGCAGGAAGTGGGCGATTTCCTTATCCTGCTGCATTCCGGCTACAGCAAGCGCCAGGCGATTCTGCTCAACCTGCTGTCCAGCGTGGCGACGCTGGTAGGCGGGGTGCTGGCCTATTACGCATTGGGGACGATGCAGGGCGTGGTGCCCTATGTGCTGGGCCTAGCAGCTTCCAGCATGATTTACGTGGCGGTGGCCGACCTCATCCCCGGCCTGCACAAGCGCCCGGAATTGCAGGCGACGGCGCAGCAGGTGGTGCTAATCGGCCTCGGTGTCGGCTCCATCTGGCTGACCAAGCTGCTGCTTGGCGATCTGGCGTGATTGGTTGCGGCGGCGCTGCGGCGTGCCTACCAGCCACAGCAGCAAGCCGCATGGCAGCAAACCGTAGAACACAAAAGTGAGAATGCCGGCAACGACCGACGGCTCGGTCAGCGCCATCAACAAGGTGACGTAAAGCCAGGCAATGGCAACGATATACATGAAAGCAAGATTAGCATGAGCAAAGCAGTACCCCAAGTCGGTTTCGTTTCCCTCGGCTGCCCCAAGGCATCTTCCGATGCCGAGCGCATCCTGACCCAACTGCGCGCCGAAGGCTACGAGATTTCCGGCAGCTACCAGGATGCCGACCTGGTAGTGGTCAACACCTGCGGTTTCATTGATTCGGCGGTGGAAGAATCGCTGGACGCCATCGGCGAAGCGCTGGCGGAGAACGGCAAGGTCATCGTCACCGGCTGCCTGGGCGCCAAAGGCAGCGTGGTGCAGGATGCCCACCCCAACGTGCTGGCAGTGACCGGGCCGCACGCGCTGGATGAAGTGATGGCGGTAGTGCATGCGCAGCTGCCCAAGCCGCACGACCCATTCACCGATCTGGTGCCGCCGCAGGGCATCCGCCTGACGCCGCGCCACTATGCCTACCTGAAGATTTCCGAAGGCTGCAACCACCGCTGCAGCTTTTGCATCATTCCCAGCCTGCGCGGCGATTTAGTGAGCCGGCCGGTGGGCGAGGTGATGCAGGAGGCGGAAAGCCTGGTCAAGTCCGGCGTCAAGGAACTGCTGGTGATCTCGCAGGACACCTCGGCTTACGGGGTGGACGTGAAATACCGCACCGGTTTCTGGGAAGGCCGCCCGCTGAAGACGCGCATGACGGAACTGGCGCGCGCGCTGGGTGAGTTGGACGTGTGGGTGCGCCTGCATTACGTCTACCCCTATCCGCACGTGGACGAGGTGATCCCGCTGATGGCCGACGGCTTGGTGCTGCCTTACCTCGACGTGCCGTTCCAGCACGCCAGCCCGCGCATCCTCAAGGCCATGAAGCGTCCGGGCGACATCGAAGGCACGCTGGCGCGCATTGCCAAATGGCGCGATATCTGCCCGGAACTCACCATCCGCAGCACCTTCATCACCGGCTTCCCCGGCGAGACCGAAGCCGATTTCCAGCAATTGCTGGATTTTCTGGAAGAGGCACAACTGGATCGGGTTGGGGCTTTTGCCTACTCAGCAGTGGAAGGCGCCGCCGCCAATGCCTTGCCCGATCAGGTGCCGGAACCAGTGAAGCAGGAACGGCTGGAACGCTTCATGGCACTACAGGCACGCATCAGCGCCGCCAAGTTGCAGCAGAAAATCGGCCAGACCATGCTGGTGCTGGTAGATGAGGCCGATGACGAAAACGCCGTGGGCCGCAGCCAGGCTGATGCGCCGGAGATTGACGGCGTGGTTTATCTGGAAGGCGGGGCAGGGCTGTTGCCGGGCGACTTGGTGGAAGTGGAGATCACTGGTGCCGATGAGCATGACCTGTATGCCGGGCCGGCTTGGTAGCTTTGCAACTCAATAAACCACGCCGTCATTCTGGGGCTGCCAAAGGCAGAACCCGGAATCCAGTTTAGAGGCACCCTCGTTAAATCAGGCTGCCAGCGGCTTCTCGCAATCCGCGCGGCCTTCCAGGAAATCCATCGTATAAGGGCAGCGGCTGGGGCGGCGCGATGCTGCTTTGCGCTTCTTGCCGCGGTGGGTAGTATTGACGTAAGGCGTCTGGCTGATGCGTTCGTAGCCCGAGTGCTCCAGCTTTTCCACCGTGGTTTCGAACAGGCTGAGCGGGTTGTCGATGTTCTGCAGGGTGATGGATTTCTTGGAAACCTTGAGCACGCTGTACATCAACAGCTTGTCAGCGAGGCGCTTACCGTAGATTTCTCCTGCCCTGATTTCCATCATTGTTCTCCAAGCGACAACTTGCTCACGGCAGTTTACATCGGCTTGGGTGGACTGTCAGCAAGTGACGCCGGCGAAAACAAAAAGCCCTTACCGGTTGGGCAAGGGCTTATTTGTCTGGTGCGCGGTACTGGGATCGAACAAGCAACACCCCTACCGTGTGAAAACGAGAAATTACGAGTTGACCTTGCTCGTCTGGGGACTCGCATCCCGCCGTTGCGCGCCATTCCATTTGGCGCGCAAAACAAATATGCGCCAAAAGGGCTAATCTGCACCTTAGTCAAAGCAAGGATTGGCCGTGCCGAAAAAACTACCCGCCGAAATCAAGCAGAAAACCCTCGAAGCCCTGGCTGGGCAACCGACTGGTGTTCAGGTTGAGGATTTACAGCAGCGCTTGGAAGGCACGATAAGTCGCCGCACGCTGCAACGTCGCCTTGCTGATCTGGATCAGGATGGATCAATCCAGAAAATCGGGGAAGGGAAAGGCATCCTCCACAGAGTAAAACTTTCCGGACGAAGACGGAAGCCCAGGAGTGGGCGCGACAAGTCGAGGCAGCGATGGATCGCGGCGAGTTCAAGGATACCCGGACGGCGGCCAATACAACGCTCAGGCAGGTTCTTGAGCATTATCGCGATAACAACATGGAGAAGAACAAGGGCAAGGATGTTGATTTGGTCCGGCTCAATATTCTACTGGATTCGGACTTGGCCAAATACAGCATGGCAGCACTTGGCCATGATGTGATCGAAACCTGGTGCAATCGGTACGCCAAGGAAAACAAGGTCAAGGGATCAACCATTAACTGACATTCGCCAGTTGGCCAAGGTTGGCGGTTGGCGGTTGGCGGGATTTGAATACGCTTGCCAGATATTACAACCCGACTGCCGACGAACTAGTTGAGAAATTAAGGCGGCATGAAGCAAATACTTGATGCGCATTCGTGTCATTTTTGATACAGTGTGCATATGAAAAGCCCCGTCTTGGAAGTCCGCTTCTTTAAAACAGATGCGGATAGTGAACCAGTCAGAGACTGGCTCAGGTCATTGGGGGCATCCGACAAGAAAGCCATCGGCGAAGACATCAAAACGGTGCAATTTGGTTGGCCGCTCGGAATGCCTCTGGTGGATCATGTCGATGGCGATATTTGGGAAGTTAGAACCCGGCTGGATACGAGAATTGCGCGAGTGCTGTTCACTATGGAGGGCGGGGTGATGGTGCTGTTGCACGGCTTTATCAAGAAGCAGCAAAAGACACCCAAGCCAGACCTCGATTTGGCAAAAGATCGACTAAAGCAGTTAAGGAGACGAAAATGAACACTCAACACATTGGTAGCAGTTTTGACGATTTTCTCGCAGAAGAAGCGCTGTTGGAAGAAGCAACTGCCGTTGCCGTGAAGCGTGTCATTGCCTGGCAGATCGAGCAAGAAATGACCGCACAGAAACTCACGAAAACCAGTATGGCAAAGAAAATGCACACCAGTCGTGCAGCACTTAACAGGCTGCTGGATGAGGCTGATACCAGCTTAACTCTGACCACGCTGGCAAGTGCTGCTGCTGTTCTTGGGAAAACGATCAGAGTGGAATTAGCCCCAGTCTGACTGGGCGACCGCTACATCTAAGCAGAAGGGATTTAGGAAAAATTTTCTTTATCTGCAAGCTCAGCGAGTCCCCTAACAATGTTATCAAGCAGTTCACGCTCGATCTTGTATTGGACTGGATGCATCTCATCCCGAATGCTTTCCAGGACGGCGGAAACATGGTCAACACCATACTTCAGCGCCATTTCAACCAAATCTAGGAAGTTCGCATTAGCAAGTCGAGCCGGCATCATTGAGGGATCATCACGCTTGAATGGTGACGACCAAGTTGACGCGCTATGGCTGAGGAAGATCGTCCCTTTCCCGTCGCCAAGATCGACCTCAGAGGTGGCCCCACAAAACTGGACAGCGGCTTAAGTGATAACCTTGCCTAACCCCAGCCGCCGGAAGGCGGCGGAAATAGGAGGAAGAAGGCAATGAAACGCACGAGAAGAACCCACGCAGCATCGT
>Ga0265327_10002557_pt1 | contig 18876 bp, 16 predicted proteins | sample 41621metaG_FD_202089 | JGI IMG/M metagenome (GOLD analysis project Ga0265327, IMG submission 202089) | Rhizosphere microbial communities from Carex aquatilis grown in University of Washington, Seatle, WA, United States - 4-16-21 metaG | ecosystem: Host-associated > Plants > Roots > Rhizosphere...
AATGGGGGCATACAGGAATTAAAAGCCATTAGCAGAGGGTTTAGAAACTACCACAATTTTAGATGTGCTATTCTTTTCCATTACGGAAAATTAGAGTTACTCCCCTCACAAAATATCCCGTAGAACCAAATAAACGATGTAAACAGTTAATAATCAATATAATAGTAACAGATTAAGGTTATAAAACTTTCCTCCTTTTTCCTCCCATTGCGCCATTTGCTGTATAACATTCCTTGTTATGGGCTGCTATGATTCGTGGAAAATGGTTGGACAAAAGGATTTAAGGGACTAGGAGGCAAAATTGATGACCGGGTGATTAATTGGGTGCTACGGATTGAATGTTTCTGCGTGAATTGCGGGTTTGTTGTCAGAGGATTGAATTAACATTTTGATAATCAATAAAATAGTAACAGATTAAGGTTGTAAAACCTTCCTCCTTTTTCCTCCCGGTGCACTCTTTGGTGAATAACATGCCTTGCCCTGGCTGCTGTGATCCGTGGAAAATGGTTGGGCAAAAGGATTTAAGAAACCAAGCGGACAAAACAACCCTACCGACACCGTGGTAAATAAACCGGGCTTTTATTTATAATGTAATCTTATTTATGAGCCGGCGGAGATGGCGGGTTAGCGGGCGCGGATGGTTTATTTGCTGGTTGAATTTCAACAGGTGGGGGTGGTGGCGCACCGGGCTTCAGCAGCTTTATTTTACCTTTTTTAATGCTTATTGGTGGTGGTGGCAATTTGAACTTATGCGTTTTAATCTTAAGTTTTGGTACCACGGGCGGCGGAGAAGAAGGGGCAGGAGGAGCCGTTTGGCTAAATGCCGGTACCATAAAAAACAGGCAGATTATAATAAGCAGGGGAAATTTAGTTTTCATAAACAATAATTATTGCATTTGTTGCAGCACAAATTGTACCATACAGCAGTTTTTAGTAATATCCGTCAAATTTAGTACTGCCCAATAGATGTTTTTTCAAATAGTTTCATAATTTATTGGCTCTGTAAACGTTAAAAGCAACTAAACCTTAGTTTTGATACCTTATGTGGATGATCTGTAAAAAAGAATGGCGCCAGTTTTTTAGCAGTCTTACAGGGTATATTGCCCTTACCATATTTTTACTGCTTAACGGTTTGCTTTTTTTTGTTTTTCCCGATACCAGCCTGCTTGATTTTGGATATGCCAGTCTTGACGACTTTTTCAGGTTATGCCCCTGGGTATTACTATTTCTTGTACCAACTATAACTATGCGCAGCCTGGCAGATGAATATAAGGCCGGCACATTTGAGTTGCTTAAGGTAATGCCTGTAAGCGCGGCCGAAATTGTATGGGGTAAATTTTTAGGTGCCTTACTGGTTATATTACTGGCGCTGATACCTACGGTGGTTTATGCAGTTTCCATACAGTTATTAAGCGCCGGAGGCGGCATTGATGTTGGCAGTACCGCAGGCAGCTATATTGGCCTGTTTATGCTGGGGGCAGTATTTACCGCCGCAGGTATTTGTGCAAGCAGCTTTACCAATAACACTGTAATAGCATTTATAACGGGTGCGTTTGTTTGCTTTTTGCTGTTTACAGGTTTTGAAGGTGTTAGCAAACTGCCCGTTTTTGCCAGTGGCACAGGTTATTATATTGAAATGCTTGGTTTAAAAATGCATTATTCCAATATTAGCAAAGGCGTGGTTGACCTGCGCGACATATTATACTTTGCCGGCCTTATTGCTATTTTTCTACTTATCACCCAACGAAACATTACAAGGCGTTAACTGCTTATGAATAAATTGCTTAAATATAAATACTGGTGGGTAGCGGCAATAATAGTATTCGTTGCCGTTATATATATTTCCACCAACTTGCGCTACCGTATTGACCTTACTGCCGAAAAACGCTTTACCATTAGTGATGCCACTAAAAAAATGCTGGATAACATTGACTCAACCGTTACTATACAATTGTTTTTAACGGGTGACCTGCCTGCTGATTACAGGAAATTAAGCAATGCCACACAAGACCTTATAAATGAATTTAGGGATATTAGCCACAACCAGGTAAAGCTGGTTATTGAAACACCGGGCGAAGGTTTGCCTGATAGCAGCAAAATACCTATTTACGATAGCCTCTCAAGGTTAGGAGTTGTATTTGAGCAGAATGAGAATGTGGCACAGGATAATAAAACAACAAACCAGCTAATAATTCCATCAGCACTTGTGTTTTATAAAAACAGGAAACCTTTTGCCGTTGACCTTAGAAGCAGCCGCAAGGTGTTTAAGAATTTTAATGTGATGAACGACCTGCAGCCGCAGGAAGACAAAGAAGCTACTTTAAATGCCGCCGAAGCCCTGCTTGAATTTAAATTTGCCAACGCCATTGACAAACTTACAAGAACATATATACCAACTATTGCATACGTGGTTGGCAATGGAGAACCGACTGACCTTACCGTAAATGACCTGGGTGAAAGTATTAGATATGATTACCGGCTGGCTATATTTGACCTTAAAGCTGCCTACCCCGACCCAAAAGTAATTGACGCACTGGTTATTGTTAAACCGGCCAAAGCTTTTACAGACGAGGACAAATTAAAACTTGACCAGTTTGTAATGCACGGCGGTAAAATAATTTGGTTTGTTGACAAGTTGTATGCAGAAATGGACAGCCTTAAGCGCAGCAAGGGCGACTTTATAGCATTTGACCGCAACCTAAACCTGGATGATATTTTATTCAGGTATGGGGTAAGGATAAACAACGATTTGGTGCAAGACCTTAACTGCTCTAAAATTCAGCTTGTAATAGGCCAAAACCCGGATGGCAGTGCGCGCATGCAGCGAATGCCATTTCCATACTATCCCTTTTTAAATGCTGTTAACAACAACCCTGTTTCAAAAAATTTAGACCGTGTGCTGCCGATGTTCCCTTCAAGTATTGATACGGTAAAAGCGCCGGGGATTCAAAAAACCATTTTGCTGGCTTCAGATACCAATAGCCGTGCACTGAGTTCACCTGCAATAGTTAGTTTAAACAGCGTAAAAGACGATGCAGATTTTCAGTCATTCACAAAAAGTTATATACCTGTTGCTGTGTTGCTTGAAGGTAAGTTTACCTCCCTTTTTGCCAACAGGCTTACATCTGCAATAAAAGATTCCGTGGCCAAAGCAACGCACCAGCCGTTTGCCGAAGTGGCTGACAAAAACACCAGCCAAATAGTGGTATCTAATGCGGGTATAGTAACCAACCAGGTAAGCCAAACAGTTGGCCCACTGCCTATGGGGCAGGTGATTGATGAAAATTACCGGTTTGCCAACCGTGAGTTTTTTCTTAACAGCATTGACTATTTAGTAAGCAATACCGGCCTGTTTGCCCTGCGCAACAGGGACTTTACACTACGCCTGCTGGATAAGGAAAAGGTTGCCGAAGGCAAAACCAGGTGGCAATTAATAAATATTGCATTGCCTGTAGTGTTAATTATTTTATTCGGCTTGATATACCAATGGAACAGAAAGAGGAAATTTGCGTTATAATAAACGCCACATTTAATTACCGTAATGAGCACAAACAACCTGGTATATATTGTTTTTGGTATTGTATTACTTCTTGCGCTGGTATTTGACTTTGGGCTGCTAAGCAAAAAAAACAAGGTTGTTACTATAAAACAGGCATTGCTGCAAACGGTGTTCTGGGTATCGCTGGCATTAGCGTTTTGGGGGTTTATATGGATTGAAGAAGGCCAGAAAACGGCGCTGGAATATATAAGCGCATACCTGATGGAGTGGAGCCTTAGCACTGATAATATTTTTGTTTTCATTCTTATTTTTAATGCTTTTGCAGTAAAGGAAAAATATTATCCCCGCGTATTGATCACGGGCATCATTATGGCCATAGTATTCCGCATTATTTTTATAACAGTAGGCGTTGCCGCCATACATTATGCTGAATGGCTGCTATACCTGTTTGGCGCTTTTCTTATTTATACAGGCTACAAAATGTTTTCAGCAGGCGAGGATGATGAGTTTAACCCTTATGAAAGTGCGGCCTACCGGTTTTTAAAAAAATATTTCCGGCTTGTGCCAAATGATGGTGATGGTAAATATGTTATACACAGGCAGGGTAAAAAATATTACACATCTTTATTTGTTGTAGTAGCCCTTTTAGCACTTATTGATATTTTATTTGCATTTGATTCAATACCGGCAGTAATAGGCATATCACAAAGCAAACTGGTTATTTACACATCTAACATATTTGCCGTGCTGGGCCTGCGCTCATTGTTTTTTTTACTGCGCGGCGCTATTGGTAAATTTGACTACCTGCCAAAAGGTATTGCGGTTATATTGGTTTTTATAGGTTTAAAAATGCTTGCGCAGGAGTGGATTGATGAAGCAGTGGGCAAAGAACAGCAATCGTTTATTTCGTTGGGTGTTATATTGGTTTGTTTGGCGGGGGGCATATTGTATTCGGTTTATAAGAATAAGCAGAAAGGAAGCAACACAATCATATAAAGTTTTATACTTTGACTAAAGCCAGTCCATTTGCAATACACCATTCAACATATTGCCAACATACTTCATGCAGAAACCACACTGCATGAACCGTCTGCTGTAATTGAACACCTTATTACAGACAGCCGCCGTATTGTGTTTCCTGCCTCATCACTGTTTTTTGCATTACACACAAAACGCAGGGACGGCCACAGCTTTATTGCCGAAGTATATGACCGTGGCGCAAGAAACTTTGTTGTAGAGAAAGGGTTTTACATTTCCCCTTATCCCGACGCTAACTTTATTTTTGTTGCTGATGCATTGTATGCCTTGCAGCAATTAGCAGCTTACCATCGTTCACAATTTACTTATCCTGTTATTGGCATTACCGGCAGCAATGGCAAAACCATTGTGAAGGAGTGGCTGTACCAGTTACTGCAACAGGACTATAATATTGTGCGCAGCCCGCGCAGCTACAACTCCCAAATAGGCGTGCCGCTTAGTGTTTGGGAAATGAACAGCGAAAATACCCTTGCCATTTTTGAAGCAGGTATTTCTGAACCGGGTGAAATGAAAATGCTGGCGCAAATAATTAAACCATCCATAGGCGTATTTACCAATATTGGCGAAGCGCATAAAGAAAACTTTAGCAGTACAGAACAAAAAATAAAGGAGAAGCTTTTACTTTTTGAGCACGAAAAAACATTGGTGTATGGCAGTGATGATACCCTGTTAGCTAAAAATATAAAGGAGGGCAAACTTAGCGGTTTTGACTGGGGGTGGGCTGAGCAAGCGCTGGTAAAAATAAATAAGATAGATAAAGACGTGGGTAGCGCCAAAATTTATGCGTTCTACAGTGGTCAGCAAATTATTATTGCCATCCCTTTTAGCGACGATGCATCTATAGAAAATGCCATTACCTGTCTTTGTGTTTGTTTAAACCTAAACATTCCTGCAAAAACAATTGCAGAGCGCATGTTGCAATTGCGCGCTGTTGATATGCGCCTGCAACTGGTGCAGGCCATTAACAATTGCTCGGTAATTAATGATAGTTATAGTTTTGATGTTACCTCACTTTCCATAGCGCTTGACTTTTTATTACAGCAACATCAATACCCTGAAAAAACTGTTATTATTTCCGATTTGCCCAATGCAGCAGAACAAAGCGTTTATGTGCAGGTGGCTGATATGTTACAGGCAAAACAAATTAACCGTGTTATAGCTATTGGCAGGCACTGGCAGGCTTATGACCATATTATAAAAAATGCCGTTGCTGTAACACAGCATTACAGTACTACGGAAGCGTTTATACAAAAGTTCTCCAACAACCACTTCAGGAACGAGGCTATATTACTTAAAGGTGCACGCGCATTTGGATTTGAGAAAATAGCGGCCTTGCTCGAAAAAAAGGTGCATCAAACGGTAATGGAAATAAACCTTACCGCTATGGCGCATAACCTTAAGCAATACCAGCAGCAGCTTAGGCCCGGCGTAAAACTTATGGCCATGGTTAAGGCGTTTGGTTATGGCAGCGGCGGCGCTGAAGTAGCAAACGTGTTGCAATTTCATAAGGTTGACTACCTGGCAGTGGCCTATGCAGATGAAGGAATTGAATTACGTAAGGCCGGTATAAGCCTGCCCATAATGGTAATGAACATTGATGAGGCTGCGTTTGAAGCTTTGGTGCAACATGACCTTGAGCCTGAGTTATTTTCGTTTAATATACTTAATGCGTTTGCAGCTTTTCTTAAAAAGCAGGGCATACAGCAATACCCTGTTCACATTAAGCTTGATACCGGTATGCACCGCCTTGGTTTTGAACAGCAGGACATGGATGAGTTGAGTGCCTTGTTGCAAAGCAACCGGCAACTTGCTGTGCGGTCGGCCTTCAGCCACCTTGCCGCCAGTGAGGATAAACATGAAGATGCATTTACGCAGCAGCAGGCAACAATATTCGCCGCGTGCTGCATGAAAATTGAAAAGGCACTGGGGTATGGTTTCATCAAACACATTTCAAATTCGGCCGCTATTTTTCGCAACCACGGCCTTCAGTTTGATATGGTGAGGCTTGGCATTGGCCTTTATGGTGTTGACAGCGCGGTTGAACACCAGTTACAACTGCAAACAGTGGCTACTCTTAAAACAACCATAGCGCAGCTTAGGCATATAAAAGCCGGCGATACTGTTGGCTATAACAGGAAGGGTAAAGTGCTTAAACCATCGGTAATAGCCACTATACGTATAGGCTATGCTGATGGTTTTGACCGGCGCCTTAGCAACGGCATTGGCAAAGTATATATAAATAGTTTTTTAGCGCCTGTTATTGGCGCTGTTGCAATGGACATGACTATGGTTGACGTAACAGGCATACCAAATGTTAGCGAAGGCGGCGAGGTTGAGATATTTGGCGGTAACATACCAGTAGAAAATGTAGCCGCCTGGGCGGGCACTATTGCTTATGAAATACTTACAGGCATAAGCCAGCGGGTAAAAAGGGTTTATGTAGAAGAATAAAAAAGGCGCATTTTAAAAGGCCTGTTTATGCAACAGGCACCATCAAATACGCCCGGTAATTTCAACAAATTAATATCTTAATGCCAATGGCCTTTTTGCCAGCGGTAACCCCTGTTGGTATGCTGCCATGTACCCGCTACATATGTGCGGTTCTGCCTTGGGCGTGTCCAATATCCGTTGCGGCGTACGTAATGTCCACCGGAATAGTACCAGTCGCCTTCAATCCATATATAACCATCGCCGGGGCTTGCTGGCCTGGTATAAACTACCTCAGCCGGTTGTTCAGTAACATAAGCCTCACCTGTACAGCCCATTTCGGCAAATGCCAGGGTTAAGGCAAAACAAATAATTCCAAGCTTTTTCATAAATATGTTTTTAAAGTGTACAAACTGTTTTTTATAACAAGTATCTGTAGGGAATTTTTCAATAAATGTGCCACCCGGTAATTAAATACCCCCTTTCACCTTGTTTTCACATATTACCCGCCGCATTTCTTTTATATTTGCGCCCAAATTGTTTAATGTGAAGGGTAAGCATGTTGTATTCATTATTCTCCTAATCTTGTTGGCAGACCAGGCTTTAAAAATCTATATAAAAACACACTATTACCTTCAGGAAGAGCATAATATGCTGGGTAAATGGTTCAGGCTGCATTTCGTCGAAAACCCCGGTATGGCCTGGGGATGGGAGTTTGGCGGCGGCATAGGTAAAATAATTTTAACATTGTTCAGGATGCTTGCTGTAGTGCTTGGAACCTTTTACCTGAGGAATATCATCCACAAAAAATACCATAAGGGCTTTATTATTTGCGCGGCGCTTATTTATGTGGGCGCTTTAGGCAACCTTATAGACAGTATGTTTTATGGCCTTATTTTTAATGAAAGTGAGGCTTACACCAACACGGCAGCGAGGCTTTTTCCTGCCGGTGGTGGCTATGCCCCTTTTTTGCACGGTAAGGTGGTTGATATGTTTTACTTCCCCATCATTCAAACCCATTATCCTTCGTGGTTTCCTATAACAAGCTGGCGTGGGCAGGATTTTGAATTTTTCAGCCCGGTATTTAACCTGGCAGACGCATCCATATCGGTTGGTGTTATTTTATTACTGGTATGGCAGAAAAAGTTCTTTCCGAGGAAGTTAATAGTGCCAGTACCAAACACTGATACAAACGCCATTATAAATGATGGCACATCAGCAAGCGCCGTTCAGCAATAAAAAAAAGTGCCCGGTTCCCCAGGCACATTATGTTATAGTTTATATAATACCGGCTATTTCTCTACCAGGCTTTCATCAATGTGGTAAGCGCCTATTTCACTTATTAAAGGAGTTGTTTTTGCATCGGTTATCACTATGGTAAAACCATCCACTTCTGTCGCGGGGAAAGTAATTATACGTTTTTTACCGATGGTGGTACCGGCAATAGTTTGTATTTCTTTACCATCTTTTTTGAGGATGATATTGAATGCTTTTATACGTTGGCCCATTTGTATTGGCTCCTGTAAAACGATACAGTTGATGGTTTCAGCTTTCCTGAACTGGATATTTATGCCGGATGCAGCTAATTGCGGCACTGCATCAAATGTTGAGCTATTATTGTCTGTAATATTTTTTGCAGGGTGACCAACATTTTCAGACCATATTTTAGCTATCGCTTCCTTCGCCAGGTTTTCTCCAAAACTTTGCTCTCTTAATTTTCTAAATCCCACTAATGCAGCACTGTCATATTCAGTTATCAAACCCCTTCTGTCTGGTGGTACATTCAGCAATAGGTTTGCCCCGCGGCCTACGGATTTTAAATAGAGTTCAAATAATTGTTGAGGGGTTTTTACTTTACCGTCCTCGCTCTCGTGGTAAAACCACCCCGGCCTGATGCTTACATCGCATTCAGCGGGTATCCAGTTATGGCCATTTACATTGCCCTGGTTCAGCGTATCTGTTGAGGGTGCGCCTGCACCGCGCGTAAAGCCTGCAGTATCAAGCAGGTTCCAGTTGGTTTTGCCTGCAAAGCCGCTTTCGTTGCCTACCCAACGCATGTCTGGGCCAATATCGCTAAACACTGGTGTATTAGGCGCTATGCTGCGCATAGTTGCTTCAAACTCATGCCAGCGGTAAACCATCTTTTTGCCATTAGGGCCTTCGCCGTTGGCGCCATCCCACCAAAACTCAAACAGGGGGCCGTAGCGGCTTACCACTTCTTTCATCATGTTTATAAAAACGGTGTTGTATTCATCAGTGCCATATTTAGGATGGTTCCTGTCCCACGGCGATAAATATATGCCCAGCTTTAACCCATATTCTTTACATGCATCGCTTAACTCTTTCAGCACATCGCCTTTACCATCGCGCCATTTACTTTGCGCAACAGTATGTGTTGAGTATTTACTTGGCCACAAACAAAAACCATCGTGGTGCTTTGCAGTGATGATAATGCCTTTAGCGCCCGCCGCCTTTGCTATGCGGCACCATTGCCGGCAATCAAGCTGTGTGGGATTAAATACTTCTTCATGCTCGGTTCCCTTACCCCACTCAAGGTCGGTAAATGTGTTAGGCCCAAAGTGAGTGAACAGGTAAAAATCAAGATTTTCCCACTGTTGCTGGCGTGGTGTTGGAACCGGCCCATAAGGCTTTTCCTGCGCGTAACTATTTGCGACCAGGCCCAGTGCAATCGAAATGAAGCAGAGTATTCTTTTCATATAGCAATGTTATAAAATAAGTGTGAAAATTTATTAAGGGTATAACGAATTGGTAAAACGTTTGCATAAGCCAAATGCCGGGATGCATTGGTTAGGCGATGTGGTGTTGGCCTTTATTAAAATCAAAAGCGGGTTACACTGCTTAATCAATGTAACCCGCTTCGCTTTTCACCGTTCACTTTTCACTATTTCAATTTAGCCATCTCATCATCAAATAATTTCTTATCAGCAATTACATCGGTAAGGTTATGCCACCAGTTGCTTTCCTGCTCAATTGAAAGCATGCCGTTAAAGTTTTCCCTTTTAAGTTCAGTAAATATGGCGTGAAAATCATTTACGCCATGGCCAACAACAGTATCGGCTGCATAAGCATCGTTAAATTTAACAACATCTTTTAAATGCACCCCATATACATGGCCTTCTAATTTTTTTAATGCATCAACAGGGTTAACACCGTTACGTGCCCAATGGCCAACATCAGCACAAGAGCCAATATTTGGATGGCCGCTTACAGCTTCCAATACTGAATCCGGATCTCCGTAAGGATGCGGATGGTGGTTCTTAGGGTCATTAGGGTGGTCATGTATCGCCAGTTTAAGTCCTGCTGCGCCGGCAAGGCTGTCTGCAAGGCCCCATTGTGTTTTTATGGGCTCGCAGGTAATGTAGCTAAGGCCAAAATCTTTTGCCAGTTTAATAGCGCTCGTCCATTCTTTAGCGCCGTTAGGTGCAATAACGCCCATAGCCACTATTTGTATACCCTTATCGCTTAGTATTTTTTTAAGCTTTGCGCGGGTGTCGTCAGTCATCTTGTCTCCAAATTCGCCGGGCAGGCCACCACCCAGTTTTTGGCCCCAAAAGGCTTCAATATTTTTAATACCTGCACTGTCAACTTTTGCCAAAGCATCAACAAAAGTAAAGTGGTTAAATGTCCACATTTGTACACCCAGTTTAAAACCTGCAGTGCTGCCTGTGCTGGCTGGCGTGGTGTCTGTTTTTGCTGCAGAGGAAGTATCACCGGCTGTTCCGGTACCCGAGCCCCCGCCACAGCCTGCAAGTAACATAACGAAAAAAACGCCCAGTAAAGAGCTTACAATCGTTTTCATGTAAAGTTGTTTTGATAGTGTTTTAAGAAATAAAAAACTAAGGTAGGGTATTTAAATAAAAAAGCTAATGGGTGCATTTCAAATTTTCGCTAATGGAAGAATTAGTAAATTGGGGTATAAAACCCAATAAAATGACAAAAGCCGAATACCTTGAAGCAGCAGGTGCATGCTATGACGAGCTGCAGGAGCTAAATAAGCTTACTGATTTTTATGATTACGAGACAGAGTTTTTGCACATATGGCATGGCTTGGGCCGGGAGGTTTTGAAAAGAATATCGGGCCGCTTTCAAAGGATAAGCGTAAAAAAAACCTCACAACCTTGGGATACATAACAATAAATAATAGCCACAGTTTTAGTAAAGGAAAAAATGGTTTTAAAATCAGCCCGAAGATGCGGGAACTGATGGTATATGCAGGTCAAACGGAAAGTTATGAGAACTGTAATGAGGATATAAGGAAATTTATAGATATAGAAGTAAGCCCGGCACAGGTATATCGTGTAGCTGACCTGTATGGTGAAGAGGTTGGTAAATGGTTAAACAGGGAAAGTATAGAAGTAAGCCCGGCACAGGTATATCGTGTAGCTGACCTGTATGGTGAAGAGGTTGGTAAAGGGTTAAACAGGGAAAGTATACTTGAGCCTGTCAGAAAAGATGAGGTGTTGTATGCACAGGCAGATGGTTCTATTATATTAACACGGGAAAGAGGATGGGGAGAAGTTAAACTGGGAAGAATTTTTAAGAGCAGTGACTGTATTCATGCAGGCGAAAAGCCAGGCTGGATAAGCAACTCACAATACATAGCCCATTTGGGAGGATACAGGAAATTTACCGGCCAAATGGATAGTTTATTAGATAGCCATGGCAATTTAGGCAACCGGCTGGTGTTTATATCGGATGGCGCAACTTGGATAAGAAATTGGATAGCCGACGCTTTTCCTAATGCTGTTTCCATATTGGATTATTACCATGCCATTGAACACCTTCATGAATTTTCCAGCCAATTTTTTAAAGATAAGGAACAAGAAAACATGTGGATAGAAGAACAAAAGCAATTGCTGCTGGATGGATGTATTGTTACGGTGCTTGATAATATAAAAAAGGTTGCACCGGATAATGCAGCCGCTAAAAAGCTAATTGCCTACTATGAGGACAATAAGAAAAGAATGGACTACAAAAGATACAAGCAGATAGGCTGTGGCATTATTGGTTCAGGTGCTATAGAATCATCCCATAGAACAGTGATCCAAAAAAGAATGAAACAATCCGGCCAGCGATGGAGTGTTAATGGTGCACAGAATATGCTAAATCTAAGAGTCATGAGCAAAAATGGTCAATGGGACAAAATAATCGCCCTTTCAAAAAAAGAATTTAGAAATGCCGCCTAATGCGAAAATTTGAAATGCACCCGATTGTCCGCTTAGTAAACCCTTGTTAATATAATTCTATAACTTTGTAAAACTTGTTTATATTGTGTTGCATGCATTTTTAAACTTACTGTACGGGGGTACTGATTTATGAACAAACAATTTAAGGAGCGTTATCTTTTAATTGCCGAGGATGATGAAGACGACAGGCAGCTTATGCAAACAGCATTTACCGCCAAAGGTTTTACCGAGAAACTGGTTTTTACTGAAAATGGCGAGGAGTTGCTTAATTACATGTACAACGCCCATAATAATAAAACAGCAGCGCCCGTTTTTGTTTTGCTTGACCTGAATATGCCGAAAAAAGACGGCAAGGAAACACTCAGGGAAATTAAGCAACATCCTGAATTGAAGAAAACGCCCGTTGTTATATTTTCAACTACTAATAACCAGCAGGTGATAAATAATTGCTACGAGCTTGGCGCCAATAGTTATATTTTAAAACCGCCGGTATACGAATCTTTGCTGCATGCTGTGGAGTTATTGAAGCAATATTGGATAGATATTGTCATAAGTCCATCCTGACAGTTTTAGTCAAACAATGTGTTTAATTCGTCGAAGCTTAAAGGCTTTTCAAGTATTCTAAAAGCGTCAGTGCTTGTTTTAGGTACATGGTGTGCGCTTATAAGGTTTAACTGCGTTTTAGGGTAATTATTTAATATATATTCTGTTTTACCCCATCCAAGACCATCAGGCAGGTTGTTGTCGAGAAATATAAAATCGGGTTGTGTTTCTTCCAAAGCTTTCATTCCATCTTCAATAGTATAAGCAACGTGAACGTCGTATTTTTTACGCGCGAAGAAACCTTTTAATAGTAACCCAAAGTCCTGCTCGTCATCTATTACCAAAACTTTCTTTTTCATACTCTTCTATTTTCATTCATTAATACATAAAGAAAAAAGCTTACCATTTTTAAGCATAACATCCGCTAAAGCGCAGGTGTTATGCTTTGTAAGTTTTTTTTAGGCATGCTCATGCACCCCTTCTTTAATCTCTTCAATGGCCTTGCGGTTAAAGGCTTCCAAATCCTTTGGACTTCTGCTGGTAATCAACCCGTTATCAACAACAATTTCGGTGTCATACCAGGTAGCGCCCGCATTTTCAATATCTGTTTTAATTGAAGGGAACGATGTCATTTTTCTTCCTTTTAACAAACCTGTCTCAATTAATAATTGCGGGCCGTGGCAAATAGCGGCCACTGGTTTTCTATTTTCAAAAAAGTGCTGAACAAAATCCACACATCTTTTATCCCGCCTCATTTTGCCGGGATTTATCACACCACCCGGCACAACAATAGCATCGTAGTCATCTGGGGCGGCATCATCAAGGGTAACGTCTACCGGCAATTCAATTGACCAGTTGTTTTCATTCTATGCCTTAACCTTTTCGCTCTGTGGCGAAACAATATGCACCCCGGCGCCCGCTTCTTTCAGCGCCTTTTTAGGGCTTGTTAATTCAACGTCTTCAAAACCATTTTCAGTTAAAATCGCTACTTTCTTTCCTGTTAAGTTTTGCATACAATAAAATTTAAGTTGTGTATTATAAAAAAGGTTTAAGCTCAACGGCACTCAGCATGTTTAGATGGACTTCACGGCTTTACCTGGCTGCTTCCTTACCCATTTTGAAACAACTGTTTCATCTATCATTAGCTGTAACACACCGCTATCCATTTTGAAATGATTGATCTTTAGCAGGTTGGCCATAAATATGTCTTCGTTGTAGCCCGGGCAGCTATTTTTACCATCAACCACAGGCTCTTTAAATTGAAGCATGTTGCCGTTAACGGTAAACTTACCGTTCATTGTGTTACAACCCGTATTGCCGGCAAAATTGCCTGTGGCTGTATTAAAGTCAATAAATGCCGGCTTGCCTGTCACGGTATCTGATGCCAGCGCCGGCAGCAATACCCAGGCGCCGCTAATGGTTGAAGCGCCATCATTAAAAACTTCTTTTTGGGCAAAACATTTGGTGTCCAAAGCATTAAAGCTGCAAATGCTGGCTATAAGCATTGCCGCGTATATTACATGATGTTTCATGGTTTTAAATTTTTTATTGTTAGCGCGCAATTTTCCTGCCACTACCAATAAACCTGCGTTTTACTGCCTGCTCATACTTTGGCATAAAGTTTAAGGCATATTACCTAAACAAAAAGGCATGAGAGCAATATGGACAGGAGCCATCGGTTTTGGCCTGGTAAACATTCCGGTAAAGCTTTACAGCGCCGTACAGGGTAGCGAGCTTGACCTTGACATGCTTGATAAAAAAGACCACAGCAACATACGTTTTAAGCGTGTTAACGAAAACACCGGTAAAGAGGTAGCCTGGGAAAACATTGTACGCGGCTACAAGATTGATGAAAAATATGTGGTGCTTACCGAGGAAGATTTTAAAAAAGCCAGCCCCGAAAAAAATAAAATAATTGAAATAGCTGAGTTTGTTAACGAGGCCGAAATAGAAAGCATTTATTATGATGTGCCTTACTATTTGGAACCTGAAAAATCCGGATCAAAAGCGTACGTGCTGTTGCGCGAGGCGCTTATAAAGACAAAAAAAGTTGCGCTGGGCAATTTTGTACTGCGCAGCCGCGAAAATCTTTGCCTTATCAAACCATATGATGATGTACTGGTAGTAAACAAAATAAGGTTTCAACAGGAGATACGGGCCACCAGCGATTTAAACATACCCACAACCCAAAGCAAGCCCGCTGAAATAAAAATGGCCATTGAACTAATAAACCAGTTAAGCGGCGACTTTGATATTTCAAAATATAAAGACACCTACAGCGATGAGTTGATGAAGCTTATAAAAGCGAAAGCAAAAGGCAAGAAGCCGGCAACGCCACACATGAAAGTTGTTCACTCAACTGCCAAAGATCTTATGTCGCAGCTTAAAGCAAGTCTGCAAAAACCAACGCATAAAAAAGCATCCTGATGGCACTAGCACTATATAACAAAAAGCGCAACTTTGAAGAAACATCCGAACCCGAAGGCAAGGCCGGCAAAAAAGCAGGATTTCGCTTTGTAGTGCAGCGGCACGACGCATCGCACCTGCATTATGATTTTCGGCTTGAGATGGGTGGCGTACTTAAAAGCTGGGCAGTACCAAAAGGCCCTTCTTTAAACCCTAAAGACAGGCGGCTTGCTATGATGGTGGAAGACCACCCTGTTAGCTACATACACTTTGAAGGCAAGATACCCGAAGGCAACTACGGCGCAGGCGACGTTATTGTTTGGGACAAAGGCAGCTTTATACCCGTTGATGCAAAACATAACCCCATTACTGAAAAGCAGGCCCTGGCAAACATACACAAGGGCGAAATAAAATTTGCCCTTAATGGTAAAAAACTAAAAGGTGAGTTTGTGTTGGTTCATCTAAAGTCAGACAGCAAAAAAGACAATAGCTGGCTGTTAATAAAACACCGCGACGAGTTTGCCGAAGATGATTATAACAGTGAAGAACATACACCCGCCGCTGCCTTAAAGGCCAGCGAAAAAAAAAAGAGCAAAAGAACAGTAACAGCAAAAAGCCACCCGCAGCCCGTATACGCAGAACCAGCGCCAGCAAAAAAACTTGATACCTATTACAGCCCCATGCTTGCAACCCTTACTGACAAAGCCTTTAACGACAAAGCATGGATATATGAAATTAAATGGGATGGCTACCGCGCTGTTGCTGACTGGCAGAAAAAGAAACTGCAGCTATACTCGCGCAACGGCTTATCCTTTATTAATAAATATCCTGCAATTGCAGAAGCTGTACAAACCATTAAGGCCGATGTGGTGCTTGATGGTGAAATTGTATTACTTGACGAAAACGGCAACCCCAGTTTTCAAAAGCTGCAGAGCTATGAAGATAATCACGACCTGCCCCTTATCTACTACGTTTTCGACCTGCTGTTTTTGAACGAAAAAGACATCAGGCATTTGCCATTGCTGCAACGCAAGGAATTGCTGAAAGAGGTGCTGGACAAATACCCAGACGACCTTATACGTTACTGCGACCACATTGAAGAACACGGCGTTGATTTTTTTAACCTTGCCCGCAAGCAGAGCATTGAAGGCATTATTGCTAAAAAAGCTGACAGCGAATATGTGTGCGGCGTTCGCACAAAGGAATGGCTTAAGATAAAGAACAAAAACACCCGCGAAGGTATTATTGTTGGTTACACGCAGCCGCGCAACAACCGCAAATATTTTGGCGCACTTGTACTGGCCGAATATGACAGCGGCGCCTTAAAATACATGGGCCACACAGGCACCGGTTTTAATGATCAGTCTCTCAAAGAACTCTGGAACAAAATGCAGCCGCTTGTGACGAATAAATCGCCTTTCGCGGTAAAAGTTAAAGTAAACATGCCTGTTACCTGGATTAAACCAAAACTGGTTTGTGAGCTTACCTTTACTGAAGTTACAACTGATGGCTTGCTGCGCCACCCCGTTTATGAAGGATTACGCATTGATAAAAATACTACCGAAGTGAAAAAACAAAACGAACAGCCAACACCTGTAAAAAAAATACGCGGTAAAAAAGGCGAAACAACCACTGTTGCAGCAGAAGACGAAACATCTGCCGCCAACAAAACAATAACTATTGATAAGCACGTTATACAACTTAGCAACCTGTCTAAAATATACTGGCCCGATGAAGGCTATACAAAGGGTGATATGGTTGACTATTACCAAACCATCGCGCCTTATATTTTGCCCTACGTAAAAAACCGGCCCATGTCGCTTAAACGTAACCCCAACGGTATTGTCGACGATGGCTTCTTTCAAAAAGACGCCGGCGGCCAGGCCCCTGAATGGATCAAAAAAATTGATGTGTTTTCTGAGTCAACCAACAAAACCATTCATTATTTAATGTGCAACAACAAGGCGTCTCTCATTTACATAGCCAACCTTGGTTGTATTGAAATGAACCCCTGGAACTCGGCAACACCCAAAATTGATAACCCTTCCTACGTGGTAATTGATATTGACCCTTCAGACAAAAATACTTTTGACGAAGTGATTGAAACAGCACAAGTTGTAAAAACAGTGCTTGATAAAGCCGGCGCAGACTGTTACTGCAAAACATCCGGCGCCACGGGTTTGCATATTTACGTACCTATGGGGGCCAAATACAGTTACGACCAGGTAAAAAACTTTGGCCACCTTGTAGCCAGCCTTACAGCCGAACAACTACCCGCCACAACCAGCCTTGAACGCAACCTTGCAAAACGGGGCAACAAAATTTATGTTGACTTTCTGCAAAATCGCAAAGGCCAAACCTTAAGTTGCGCATACAGTGTGCGGCCAAAGTCCGGTGCAACTGTATCAACACCGCTGCAATGGAATGAAGTAAAGCAAGGGTTGCACCCAACCAACTTCAATATTAAAAATATACACGCGCGGCTTGAAAAGCTGGGCGACCTGTTTGCGCCTGTTTTAGGCAAAGGCATCGATCTAAAGAAATGCCTGCAAAAGCTGGAAGGCTAAAAAATACATTACTGTGTATTTTATTGCCCACAAAAGCCGTTTTTTCAACTGCTTTACTGCTAATAAGCTTCACTTTACCTCACAATATTTTTGGCATCTTTTTTACATTATATACATCATTAAAAGATACCTGATTTATTAACCTAATTTATTAATCTATGAGAAGCATATTGTACATAATAGCAGTAATACTAATTATTGGCTGGCTATTAGGCGTATTTGTTTACAGCGTTGGCGGCCTTATACATATACTAATTGTACTGGCTGTAATATCATTGCTGTTAGCAGTTATACAACGGGCCTGATCATGGTTTTATATTTGCCCGTTTTTACGCTATGAAAAACATTTTACTTAAATAAACGTACCACGGCTAAGGTGATAATTGATGATGTGCCTTTAGAACGCCGGGTACGTTTACTTTTTTGGCAAGGTCTCCCAGCGTTGTATTTGCCTTTCCAACATTTCAAACAACCTTGTCTTCCTCACCTGTTGAACTTCCGGTTCGGTTGTTTCTGCTTCTTGCTGTTTTAGCAAAAGGGAGGAAAAAGGAGGAATTTGAATGCACCTCTTTTTAAAAATAAATAATTGATTTTAAACGATTTATAAATTTTAGGCCCTGCTAAAACTGCGTTTCGCTTTTCAAATTCAAAAGCGGTTTTACTTACCATCTGTGCTCCAAATCTACGGCCTTGCTCCCGCCAGTCCCTTTTGTCCTTAAAGTCCTTAGTGTCCCTATAGTTACATGCCTGGCAAACCACTCCACAGCAACCCAAAAAGGTCCAAAGTAGTGTTTGCGGGAGGAAAAAGGAGGAATTTGGAAGCATTGTATTTTGTTTATAAATAATTGATTATCAAATAATTAAATTCCAATCACTTCACTTAATCCTAATTTTCGTTTCCCAATTTAACCTACATTGCAAATTGGTAAATCTTCCTAATCACCGGTTCTCCCCAAACTTTACCTACTACTATAAATATAAAAAGTGGCAAAGCGTCCGGTGTTTTCGGCAACTATTTTCAACATTTTAAAGTTTAATTTAGCAGGTTTTTATTAACTCATCTTTGTCTTGTCCTGAAATAGGTTTACAATCTTTGTAAATCATGGATCGCAAAAAAGTTTCAGATAAAAAGAGCCAGATAATCTCTGAATATTTAACTGGCGCAGATACCTTCAATGCTTTGGAGCAG
>Ga0265327_10002558_pt1 | contig 18875 bp, 12 predicted proteins | sample 41621metaG_FD_202089 | JGI IMG/M metagenome (GOLD analysis project Ga0265327, IMG submission 202089) | Rhizosphere microbial communities from Carex aquatilis grown in University of Washington, Seatle, WA, United States - 4-16-21 metaG | ecosystem: Host-associated > Plants > Roots > Rhizosphere...
CTCCGCGCCCTCCTTTGAGCGTGAGTCCCGGAAGACCCACAGCCTCAAAGGAGGGCCGGACGTAAACCCCTCAGCCGTTCACAACCTCTGTAGGCGGGACAACTAGCTCCGCAATTTGCCTGCAAATCGCGATGGTGCTAGCGTCGAGCCCTCGCGCCAAGTAGCAACTGGTGCAATGCGCGTGCCGGAACGGAGGTCCGTCCGTGGTTGTCCGGAAGCAGTGGGTGCAGAGGGCGAGGGGGCACCGTGGCTGGAGACGCGTCGCCGCGGTTATCGGCCTGGTCGTGACGCTGGCGCCGGTTGCGAGTGCCGGCGCGGCACTCGTCTCCGGCGGCGTAACGCCTGCCGCCACGCCGACCGGATGCAGCTTTGCCAACCCCGGCACGGGGACCTACGCGAGCACTCTGTGCTGGTTCGACCTGTCGTCCTACAGCGCTGTCCTGGCCTCCAGGCCGGCTGGCCAGGCGATGACGGTGTCGCTGCCCGGCGGGTACACCATCACGTTCAACCTGCACGTTTCGGGCGCCCCGGTCAGGACGACCAGCTTCCCGACCTATCCGGGTGCATTCCTGGGCAACCGCGGCTTCTATACCGGCGTGGGCGGGAGCCCCGCTCTCTATCAGACGATGCAGGGCACGACGACGACCGCCACGCTCGACAACATCGCGGTCACGGGACCCGGGGGAGCTCCGGAAACCGGGTATGCGTTCGTCGGCGCCGATGCGGAGACGACCGACGCCAACGAGTCGATCACCTGGACGGCGAACACCCCGCTCAACCTCATCTCCTCGCTGGGGAACGCGTGTAACTCGGGCGCCTTGCTGACCGGCCTGGGCACGAAGACGGTCAGGTGCGCCGCAACGATCTCGAACATCAAGACCGGCACCCCAATCCTGTCCGCCCAGGCGCCGACGTCGATCGCCCAGACGATGGTTGGGGCCGGCCTGGAGGGTGTCGCGTTCGGCGTGCTGGTCTCCGAGGTGCAGTTGACCAAGAAGGTCGTCGGCCGGATCGATCCGGCCGACGCCTTCGGAATCAACATCCGCTCCTCGTCGGGCGCCGTCCTCTCGTCGGCGAACACCGGCACCGGCACGAGTGCCACCACCGGGATGGAGACCGTGCTGACGAGCGACGTCGGGTCGACGTTCACCTACTCCGAGCAGGCCACGTCCGGCCTGGCTTCGAACTACACGACCTCGTGGGCATGCGCGAGGAACGGGGCGAGCGATCCAACGCTACCTGCCGGCGAGATCGGCTCCTCGGCCAGCGTGCTGGTCGGCATCGGTGACCTCGTCGACTGCACGATCACCAACACGGCCAAGCGGGTCGGGCTGTCGTTGGTGAAGGATGCCGGCACGCCGAATGACGTCAACAACAACGGCCTGACCGACGCCGGCGACACCATTGCCTACACGTTTGCCGTGACGAACACCGGCGCCCTGCCGCTCAGCGGGATCGCCGTCTCTGACCCCAAGATCGGGGCGGTGACGTGTCCGAGCTCCTCCCTCGCCAGCGGCGAGTCGGAGATCTGCACCGCGGACAACCTCTACACCATCACCAATGCCGACGTCACCGCCGGCGCTGTCGGAAACACGGCCACCGCAAGCGGCGTGCCGCCGGGGACGACCACCCCCACCACGTCGCCCCCGTCGTCGACCTCGACGCCGACCGAGGCGCCCGCGCCGCAGGTCTCCCTGATCAAGAGCGGTGCGGCGTCGAACGGCAACACCCCTCCGCTGAAGGTCGGCGAGACCATCGCGTACTCCTACCTCGTTACCAACACGGGTAACGTGAGGCTGACGTCCGTGGCGGTGGACGATCCCACGCTCGGTTCGGTCACCTGTCCCGCGATCCCGGCGCCGGGGCTCGCGATCGGCGATTCGGTCACCTGCACCGCCGACGCCGTCCACACCGTGTCCGCCGCCGATGTCGCACGCGGGTTCGTCACGGACACCGCGACCGCCACCGGTACAGGTGACACGGGCGGCACCAGTCCGCCCTCCGACCCTTCGACCGAGGTAATCGAGGCCGAAGCCCCTGCGCCGGAGGTGGCGATCAGCAAGTCCGCTGACGTGACGCCGGCCGCCGACCAGGACGCGGCGCAACTCGGCGACTCGATCGCGTACTCCTACCTCGTCACCAACACCGGCAACGTCAACCTGACCTCGGTGTCTGTCGACGACCCGACCATCGGCCCGGTCACCTGCCCGGTGGTGCCGGCCGGCGGGTTGACCATCGGCGACTCGGTGACGTGCACCGCCGACGCGCCGCACACCGTCACCCAGGCCGATGTCGACGCCGGAGAGGTGACCGATACGGCCACGGCCACCGGCGTCGGTGAGGCCGGCGGGACGAGCCCTCCGTCGGATCCGTCCACGGTCACCGTTCCCACCGTCGACGCAGCGCCGGGGGTGTCGATCGTCAAGACGGGCACCGTGGATCCACCGGCCGACCAGGGGGGAGTGCTCGTCGACGACACGATCTCGTACTCTTACGTCGTCAAGAACATCGGGAACGTGACCCTCTCGACCGTGAGCGTCACAGACCCCACCGCCGGTGCGGTCACCTGCCCGACTCCGGCTCCTCCCGGGCTCGCGGTCGGCGACTCGATCACGTGCACCGCCGACGCGCCGCACACCGTCACGCAGGCAGATGTCGACGCCGGCGAGGTGACCGACACCGCCACCGCATCGGGCACCGGGGTGCGCGGAGGCGACTCGCCTCCCTCCGACCCCTCGACGGTGACCATTCCGGCGGACAGGGTGCTGTCGGTCTCACTGCAGAAGGGCGGTCTGGTCGACCCGGCCACTGACCAGGACGGGGCCCGGCGTGGAGACACGATCTCCTACAGCTACCTCGTCACCAACACGGGCAACGTCACGCTGGCCTCGGTCGCGGTGTCCGACCCGACCATCGGCCCGGTCACCTGTCCGGCCCCTGTGCCTCCCGGGTTGGCGCCCTTGAACACGATCGTCTGCACCGCCGATAACGTGCACACCGTGACGGCAGGGGACGTGGCCGCGGGGTCGGTCACCGACACCGCAACGGCGACCGGCACCGACAGGCACGGCAGCACGTCGGCTCCATCGGATCCCTCGACTGAGATCATCCCGACCGAGCCGCCGACCCCACAGGTTGCAATCGCCAAGGACGGAGTCGTCACGCCGGCCGAGGATCAGTTCGCGGCCAACCTGGGCGATACCATCGCCTACTCGTACCTGGTCACGAACATCGGCAACGTGGAGCTGGCGTCGGTCGCGGTCAATGACCCTACACTCGGCTCGGTCACCTGCCCCGCGATCCCGCCGCCGGGACTCGACATCGGCGACTCCGTCACCTGCACGGCCGACGCCACGCACACCGTCTCGCAGGCAGATATCGACGCCGGCCAGGTTGTGAACACAGCGACGGCAACGGGTGTGGGGGCGGCCGGCGGGACGAGTCCCGACTCGCTGCCGTCGACGGCGACCGTTCCGACGGTGGCCGGAGCGCCGCGCGTGACGGTGGCGAAGCACGGAGCGGTGACGCCCACCTCCCGCCAGGACGCGGCCCAGGTCGGCGACACAATCGCCTACACGTACACGGTCACCAACACCGGGAACATCACGTTGGCATCGGTGGCGGTGAACGATCCGAAGCTGGGGTCGGTCACCTGTCCCAAGCCCGCCGCCCCTGGACTGGCATTGGGAGCGTCGGTGACCTGCACCGCCGACAAGACGTACACGGTGACCGCCGCCGACGTCACCCGCGGGTTCGTGCTGGACACCGCCACGTCCACCGGCGTCGACGTGCAGGGACACCGGTCGCCCGTCTCGGATCCGTCGACCGTCAGGATTCCAACCGCGCCGCACCTGCCGCTCCCGACGACGAAGCCCGGCGGCAGGCCAACAGGCAACAGCGGCGGCACCGGGAGTAGCGGAGGCGCGTCGCCGATCGCGCTGGGTCTGATCCCCTCCGATCTCGGCCGCTGGTTGGCCGACGCGGGGACCGTTCGTGGATTGTCCGTGGGCTGGCTGATGGCGGCTCTCGGCCTCCTCGCAGTCGCGCTTCGTATCGGCTGGCTCCGCCGCCACGCCACCGCAGGCCGGCCGTGAAGCGATTGGTGGTCGCCGGTGTCGCCGCGGCTGTTGTTCTCACCATGGCGACAGCCGCGCGGGTGAGCGAGCCGGCCCACCAGGCACGGCCGGTAGCGGCCCACCACCACCGTCACGTGGAGCCCTCCCGGCGCTCCGCGACTCGGCCCCATCGACCAGATGCGCTGGTGATTCCGGCCCTGGAGGTGCGCGCTCCGCTGGTCGCCATGGGCGCTGTCGGCACCCCGGGCTCCGCAGCCCTGACGATCCCCCGCAACATCCATACGGTTGCCTGGTGGGACGGCGACTTCACGAACGCCGGCGCGCGCACGCACGAGCGGGCTGTCATGCCGGGGCAGCCGGGCGTCGCGCTGATCGCCGGACACGTCGACTCGGCGGCCGCCGGGCCCGGCGCGCTGTACAACCTCGGCCACCTGAACGTCGGCGACGTTGTTCGCGTCACCCTCCGCGGGCGGACGACCACGTGGAGGGTGGCGCGTGGGCCGCAGCTGACGCCCAAGACGGCGCTTCCGAAGGCACTCTTCCGCAGCACTGGATCGCCGCGCCTCGCCCTCGTCACCTGTGGCGGCGGCTTCGACTCGGCGACCGGTCACTACCTGGACAACGTCGTCGTCTGGGCCGTCCCGGCCCAGCGCGCCTAGTCCTCGCGGGTGACCTCGTCCAGCAGCCGGTCGAAGTCGGGGCCGTCGAACTCAGCCACGGCGCGCTCGTACTTCTCGAGGCCCCAGCCCCAGAAGTCGAAGTCGATGTTCGAGACGCCGTCCTGGATCGACGCCCAGAGCGTCCAGCCGTACTTCGACATCAGGCCCCACAGCCGCGCCCGGGCGACCTTGTTCCGTAGGTGCCCGTCGTAGTAGTGAGCAACCAGCTCGTCGAGCTGGTCGAGCGAGAGGTTGGACTCGCTCCAGATGTTGCCCAGCTCGAAACAGGCGTCGTTGTTGCCCGAGTACTCGTAGTCGATCAGCCGGAACGAGTCGCCGACATCGATGAAGTTCTCGGCCAGCAGGTCGTTGTTGCAAGGCACGGTGCCCTCGTCGCGCACGGCCATCGCCTGCTCGATCCGGCGCATCTGCGGTTCGAACCCGAGGTAGCGGTCGGGCAGGCGGAAGCCGCGCTCCTGCACGAGCGTCAGGTAGCGGCGCTGGATCTGGAACATGTTGAAGTCGTCGCGGAAGCGGCGGGCGCCGTGCAGACGCCGGCAGGCGTCGGCGACCCACGCCAGCCTGTCACCGCGCTGCAGGTCCTCCGCCGACTGGGTCTGGCCCTCGATGAACTCCAGCACCAGTAGCGAGCGCTCCGGCACGTAGTCGATGACGGCCGCCCCGACTCCCGCATCGGCCGCGGCGACCGTGTTCAGGTACTCGTTCTCGCGGTCGATCGCCAGCATCCCCGAGTCCTTGGCCGACACCCGCACCACGTATGCCTTGCCGCCGACGACCACCTTGTAGTTGGTGTTCGTGAGGCCGCCGGCCAGCTCCTCGACCGTTCGCGGACCGTGCAGCGCGGGAACGAGGTCGAGCAGTTCTGCGAGTTCAGGAGTCTCGGTCATTAGATGATTGATCGATCTATCCCGCGCGCCTGGCCGCTGCGACAGGAGGTTGTAGGAGGGACGTTGGGGTGGCTACGGCTGCGAACCGGCGTCTCGCGGCGTCCTCGGCCACGCCAATATTTCCGATATTGACGTTCCCTGCGTCCTTGCGAGGCTTGGTTCTCGCCGTCCAGAACATCACGGGACAAATCGATCAATCATCTTGGAAGGCCCACTATAAAGTGGTCCAGACCAGTTGTCGACGGACGGGCCGATGGCAGAGGATCGAGCGCAGGTGGTGGTGATCGGAGGCGGAGTGACCGGCTGCAGCGTGGCCTACCACCTGGCCGCCGCGGGCTGGCGGGATGTGCTGCTGGTCGAGAAGGCCGAGCTGACCAGCGGCTCGACCTGCCACGCCGCCGGCCTGGTCACGCAGTTCAACCCCTCGCCGACGATGATGGGCTTCCGCCGCTACAGCGTCGAGCTTTACAACCAGCTGGGCGTCTTCGACGCCGTGGGCAGCCTGCGGATCGCCTCCAGCTCCGAGAGCCTCGTCGAGCTGCGGAGAGGCGCCAGCCGGGCACGCGGCATCGGCCTCGACGTCCAGGTCATCTCGCCGGACGAGGCGGTCGAGCTGATGCCGGCGGCCACTCGCGACTCGCTCTACGGCGCGGTCTGGGTCGAGAGCGACGGCCAGGTCGATCCCCACCGGGCCACCTACGCCCTGGCCAACGCCGCCCGCGACCTCGGTGCCCGCATCGCCACCAACACCCGCGTCACCGGGATCGAGCTGGACGGCGGCCGCCGGATTCGCGCTGTCCACACGGACAACGGCCGGGTCGAGGCGGAGCACGTCGTCAACGCCTGCGGGATGTGGGGCCCCCAGGTCGCGGCCATGGTCGGGGCGTTCGCGCCGTCGGTACCCGTGGACCACCAGCACATTGCGCTGGCCGCGGTGGACGGCCACGAGCTGCCGCGCGACATGCCCTGCTTCCGCGACACCGACAACCTGGTCTACGGCAGGTCTGAGGCCGGGGGTGTGATGTTCGGGGGGTACGAGCCCAACCCGGTGTCACGATGGGTGGACGGCGTGCCCTGGGATCACGCCGAGACCACGATGCCGCCCGATCACGAGCGGTTCTCGCAGCTGATGGACGGCGCCGTGCGCCGGTTCCCGTTCCTGCACGACGCGGGCGTGGTCACGTTGGTCTGCCACCCCGACGCAATGACGCCCGACGGCAATCCGCTGCTCGGCCCGATGCCGGGCGTGCCCGGGTTCTGGATGGCGGCCGGCCTGTCGCTGAACGGCTTCGGCGGCGCCGGCGGCATCGGCCGCACGATCGCCGAGTGGATGACCACCGGCGAGACGGAGCTCGACGTGCACGGCTACCGCGCCTGGCGCTTCGGCACCGGACAGCGCGATCCCGAGGCCGTCGACGCGGCCGGGCGGGAGGTCTACAAGTACTACTACCGGCTTCGCTACCCGCTGGACACCGACGAGTGGGGCAGGCCGCGCCGGCTGAGCGCGCTGCACGGACGGATGCAGGAGGCGGGCGCCGTGTTCGGCGTCAAGCATGGCTGGGAGCGGCCCGACTACTTCCAGCCCGGGAAGCCGTGGCGACGCGCAGGCGCCGACCAGCGGCAGTTCGGCTGGACGGAGCCGCCCTACCTGGGGCTGCTGGCCGAGGAGCACCGTGCGTTCCGCGAGCGCGTCGGCATGATCGACATGAGCTCGTTCGGCAAGATCGAGGTGTCGGGGCCGGGCGCGCTGCCACTCCTGGAACGCGCCTGCGACAACCGCATCGACCGACCCGTCGGCTCGGTGATCTACACCCAGTTCCTGAACACACGCGGCGGGATCGTCGCCGACCTGACCGTAACCCGCCTGGCTGAGGACCGGTTCCGGGTGGTCACCGGCGCCGGGTCGATCGACTCCGATCTCGGCTGGCTGCGACTGCATGCCGATCCGGCGGACGGCGACGTGGTGCTTCGCGACGAGACGGCCGACTGGACGGTGATCGGGATCTGGGGACCGCGGTCGCGCGACGTGCTCGGCGCGGTCACAGGAGACGACGTCTCGGACGCCGGGATCCCGATCAGAACCGCACGCACCGTCAGGGTCGGCGGCGCCGACGTGCTGGCGCAGCGGATCACGTATGTTGGCGAGCTTGGCTACGAGCTGTACGTCGAGCCGGAGTGGGCGGTCCAGGTCTGGGACGCGCTGTGGGACGCCGGGCGCTCCCACGGTGTTGCCGTAGGTGGCTACAGGGTGCTGGAGTCGCTGCGGATGGAGAAGGGATACCGCTACATGGGCACCGACCTGGGCGCCGGCGACACCCCGTACGAGGCCGGGCTGGGCTTCTGCGTGGCCCTCGGAAAGGGCGACTTCATCGGCAGCGATGCGCTCCGCGAGGCCGGGCTGCAGCCACAGCGCGTGCTGCGCACGTTCCTGGTCGGCGGCGATCGCTATCAGCCGCTCTATGGAGGCGAGGCGGTCGTGGTCGACGGCCGCGCGGTGACGCGGGTGCGCAGCTGCGCCTACGGCTTCACGGCCGGCCGCACGATCGCCTATGCGTACCTGCCCCACGACCTGCCGGCGGATACCGCCATCCGGGTCGAGGTGCTCGGCGACCCGGTAGCCGCCGAGCTGGCAGCCGACGTGCTCTACGACCCGGACGGTTCCCGCCAACGGGGATAGAGTGACAGCATGGCGTCGGTGGTTTCCATGCTTCGTGCTGTCAATCGGGCGTTGTGCCTGGTAGGCGCCAACTGCTGCGTCGGCAAGGCTCAGGGAGCGTGGGTCAGGCCAGATCGACCCGGCCGATCAGCGTCCCGAGCGCCGGATCGTCCTCACTGGCGATCCGCGTTCCGTAGGGCGCGCTGATCGCCTCCAACCGCTCGAAGATACGACGCGCGGTGTCCGGCGAGGCGATCCTTGGGATCCCCGTCTGCGTCAGCGGTTCGCCGTATCCCAGATCAACCGGGTAGAGCGTCATCGCCGACACTCCAGCGCTTCCTGCCTCCAGCCGGGCGACCACCGTCAGGAACGGCTCCTCGTGGCTGAACCAGGGGTGGTTCAGGAGGAGTGCCAGATCGACGTCTGTCGCGCGCTCGGGATGCTCGAACCGCTGACCGAGCCCCTCGCGGTTCTGCTGGTAGAGCTCTCCCGGTACAGGCGTCTGGATGTCGCTCCAGACGAAGTCGCCGAGCCCGGTCAGGATCGGCCGTCCGCGGTGCACGACGATCGGCCCCAGGTGGTGGATGCCGGTAACGGCGACCAGGTCGGCGCCGGCATCGATGGCCGCCCGGCCGAAGTCGGCAACGAACGCGGCGGGCAGCTCCGGCTTGGCGGTGTCGTGGTCGGTCAGCGACTCGTGGGTATGCAGTGTGACGACGGTGAAGTCGGCCAGCTGCGCGCCCTGGCGGACCTGGCGGAGGATCGCCGCCTGGTGGGCATCGTCGACCTCGTACCGGTAGAAGGCCTGGTCGCCCTCGGCGGCCTCGAAGTCCTTCAGGAGGTCGGTCAGCCCGTGCTCCGCCAATGCGTCGCGGACGCCCGCGATCGCCTCGTGCACCGGCCCAGGTACGCACACGCGCTTCTTCACGGGCAGCGGGTTGACGCCCGGCCGCCCCGGCGATGCATCGTGCTGGTCGAGCGCGTCGGTGAAGTCGCGGTAGGTGCTGACGCAGGAGACGAGCGCGACGCGTCCGAGCGGCGTCTCCCGGAACCGCGCGCGCCGAGCCAGTCCCAGCGTCTCGCCGCAGCCCGCGTGAGCCAGCCCGGCCGCGTCCATCAGCCGGGTGGTCTGGCGCATGCCCTCGGCGCCCCAGTCCAGCGTGTGGTTGTTCGCACGGGACATCAGGCCGAAGCCCATCGCGGCCAGGTCAGCTGCGGCAGCCGGATCGCAGACCAGCGGCCAGTCTCCCTGCCAGGAGTGGGGCGCTCCCGGATCGGTGCCCGGGTCGATCAGCGTGGTCTCCATGTTGCCGTGCACGAGCGTGCTCGCGGCGAACAGGTCGAGCAGGGCGGCAAACCCCGGCTCGGTCTCTGCGTACTGCGAGATCGGCCGGGAGATGATGCAGTCGCCGACGGCGCACAGCGAGAAGCCGTCGCGCACCCGCATGGGAAGCTCTGCCGCAACCGGGCGGCGGGGATCGAACTGCTCGTCGCGTGGCCCGGGGTCAGCGTTCACGGGTGCGGCGACGATACCACCGCCTGCTTCTCGGATACGCTGTGGAGGCATTGGCTGGTGCTCCCGGATCCCCGCTCCCGCCTCGTGCGTCTGTCGTTGTCGTCGGCGGCGGGGCAGTCGGCACCAGCATCGCGTTCCACCTGGCCGAGGCCGGCGTCACCGACGTCGTTCTGGTCGAGCGCAACGAGCTCGGCTCTGGCTCGACGTCCCGCGCGGCGGGCGGGGTGCGCGCCCAGTTCTCCGACCCCGTGAACATCCAGATCGGGGCTCGCAGCCTGAAGGCGTTCGCCGACTTCGGCCGCCGTCCGGGGTGGGAGATCGACTTCAAGCAGGTCGGTTACCTGTTCCTGCTGACGACGCCCGAGCAGGTCGCCGCCTTCGAGCGAAACCAGGAGCTGCAGCACGAACACGGCGTCCCCAGCCGGATGCTGACGCCGCAGGAGGCCAAGGAGATGTCGCCGATGATCGAGATCGGCGACGTGCTGGCCGCGGCCTTCTCGCCCGACGACGGCCACGCGACGCCGGAGGCGGTGGTGGCCGGCTACGCGGCGGCCGCCCGAGAGCTGGGCGCCCACCTCCAGATCGGCTGCGAGGTACGCGAGATCGAGCTGCGCGGCGGCCAGGTCTCCGCCGTGGCGACGTCCGCCGGCAGGATCGAGACCGACACCGTTGTCTGTGCCGCCGGCGCGTGGTCGGCGCAGCTCGGCGAGATGGCCGGCGTCGACCTGCCGGTGACGCCGCTCCGCCGCCAGGTGCTCTACACCGAGCCGATGGCCGGACTGCCGCCGCACCTGCCGATGACCATCGACTTCGCCACCAGCTTCTACTTCCACCGCGAGGGGCCCGGACTGCTGATGGGGATGAGTGACCCCGACGAGACGCCCGGGTTCAAGCTCGACACGGACGACGGCTGGATCCCGCGGCTGATGGAGATCGCGGAGCGGCGAGCGCCGGCGATCGCCGAGACCGGCATCGCCGGCGGGTGGGCCGGCCTCTACGAGATGTCTCCCGACCACAACGCGATCATCGGCGAGGCACGGGCGCCGTCGCGCTTCCTGTACGCCACCGGCTTCTCCGGGCACGGGTTCCTGCAGGCGCCGGCGATCGGCGAGGTGATCCGCGATCTGGTGCTCGGCCGCCCTCCGGTGGTCGACGTCTCGCCGCTGTCGGTCGATCGGTTCGCCCAGCACCAGATGCGGCCGGAGGCCAACGTGGTGTGACCCTCGGTGGCCGGCACCGTTGCCGGTACCGGGGTCGCGTGATACGTTCGGCCACCCGGACGCGGACCTGTTTCGGACTCCGCCAACTAACGCGGTTCGCGAGCGTCCGACATAGCGACCCCCACTCCCAAGCGAGGACATCGATGAACGACATCGAGTACCACCTGTACGAGGAGGCCAAGGCGGGCAGGATGACGCGGCAGCAGCTGCTCGTCCGAGGAAGCCTGCTCGGGATCTCCGTCACCGCCATGTCGTCGATCCTCGCAGCCTGCGGATCGTCGTCCTCCTCCGGTTCATCCGGCGCCGCGAGCGGCGGCGGATCCGGGACCATCACCCGCGGCGGCACCTTCAACCTCGGCGTCACCCAGCCGGCGCAGGACGTCGACCCGGTGACCATGTACAACGAGGGCGCGATCGCCACGGCGAACATCGCCGGCGAGTACCTGTGCTTCCCGAACCCGGACTACACGCTCGACCCGCGGCTGGCCACGAGCTGGCAGCCGTCCGCCGGCGGCAAGACGTGGACGTTCGCGATCCGCCAGGGCGTGAAGTTCCAGGACGGCTCTCCGATGACGGCCAACGACGTAGCTGCTTCGTTTGAGCGCGTGACCGATCCCAAGTCGGGCTCGGCGGCGCTGTCGGCCTTCGCCGGCGTGCTCTCGCACGGCAACACCGAGGTGCAGGGCACCAACGTCGTGTTCCACCTCGATCGCGCCTACGCCGCGTTCCCCTACCTCGTATCCGCCTTCAACTACAACATGATCATCCTGCCGGCGAACTACAAGATCGGCACGTTCACCCAGGGTGGAATCGGGACCGGCCCCTACATCCTGAAGACGTACACCACCAACCAGCAGGCGACCTACACCAAGAACCCGAACTACTGGGCGGCGGGGATGCCCTACATGGACTCGGTGGTGCTCAAGTACTACTCGGACACCCCACCCCAGGTGCCGGCCCTCCAGGCCGGTGCGATCGATGCCATGGTGGAGACGCCCTACACCGACGCCAAGGCGCTGTTCGGCAGTCCGGGGATCGTGGTGCTCGAGAACCCCTCCAGCCAGTACCGGACGCTGCAGATGCGAGTCGACCAGGACCCGTTCAGCAGCCTCGCGCTGCGTCAGGCCGTTGCCTATGGGCTCGACCGGCCGTCGATCGTCCAGACGCTGTTCGGCGGCAAGGCCGAGGTCGGCAACGACCACGGGTTCGCCCCGATCTACCCCGACTCGCCGTCGACGTCCGAGGTGCCCCAGCGCGTCCAGGACATCGCCAAGGCCAAGTCGCTCGTCCAGCAGGCCGGCACCAGCGCCGTCACGCTGACCACGGAGCAGTACCTCGAGATCCCGCAGTACGCCACGCTGATCAAGGACCAGCTCGCGGCGGCCGGGCTGAACGTGACGCTGAACATCGAGCCGCAGGGCACGTTCTACGGCACGGGCTCGAACCAGCCCTGGCTGCAGGTGCCGTTCGGGATCACCGACTGGGCTGCGCGCGGCACTCCCGGCCAGCTGATCGATCCCGCCTACCTGTGCAGCTCTGTGCCGAACACGAAGCTGACCAACTCGGGCGCCTGGAACTCGGCGCACTGGTGCAACCAGCAGTTCACCACCCTGATGCACCAGTACGAGGCCGAGGTCGACGACCAGAAGCGGAAGCAGCTTGCCGTGCAGGCGGCCACGATCCAGAACGACCAGGTGCCGGACGTGATCGCCTACTGGATTGACGAGCTGCGGGCCACCACGGACAAGGTGCACGGGTTCCCGAAGGGGCCGATCACCCAGGTCGACCTCCGCGCGGTCTGGAAGAGCGCGTAGCGCAGATAACGCCGAGTCGCGCCGGCCTCGTTTACTCGGGGCCGGCGCGGGCATAGGATCGCGCAGATGGCACGGACCCTCCTGCTGCGGATCGGGCAGGCCCTGATCACCCTGTGGATCGTCTCGATCCTGGTGTTTGCCGCGGCCCAGGTGATCCCGGGTGACGTCGGGCGGACGATTCTCGGTCCGTACGCGACCAACGGCCAGGTGGCTCAGCTCGACCACAAGCTGGGCACCGACCGGCCGTACGTGCAGCAGTATTGGACATGGATCACCGACTTCGTGCGCGGTGACTGGGGCGAGTCGGCGGTCCAGAACCAGCCGGTGCGGCCGCTCGTGCTGACGGCGTTCAAGAACTCGCTCTACCTGGGGCTGTTCGCGCTGGTGCTGATCATCCCGATATCGATCGGGTTCGGGGTGCTGGCGGCGCTGCACTACGGCAAGGCCACCGACCGGATCATCTCCGTGACGGGTCTGTCGCTGATTGCGCTGCCGGAGTTCGTGATGGGGGTGACGGTGGCGCTGATCTTCGGCGTCAAGCTGCGGTGGCTGCCGGTCGACTCCTCGGTGCCGAGCCTCGCCGACCCGGTCGACTGGTTCCGGCAGTTCCTGCTGCCGGCGATTCCGCTGATGTTCGTGCTGTTCGGGTACATCTCGCGGATGGCTCGGGCGGGCACGGTCGAGGCGCTGCAGTCGAACTACGTGCGGACGGCAACGCTCAAGGGGCTGCCGACACGGACGGTGATCCGCCGGCACGTGCTGCGCAACTCGCTGCTGCCGACGATCACGGTGATCGGCGTCCAGATCGGCTACCTGGTCGGCGGCCTGGTGGTGATCGAGACGATCTTTCGCTACCCCGGCATCGGCCAGCTGACGCTGCAGGCGGCGCTCGGGCATGACCTGCCGACGCTGCAGGCGGCGGTGCTTCTGATCGCGATCGTGTACATGATCTCGAACCTGGTCGCGGACATCCTCTACACGGTGCTGAACCCGCGGGTGCAGCTGGCCTGATGACGACTGAACCGCCTCCCATCGCACTGGATCCAGCACCGGCGGGCGCCGACCCGCTCTTCGATCCCCGGCATGCCCGCCGCCTGCGACGGCGCGAGTTCCTGCGGGCGCTGGTGCGGTCGAAGACGTTCCTGGTCGGCGCCATCTTCGTCGGCTTCTGGGTGCTGGACGCGATCTTCTGGCGCGCGATCGTTCCGCACAATCCCGACACCACAGGGATCAACACCTTCGCCGGACCGAGCTCCGCGCACTGGTTCGGCACCGACAACCTGGGCCGTGACGTGTTCTCGCGGACGCTGGCCGGCGCCTCCTCGGTGCTGGTGATCGCGCCGATCGCGACGGCGCTCGGGGTCGCCGGCGGAATCGTCGTCGGCCTCACCGCCGGCTACTACCGCGGCAAGGTGGATGCGGTGATCGGCCGCATCGTGGATGCGTTCCTGTCGCTGCCGCTGATCATCATCGCGGTGCTGGTGATGGCGTCGCTGGGCCGTGAAACGCGAAACGTGATCCTGGTCATCGCGATCATCTTCACGCCGCTGGTCGGGCGCACCGTGCGCTCCGCTGTGCTGGTCGAACGCGAGCGCGAGTACGTCTCGGCCGCACGGCTGCGAGGCGAGCGCGGGAGCTACATCATGTACGCCGAGATCCTGCCCAACATCACCGGGCCGGTGCTGGTCGAGACGACCATCCGGCTGGGGTATGCCATCTTCACGGCCGCCACGCTGGCGTTCCTCGGGCTGGGCCTGCAGCCGCCCTCGCCCGACTGGGGGCTGACCATCGCACAGGGCTACGAGTACATCTCGATCGCGTGGTGGATCATCGTCTTCCCGGCGCTCGCCCTGGCAACGCTGATCGTTGGCGTGAACCTGCTCGCCGACGGGCTGCGGGTGGTGGTGGAGGAATGACCACCACCGCCACCGTGCCCACCGTCGAGATCGACGGCCTGACCGTCAGCTACCGCCGTCGCGGGCGGGCGCTGCGGGTGCTGACCGATCTCTCGCTGGAGATCCGACCGGGCGAGGCCTACGGGCTGGTCGGCGAGTCGGGCTGCGGCAAGACGACGGTTGCGATGGCGCTGATGCGCTACCTGCCGGCCAACGCGGTCGTGGAGGGCGGCGCGATCCGCTTTGCGGGGCAGGATCTGATGACCGTGGGCGACTCGACGCTGCGGTCGTGGCGCGGCAACCGGATGGCGATGGTCTACCAGGATCCCGGCAGCGCCCTGAACCCGTCGCTTCGCGTCGGCGAGCAGATCGCCGAGGTCTACCGGTTCCACCGTGGCATGGACCGCAAGGCGGCAACCGATGCGGCGTCGCACATGCTGGAGACCGTACAGATCTCAGATCCGGCGCGGGTGCTGCGGCGCTATCCGCATGAGCTCTCCGGCGGCCAGCAGCAGCGGATCATGTTTGCAATGGCGCTGGCGACCGATCCCGAGCTGCTGGTGCTGGACGAGCCGACGACGGGCTTGGATGCGACCGTCGAGGCCGAGGTGCTCGACCTGGTCGAGGCGCTGCGCGACCAGTTCGACACGGCGATCCTGTTCGTCAGCCACAACCTGGGAATCGTCGCCCGGGTGTGCGAGCGGGTGGGTGTGCTGTACGCCGGGCGGCTGATCGAGCAGGGACGCGCCCGGGAGCTGTTCGACGATCCGCGGCATCCCTACACCCAGGCGCTGCTGCGCTGTGCGCCGCGGCTGGGGATGAGCAAGGACCGTGACCGGCTCGACCCGATCCCCGGGTCGCTGCCGCCGCTGGGCGTGCAGGTGGACGGCTGCATCTATGCCGACCGCTGCCCGATCGCGCGCGACCGGTGCCGTGCGGAGGCGCCGCCGCTGGCCGAGTTTGCCGGCACGCATCTCGCCCGCTGCTTCTTCCCGGGCGAGGTGCCGGACATCCCGCGTGCGGAGGCGCCGCCTGCAGTCGCGATGCACCCTCAGACGCACGAGGCGCTGCTGCAGGTCGAGCACCTGGTCAAGTCATACAAGTTCTCGGGCACCGAGGTGGTGGCCGTCGCCGACGTCGACCTCGAGCTGGAGTCGGGCGAGGTGCTGGGGCTGGTCGGCGAATCCGGCTCGGGCAAGACCTCCCTGGCGAAGTCGGTGGTGGGGCTGATCCGGGCCGACGGCGGCGTCATGAAGTTCCACGGCGCCGACATCGACCGGCCGGCGCAGAAGCGCTCGCGCGAGGTGCGGCGCGGGCTGCAGATGGTGTTCCAGAACCCCGACAATGCGCTCAACCCCCGCCACTCGGTACGGAACATCCTGCGCCGCTCGATCCGGCTGCTGGGGGGCGACTCCGGTCACGATCAGCAGGAACAGGAGCTGCTCGACCTGGCACGCTCGGTGCGGCTCGAGCCGCGGCATCTGGACGTGCGCCCCGCATCGCTGTCCGGCGGCCTCAAGCAGCGGGTGGCGATCGCGCGGTCCTTCTCCGGGCATCCGGCGCTGGTGCTGTGCGACGAGCCGACCTCGGCACTCGACGTCTCGGTGCAGGCGGCGATCCTCAACCTCCTGGTCGATCTGCAGCGCCGAGAGGGCGTCTCCTACATCTTCATCTCGCATGACCTGGCGGTGGTGCGGTACGTGGCCGACCGGATCGCGGTGATGTACCTGGGTCAGGTCGTCGAGGTCGGCCCGGCGGACGCGGTGTTCGCGCCGCCGCACCACCCCTACACCGAGGCGTTGCTGTCGGCGATCCCGTCGCTCGACCTCAACGAGCGGCCGCGGATCAAGCTCACCGGTGCGCTGCCCAGCGCGGCCGAGCCGCCCTCCGGGTGCCGGTTCCACACCCGCTGCCCGCGGTTCATGGGCGACGTGTGCGCGACACAGGAGCCGCCCTGGCAGCAGGCCGAGGGTGGAAACCGGTATCGCTGTCACATCCCGCCGGCGGAGCTGGCCGCGGCGCAGGCAGAGGTCCCTCCGGAGCAGCCAAAGTGAGGGCCGTTGTTTTCACTGGAGCCGGCGGCCCGGAGGTCGTGCAGGTCGAGGAGCGGCCCGATCCCGTGCCCGGGACCGGCGAGGTGCTGGTCTCCACGACGCACGCCGGGCTGAACCCGGCCGATCTCTCGCAGCGCGCCGGCAACTACCCGGCACCGCCGGGCTCTCCCAGGGACGTGCCGGGGCTGGAGGTGGCCGGGCGGGTCGTGGAGTGCGGCCCCAGTGTCAACCGGTGGGCGGTCGGTGACCGCGTGTTCGGGATCATCGGCGGCGGCGGCCTTGCCAGCCGGGTGGTGGTGCACGAGCTGCACCTGGCGCCGGTGCCCGACCGGCTCGACGACCGCGACGCGGCCGCAGTGCCGGAGGCATTCATCACCGCGCACGACGCCGTCGTCACGCAGGCCGGCCTCCAGTCCGGCGAGCTGCTGCTGGTAAACGGCGCGAGCGGAGGTGTCGGCAGCGCGGCGGTGCAGATCGGGCTGGCGATGGGCGCCCGTGTGCTGGCCGGCGTGCGATCGGTGGAGAGCGAGGCGGCTGGGCGGTTGGACGAGCTCGGAGCCCAGCCGGTGGAGACGACGACCACCGTCGAGCGTGCCCGGGACGGCGGCGGCGCGGACGTGATCCTGGAGCTGATCGGCGGCCCGAATATGGCGATGAATCTGGACGCCGCCGGGCGCAAGGCGCGGCTGATGATCGTGGGGGTGGGGTCAGGCCCCGAGGCCGAGGTGTCCTTGCGTCTGATGATGACCAAGCGCATGCGCATGACGGGCACCATGCTCCGCGCCCGCCCGTTGCACGAGAAGGCAACGGCGGTCGCGGCGTTCGAGCACTCCATCGTGCCTCTGCTGGCAACGGGAGCAGTGCGGCCCTACGTGGATCGGGTGTTCCCGGCCGATGAAGCGGTCGCCGCCTTCGACCACCTCGCGGCGCCCGGCAAGTTCGGCAAGATCCTGCTCGAGTTCTGAGCGCAGGGCAGCTCGAGCACCACGGACGTCTCGATCTGCCGCTCGGGGATCGACCAGTAGGTCGTGAGGAGCTCCCGGGTCCGCTCGGGCGACGCCTGGACGAACCCGTGACGCTGGTAGAACCGGATTGCCCACGTGGCGTCCGCCCATGTCCCCACCAGGACCCGGCGCGTCGCTCCCGACTGCAGATGAGCCAGGAGCGCTCCGCCGATGCCTTCGCCCTGGCGATCGGTGCGCACGTAGGCGTGGCGGATCAGATCGACGTCGGCCACGGGCTGGATCCCCATCACGCCGTCGAGCCTGCCTTCGCGGTCGTGCCCCCAGAAGACGACGCCGGCCGCCAGCTCGCGGTCGATCTCGTCGCCACTCATGTAGGGATCGTGCCAGCGGTCGGCCGGGATCACTCCACGGTACGCCTCGGCAGCGTCGTTGACGATCTCGAGGATCGCGTCGCGCTCGTCGTCACGGCAGCGGCGGATGGTCACGCGCCGAGTCTACGTCCCGACCTGCGGGGTCGCCTCCCGATCCGGCGACGCCCACCACCCCAGAACGGCGACTATCCGACGCGGTAGGCCTCGAGGGCGTCGAGGTCGGGCGTCACGCCCAGACCCTGCCCCTCGGGCGGCGCGACCGTCCCGTCGGCGGCAATCTCAACGACGACAGGCAGGAGCCAGTCGCGCCGCTCCGCCGACCAGGCCGGGGGGTCGAACGGCACCTCGACGAACGGGCAGGTCGAGAGCGCCGCCGCCGCATGCAGGTTGGCCACCAGGCCGTACCCGTTCGACCACGTGTGCGGCGACCACATCCTCCCGCACAGATCGGCCAGCGCCGCGAGCCGGCGGCAGCCGCCGATCCCGCCGACGAAGAGCACGTCCGACTGCAGCACATCGATGCCGCCACGGATCACCAGGTCGCGCGCTTCGGCGGCGTTTCGCATCAGCTCGCCGCCGGCGAGCCTGACGCTGGTCAGCGACCCCAGCCGCCGGTAGCCGTCGAGGTCGTCGGTGCGCAGCGGCTCCTCCAGCCAGTACACGCCGAGACCTTCCAGCGCCCGCCCGCACTGCGCAGCCGTCGCCACGTCCCACCGTGGGCTGACATCCCCGGGCATCCGC